>Ga0208129_1000508_pt1 | contig 16485 bp, 8 predicted proteins | sample ETNtaG_13_FD_185759 | JGI IMG/M metagenome (GOLD analysis project Ga0208129, IMG submission 185759) | Marine microbial and viral communities from oxygen minimum zone, Eastern Pacific Ocean - ETNP201306PF47B (SPAdes) (version 2) | ecosystem: Environmental > Aquatic > Marine > Oceanic ...
GAAACTCAATCACAAGTTGCATCCGAACAATTGCAATTAGTAAAAGCCAAAAGTCAAAAAGAAATAGCACTACTGAACATCAAGCAGTTATTAGAAATTCGGGCTAATACCGATTTTGATATTGTGGTTCCCTCTATTTCTTTACCAAATCAGAGTACAGTGCCCTCTACAGACGAGATTTATAATACTGCATTAAATGTTTTTCCAAATGTAAAAAGCGCAGAATATAGATTGAAAAGTCGTGACAAAAATTTAACTATTTCCAAAGGAGGAAGATTCCCCAGAATTACGCTAAATGGCTCAATGGGCTCTGGTTATTCGGATGCAAGAACAAGAATTTTAGGAGTGGATTCATTGGGCATGTTCCCATCTGGCTATCAAACTGTTTCAGGCGAAAGTGTATTGATGCCCATTTTAAATTACGATTCTGAAATTACGCCATTTAATCAGCAGTTAAAAGATAATTTTTCTCAATCGCTTTCTTTTTCACTTAGTATACCTCTATTTAATGGATGGATGACAAACTTCTCCATTGCCAATGCAAAAATTGGGGTACTGAGTGCCAAGAATGATTTACAGAAAACAAAAAACCAATTAAGAAAACAAGTTGAACAAGTAAGGGCAGATGTAATTGCTGCTGAAAAACAATATGAGTTTGCTAAAAAATCAGCAGAAGCTTTGCAAGAATCCTTTAGCTATAATGAGCAAAAATTTAATGAAGGCATGCTCAATGTTTATGATTATAATAATGCCAAAAACAAACTTATAAAAGCAGAGTCCGATTTATTACAAGCAAAATATGATTATTTATTCAAAATTAAAATCCTTGATTTCTTTCTAGGAAAACCTTTAACCTTATAGTTATGAAAATATTTATCGTCTTATCCATTGTCGCCTCCATTTTTTATTTTTTTGGCAAAAAAAAGCAAAATACAAAACTTAAAAAATTAGGAATAGGTATTTTTATTTTGGCATTTATCATGCTAATCGGCACACTTACAGGAGTCATTAAAACAGAAGATGCTCTTTTAGTGGAAACAGAAATGGTGGAAAGGAGAACAATTATTGAAACTGTTTCGGCTAGTGGAAAAATACAGCCAGAAGTAGAAATTAAAATTTCTCCAGATGTTTCAGGTGAGATAGTGGCGTTACTTATAAGGGAAGGAGACAGGGTAAGTAAAGGAGAATTGCTCGTAAAAATAAAACCAGATATTTACAAATCAATTTTAGAAAGAAGTAAGGCTTCTGTAAATACAGCCAAAGCAAATTTAGCTAAATCCAAAGCGCAATTGACTGAAAGTAAAGCAAGCTTTAACAGAAACAAACGACTTTATAATCAGGAAGCGATTTCATTATCAGAATTTGAGCAAATTGAGGCCGTTTATAAAGTAGCAGAATTGACTGTGGAGAGTTCTGAATATGCAGTAAGTAGTGCTGAGGCATCCTTTAATGAGGCGGAAGAAAATTTGGATAAAACTTCCATTTATGCGCCAGTGCATGGTACTATTTCTAGATTGAATGTAGAACTTGGCGAGAGGGTAGTTGGAACAGGGCAAATGTCAGGAACAGAGCTAATGCGCTTGGCAGATTTGAGCGCCATGGAAGTTGCAGTGGAGGTAAATGAAAACGATATTGTTCGTGTGCATTTAAATGATACTACCCTTATTGAAGTAGATGCTTTTTTTGGGGAGGAATTTCAAGGGGTTGTTACCGAAATTGCAAATTCGGCAAATGTAAGCGGGGTTAGTGCAGACCAAGTTACTAACTTTGAAGTAAAGATTAGGATATTGGGTAAGACCATATTTCGTCCTGGAATGACGGCATCTGTTGAGGTACAAACCAAAATAGTGAAAAATATTATTTCAGTTCCTATTCAAGCAGTAACAACAAGAAAAGACACAGTAAAAAATGGGGACAACAAAAAAGTAGAATGTGTTTTCATATTTGAAAACGAAATGGCAAATTTCAGCATTGTAAAAACAGGCATTCAGAATGATAAGTTTATTCAGATTTTGGAAGGAATATCAGATAGTGATGTGGTGATAACAGCCCCCTACACTTTGATTTCGAAAACACTAAAAGATGGTGAAAAAGTGGAAAGCAAAAAGAGCGGAAATGATGGAGAAAAAAGAAAAAGCGGTTTTAGTGTAAAAGTTAGCACGGAATAAATGACTCTTATTCTGCTTATAGAAACAGCTACAAAAAGTTGCTCAGTTTCCTTAGCTTCTGATGATAAAATTATTGCTACAAAACAGCAAGTGAATGAGCAATATTCGCATGCCGAAAAGCTCACTGTTTTTATTACAGAACTATTCAAAAATCAAGATTTTACCATTCAAGATCTGGATGCTATTGCTGTAAGCAAAGGCCCTGGTTCCTTTACTGGTTTGCGCATAGGCACATCTACGGCAAAAGGGATTTGCTATGCGATTGATAAGCCATTAATTTCAATTTCTACTTTAAAAGCCATGGCTTTTGGGATGACTCAAAAAGAAAAATCAGATTTGTATTGCCCAATGATTGATGCGCGCAGGATGGAGGTTTATAATGCATTTTATAATAGTTCAAATAATGAGATAAGAGGGGTGCAAGCTGACATTATTACTAAGGAATCTTATGAAAAAGAGTTGGAACAAAAAGTGTTATTTTTTGGGGATGGGGCAAATAAGTGTAAGGAAATTATAAAGCATTCTAATGCTAAATTTATAGAAGAAATTTATCCAAGTTCCAAAGATATGGTTGCCCTAGCCATGCAAAAATATGCAAATAAAGATTTTGAGGATGTTGCTTATTTCGAGCCTTTTTATCTTAAAGATTTTGTTGTAGGGGAAAAGGCCTAACTCCTTTTCCTTCTGGTGCTTGCCTTAAATTTATCTTTGAACGACCCTTCTCCACTACCTCTTCTTGGGCTACTCTTTCTTTTGTTACTGCTACTTTTTTTTCTTTTCGCCTCAAATCTTTTTCTCCCACTCCCTGATGATTTTCTTCTGAAATCATTTCCTCCAGAAGTTGGTGGTTTCGATACTTCTACGGATACGCTATTGCCATTCCATTGGGCATTGGAAAGTCCAACCAATACATCTTGCTCATTATTACTATCAACCTCAAAAAAGGAAAATTTCCGCAAAATATCAATTTTACCAATTGGGATATTTCTTTTCCGAGTGTATTCATTGATCAGACCAATTAGATTGTGTGTTTCTAAGTTTTGCAGCTTCCCTAAATTGATAAAAAAACGAGTGTAACCTTTTTCCGCATGTCCTGTTGATCTTCCTTTTTTTTCTCTTCTATCATTTTTTCTTCCTCTATCACTTTTGCTATTTGTACTGATGTTCAAATCAGGCGCGTTTTTATAAAAGGAAAGAAAGCGATTAAATTCTGCCGAAACAAAATGTTTTAAAAGCTCTTCTTTATCTAAGTGTGCAAGTTTCTCTTCAATAATAGGAATGTATTTTTCTATTTGGTCATTTATATCCGTTTTTACTACTTTATCGATAAGGGCAAGTAATTGGATGGCGCAAATTTCTTCTCCATCAGGAACTTGTTTCAGGATTAACTCTTTTTTCAGCATTTTACCAATAGCTTGCAATTTTCTTCTTTCTCGGCTATGGGAAATAATAATAGAAATTCCGTTTTTTCCAGCCCTTCCGGTTCGTCCTGACCTATGAATATATATTTCATTATCATCTGGCAGGTTATAATTAATAATATGGGTAAGGTCATCAATATCAATTCCTCTTGCTGCCACATCAGTGGCCACTAACATTTGCAGATTTCTTTTTCTAAACCTTCCCATTACATGGTCTCTTTGCGATTGTGATAAATCGCCATGCAAAGCATCTGCATTGTAGCCATCTTGCATCAATTTATCGGCTACATCTTTGGTTTCCCTACGAGTTCTGCAAAAAACGATTCCATAAATTTCAGGGTTTATATCACATATTCTTCTAAGTGCCTTATATCTATCTCGAGCATTTACCACATAAAAGTGATGCTCAACATTTTTTGCGCCCTCATTTCTGCCAGCCACTTCAATGGTTTTGGGGCTGAACATATAATTTTTAGTAATACGCATCACTTCTTTTGGCATTGTTGCCGAAAAAAGTAATGTTCGCTTTTCTTCTGGGGTTTCAGCTAAAATAGTATCCAAATCCTCTTTAAAGCCCATATTTAGCATTTCATCTGCCTCATCCAACACTACATACTCAATATTAGCCAGTTTTAGTTTTTTTCTTTTGATTAAATCGATAACTCTTCCGGGGGTTCCTACAACTATTTGACTTCCAGAATTGAGTGCTCTAATTTGCGTTTGAATGTTTGCTCCTCCATAAACAGCTGTAATTTTTAGTCCCTTTGTGTATTCCGAATAGGTTTCCATATCCTTTGTTATTTGCAAACAAAGTTCTCTTGTTGGGCATAAAATAATAGCTTGTGTTTGCTTGCTATCGGTTTCAATTTGTTGAATGATAGGCAATCCAAAAGCTGCAGTTTTCCCTGTTCCGGTTTGTGCAAGTGCAATTAGGTCATTTTCCTCCGCAAGAAGAAAAGGAATACTTTCACTTTGAATGGGGGTTGGCTTCTCAAAGCCCAAATCGGCAATAGCTTTTTGAAGGCTATTATCTAATCCCATATCTGAAAATGTCATTGTCAAAAAATTTGTGCAAAACTACTCCTTTCTATTTGATATATAGGATTTTAGAAAGAAAAATAAAAGAGTTTATTTTCTTAAAGAAAATGCTAATTCACTACTACTCTTTTTATAATTTCTGCTGACTCTGAAAAAATCTTTATAAAATAAATTCCTTTTACATCCAAGAGTATGTACGACTCCATAGTTGTTTTAAGTAGTTTCCCTTCTATCGAAAAGACTTCTATTTTCTCAATTTTCAGATCAGTCATAATATTTATCAAACCATCCGTAGGATTAGGATAAATATCTATATCCGAATTTAAGATGTCATCAACTCCACTTGGAATAAAAGTTACCACATAGAAAGCCGTGTCAGAAATACATATATTGGTATCGGTAGCAATTACCCAATAAGAACCGTTTGCAAGTGGTGTAATACTCTGGCTTATTTCTCCACTACTCCAAATATAGGAATACGGACTTGTACCGCCATTTACATTGGCATCAAGATTTACGCCATTTTGAGAAATTTGAGCAGTTACAGCCGTATCAACCGTTAGTTTGGTTTCTACAATAGAATCGCAACCATTAGAAGCGGTGTATTTATCAGTATAAACCCCTGTTGAATCATACACATTTCCATTAATGGTAACGCTTTCTCCATTACATATCCTAAGAGTATTTATTGTTATATTAGGTGTGATTTCCACATCATAAAAGAAATAATAATATTGATCACTTGCATTCGAACCTGTTATAGAAACTGGGCCAATATTGAAAGGATATAACTGGCTATTTCCTTGTCCGGCATTACTTCTATATAAACCAGAATTACCGCTACTAATTCCCAATTGGAAATCATTCCCAACTGGAATAGTAAAATTAAGATTCACTCTTTGCTGGCCAGGATAAACGATTATAGTTTCATCTTCCAATACAATGCCATTATTATCTCTTAGCTCAAAAGTGATGGTATTGGTATCTAAGGCATATACTTTTGCAGAAGATATATTGCTAATATTAGAACAAGTTAATTCCAGATAACCATTCCAAGTGCTAAAAGCGCCAGGAGCAGAACTACTATCCAAAATCCCCCCAAAAATGGAAGTGTAATTTGCAGTGAGTGTTGTTAATGTTGTTGTAACAATACTATCACAACCATTAGAGGATTGAATTGTGTCATTATATACACCATCATAATAATATACACTAGTCCCAATAGATACACTATCACCAAAACAAATAGTTTGATTATTTGTCCCTGTACTAGCAGAAATATTAAGAACGGTTAAAATAGTAGTTACCACACTATCGCAACCAAATGCATTGTATAAGGTGTCAACATAAACACCAGTTGAGTCATAAACATTACTGCCTACAATAGTAACTTCTCCACTACAAATGGTCTGTATATTACTATAACTGACATGAGGGTGTACTGCCAAATCGGTATACACAATACTATCACAACCACCTACAGAAGTTAAGGAATCTACATAATATCCAGAAGTATAGTAAATACTATTGCCAACATGAATACTATCACCAGAACATACTGCATAATGTGTTGGCTGAGTGGAAAGTCGAATTTCTACATCATAAAAGAAATAATAATATTGACCACCAGCACTTGATCCCGTAATAGCAGCAAAATTATCAAAATCGTAAGGGTAATTCACACCTTGATTCGATCTGTATAGACCAGAGTTAGAAGCAGCAATTCCCAACTGTAAATTAGTAGCAATAGGCATTTCGAAATTAAGGTAAATACGTTGAGCTCCTGGCAATACTTGCAATGTAATATCGTCCAATACACTGCCATTATTTGTTCTTAACTCAAAGGTAATTGTATTGGTATCTTGCGCATACACAAGTGCAGATACTATCTCGGATGGCATATAACAATCTAATTCTTGATGTTGTAAACTATTATAAAAACCACCACTTGCAACAGTTGTATCAGTAATTCCACCAAATACAGAGTTATAAGAAAATAAAGTGGTTAAATTGGTGTTGATAATACTATCACAACCAAGAGAACTTATTAATGTATCAGAATAATTCCCGTTTGTATTGTACATACTACTACCCACTATCACACTATCGCCACTGCATATATCAAAGGATAAATTTATAGGCGTTTGTACTGTAAGATTAGTATTTATTATACTATCACAACCTACTGAATTTGTTAATGTATCAGAATATAAAGCTGTACTATTATAAACATTGCCATTAACTACAATACTATCTCCATCACAAATAGTAAAATTATTTGTTGTAATAGAAACAGAAGAAGACGAAACAGTAAGCGTTGTTGTAACAACACTATCACAGCCATTTGCAGCTACTAATGTATCAGAATATACTCCTGTAGAATCATAAACATTATTCCCTATTGAATATGATCCTCCACTACAAATATTTTGTGGATTGCTAAAAGTAGAATTTGGATAAACCATTAAATTGGTAAAGACTAAACTATCACAACCAATAGAAGAAGTTAAACTATCTGTATATAAACCGCTTGCATTATAAACATTTCCTCCAACTACTATACTATCTCCTGCACAAATGGAATAATTGTTTGGCTGAGATGATTGTTTGATTTCAATATCATAAAAGAAATAATAGTATTGACCACCAGCACTTGATCCGGTAATAGAAGCCAAAGTATTAAAATTATAAGGGTAATTTACACCATTATTATTTCTGAATAAATTAGTGCTATTGCCATCAATACCTAATTGATAATCAGAACCTCCTGCCATTGGAAAATTAAAATATATTCTATGTCCACCCGGGATTACATTAATAGTGGTGGAATCCAAAACATTTCCATTATCATCTCTAATTTGAAAGGTAGTAAGGGTAGTATCCTGGGCGTATACCATTGCAGAAACTAATTCTGATGGCATATAAGCACTTAATTCTAAATATTGAGAGCCATTATAAAAGCCTCCACCACCAACAGTATTGTTAGGAATACCTCCAAAAATAGAATTAAACTGAGAATAAGTTGTTAAATTAGTATGTACAATGCTATCGCATCCAATGGAACTTTGTATTGTATCGGTATAGATTCCAGTAGAGTTATAAACAGAACTTCCTACCACTACACTATCTCCATTACAAATATCTAAATTTTGGTAAGTAGGTGTTTGTACTGTTAAATTTGTAGTAATAATACTATCACATCCTGCTGAATTTACCAGAGTAGCAATATAAGTACCTGATTGATTGTAAACATTTGTATCTACAACTACACTATCTCCATCACAAATAGTAACATCATTTATTATTACTGAGATTGAACTGCTGAGGACTGTAAGATCCGTCACAATAATGCTATCACACCAATTAGCAGCTGTTAATACATCAATGTATATACCTGTTGAATCATATGTATTTGTACCAACAGTCACGCTTAGTCCATTACAGATTGTAAAGGTTAGTGTATCATAAATCGATGTATTATATTCATGATAACCTATATTGTTCCAATAGTTACTTGGTTTTACAATCCACTGAGAATTTGCTGTATTTGTGCCTGCAGCATTAACCCAAGAAGTATCTCCTTGCGTTACATCACACTTTCTTATTAAGGTGTGATTAGCAGTAGCATTATTCACTCCTGCAACATCCCAACCTGACCCAGGATCCCCATTCCAATCACCAAGCCAATCAACAATAAAGTATCCACCACTATCCGGAATTACTGGAGAAGGCGGTTCTGCACCATATACTAAAGCAAAGCCATCATTACCATTACTTAAAGATCCATAACTCATGTCTGCCTCTGCTAATATAAATGAATCTGCAGATGGATGAGCAACAACATAGACATCATTAGGAAGTATTACAGCTCCTGAATCAAAATCTACCCAATACTCATATATTCCAATTCCATTACCAGGACTATTACTCACTCTTGCAAAAGCATAATTTAACAGATCAATTGTATCATTAGTAGGATTATAAACTTCAAAATATTTATTACTTGAACTCCCCTCACCATACTCTGAGAAAAATATGGGAGTATAAGGCAAAGGATAAATACAAGATCCATTATCGCAAGTGGCTAATGAATCATAATTACTAGCCAGAGAATCTGTACAACCACCCCCTACATTAATAGTTATATTTAATATAGTTGTTTCTGTACATCCTGCGGCATTAATACCTATTACAGTATCACTTACTGAAGTAGTATAAGTAACTCCATTAACTAACCAGGTATAACTATCACAAGCAGTAATTGTTGTTGTAGTTGATGTAGGATAGACACAACTACTATCATCAATTGTAGCTAATGAATCGTAATTACATGCTGTGGAATCTGTACAACCATAAATAGGTAATGCATTTGCAATAATAACACCTTTCATTCCCATTGTTACAACATCTGGTTGACAAACGTAGTAGTACGTTTGGGCTGTTGTTGGAATAAAGGTACCTCCCCCAAAAGGTATATTAAATCCTATATTTGGCACAGGTCCATTTGCAATCCAAGTACTATTACTGACTTCTACTGCATTATGATTTGACCCAATGTTAAAAGAAATAGTGTCGTCAATAGTAACAGTAAGTGTGTCTGGACTAAATGTATTTCCAACTGCTATAATAGTATGTGAATTTTGCGCATTTAATGATAAGAAGTAGATGGAGAATAATAAAGATAGATATTTTTTCATGACATAAGATTTTTTAAAGGGGTACGAATATACAAAAATATTTGTAGAGAAGATTATTGCTTCAATTTTTATACATTTATCCCATGAATGATTTTTTGGTTGAATGTTGTGCTAACTCTGTGGAATCTGCAATAAATGGGCAGATTGGTGGTGCAAACAGAATCGAATTATGTACTAATCTAGAAGTTGGTGGAGTTACACCAGAAAAAGAGGAGATTATTAAAGCAAAAGACAAACTTTCAATTCCAATTCGACTACTTATTCGCCCAAGAAGTGGCGATTTTGTTTTTTCTGAAAATGAACTTTTACAGATGATTGCAGATATTGAGTTTTGTAAAAAATTGGGTTATGAAGGAGTCGTTATTGGTGCGCTACACAAGGATGGCTCAATAAATAAAGAGCAAACAAAAGCAATGGTAAAGGTTGCAAAACCTATGCATAGTACTTTTCATAGGGCTTTTGATGAAGGAAATAATTTGATACAAAATTTAGAAGATGTGATTACTTCCGGTTGCGAATCGCTTTTAAGTGCTGGACAAAGTAATAATGTAGTTGATGGGATTTCTAATTTGGAACAATTGGTGAAATTAGCAAAGGGTAGAATTACTATCTTAGCTGGAAGCGGTGTGAATCAGAATAATGCAGAAGCATTATATAAAATAGGAATAAGAAATTTTCATCTTTCAGGAAGCAAAAGAAATCAGAATTCAAAAGGAGAAACGGACATCCTACTTATTAAAACAGTAATCAAAAAACTAGAAGAAATTGTATAAATATCTGCTCATAGTGTTGGTAATCTTCTCTGCTTGTAGAAAAGAAGAAAAAAGTATTTTAATCCAAGAAATAAGTAATTGGGAATTTTTATTTGAAAATGAATGGTACAAAGCAGATGTCCCTGGAAATACCTTCTCTGATTTATTAAATCACAACTTCATTACTGACCCATTTTATGGCACTAATGAAGATAGTGTACAGTGGGTTGCAAATGAGAATTGGTATTATAAATCAGTATTCTCAGTTGATCAGATAATGCTAAAAAGACAAAAGCAATTTTTAGTTTTTAATGGCCTGGATACTTATGCCAAAGTTTATTTAAATGATTCCTTAATCTTGGTAGCTGATAATATGTTTCGAAAATGGGAGATTGATGTAAAAGGAATTCTACAGAGAAAGAATTCTTTAGAAATTCAATTTGAATCAGTTTCAGAAATTGAAAAAAAGAAACAAACTATTTTAGGATATCGCCTTCCTGGAGGAAGTAGAGTTTTTACACGAAAAGCAGGATTTCATTACGGCTGGGATTGGGGAGCAAAAATATCGCCAACAGGAATTTGGCGTAAAGTTGAACTGCAAAGTTGGAACGATTGCAAGATAAAAGACATTTATATAGTACAAGATAATTTATCAGATTCTCTTGCTAATTTAACCGTTGGTATTGAGATAAAATCTTCATCCGAAAAATCAATTACCATTAAGGCTTATGATAAAGTCTGGGAGAATTTTAAATTAAAAAAAGGTAATAATAAATTATCTATTGCCATTCATATTCCAAATCCTGAATTGTGGTGGCCAAATGGCTATGGAAAGCAGAAATTATATGAAATCCCTGTTTCTATATTTGATGAAAATAGGATAATTGATAGCCAGAAAAAAAAGATTGGCTTACGAAAAATAGAATTAATTACTAAAAAAGATTCAGTAGGAGAAAGTTTTTATTTTAAAGTAAACAATAAACCTATTTTTATGAAAGGAGCAAATTATATCCCTCAAGATAATTTGCAAGATAGAGTAACAAAAAGTAGATATCGCAACTTGCTTAATGATGTAAAGGCTACAAACATGAATATGCTAAGAGTTTGGGGTGGAGGTATTTATGAAGAAGATATTTTTTATGATTTGTGTGATTCACTAGGAATTCTGCTTTGGCAAGATTTTATGTTTGCTTGTGCCATGTATCCTTCTGATTCTTTGTTTTTAGAAAATGTAAGGCAAGAGGCAATTTATAATGTCAAACGATTACGCCATCACCCATCCATTGCGATTTGGTGTGGAAATAACGAAAATTCAGAAGGGTGGCACAGATGGGGGTGGCAAGATTCTTATACAGAAAAACAGAAAGTAGCAATTTGGAAAGGCTATCAACAAACATTTCAGAAGATACTCTCATCTATAGTATCTAAAAATTCTCAAGCTGCTTATTGGGAAAGCTCGCCAAAGTTTGGAAGAGGAAATCCTCAACATCAATTTGTAGGAGATGCACATTATTGGGGAGTTTGGCATGATGCAGAACCTTTTGAAAATTTAGAGAAAAAAGTGCCGAGATTTATGAGTGAGTTTGGCTTTCAATCATTCCCTGAGATTCCAACTATAGAAGCTTTCTCAGATTCTGCTGACTGGACTTTAGACTCAGATGTGATGAAAAGTCATCAAAAACATCCAAGGGGAAATTCCCTTATTACTGAATATATGGAAAGAGAATTCAATGTGCCAAAAGATTTTAAAAAGTTCATTTATGCAAGTCAAGTTTTGCAAGCTGAAGGGATGCGAATAGGTTTGGAGGCGCACAGAAGAAATCAACCCTACTGTATGGGAACTTTATATTGGCAACTAAACGATTGTTGGCCTGTTGCCTCTTGGAGTAGCCTGGATTATTACGGCAATTGGAAAGCACTTCACTACACTGCACAAGATGTTTTTGCGCCAATATCTCTCTCTTTAGAAAAAACTAAAAACAATAGTTTTAGTGTTTGGGTAATCTCTGATACAACAAATTGTACTGACACTTTGCTTATCAGCACTTATTCTTTAGAAGGGAAATTAATTTCTTGTAGTAATCAGTTTATAAAAATTCAAGCCAAATCACAACTCATTGCTTCTATTCCTTTTTGTAAAGATGATGAATTTATCATTTGTAAGTTAAAACAGCAAAAAGCACAATCAAAAGTTGGCTTTACTAAAGCAATTAAAAATTATGACTTTCCAAAACCAAATATTCAATATCAATATCTAGGTAGTCAACTAAAACTCAAAACTGATATACCAACCTTTCAGCTTTATTTACATGGAGCAGAAGAAAAGTTTTCCGGTAATTTCTTTACCTTATTACCGGGTGAAGAAAAAATAATAGAAATTGAAACTCCAGAATTTAACCCAAATAATTTAGTAATTTGGTCGCTATACGATTTGAACAAAAATTAAACTTATGTCAAACAGAAGAAATTTTATAAAAGGAGGACTTTTAGGAGCGGTTGGAACAGCCATTTTCCCTAAATTAATTTCTGCCAAAGCAGAGAAAACAAATCCTAACTCTAAAGAAGGTCACCCAATGGTTATTTCTACTTGGAAACATGGAATGGCTGCTAATGTGACTGCTATGAAAGTGCTGCAAAGCGGAGGTAAGGCAATTGATGCAGTAGAAGCTGGTGTAAAAATACCAGAAGCTGATCCGGAATCTATGTCAGTTGGATTGGGAGGGTTGCCGGATAGAGAAGGAAAAGTAACTCTTGACGCTTGCATTATGGATGAAACAGGAAATTGTGGTTCAGTTAGTTTTTTACAACATATAAAACACCCAATTTCTGTTGCCAGAAAGGTAATGGATGAAACGCCTCATGTAATGCTGTCTGGAGAAGGCGCATTACAATTTGCATTAGAACAAGGATTCCATAAAGAAGATTTACTTACTGAAAAAGCAGAGAAAAGATGGAAAGAATGGTTGAAAGAATCAAAATATAAACCAATAATAAATGTGGAGAACCATGATACTATTGGGCTTTTGGCTTTGGATAAAAAAGGTGATATTTCTGGAGCTTGCACTACATCAGGACTCTCTTGGAAAATGCACGGAAGAGTTGGTGATTCACCAGTAATAGGTGCGGGAATGTTTGTAGATAATGAAGTTGGTGGGTGTTGCGCTACAGGAGTTGGGGAAGCCGTGCTTAAAACTCTAGGTTCTTTCTTAATTGTTGAGTTAATGCGACAAGGCGCCAGTCCACAAGAAGCTTGTGAAGAAGGAATTGCTCGGATTGTAAAAAATCAAAATTATAAGGATATGCAAATTGGCTATTTGGCCATCAATAAAAAAGGAGAGCATGGCGCTTATGCTGTACATCCCTGGTTTAATTATGCTTTACATCAAAAAGGTGAAAACCGTATGATTGATTCCTTATCTTATTTAAAATAATGAAATATTGGTTAGTTATATTTTGTTTACTATTTGCTTGTACTGAGCCAATTGTACAGGAAGTAAACCTTATACCAAAACCTCAAAAATTAGAAATAAGTGATGGCGTTTTCTCTCTAAGTTTTAACACAAATTTAATTATTGACAGTTTGTTTGATGCTGAATCTGACTACCTAAAAGAAATTCTCAATTTGGAATTAAACGGGAACGGAAATACAATTGAATTATTTAAAAAAGAAGGATTTCAAGAAGAAGAATTTTTTCTAAATATTACTGAAGAAAACTTAAAAATAGAGGCGTCTACCCCGATAGGGATAATGAGAGGGATACAAACTTTAAGGCAGTTGTTACTGACTAAAAAAGGAATCGCAGCAACAAAAATACCTTGTTTAAAAATTCATGATTTTCCAAGATTTTCTTGGAGAGGAATGCTACTGGATTGTTGCCGTCATTTTATGAAAAAAGAATTTGTAATGCGTTATATCGACCTACTGGCTTATCATAAAATGAATATTTTGCATTGGCACCTTACAGAAGATCAGGGCTGGAGAATTGAAATTGAAAAATACCCAAAACTGACTGAAATTGGAGCTTGGCGCACAGAAAAAGATGGTAGTAAATATGGTGGATTTTATACTAAAGAGGATATTAAAGAGATTTTGGTTTATGCAAAAACAAGGCATATTACGGTAGTCCCTGAAATTGAATTCCCAGGGCATAGTGTTGCTGCTATTGCTTCCTACCCTCATCTTTCCTGTACAGGAGACAGCATCGCAGTTGGCACAGATTGGGGTGTTTATAAGGATATCTATTGTGCCGGAAATGATAGTGTTTTTACTTTTATGGAAGATGTGCTCACTGAGGTAATGGAGCTTTTCCCTTCCAAATACATTCATATTGGAGGGGATGAAGCTCCAAAATATAGGTGGGAACATTGTAAAAAATGTCAGCAAAGAATTAAAGAAGAAAACTTGCATGATGCACACGAATTGCAATCCTATTTTATTACAAGAATTGAAAAATTCTTGAACGAAAACGGAAGGCAACTTATTGGTTGGGATGAAATATTAGAAGGAGGATTAGCTCCATCAGCCACAGTGCAATCTTGGAGAGGTGAAGAGGGAGGAATTTCAGCCGCTAAAAGCGGTCATGATGCCATTATGTCTCCTACTTTACATTGCTATTTTGATTATGGTTTGGATGCAACAGATTTGAAAGAGGTATATCATTATGAGCCTATTCCAGCAGAATTAACAGTAGAAGAAGCCAAACACATTTTGGGTGGAGAATGTAATATGTGGAGCGAAAGAGCGCCACAAGAATTAATTGATAGCAAAGTATTCCCAAGGATTTTAGCTATGAGTGAAGTGCTTTGGAGTTCCTACGAAAAAGATTATGATAATTTTTATGCGCGTGTGCAAAAACACTATCCTAAGCTAGATGCACTAGGAGTAACTTATGGCTTTGAAAGTGTGCCTATTACCTCAACTGTTATTTTTAATGCCGATAGTTTTGCTGTTTCTCTTTTTAAAGGCAGTCCTGATATGCGTTTAGAATACAGCTTCAATAATAAAGACTGGCAAGCATACACTGTTCCTTTTGGCGTAAATGAGACCTCTAATTTAATGGCTAGAGGGTTTAAAAACGAAAAGCCTTATGGGGAGTTTGAGCAAGAAATAATCATGCATAAAGCCACTGGCAAAAAAGTGCACTATACTATTCCATATAACAAACATTATAAAGGAACGGGTGATAATAATTTAACAGACGGCTTATTAGGCAGTATAGAAAATTTCCGTGATGGATACTACCAAGGATTTTCCGGAACAGATTTTGAAGTTGTAATTGACTTAGGGGAAACAACAACATTTTCTAGCATTCAAACTACTTTTTTCCAATACTATTTATCTTGGATTGTATTGCCAACAGTTGTGAGTTATGCTGTTTCTGAGGATGGAGAAAACTTTACCGAAATTGCTAGCTTAAAACATAATATACCTCTTATGCGAGAAGGAAAATTTAAACATACTTTTAGTTTTGAAAAAGAAAATACAAAAGCCAAATACCTAAAAGTAAGTGCTAAAACAGTTGGAAAGTTACCCCAAGAGCACCCTGCGGCTGGTTCGGATGCTTGGATTTTTGTAGATGAAATAATTATAAATTAATTTCCCAATGAAAAAACTACTGCTTATATTACTTTGCTTGCCTATGATTAGTTTTGGTCAAAATCAAAATATATCATTAGGGAATGTTTTTGATGGAGAGCCTTGTATTGCTGTCAATTCAAATAATTTACAACATATGGTGGTAGCTTGGATGGGATACAAATTTGGAGAAAATATTGTAATAAAAACAAAAGTTACTTTTGATGCAGGGCAGAATTGGAGTATTACTAAATCTATTCCTCATATAAATCCTGTTTATACTTCTGCTGATCCTACCTTAGAATTTGATAACAATAGCAATGTATTTCTTGCATATATAGATTTTAGTAAAGCTATTGATTCTGGTGCAGTATATGTGACAAAATCTCTTGACGGAGGACTAAATTGGCAAAATCCGGTTGAGGTAATAAACACTTTTTCTGATATTGGGAAATATCCAATAGATAGACCTTGGATGAGTATTGATAAATCCTCTGGAATAAATAGTGGAAATATTTATATTACAACTATGACGCCAAATGTTTTCGGACCATTGCAACCTCCTTATAATCCTTATTTTATGTATTCAACTGATGGAGGACAATCATTTAGTAATTGGAGATATCTAGATACAATAAATTTTCTTGCAGGGAGTATCATAAAACAACCAATGCCAACAAATTGTGTTTCTGCAAATGGAACGTTCCATGCGATTTTTCCTTCTTGGGTTTTATCACAAAATTCATCTCCTCAGTATATTTTGGCATCTATTTCAAATTTAGGAAATTCGTTTGACTACAATAATGTATTGACAACATCAGGAAACCCTGATAC
>Ga0208129_1000516_pt1 | contig 16400 bp, 9 predicted proteins | sample ETNtaG_13_FD_185759 | JGI IMG/M metagenome (GOLD analysis project Ga0208129, IMG submission 185759) | Marine microbial and viral communities from oxygen minimum zone, Eastern Pacific Ocean - ETNP201306PF47B (SPAdes) (version 2) | ecosystem: Environmental > Aquatic > Marine > Oceanic ...
CGCATAAATTAGCCTTAGCCGTGTAGGGTTTCAAATTTACATGAAATATACTTTTACAGTTGTAAATCTTTTTTGAAATATACCTTGATTCACAATGGAATTTAATATGATCATTAAGAAACTATCATTTACCTTTGTTATTGTATTTTCTTTCGTATATCTGGCGATGTCCACATCCGGACATTGCGACCAGACTGCTGAGGTTGAAGATTTAACAGCTATACGAACAAACTTCCTCAATGATGTAGAAAAGGTTTTTGGAAGCCATGAACAAGGTATTGCTCACCTTGAATCAAACTTAAGCATCCTTAAAGAAGAATTAAAGAAGCTGAACACAATAAAAAAGAAATTGATTGATGGCAAGGCTGGAGAAGATGTTTTAGGCCTGACCAAAAGGCAGGGAGATGTTCTGGAAGACAGGATCAATACCCTTGATGAAACCAAACGAATCAGAGTAGAAACAACAGAAGTGGCAGGCAATTTAGAAAACGAACTCGAAACCACTGCAACTCTTTCTGGAAGAAAAAACAAGATTAATGAAGAAGCATCGCTATTACCAGGATCTCAATTTGAAAGCTTTCAAAGAGAGGCAGAACTCCTTGAAGCGCGCTTGGAATCGATTCTTGCAAAAGCCAGGGAAAAAGAAGCACATTTCCAGACACTACAAACAACGAATGATGCCTTAAGTTCAAGCCTTAAAGAGCAAAAAGAGAGGCTTTTGAAAGAAGTCAAAGAATTAGCAAACCAAGAACCTGAAGCGGAAGAAGAGAGCATTTTAATCAATAACAAGAAGCATCTTCTAGGGAATGAACTTAAACTGCGGGATGATAAAATTAATCTATTATTTGCACAGACCAGATTGGCAGAGCTAAGGTCACAATCTGTCCAGATACAAAAGTTAAATATAGAGCTGGAAAAAGATATAAAAGCTGCAATAGCCGGCATATTGTCGTTGAAATTTAAGGAAGCAGAGACCCAGAGGAAGGAAAAGGAGGCAGAAGAAGCCAAGATAGTTGAGGAGAAAAGAAGAAGAATTGCAGAAGAAGAAAAAGCTAAGGCCGAATTGGAAAAGAGAAAGGCATTAAAGAAGGCAGAAATCGCCGTACAAAAACAATTAGAGGAAACGTCTCCTGAGAGAAAACGAATCCTGGAGGTTGAGGTTGATGTGCATAAACAGGAAGGGCTTATTGCCACAATAAAAGATGAATTAATTACTGCCGGAACGGAGAAGGAGGAATACCTTACAGAGCTCAGAAAGACCGGGGAAAATGTTAAGGAACTGCTTGGTGGTGAAAATACTCCCGGGGAAATCGCTTTAGAGTTAGACGTAATCAAGGCTGAGACAAAGAGGATACGGGATAAGGTTAAGACCGTCCAAAGTCGGTTAAGTGCAGCAGAAAAACAAAAGGCAATAATAGATGAGAGTTTAGAGAAAATACGTGCCGAACTCGTACCAATTGTATCTGGAGAAAAATCAAATATAGAAAAAGAAGCTGAAGGATTTTCAAACAAGGCACAGGGTAAACTGCTAGTAAAACTTGCCAATTTGCGCCTGAAGCATATCGAAGAGCAGAAGAAACTGGTAGAGAGAAAGTTTGAGATTGGTAATGAGGTTTTAGAGTCAAGCAGGGTTTTGTTGGAAGAACTGGCAGATGCAGGAATAAGGCTTTCAGAGATAAGGGCGGCAAATGTATGGACAAGGCGTGAGAGCCAGATATCAACAAATACTATGTTAGAGGGCTTGACGGATATAAAGGTTCTTAAGGACAAGCCTTTAGATTTCTATAAAACATCAGTACAGAATTTGAAGAAACTCAGTATTTATCTGTCTAATAATAAAAACATCCCAGCATTCATTGTAAAGGTAATTATAATAGTTTTTGTTATTTCTTTAACTTTTTTTACCAGACGTTACCTCAACAAATGGGCAATACGAGAGATAGAAAAATTTACAGCAGTATCACCGCAGACATTCTTTACATTCGAATTAGTACCGGGCCTGCTTCGTATAATGCAGAATACATTAACAATGTTCTTTCTGTTCGTAATGGCCCTCACAATATCGCTTACAATCCCCTCTGATACACCGGTAATTCTATCTGCAATTTATGGATTTGCAATTCTATCTGTTTATAAGTTTTTAAGAGGTACTGTTGTTGAATCCTTGAGTCCGTATACAGGTGTGAGACGATGGATTCCGGTTACTTACTCTTCTGCAAGGCGTATCTTTAAAGGGTTAAATGTAATTCTACTATTTTCTGCAATAACAATAACATTAATCTTTGTCCTGAATGCATATGGTTATAAGAAAGATGTTATAGAACTATTATGGTTCATTTACAGGATAGTTACGATTTCTATTGCTGTCTGGATAGCTGCCAGTCAAAGGTCGTTTTTGCTGAAAATGTTGCCTTATTATGAGAGCGCTATTGGCAAGTTCGTTAATAAGGTTATTAATATTCTTTATCCAATACTTATTGCGTTTGTTATCCTGCTTTTTGCCATACGAAGCCTTGGATATGCACTATTAACGTATACTTTTGTAGTAACCCTCATCAAGAGTGTGATTGTTTCAATCATTGCTTATGCTGTATACCGGTTTTCATTAAGACGCCTGTCATTATCACAGGAACGTAATTTAAAGTTGAGAAGACAGCTTGATGACAAGGAGTTCGAATCCGAGAAGACATCTTTAAACGTGGGGTTCAGGGTTTACAAGGGCTTACTGGATTACGGAATCTTAATTATTACAGTAGTCATAATCTTTGGAATGTGGAATAACACATTTAAAGATGTTGTAAGTTCACCAGCAGCTCCGGAGTTATTTCGAAATATTTATGAAAATATTTTATATGTGTTTGCTTCAATAAAGGACGGCTTGACGTATAAGTTCACACTTGCCGAGGGCAGATATACAACACCCTTTAAGATGCTGATCGGCATACTAGTCTTAGTGGCAGCCTTTATATGTACCAGATATTTAAAAAATGTACTGCGGGCAAAAGTTTATGAAAAAGCCCAATTAGAACAAGGTGCCCGTCATGCAATTTCATCTGGGGTAACATATTTTATAATTGGTGTGGCGGCAATCATCGGGCTCAATATTGCAGGGATTCCGTTAAGGAGCCTTACCATATTTGCCGGTGCATTCGGTATTGGTCTGGGCTTTGGGATGCAGAATATAATAAATAATCTTGTAAGCGGTATTATAATCTTCTTTGAAAAACCTATAAAGATTGGTGATATAATAACACTTGATAAGGAAATTGCAGGCAAGGTTGAAAAGGTCAGTATTAGAAGTACCGTGATAAATACCTTTGACAGAAAAACAGTAGTTGTGCCAAACTCAAGGTTCCTGGAGAATAACGTAATAAACTGGGTTCATGGTGGCGACATGTTGCTTAGGTCTAAAATAGTAGTAGGTGTTGCGTATGGTTCTGATACTGAACTGGTAAAGAATTGCCTGCATAAAGTGATGGATTCACATCCGGATCTGAAAAAAGATCCCGCACCGATAGTACGCTTTGCGGAATTTGGGGAAAGTTCATTAAATTTTGAGTTGTATTTCTGGGCTCACATACTCGATAGATGGATGGCGATCAGCGACCTGAACTTTGCAATTGACAGAATATTCAGGGAAAACAACATCGAAATACCTTTTCCTCAGAGAGACCTGCACATTCGCTCAAAAAACCCCGTTGAAACCCAATTTACCACGTTAACTAAAAATGACAAGGATAGTAATACAGATTCCAAAAATTCTCAAATAGACGGATAAGTCTTTGAAAAATTGTTATCATGCCTTAAGTCGTTATAGAGCAAGTATTAACTCCTGTTTGAATTGTCCATTATATACAACTTTGCCTTTTCCGTATCTCTTATATTCTAACTAAAAGCGAATGGATGTTTTATATTTGATGCCGTTGACCTGCTTATGAGATTAAACAATCTTTCTCCTAATCTATAACAAACCATGACTGAAGACGCCCTTGATCTATCTACCGATCCGCACTGGCAGGATTCGCTTTAGCAAACAGACTTGTTGTGGCAAGCCAGAACCAGACAGAAATTTAACAAATTACAGACTCTATAAATTCTTTAATATTTACAACCTGGCTTTTCAAAAGAAGAAATAATTGAGCGGGAGCATGATATATGAGAATTTTGATGCATATAGTGATATGTTGGTTTTAGAAGACGGAGAAAACGTCTTCAACTTTTAAGTTTAGGAGTGATTATTGTCTTGAAATTGTGAAAATACTATTAGCTATGTTTTCGCTCTAATTCTCCAGATTATCAGGACAAAGAATGTTACAGTACAAAGCCATATCTGAGTTGCAAGAATATAACCTCCAATGGAAATCCATATTTTATTTAGTCCGGATTCATACCATTTTTTCTGAACATACAACTTAATTTTGCCATATGGCCTTTTGGAAATGCCATATGATCCTTTATATTTCTTGGTAAAAACACGTTCATCTGCTTTTTTCGTTTCCCCTGTATAACCCTTAAAAATTGAACTGGAATCATCCTTCTCTGCACTTTTCTTTGTTGCTGGGACTCGTTGAGTCTTACTAACACTCTTTTCTTCACGCTTTGCTTCTTCCTTTTTACTTGTTGAGGCCTTTTTTTCGGGTTTTGTTCGAACTTCTACCGGTTTCTTTGGGGTACTATCAACCTGTAGTGTTTTTTTACTCTGCTTATCGGTTCGAGAAGGCCTCACGCTTGTTTTAGTTCTTTCACCGGCCTTTCCTCCCTGAGACAACTGCCTGAAAACTGCTTTTTCTTTTTCGGCCTCACGTGTCTTACCCAATTTACTGTAGGCCAGTGACAGCGAATAGTGTACCTTGGCGTATTCAGGATTTATATTGATAGCCCTTGTATAAACTTTGACGGCTTCATCATACTTCGCCTTGCAATAGTGTGTATTCCCTAAGCCATAAAGGGCATAGACATCATTGGGTTTTATTTTTATCGCCTCTTCAAATGACTTTCCCGCCTGGTCATATTTGCCCTGTTTATAAAACTCAATACCCTTATTATAATGTTTGGAAAAATCACCCGCTCCATATGATGGAGTCTCGCAGTATATTGTGAGAAAGAGTACAAAAAATATTTGTAGAAGTAGAAATTTCTTCATTCTATATTTACCTGAAAAGGCTTATTAACTAATAACAATTCTAATTTACCAAACAAATAATTGGCTGTCAAGATACAAACAGATCATCCGGTTTATAAGCAGAAAGCATCACCGTTCCCCGGACAAAAGACGCCCTGCCCCTGCACTCCTTAACAGCAGCATCCGGCAGTCCAATGACCACAGTTGAAGGCAGCTGTCCCTTTGTAACATACTCCAGCAGATAAGCTTCAATCCCGTATGCTGTAACGCTCTTTACCTTTCCAAGTCTTGCCATTATAACCTTCCCTGGTTTTTTTAACGACTGTTCGTGTTTATTACAAGCCTATTTCTTCCATGTTAGTGGTAAAAAGATAAGTATAACGGTGTATATTTCAAGCCTGCCCAGCAGCATACAAAAGATCAATACCCATTTACAGGGATAAGCAATTTCGCCATAATTTCTTGTAGCGCCTGCATCGGCCAGGGCGGGACCAATGTTGTTCATCATCGACGCCACTGCACTGAATGATGTAATAACCTCTGTGCCAAAGACGGTCAGGATAAGTGAAAAGATACCAAACAGTCCAAGATGTATTACAATAAATCCTAATGTGTTTGTGATTATCTCTTCACTGACAGGTTTACCGCTGAGCTTAACATGCATTATGGCCCTTGGCCTGAGCAGGTGGACCATCTCTCTTACACTGGTCTTAAAAAGCAGCATTATTCTTGCTACCTTCATACCCCCGGCAGTCGAACCCGCACATCCGCCGATAAACATGAGAAGGACGAGGAAAAATCTGCAGAAATTCGGCCAGATATCAAAATCTGCGTTACAATAACCGGTACTGGTTGTTATGGAAACGGCCTGGAATGCGGCATATCTCAGCGCTCCGCCTACGCTTTCGTATTCGTGATCTTTCACGCCACCATTGTATGAGGACGATTCAGAGAAAAACAGTGCAAGTGTTACTAAACAAATAACACATAATATCAGGCACACAAAAAAACGCAGTTCTGAATTAACGAGGACTTTTTTAATCCTCCCTGTAACCAACTGGTAATGAAGTATGTAATTACAGGCTGATATAAATATAAAGACCATAACAACAATCTCTATAAACTGACTGTTAAAAGCGGCAATACTTTGGTTTTTTGTAGAAAATCCTCCTGTAGCTATCGTAGTAAAGGCATGGCAGACAGCATCGAATATTCCCATTCCCCCAAACCAGAACAGGGGAATTACAATGGCAGTAAGAGAGAGATATATAATCCATAATATTTTTGCCGTCTGAGCTATGCGCGGCTTTATCTTGTCCGTTGTAAGATCAGGGGCTTCGGCACTGAAGAGTTTGTGCCCTCCGACGCCAATAGTTGGAAGAACTGCAACAAAAAACACAACGATACCCATTCCTCCAAGCCACTGTGACATACTCCTCCAGAAAAGAATACCATGCGGCAATGCCTCAATATCGCTGAAAATGGTTGCGCCCGTCGTAGTGAGCCCGCTCATTGATTCAAAGTAAGAATCACAAAAGTTATCACACGCCCCTGAAAGCCAGTAAGGCAAGGCTCCAAAGACGGCACAGAACACCCACCAGAATGCGACAATCGCCAAACCCTCTCTAATAGTAATGTTTTCATTCCTGGGTTTTAGAGCGAATTTTAGAACCAGACCGGTGATGCCTGACGCAATGATTGATATGACAAATGCCCATATCTCTTCCTTTGTTCCATAAAAGAGAGATACGCCAAATGGTATGAATAGTATACCGGAAAGAAGTAATATGAGATTTCCCAGGGTATGCAGAACTAAGGGTATGTTCATGTTTGAATTTATGCCACGCCCGCCACACAACACGTCGGGCAAGAAGGCACTAAGTCACAAATAATATTTGTAATAGGAATCCTATTTTGTGCTGCTGAAAAGAGCCTGAACCCTTTCAATAGCTTCCGGCAGGGTAAACACGACAACACTTTCTCCGGGATGGATAATGTCAACGCCTTTTGGAAGAAGCATCGTACCATTTCTCACGATAGCGCCCAGGATAGACTTCTTAGGAAACTTAATCTTACTAAGCGGTTTCTTTACAATTTCAGAGCCGGATTCAGCGATTAATTCAATCGCCTCTGCCTCACTATCACCTAACTTGGCAATCGACAGTATCTGGCCTCTCCTTATATGCTGAAGTATAGAACCCGCGGTAACCAGCCTTGGATTTACAACTACATCCACGTCGACTTGATTGATTATAGGCACAAGCGCCGGGTCATTTGTAAGCACAATAGCCTTCTTTGCACCATGTTTCTTTGCTAACAGGGATGTCAGCAGGTTAGTCTGTTCATTCTCGGAAAGGGCAATAAATATATCTGTATCCTCGATAGCGGCTTCTTTAAGTAAGTCTATTTCAGTAGCATCACCGTGTAAGACTATGGCATCTTTTAAATAAGCCGCAGCCATTTCTGCCTTATCTTTTTCAGGCTCAATCATCGTTACGTCAATCGAACTATTTTCAAGATCTCGCGCAAGCTGCAGACCGGTCCGGCTTGCCCGATATATAATTATCTTTTCTGCCTCGTCCGCCCTTCTATTAACCATTGGCAGAAAGTATGGTAATCCTGTTTTGGATATAAGTACGAAAATATTATCATCAGGTAATATTTCAGTACTGTGTGTGGGTGTAATCATCTCATCGCCACGTTGAATATATACTATTAAGAATGAATCTGTATACTCAATGTCTTCCAGCTCTGAAAAATTTCTACCCACAAGCGGAGCATCCTCAGGGACATGAAAACCTCTCAAAATAATATCACCTATTGGAAAGTCAACGGCAAACGTCGCCCCCGGTGTTTTTATTATTTTAATAATCGAATCAACAATAATCTGATCCGGGTTTATCATATGATCAACACAAAATCCATTATGCTTGATTAATGAATCAGTATCGGTAAATTCACTATTCCGAATCCTTGCAATTTTGATTTTTTTACCATTACCATATTGACTGGCAAGGATACAAACAACAATATTAATCTCATCATTGGTGGTTATGGCTAACACTATATCCGCGTCTCTCACACCGGCAGATTCCAGTACACTAGGGGAAGTGCCATTACCGGCAAACACGGAAACATCCAGTTTTTCGTTAGTCGTCCTGACCAATTTGGAATTATTATCAACTATAGATACGTCATGGCCTTCCGCTGATAGCTGTTTAGCAATGTTAAATCCTACAGCACCTGCCCCAATTATGAGAACTTTCATTTATAAATTTCCTTTTTAATTTTAAGATCCTGTACTCTGCGGCAACATAGTTTTCATACTCTTTCTTTTCAAATTGTCAAACCTGGATTTTAATTCGGGACCTCCCATGGATGGAGCTTTCTTCTCAAAACCATCTATAAGCTCTCTTACTTTATCAAAGGCGCCCTCTATAAAATAATTTTCGACAATTTCATATATATCTTTCCACCACAAGTGATTATCTGTTGACAGATTCTCTACCCATAATGAAAAATGACTTAACAATTTGTCATCTTGCTTCAACTCTTTCAGGCAATGCACAAGTTCATTCTTAATTTCAATATCATCATTAAAATGCAAGACAAGTTTTTCATATAATAAAATTGCTTTTTGACAATTATTAAGTGAGTAATATAGCTTTGCCAGCCTTATCTTACTTTGCCACAGCGCATGATCATGCTCTGGTACATTTTCGTAATTATTAACTTGTTTTTCCAATATTTCTTTAGCTCTTTTGTAATCTTCGCCTGCACAAAAGGCGTTAACAATGCTATTAAGTAATTCAAAAGACTCACACTCTATCGATAGAAGCACATCAGAAGCCTTTTCTGCAACTCTACTATCTCCATCTTCGAGCAGGCTGATTAAAGGTTCAACAGCACTCTCATCTCCAATCTGCCCTAAGGCAGTTGCTGTAGACTCACGAACACGAGCACTCTCATCAGAAAGCAAGTTTATCAAATGCGAAACAGCTTTTTTGGCTCGTATTTTACCCAAAGTATCTGCAGCATACCATCTGATCCTTTCTTCCTCATCTATTAAGGAATTAATCAATGGATCAACCGCCCTTTTGTCCTGAAACTTGCCGATGGCAACTATTGCAGATTCTTTTATTTTAGGGTCTTTATTCGAAAGTAAGTTTATTAATGGTTCTATAGCTTCTTCTACACTTAACTCCCCAAGGGCTTCTGCCACTGCACATACTACTATATTGGCTGGATCGCTTAAGGCAGATAATAAATCATAAACCACTTCCTTTTTACCATTTTTGCCCAGAGCCCTTGCGGCGCTTTCTCTAACCTTGATTTCTTTGTCTTGCAAGGCCGATACTAAATATTTCAGTTCAGACACATTGCCGATCTTTCCAAGAACATTTACTGCCATGATACGTATCTCCGGATCATCATCTGAAATCAGATCAACAAAGATCTTGATAACTTCCGGGCCTTTATGATTTGCCAACTCACCTGCAGCAAAAATCCTTACCTCTTGGTATTCACTTTTTATGGCATCAATTAATTGTGTGATGTCGTCTTTTTCCTTACTTGTTTTCAAGATTTCTATAGTCTTTTCGACTAATTCATCTCTCAGCAGGATATTCTCTGCTTTAAGCTCCTTAAATCCTTCTTCCAGTTTATCGACAATATCTTCCAGCCACTGCTCCCTCGTTTTAACCTTATTTCTGTCCCACCACTCTTGCCAAAAAGATTTTGCTTTACCGTTAGATTGTTTTGTAATTTCTACTAATGCGTCATGGGTTGCAATCCGTAAGTCATTGTTATCAGATTCCAGTAAACTAATTAATGGTTCCACTGCCTCGCGTGAGTGCGTCTTTGCCAAGGCACCTGTAACATGGATGCGGGATTCAATTGGTTTCCTGGTGTTTAAAAGTACGTTTATCATCCCTTTTATCGCTTTTTTTGTTCCTATGTTTCCCAATGCATCAGCAGAAGCAATTCTCATCGCCTCGTTTTCACTGGTAAGTAAATCAATCATACAATCTAATGACCTGTTGTCATCGCCAGCAAAACCAAACGCCTTAATCAGGGAAATACGGACATCATCATTTTCAGAATTTTTAAGAATATCAATAAGTGAATCGTCAACAGTGGGAGTGTTAAGTCCCAATAATGAAATGATTGCAGAGGTGCGTATTGCGGGATCTTCTGAATACAAAAGTTTCATCCACTCATCAATCTTAATATTCAATTCAGGTGAAGGATCCTGAGAAGTCTTCTTGGCGTGAGTGGATTCTCTGGCAGTGGCTTCTCTGTTTTCAACTGCGGATAGACAACTGTAAATTGATATACTAATTATAATGAAAGATAACCAGCATTTTTTCATTCACTTATCTGCTGGAAGACCAACACTAATGTATTATTTACTTCTATAGAAAAGGTTGGTTCCAACCTGAATTTAGTTTATGTTTCAGAAACTATTTATAGCCTGCTCACAAATTTTATAGTATCAGAACTCCTTTTTAGCGTCAACACAAAACAGGCCTGAAAAGATTAACTTGAACATTTTTTTCATGATTGTTAATATGTTGAATCCAAGACACTTATCAAAAATTCAATAAAAAATGAGAATAATAGCATTTGGCGATATACATGAAGATTCTGGCAGCCTAAGTCTGTTGAAAACTGAGCTAGAGAGTGCGGATCTTGTCATAGCCACCGGCGATTTGACTAATTATAATGGAAAAAAAGAGGCTGAGAAAGTAATCGAAGAGATAATGAAGTATAACGAGAATATATTAGCTCAACTGGGAAACCTGGACCAGCCGGAAGTTAATGATTATTTAGACGAAAAAGGCATTAACCTTCACAGGAATGGCTTCATAAGAGATGATATAGGAATCTTTGGTGTAGGCGGGTCAAATCTGACACCTTTTAATACACCTACTGAATTCAGCGAAGACGAGATTGAGGCTTTTTTACTGGAAGGCCTTGAAAAGGTGAAAGAAGCTAAATTTAAGATTATAGTGCCGCATGTGCCACCAAAAGACACGAAGATTGATATGATTACGACCGGCGCCCATGTAGGGAGCCAGAGTGTTCGTGATTTTATTTTAAGACATAAGCCGGATATTGCCCTTAGTGGTCATATCCACGAGGCAAGGGGAACAGATAAGCTGGAAGACACATTTATCTTTAACGCCGGTATGTTTCGTGAAGGTGGATATGTAATAATTACTAAACAATCAGAAGGAATTTCTGCTGAGTTGAAGATACTGCCTTAACTAAGAGAATGGAACATCCAAAATTACGACTAATAGATGCATTTCCGATTGAAATATCCGGGCAGCAGGCTGTATGCCTCAGAGACCCGTATAACACCAAAAACTCCTTTGTCCCTCGTAAAATTTTCGACGATATTGTCCGTTACTTTGACGGCAACCATTCCGTATCGGATATACAGAATATTTATACACAGAGACATGGTGAAAATGATATTCAACAAACAATACATCAGGTAATAGAAGAACTGGATAAGAATTTACTTTTAGATAATAATCGATCCAGAGATTTCATTAAAAAGCTGAAAGACGATTTCAGAAATTCAACTATACGCAAGGAATCTCACGCCGGTACTGCTTACGAGGCAGACAGAGATAAATTAAAAGAGCAGATAGACGGGTTTTTTACATCTGCTGATGGTCCCGGCAAACCATCATCATCTAACAAGGTGACAGGATTAAAGGGTGTAATAGCCCCACACATTGATATCGGAGTGGGGGGGTCGTGTTTCGCCTGGGCTCACAAAGAGATTGCAGAGTCGTCTGACGCCGAACTTTTCATTATACTTGGTATTGCACACACAGGCACCAGAAACCTTTTTGTACTGACGGATAAGACATTCGAGACACCATTTGGCAATGTAGAAACGGATAAAGAGTTTCTTGAATCCTTACATAAAAAGAACAAGACCGATTATTTTGAAGACGAGTTTGTTCACAAAGACGAACACTCAATAGGATTTCAGCTGGTTTTCCTGAAATACCTGTATCATCAGAAGAAGAATTTCAGTATAGTCCCTATACTTTGTTCTTCTTTTGGTGAAGCGGAGGGTGACAACAATAATTCGAGACAGATTTCTCAATTTGAAGAATTTGTCTCTGCTCTTAAGAAAACAATTAAGGAGAGCAAGAAGAAAGTCTGTGTAATTGCCAGCGTAGATCTTGCACACGTGGGATCCAGATTTGGCGATCAGGAACTTCAGGATGAGGCGTATCTCAAGAGGCTACGTTCCGAGGACACAGAAATGTTGAAATATGCGGAACTTTTAGATGCGGAGGGGTTTCGCAATTCCATTCAGAAAGACCATAACAGCAGAAAAATATGCGGATATCCGGCAATTTATACCCTGCTCAATGTCATTGAGGCGTCAGAAGGCAAACTCCTGAAATATTCTCAGTATGCAGACCAAACCAACTCAACAGTTTCATTCGCCAGTATGGCATTTTATTAATAATCTGCACTCCTGAATTCATCGTTGCCTGTCATCACTGGAGAATGAAGTGATGAAAATTCCAATCAACAAGCATCAATTTTCAAAACTCGCAACTCGCAACTCGTCCTTCTTCTCTTGCCTCTCACTTTTCCATCCACAACTTTAGTCACTTATTTATACTTTAGTTCACTTTAAACTCTTGCCCGGTTATAAAAAGGTAAGTATAATTTCTTTGTGAAAAATATATTTAAGCTTATTCATAAAGACAAACAGTATAAACAGATAGCAGGTGATCTGGTATCAGGAAAGGACTGTCATGTTCAAGGATTATGGGGTTCGTCGGCTTCCTTTTTAATTGCCGGCCTTGCAAATGACGGGAAACTTTCCAGGAAGGGAGAAATACTCTTCGTAACATCAGGTATAGATGAGGCGGAAGAGATTTTTGAGGATATAAACGTTTTTCTCCCCGGCAGCGCTATCTTTTTTCCAGTCTCAGAGGATGCAATCTCTGCAGAGTTACAACTTGACAATAGCACTTATGTACAACAGATTAATGTTTTATATAAGCTGTTAACAGGTAATGGTAAATCTACTAACCGAATCATCATAACCCCAATCCAGTCGCTCTTACAACATCTACCGCCACCTGATGCGATAGAAAAAAATATTCTTACAATCAGGACAGGACAGGAATACGGACAGGAATTTCTTGTAGACTGGCTGATAAACGGTGGTTTTGAACGAACGAGCATAGTTGAACTGCCCGGAGAATTCAGCTTGAGAGGAGGGATTATAGATGTTTTTCCATTTTCTTCCCTGCAGGAACATCAATCAGGTAACACTGTAAGTAGTGGTGCCGGTGAAATGCCTTACCGCATAGAGTTTTTCGGTGATGAGATTGACTCTGTCCGCATGTTTAACGCGGAAACTCAATTGTCAGAGAGACAAGTAAAAGAGTGTAAAATACTAGGTGTACAGACTGAACAAATCAATACACCTGTTCATCCGAAAGAGAACAGGCATAAAGACAGGTACAGCTCTCTTATTGACTATATACCAGAAAATTCATGGATTGTTTTTAAGGAATATGAAAATATAGGAAATAAGGCAGAAAGCATAAGCGCTAACTTAGAGTCTCGTAGTAAGATTTTTTCCTTTAATCATATAATAAAATCGTGCAGGGACTTTAGAAAGATATATCTTTCTAATTTAACGCTTAAACACAAAAATATATTTTCGTTTAACATAAAAGCCCCCGACAATTTTGATCATGATGTCCATAACTCAATTAAAAAGATTGAGGGTATAAAGACTTCGTACCGGAACACCATAATCTTCTACAGCAACCAGGCCGAAGAGCAGAGGTTGAGCGAACTCCTGTCATCAGGCACTAATTCCCAACCGGTCTCCCGCAAGACTGTTTCAAATAGAAATAGAACTACGAAGGAAATTGCAGGCAAACGTTCACCTTCCAATCACACAGAGTATCAGATAGGGCATCTCAACCATGGTTTCTTATTTGAAGATATCTCCACGGCATTTCTTACACATCATGAAATATTCCAACGCTACAGGTTGAGGAGGGAACCGAAAAAATTAATACTGGCAAAGGCTATCGATTCTTTTCTTGGTGTAAGAGAGGGAGACTATGTGGTGCACGTCAGCCATGGCATAGCAAGGTTCCTGGGTATGCAGATGCTTAATGATGATAATGAGTACGGCAGTTATGGTGAATTTCTTGTACTCGAATTTGATGAAGGTGCAAAGGTCTATGTGCCTGCCGCAAAGATTGAGTTAGTACAAAAATACGTATGCGGTTCAGAACACAAGCCAAAACTCAGCAAGCTGGGCAAACGAACGTGGGAAAGAAAAAAACAGATGGCAGAAGAGGCCGTTCGGGATGTGGCAGGTGATCTCCTTTCCATGCAGGCAATCAGAGAGGCAAAACGGGGCATTGCTTACCCAAAAGACTCTGAATGGCAGGGAAAGTTTGAGTCAGAATTCATATACCAGGAAACTGAGGACCAGCTGCAGGTTGTCAGAGATATTAAGAATGATATGGAATCATTAAAACCTATGGACAGGCTTATTTGCGGCGATGTGGGATATGGTAAGACTGAGATTGCTATCAGGGCTGCATTTAAAGCCGTAATGTATGGAAAACAGGTAGCCGTCCTGGTGCCGACAACTTTACTGGCGCAGCAGCATTGTAGAACCTTTACTGAAAGGATGGCGGACTATCCCATTAATATTGAGGTATTAAGCAGATTTAAGACCCGAAAAGAACAAAAGGAAATATTGGAGAATTTAAAAGAGGGGAAGGTAGACATTGTTATTGGAACACACCGGTTGATCCAGAAAGATGTTACATTCAAGGATATCGGGCTGATAGTCATAGATGAAGAACAAAGGTTTGGTGTCGAACATAAAGAAAAACTGAAAAAATTCAGGGAATCGGTTGACGTCCTCACGTTAACGGCAACGCCAATCCCGCGTACCCTGCATTTATCTCTCCTGGGCATAAAGGATGTATCGTCTCTGAATACTCCTCCACAGGACAGGCAATCCATACAGACAAGTTTATTGCGTTTTAACAGTGGTGTAATAAAGAGTGCAATAATTCATGAATTAAATCGTGACGGACAAATTTACTTTGTACACAATCGTGTAAAGAACATAAATCAGATTGCGGATACTATTGCGAAGATAGTCCCGAAAGCGAGGATTACTGTAGCCCATGGGCAAATGCCGGAAAGACTCCTGGAGAAGAAAACGTCAGATTTTGTTAACGGCAAATTCGACATTCTTGTATCAACAACGATAATAGAATCCGGCCTTGATATTCCAAATGTAAACACTATATTTATTAATCAGGCGGATATGTTTGGTCTGGCGGATCTGCATCAGCTTCGCGGCAGGGTGGGACGCTACAAACACCGTGCTTATGCCTACCTTTTGTTACCAAAGAACAGGCCGGTTACACCGGAAGCGGAGAAGAGACTAAAGGCCATTATTGACTTCTCGGAACTTGGCTCAGGTTTTAAGATTGCGATGCGGGATCTTGAGATCAGGGGAACAGGAAATATTCTGGGTATAGAACAACATGGACATATTGAAGCGGTCGGTTATGAAATGTTTTGCAGACTGCTTGAAATCGTAATACGTAAGGCGAAGAATGAGCCAATTCCGGATTACAACGATGTCCACATAAACTTAAACCTAGAGTCATATCTCCCTGACGACTACATACCTGACATGAAGCTGAAAATAGAAATATACAGGAAGATAAATCGCTTGTCTTCTAAAGGTGAGATAAAGAAAATGGAAAAAGAACTTGCAGATAGATTTGGTCAAATACCGCAGCAGGTTAAAAACCTGTTAATAGAAAGCGGGGTAAGAGTAGCGGCACAGGCTTCTAATATCCGTTCACTCGTGCGAACAAATGGTACAGTTATATTTCATGTAGAAAATCTGAAGAAAGCAGAATCACTCTTTAGAAATGCAAAGAAACTGGTAAAAGTAGTGGCTAATAACGAATTGCACCTTACATTGCCCGGAAAGAAGATGTCGCCTAATGATTCAGCAGATTTCATAACGAGTTTATTAAATCCTAAACCTTAGCCACAGGGATATGCAGATTAATACTCAAAATGATAGATGACAAATTATAGACGGGTTTGTATACTGCATTCTGTTAAAATTTACATTTATGCATAGAAATTTCAATCTTTGTCACACTTCGACTCCGCTCAGTGTGACGTCATCCTGAGCGGAGTCGAAGGATAGTTTCTGTCGCGA
>Ga0208129_1000523_pt1 | contig 16323 bp, 20 predicted proteins | sample ETNtaG_13_FD_185759 | JGI IMG/M metagenome (GOLD analysis project Ga0208129, IMG submission 185759) | Marine microbial and viral communities from oxygen minimum zone, Eastern Pacific Ocean - ETNP201306PF47B (SPAdes) (version 2) | ecosystem: Environmental > Aquatic > Marine > Oceanic ...
AAACTTAACATTATCGATAGCATTCTTCGCAGACGTATAACTTTGGACATAATTATTCCAGAATTTACCCTCCCCACTAACCAAAGTTGAGTGGAACTCGGCTGGACTAACCGATTCTGGTAGATATCTTTTTAGACTCCGTTCTATTCCTTTATGAACCTTATTTAAATTCCTCGCATTGAACCACTTATTAAGTAATTTCTTAGCCCAACTTTGAATGCCTTTCCATACTTTATTGATTTTATCTCTAACATACTTTACACCTTTTTTACCCAAATCGGCAATTTTTTCTAAAAGTCTTTCTTCAAGATACATTACATCATTACGATCCTGTTCATAATTCTCCAGTCTCAGCTGATATTTATCAAGTATTCTCTGTCGCATTGCAGGGGTATAGAACTTACGGGCAATAAATGATCTTAGTACCTTACCACCTTGTGCAGCATCTTTACCTTTCTTGAGTGACAATTGCAATAGATATCCCTTTTTAGTACCCCCTTTGATTTCTATTATACCAGTATTGCTATCCTCTTCCAGTACTATATTATCATTGGTGTCAAATTCATCGTAACCGATTCCACTTATATAAACCGAATCAGCAGTATTTTTCTTTAATCCTGCAATTGCATATTTCCCACCAACCATACTTCTGAATCGTTTGTAATACCCATCCACATCACCATGTATAACCTCACCACTACCACCGAAAACCTTACTATAGGTAGATGAATTTCTGAAATTCCATGCACCCTGTATAACGTTCAATGCATCTACATAGTAATATGCTAAAGTTTCCTCACTTATCTTAGGTAAGGATTTACCATTATTGATTTTACTTTGGTTACTCTTTATGTAATCCAGTACCTTATTGAATGTTTCTCTCTTGGTAGGTGCATCCGTGTCACCTAAAATATTCGTTACCTCAGTTTTAGGTGCAATTAGTGTAATTGATGCCAATTGTTCATATAATGAAGTATATAAACTTGAATTTGCCCCTCTACCTTCGATTTTTTCGTCATCATCAAACACAAGACTGGAGAAAGCTGCATCCTTTATCAAATCCTTATTGAGAACAGTGAGATCTATTTTCTCACCCAAATCATATTGACTCCAACTCTTACTCTTTTTTATTCCCCAACCTTCATTAAATCCACTAAAAGTTTCATTTTTGTATTTATCCAACAAAGATTTCCAATTAGCTATATCCGATGTATCCTTATCTGAAAAGAAAGCTGTGAATACGGGTGGAGGGGTTATCTGGACATATGCAACTATCTTTTTCTTATTACTACTCATCACCTGGAAAGATTCGTCTCGATGATCATCATCCGTAATTATATTATAGAAATTCATCCAATATTTGGGTTTACTGGTTGATTTACCAACTAATGCCTGTGTCCACAAAGATTGACCAGATGGGGAATCTGGGAGATCCTTTTCATCCTCAATACCATCAAACGGATCACCATCTTCCACCTGCTCCAACAACTGTTCGACCAAATATTCTTCTTGAAAATTACTAAACCTTCTCATGAATTCTCCAAATATACTTTCCTACTTGTATTTATAAGAATATCATTTTAGACAAAAAAACCCCATCAAATTCGATAGGGTATATATGAATCGTATTATTTTACCAAATATGTGCAACAAGTAACATAAGTAATCCTCCCACAACGGTAGCGACTGCAAAACTAAACACCCATTCACCGATTGTAGTTTTCCTTACTTCACTTCTCATATCATCCCCCAAATATACACCATGCAATAATGAAAATAAAGAATACAATTGAACTAATTAAATCAGGTACAAATGTATCATTCTCCGAGTTTCTTTTCAAGTTGAGTAATCATCCTTTCTAGATGTTTTCTGTGTTCTTCCATTTTCTGATCTTGCATTACATTGTATTCATCAATACGAGCAATTGTTTCATCCTGTTGGACATCACGAACTCTATTTTCTGCAATCAATTCATCCTGTTCTTCGGACAATTCTAACAATTCTCTGAGTTGTCTTGCCTGCTCTTGTTCACTGTCATAATGGATTTTATCACTCACAATCTTTTCTAATTTCACACTGTGAATTTCACTATTGGGTACAAATCTCCAGATCATTCCACGACCATTGACAATTCCAAATATAGTCTGTGTCGCACCAATCTTGATAATAGTTGCAGGTTCATCTTCCAACCAAACTAAATCCCCTTCTTGAAAATGGGGATCGTGTTTGAATGCAAGTCCTTTTGCAAGTTGTGTTGCAAAATCCTTGAACCATAGAAATATAACAATGGACACTAAGACACCAAGCCAAGGTAATATCAAATCTGTTACCTCCGGAATCATCTGACTTAATTCATCTATTCCAATAGCTTCATCCATATCATTTCCCTACATATCTTAAAAATGTCCAAACTTGTATATATCACTGATCATTATTTTTATTGGTGGAACAGGTAAAAACGGAAATCTGTACCACCAACCCTTCCTACGAACTTTCCAACCGTATCTCATCAGAATTAGTGTTATCATCCTCTCCCACATACGTCAATATTGGAGTTGGTTTACAACAACTTGGACATGCCCAATGTAAACTAATAACATCTTCTGGTTTATGTACCTTTTTCAAACACCTCACAAATCTCGGAAAGTTGACCTTGATGGTCAAATAACAAAAAGTACAATAAAATTTATGTGCCTTTCCATCTCCAAGGTATATACCCCACATACTATGATGACAAGTATCACCAACCCACTTACCACTTTGATCGGGAATGGTTAATACATTAATTTTCGGAATCATCCATCCACTTCTTCATCATTAAACCCATGCTTGAGTAATATTTCTGCTCGGCCAAGCAAATCTCGAATCGTAGTAAACTGCATTTGAATTTTCCATATTTTCTCATTAGTGATAGATCTAGTATTCAGATTTTCGGCAATAGTTTTTACTTCTTCCATCAATTCAAAAAATTGTTTTTGTTGTATCTCGTTCATAATTTCCCCCCACTGGCCAGTAGTACTGAGCGAGTAGTTGCCCCCCTATTGGAGTATTCAACCAATTCATAATTTTCTGCCATCTTGTTTTAGGTTTCTTTTCTTCCCCTAGTTTGATTACTTTTTTCTTGCCCAATCGTTTTCCTGTACTAATATCAATCAATCCATCTCTAACTACTTTTTCCTTCATTCCACATCCTCTTTTTTTTCCTTTCTTAAATATTTTCTTGCCTTCTTATCCCATACAAGCGTTCTTCCAATTGCCTTTTTTTGAGATTCGTCTGCTTCAACCTCGATTGTGGTCTTAGGTGCAACCACAAGCTCTTCTTCAACTTGACTGCAATAAGCAGTGAAACCAATAACAAAAAGAAAAATAAGTAATTTCATCTCTTGACCTCACCCCAAGTACAAGCAAGTTTTCCTTTAGGTTCAATTTCCAATCCCACACCACCATAATATCGTGTTACCTCAATTGGAGTCAATGGTCTATTGTAGATAGCAATCTCATCAAACCTACCAGAGAAATTATGATTTAAATTATTATCAGTTGCAAATCTGATCGGACTACCACTAACAGATGGTCTTGACACATCTGTATCTCGAATCTGCTGTTGACCATCCCAATACCCCATCAATATACGATTAGTACCATCATAGACCACAACATAATGATAATAGGCAAATTGTTCAGCGTGAGTAAAGAAACTATAGGTTTTATTACCAAACCTCAAATTTGTAGTGTATAACTCATCTCCATCTACCTCTTCAGTTGTTATGCACATTGCAAGGTTATCACCCCACGACCAGTAATAGTTCTTATGCAAATCCCATGAATCCAACCCACAAAAACCACCATAGAATCCTATAGAAAATGATTTAGAATTGAACTCAGGTGTATAGGGTATTTCCAAAAAACTGAATGCATTTGCACCTACCACTTCCACTAAATTAGAATACCAACCCTCTCCAGCAGTACCATCAATGATTTCAGGAAATCCAACAACCTTCATATTATTTTTCCCTGCTTTATCAGGTATCGTTAGATCACCAGTATGGCTACCTTCAAAATCATAGAAACTGACTATTCCGTTGTTTGGTATTCTTACCTCATCATAATGCCTACCATATACGTCTTGTACAAACATCAAAGTAAACATAATCCAAATCAGAGTCAATAGTACTATTCTGTTTCCATTCCGTTTAAAAAAATTGTAGATTAATAGTATATCTTCCATTTTTACTTACCTCCTAGATCTTGTACTACGGATTCTTCGTCGTTCCTTATTACTTTCCTCTTGTTTTTTATCGGTACCCGAACTGGGACGCTTTCTGGTTGGTCTAGTCCTATTAGATCTTCGTTGTTGGTTACGTCCTTGAATTTTTTCATGTTTTCTGGATTCAGGTCTAATTCGTGTCGATTCATCTACATTAGTTCTCCTTCGTTTTATCTGTTGTTCGTGTTTTTTTCTTTCCATCTCACGGACATCTTTACTAACATCCCGTTTTGGCATTCTATTGAAATGATTTTTTATTTCAGAATTCGGTACTCTCACTCTGTCGGTTTTACTTCTAATTATTATAGTAGATGGTTCATCATACCACAATCTATTGTAGTAATATATCCTCCTTGGAACTGGTTTTGGTACATATGCAATTAATCTATTCGTACCATAATAGTGACTATGTGGTACTGGATGCACTCTAATAACTGGATAATCATTTATGGGATATGGATCGTAATCTACTGTAGTTACACATCCCCCGAGCATTATAGTACTAACAACAACACCTATTTCTATTGCAGTTCTCAGCATCTCTCCTCCTAACGCATTGTTATTATCATGATGAACATTGCAATAACTGTAAATATACAAATCACACAAGTCCAGTGTATTAATTTTGCTACTGTTACTTTTATCATAGTACTAAAGTTTAAACCCTTCGTAAAATGTTGTATCGTCATCTCCACTCACTGTATTCATTGTTATAATATCATTCTGTGCATCTTGTTCCACATCATATAATCTCATCTTACCACGATCCACACCAACTATAAATGCTCTCAGATGTGTAGGATCATTGTAACGATTCTTGAGTTGTTTTACCTTTATCTGATTCTGTTCATCCAATTCCTCATTTGATATCAATGCAATCATCAAATCAGCAGTTGCAGGAAGACCAAAACTCTCTGCCGTATTAGTCAAATCTGGATCCGAATCTGCAAATCCCGATCTATTCAACTGTGTTGCACTCATTATAGGTACATCCATCTCCACAGCTAAACCACGCAATTCCTCTGCAATTGCCTTAACATAGGTATACGAATTCACATTTTCGTTAAATTTCGTTATCCTTGCGGAACTACATATATTTATATAGTCAACATAGATTATGTCAGGTTTGAATTTCTTCTTCATTTTGAGTTCATTTATCAAATGTCTAAAATGTCCCGTATGTGCAGTTGCAGTTGGATATTCTTTGACTATAAGTTTTCCAGGTTCCCTCTCATTATCCTTTGCATTGGTTTCCATTTTTTTGAATGCTTTACCCAACTTGGAATCGTATTCGGTTTTGGTTATAGAAGGTAAATCCACTATAGGTACACTCAATAGATTTGCATCAATCCTTTCTGCAATTCGTTCTTCTGCCATCTCTAATGTGATGTACAGTACATCATATCCTGCATTCAAATTTGCACTTGCACAATGACACATGAACAAACTCTTACCAACACCAGTACCCGCAAGAATTATATTCAACGATTTGTTACTTATACCGCCACTTGTTATCTCATTCAAATTTTTGATATCAAATGGTACTTTTGATTCCTTTGTGTGGTAATACTCAAATCGTTGGTCACTATCATCAAAGAAATCGTGTCCTATATTTGGATCAAACGTGACCGATAATGCATCAGTCAATATTCCAGGTATATCATTCTCACCCCTAACATCATCCGTTTTATCATCAATTATTTTGATCGAATCCATAATTGCATTATACACAGCTTGTTTTTGACAAAACTTTTCAGTTTCATCCACAATCCAATCCAATTTATAAGACCCATTCAGATTGGTTATCATGGTATCAATTGTATCGTAATTTTCCTCTGTGATGTTGTCCGAATTAGACAACATCGTACTAAGTTCATCCTTCGACGGATTTGTTTTATATTCGTCGATATAATCTTTCATCAAACCAAACAACAACCGTTCATTGTAATCTTGGAAATATGCACTCTCCAAAAACGGGAATGTTTTCCTAAGATATTCTTCATCTTGTATCAAATTACTCAATATTGCACTTTCAATCCTATTCACTATTCGTCCTCTGACTCGATTGGATCTAGTTTTTCTACTATTTTCTCTGACTCATCCACTACCTCATCACTCGCTATATCATCCTTACCTAATCCATATTGATATTCCTTTTTTGCATATTCTTCCATTTTCCCCAATAGTTCTTCTGTAAAATATTTCTCTGGATGTGCATATATGGTTTTTGCATACTGTTTTGTTCCATCTGGAAGTTCAATACGGGTCGCAACCTTTTTGAATAATCCAGCATCCACACCCAAATCCACAAGTCCATAATACCTATCAAGTCCACGTTCATATGTCAATAATACCTCAACTACCTTATTCTCCTTTGACAATCGACTTTTTTCTGTCCTGCACTTGATAATATTACCGATTACTTCTGTATCTACCCGTTCCTTTCGTTTGGTCAAATTCAGTATAGTTGATGCAGAGTATTTCAAACCAGAACCACCAGACATCTCTTTTTGTGGTATATATGAACCTACCACATCATACACATGATTACAGACCAACAAAGGTATTCCAGCCTTTGCAAGTTTCAAATTCAGTACCCTAAATGTTGCCTTCAGTACTTGTGCCTTTGTCATGTCTCTGGTTTCTTCACCCTTTGCAGTATCTTCAATTTCCTTCGTTGACGACAACTGACCAAGACTATCCAACACCATCATAAATGGTCTACGGACATCTTCATCTTGTTCAAGATAATTATCAATAACAGAAAGTGCCGTATGTCTGAATTTCTGGATGGTATCAGGTTCAGATTTTACTACTCTCGTAGTGTCAATCCCCCTAACTTGCATCATCTCATCTGTAACAGCACTTTCCGTATCGAAATATATCACACCACCTTTCGGATTGTCCTTCAAAAATTGATCAATAACACCCAAGACAAAAAACGTTTTTCCTGTTGCAGTTTCACCCGCAAATACAGTTATCTTATTATTAGGAACTCCGCCAAACAAACTACCCGATAGTACGGCATTCAATACATATGAACCCGTATCTATCGTTCCACTAAATTCTGCCGACGACTTCTTATCTGCAACTATAGTGGTATGTTCATCTCCCAAATTTTTGACTAAAGTGTCAAGAAATTCATCCATTTTTACCTCTCCTTATGAAAACAACCCTATAAACCAACCCCAAACACCTTTGGGTTTTTCGACTATTACCTCTGCAATTTCATCTATTGGAGTTTCTTCTGCTTTTGCCTTTGCAAGTGTCTTCATAAACTCAAATTCGGAATCAGTTCCTTCCTCATCATCGGGTTGTCCATCCTTTTCAGGTTCCATACTCAGTTCAGTACCGTTTTCCTCTGCAACTTGTTCATCGAAATCGATTGGGCCTTTTTCGTCGTAATCGTCATCTTCTGCAAGTTCTTCCTTATATTCCTTTTCGACTATGGTATCACCCGACTGCATGATATATCCCAATTTAGTTATCTGGTCAGTCGTCAAACCACTCAAATGACTTTTTACTTCTTCCCCATTTGCCTTCAAAGTTTCAATAATTTCCTTTGAAGTAACCTTATACTCTTTTGCCAATTCATGCACTCTCATTTTTCCACCTCATACAAAAAAATCTTCTAATGATGTTTGTTTCTCATAATTCCAACCAATCACGCTCAAAACGGACTTGAGTGGATCTAAATATGCTTTCTCGAATTGAAGATCGTAGTCTATATACTTCTTCAATCCAAATTCTATAGGGAGTTCTGTGAGCATACCTATAACCTTATCCCCAACTGGATTTGGTTCTTTCAAATAGGTAAATCGTATCTTTTCCCCATCTCGTATAATTGGATAATCCACAAGTTTATCCCTTTTCAGTAACCGATTGTATATCAAACAACCCTTTACTTGAATCGGTGTACCCTTTTGATACCCATCCTTCGGACAAAAATATTTAGACAGACCATTCACTGATCGTGGAAATGCAATATCCTCTACTGCAAGATCCTTCCATTCCTCTCTGAACTCAGATACATACTCCATAAGTTCGTCCTCTGTACCATTCATAATGATCGACATACTATCCAAAATCTTTTCCCTACAAGTTGCAGGAGTCGAACTCCGAACAGCTTCAATCCCCATTATTTTTATCTTAGGTTCCTCATACCTAACCCCTTCATTATCCCATACATTCAATACATAACGTTTCTTTGCAGTCCATACACCCTTTTCTGCAATCACCTCTCGTTTCATAATCATTTTTTGTTGGTATGCATTCATATAATCTGCAAGTTCTTCAAAACACTCATCGATGTAAGGTTCTATCTTATCCCTACAAGCTTTATCCAATAAATCAATTATCACATTTGATTCCGTGTCATCATCAAACAATTTAGATACTAAATCACCCAATGTAACATATACTGCATCAGTATCAACTGCAACTACATAATCCTTGTCCTCTGTGTCAAGTAACCCATTCAAATATTTATTTATCTTCCGTTCAACCCATTGGATGGAAAGTTGTCCCGATAGAGTAATCGATGTACACAACCTCAGATCAAAATATCGGAAATACTGGTTCCCCAATGCACCATATGCACTATTGAGTGCAATTTTACGAGCCATCTGTATCGTATTGAACTTTGCAATATCTTGAGTCCTATTGTTCTTGATGGACTCCATCATCTTGTCTTTTGCATCTACCCTTTCATCATACATCTTCTCCATCAATTCTGGTAGAAATCCTCTGACTTTCCCACTGAACATATATCCAGATGCAGCCATGACGATATCATCGTGTTTATCCAAATCAGGTAACAGAACCCCATCCAACATCTCAGTAACTGGATGATCCGATTGGGTAGTAAATTGTGGTAAATCCTCTCTCAGTGTTTCTGGTGATATATTGTACTGCATAATCAAATGTGGGTATAGACTATTCAAATCAAACGATACAATCCAATCCGCAGAAATACCCTTCTCTGGGATATCCTTTACATACCCACCAGGATATTTTTCAGATTTGATAGTTTCATTCAACGGTGGAATCACTATATTCCTTTTCCGTAGATGATTGAATATCAATGCATCCCATGTCCTAACTTGTGAGAATGCTTCCTCATAGTTGATTCCCGCATCATATGACATTTGACATATCAATTCTATAAGTTTCAACTTATCATCCAACCGATCAACAAGTTCGACATCTTGTATATTATAAGCTACCCAATTATCAAAATCGTTGGTATAATGATCCTTCATAGTACCATCGTATGACAATTTCCGATCACCCAATTCAGTAAATGCAATATGATCCAATGTATATTTTTCTTGTTGAGTGTAGGTATACTTCTTATACAAATCCATGTAATCTAAAGTTGCAACTCCAAAAACGATATATGCAAGTTGTTCTCGACCATGAACTTTTATGTTCTTTTCTTTCATGAAACCAAATGGTGACAATTTTCGAGTAAATGGTTTCCCAAACAGATTTTCCATTCTCCGAATGAGATAAGCCATATCAAAAAACTTGACATTCCATCCCGTTACCACATCAGGTTTCAATACCCTAAACAATTCATGGAATTTTTCTAATAATTCCTTTTCAGTCTCACACTCCAAATACTTGACATTATCCTTCGTTACTCTGTGTTTTCCCAATCCAAAGGAATAGATTTGATTAGTCAAACTATCCTTCAATGTGATCACATTTACTCGTTCATTGGCTTCTTTCGTATCTGGAAACCCATTTTCAGATTCCGTTTCAATATCAAGTGTACATACTCGTATTTTCTCTATATCCCATTCACAGTCCTCAAATTCCTTACTTATATACTGATGTGTCCATTCTCTATAGCCATAAACAGGAAAATCAGTACCTTTGTATGTATTGATAAATTCATGACAATCCTTAATAGTTCCAGGTTTTATAGAGTCTACGGCAACACCATCGAGTGTCCTAAATTTGGTCGGTTGATCAGTCCTTATAAAAAGTGTGGGATTGAATTCTTCCTCAAACTGAATCCGTTCACCATCCTCGATAGTCCGTACTAAGATTTTACTTCCTATGTTGTGTATATTTGTATAAAACTTTTCCACATTCTCTCCACATAAAAATGGGGTAGAGATTTCCCCTACCCCACTCGATTATACTTTCAACTTATTCGGTGAGTAATTCTTTTTTACTTTTTGCAATTTTCCCACCTTTACCAATTGAAATAACTTTTGGTTTCTTCTCATCAGGAACCACATTCTCCAATTCGATCCTAAGAATCCCATCGGATAAATCTGCACCACTTACAACAATGGTATCAGATACATTCCAAGTCCTATTGAAAGTCCTTGATGCAATTCCTTGATGTAAGTAATCAACACCTTCACGATCATTAGATCCAGTTACAACCAAACGACCTTGTTCTGGTTCATGGACTACTTCAATTTCGTCATCATTGAAACCAGCAACTGCAAGTTCGATTGTGTAGTTATCACCATCTCTGATGATATTATATGGTGGATAATTCCCACCACTTGTCGGATTGAGTTCAAACGCATTTAGCCGATTGAACAATCTATCAAACCCTACAAAGTGAGGATCGTATTTGTTAAGTTGTTGAAATATACTAGTCATTTTTATCTCCTATTTAGCAAGATTATTTTGGTTGTCCCGTAAGACCAACCCATTTATATATGTGAGAAACCAATTTTCCCACTACTCCTTAAGCTGCAAGAATCATACCAACTTGGTATCATACTCGTACAACTCAAAGTCCTTTTGATACATATCTACAACCAACCCAATAGTTTTTTCGTCGTAATACGATTTGTAATCGTCATCACTTGTAAGTGCATCGGTCTTTATTGTAGACAGTTCTGTAATTTCGTCTATGGTGGAATTTGGTAGAAACAAGAAATGTTCATCTTCCAAATCCTTGATAAATTTACTCCACTCCGTATAAATACTTTCCTCTTTCATGAAATAGAGCTCACAATCCGATTCATTCTCAAGGAATAAATTCTGTTGGATATATCCTGGATTCAAACCTGAACCAAGTTCTACTTGGTGTAAGTCTCCCTGTTTGATTAATCCCAACGACTTACCAAACGATTCACCCACAGGAAAATAATTTGATCCATTATTCAGGACATCCGAATAGTGTTTCCTCCAGACATCAACTGCACGTTTGAACGGATCTTTTACTATTGTATAGACTGTGTGTTTATTTATATCCAATTTTGATTCCAATTCAGACAACCTTTCACTATCGTGCATCACAGTGAGTGTTTTTGGCATCCATCGTGTTACTATCTCACGATATCTCATATCTGAATTCCCAGCTATATCCATAAATACAATCTTCTCTTTACTCAATACTGAACTCATTTTTTATTTTTTTCCTATATTATATTTCACTACTAATTCCCATTCATCCTTCTCATCAAACCTAAGTATTTTGACTTGATTCATAGGTGCAACGGGATCCAATGGATCATCCTCAATTAACTTTACCAATCCCCATTCGACCAATAAATTCGTTATGGTATTCCTTCGTGCAATATCATTCTCAGACAAATCAGAAGGTTTACCATCCAATAAAAATAATTCCTTAAAGTGTACTATATAATAACGACCTTGTTTATGCAGAATATGACAAGATTGATATAATTTCTGTTCCTTTCTAGATGCAATTCCAATTCTACCTAAAGTTTCCTTTACTTTTAGAAAATCATCTGGTTCTGCAAGTTCCACCTCCACTAAATTTTCAACTATATTTTCAATAGTCTCATTCATTCATTCGTACCACCTTTTCTAGATTTATATTCAATATAGAGTAATTGAGCTTCGGTCAACAATTTTAATGCTTCTTTGGCTCTAACATTTCCATATTTATAATATTCCTTAACCAATTCAAGTCTTTCAAGTTCTGTTGGTTTTGTCCATGATTTAAGGTTTAGATACCCCTTTTCAATAGTATTTATAAAATAATCAAATTGGAGTTTATGTGGTAAATGGGATTGACCATTCATTTCATTTGCATCATGTACATGATCGATATGATTAGACAAATTTCTATTCACATAGAATGGTTTATAATCCTTTTCTACCCTACCATCCCAATTGAAACCACTTTCCATAATATTTTCTTTGGTCTGTGTGATAGCTTTCCAATAATCTAACAATTCCCATCCAATTTTATATTTTTCTTCGTCTTCCTCTACAACTACTTCATCTCCCCATAAATCATTTCCTATGACTTTTTTCATTACAGATACCCACATTTGTCTGCTATGTCCAATAAACAACAAACAAAATTTATTTCCTGATCTGCTACAAATGCAGATTTATAAGAATAATCACCAATAACACGAACAACATTCGGAATGTGTTCTGGTGGTATTTTTTCAAGAATAGAATCATACAATTTTCTATATAGAATCGGAGGATCATGATCCAAGTTATCTACTGCCCACTGTCTCATGACAGAAAATCGTTTTTCTTTCAGAATATCAATCAGTTTATTAAACTTATCATCCGAAATTTCTTCTAATATTTCATACTCCAAAGTACCACTTGTAGAAAATCGTTGCAATTCGTTGAGTACCCTTCTCCAATCAGGTAACCATTTCATAATTACCTCTGCGATAATTTTGTTATCCCAAGTCACAGATTCTTTTTCAAGAATCCATTGGACTCTACTCATAAATTCCTGAGCAATCCTCTGAGTTTCCCCCTTTTCGAGGCGGAATTCAATGACGCTGCAACGTGAGTGCAAAGGAGCAATAATCCTATTGGCAAAATTGCAAGTGAAAATAAAACTACAATTGTTACTAAATTCTTCGATAAACCCCCTAAGAGCTGGTTGAACTTCGTTTGGAGTGCAATAATCTGCTTCATCTAATATCACCACCTTTCGACCACTACCACCCATCAATGAAATAGTAGAGGCAAATTCAGTTACTTTTGTTCGTAGAGTATCTATAAGTCTACCCTCGTTAGATCCATTAACAACTATATAAGTACATCCAACTTCCTCACATAATGCTCGGGCAACTGTAGTTTTTCCAATACCAGCTGTTCCCGTTAATAGTAAATTTGGAATTTCTTTATTGTCCACGAACTCTTGGAAAGTCTTTTTAAGACCTTCCGCGAGTATACATTCATCTATAGTTTTGGGTCTATATTTCTCTACCCAAAGAAATTCTTCTCTCATATATTATTCATCCCCCAACGAATCAGTTAGTTCATTTTCATGATCTTCTACTTCATCATGTACTATATCATATGTGGAATCTGGTTCTAATGCAATCCAATACTCCAAATCCAAATTCTTATGTGCAAAGTGACTAATATTCTTGGAAGAAATATCCACTATATAATCACCCTTCAAAAGTTTCAGATTTTCCATCTTGAAATACATTTCATAACTTGTACCATTACCATCACCCACTTCTAATCTATTATTATTCGATTTATCATTCTTCTTATCTAAAACATTGAGATATGTAGATCCACCCTCACTCACACAAGCAAGATCTGGTGTCGAAAGAATAGATGCCATATTTCGTACAGTCTGTATCTGTTCATCTGTCAACTCAAAAGTAATTTCACCTTCGGGCATCCTTATATCCTTTGTCGGTGTGACTACTGTAGTTTCATCTGCATAATAATATTCACAAGATGATCCATTCAAGGTAATGTTGACAGAATCATCTTTAAACGCATAATCTGCACCTTGATAAGTTGGTGAAGTAACCACATTCAAGAATTGTGGTAAATCATAAATTGCAAACTGTGTTGGAAATTCTTCCGTCACTGTTGCCCTTGCAAGTAAGGTTTTCATATCAGATACCGTTTTTAATTCTTGTCCTGGATTAATCAATATTGAACTATTAACCATAGAAAAATTTCTCAATATATCAATGGTTTGTTTAGTAATTTGCACTTTTACTTCTCCTTCAAAAATTGTTGATAAATATTATCTGCAATACATTTCATTTGCATAGGTGCAACCATAAGGCCTATCCTCGCAAGTTTCTCATTCAGGGTTCCAACCAATTTGAAATCCTCTGGTAAAGTCATTAATCTCATCGCTTCTTTAGTTGTATAACCTCTATCCTCTCTTGGGTGTAGATGAACTGCAAGACTCGTCTGCAATCCCGTTTCCGATAAAGTATGTGATGGTAAATCCCAGGGAGTTCTCCTAGACTGAAAATGTGAATTCTTCGGTTTCGGATTGTTTACTGGATCTTGTTTATACCTACGTTCCATCTCCGCATAACAATAATCACCAACTGCAACATACGTTTGATCAACAGGTATGTCCTTTGGCATCAATTGCATCCATTCATATTTGGTTTTGGTTTTCATATCATCACATAATATTTGTGCCTCCTTCATGTTTTCCTCATCGTCTAATAAATCATATATACCATCCCTCAAAGTTGGTCTTTTCCTATTAGGATCAGGAAATACCATAGAATTCACATTCAAAAATGTTGCACCTACCTTATCCATGATATCTTCTCTTACCCCAACCATAAAAACACGTTGTCTCTTTTGTGGTACACCATGATCAGCTGCATTCAAAATTCTATAAGTTCCATCATAAAATCCAGGACTGATCCCATTTTCCAATTCGTTTATTATTCGTTTCCACTGTAAGTCTGCATCATCATGTGTCATACCCTTTACATTTTCACAAACCCAAACTTTCGGTTGCAGTTCAACTATCAACCTTGCCATTTCAATAGTCAAATCATCTATTTTCTGTTTTGTACCATACACACTTCTCTCTTTGTTCCATTTTGCATGACTTTTCGTATCCCTTACTTCTATTTTGGTTTTAGTACCAAATATATCCGTGACTTCAACTTCTTCCTTACCACCTCTACCCTTATGGGTTCCCGATTGGGAATATGCAGGACATGGAGGACTCCCGTCCAATATATCAAGTTCACCAACATCCAATCCTGTCATATTGAGTATATCCGATCCTTTTACTTCACGGATATCATCCACTATGGTTTTAGTATCTGGGAAATTTTCGAGGTAAGTATCGACTGCAATTTGTTGGAACTCGTTGATGAGTAGGATCTCACCACCAGCAAGTTTGTAACCAGTAGAACTTCCACCCCCACCTGCAAATAACGAAACTACATTAAATAATTTTCTATCTGATGACTTTTTGACATCATCTAAAGTGTATCTCATATACATCTATTTATCACCTCACCTATACAGCTGCAATTTCCGTACCAACTATTCCAATATCAATTCAGTTAAATTTATTTCAGAACCAAGAGTACCTTCTACCCATGTATTGAATGATAGACTTACCCTAGTCTGTTTAGTTTCATTTCGAGGTACACTATGTCTTAAATAGGATGGAAACATCACAAGTTCCTGTTCCTGTACCTCAAACCAAAACATAGAGGAATTAAATGATTGGTAATCCTCTGTTGGGAATTGTTGTAGGTATCTATTATGGTAGGAATCATCGTGAAAACGTATCCTATCGTCCTTGACGGTAGAAATGTAGAATACCCCACTAACAAGACTAATCGGGTGGGAGTGTTCGTGATGAAATCCACCTGTATTGGTTATGTTCAACCACGACTGTGTGATATAGAACTTCAAATCATTGACTGGTTTATATATTTCTCGTACCATTTCATTTATTGAACTCACACAAAAATCATGTATCTCACTCAATTCTGGATTATTTCTAAAAATATAACTATCAACCGACCTTAGATTACCTGTATTGTCTGAACATTCACAAACAAACAATTCTTCGTATTTGTTCTGTTCTGGTTTGGTTGGATCTCTAAATTTTCTCTGTACTACTGGATCTGCAAATACTCCTGATATTCTTGGTTGTTCCATTATTATATTATCCCTTCACAAAATAATGTGATATGTTTGAAAAATCTTCTTCTCCCATTTCTGCTTTGATAAAATCCTTACATTCTTCCACTTCTTCTGGATCCAAGGTTTCCATTATTTCTTCTATCCATGATCCTATACAACGTTCCATGATATTTTGTTCTGACCATTT
>Ga0208129_1000538_pt1 | contig 16073 bp, 14 predicted proteins | sample ETNtaG_13_FD_185759 | JGI IMG/M metagenome (GOLD analysis project Ga0208129, IMG submission 185759) | Marine microbial and viral communities from oxygen minimum zone, Eastern Pacific Ocean - ETNP201306PF47B (SPAdes) (version 2) | ecosystem: Environmental > Aquatic > Marine > Oceanic ...
TTAACTTAAATACAACCTAGATTATCGGATAGTTAGGTATCGCAGAATTAAAATCAGATACTAAAATGCGGAAGGTGAATATGATAATTCAGAGATTTGTGAAACAAAAAGCACCCGGGCCTTTTTGATGACCTTTGTTTTTCAAGACTAACGTATTTTAAGTGCTGCCCAGGCTGTGGAAAGTTTACCTTTCGCATCAATGGCTACCGTTGGCAACAATTTCAAATCTATCGATTCGACTCAATCAACTGCCCAACCGTTAGAAGCGCCTTCCTGGAAAGCTGAAAACCCTACCGTGCCGCCTTCGGTTAACCCCAATGCTTTTAAAGGAACTTCGGCTTCCAGCATGTCTCCACTAGCTGCATACTTGTAATCTTTGGTGAATACCTCATCGTCGTTAAGGGCATTGTATGCTTCTATGCCGTTCGGTTTACCATTTTTCCAGCCGATCATGACTACTTTTTCAACACCAATGGGTTTTTTAACATTGGTCGCTTTCTTCTCGTAAGACGAGTTATTGAACCCCGTCTTGAGGTTATTATCAGCATCAATTATCCAGTGATAGTAGTATCTGTTTTTCATGCCAGTTGGTGTTTTCTCCATTGATGGCGTGGCTATGCCGTATACGGCATTCTCAAATACAGATTACCGCCATTAACAGTTGCCTGAATCAATTTGATGTCACCACTAAATATGGGTAATCTCCCGTGAGGGGAGAGTATTAGTTGTATCGACCGTATTCCTGGATGGCAGCCATAATTAACCGCATGCTGGACAGTCGCGACCCGTTATTGATGCTTCCCGCTGTCGCAAATATCAGACCACGTTGTTCGCGGGCCATCTCGAAATCGCGCAGAAATTCAGCTACAATGTTTACTTCCTCGTTGCGACTGAATGTGAAAGGTGCTAGCTGTCCGTGGATGACTGCTTTTGGTAGATACTCGCGGATTTCTGAAACCTTCAGGTTCGGACCGAAATTAACCGTAGTCAATTCGAGCTTACCGAGCAAAGGTAACAAATGGCCCATGTCGGAATCCGAGTGCTGTCCCCTGCGATCACCGGCATCGGGGTTGGAGCTGTATCGGTTGAATACCTTCTCCAAGATGGGGTATCCGAACAACTCATACATCTCTGCATTCAGCATGGCGCAGTTATCGTCGAGCCAGTAGAAACCCGGTGGGGCATTTTCTTCAATATAGCCACCTTCCTCATCCAGTATGCGCGCTCGTTCGAGCATGGCTCGCCCGATCAGGTCGGAAAACCGCACGGCTAGATCCGGATGGTCAAGAATCAGGAAGATCAGGTTTTCGATACCGTAAATGGACATTGCAAACGTAACCGGGCCACGCTGTGAGCGGTAACTCGGGACCTCCCCGCCCAATGCTGTGATGCGGTCCTTCGCTTGATCCCAGTCGGGAGGCAACATGAACATCCGCAAGTTCTCCAATCGTCGTTCCACTCGGTCGAGAAGCGTAGCAAGTTCATCGGGGGTATGGGCCGACGGCATCAGCCAGTAAGACATGTCTTCCCAGCGGTTTTCCGCCTCAAAGATATCGTGCAACGCTTTGATCTCCGGCCATTTCAGCTCCGGATTCGACGGGGTTTCGTTCAGTAGACGCCGTCCAACAATCTCTTCTGCCTCATCATTGTAACACTGTGCTAGGGGGAGGAGATATGCTTCATCGTGTCTCAGTTTATACCATTCTTCTTTTACGCTAAGTTCGTCGAAAGCACATTCCGCGCCCATGTGAATCCCCAGGGGCACCTGGGGACAGGTCTGGCTCCACGGATCAGCTAAAGCCGTGTAATTATCTGCCCAGAAGCGGGCGGGGTCTACGGACGCCAGCCCACCATTGCTATGGCTCTTGTCTACCAGTTTTTGTGCTCGTGACAGATGTCGCTTTGTCACATGTACACTCATTTTCTACCTCCTTCTTAAGTTGTGACATACCTTGTTCGGCAGTACTCGATATGCTGACTATGTTATTCCCTGAACGCAAATCCATTTACAAGTTTCTGTTCTCTGGAATCATACAACGTTCCATTTTCCTGTAAGATGTCATGCGTGCTTTATCAATTCCCTTCGAAAGAATCCAAGCTCAGGACAAATACTAGCTAATAAGTCTATTACTATTCTCCTCAGTGCTACCTTGCCCAAGAGCATCAGACGAAGCCAAATAGATCTCAGCTGAAAATTGCTTGATGGTTGGCCAATTCTTGGCCCATACCCTAGCTGATCCTAGGTATAATCGTCTAGTTATGGAATAGTTTACATCCTCTTCCAACTGAAATTTTGACTTGTCAATTGAATTTATACTCCGAAACACTGCTAGTAGTCGCTCTTTGAGTGCCACTGTTGATCGTCCTTGTTATGCACGTTGTACAGTCAACGATAGACACCGTATTCTTTTACAGTATCGTACATCGCCCAAAGATTCTCTAGCGGTATCCCCGGCGCAAGATTGTTACCTTCGCGCAGGACGAAGCGCCCCCCTTCCATTACGCCGGACGTGAGGATCCGCCTGACCTCTGCGCGAACCTCATCAGGGGTATGTGTTTGCAAAAAAGGAACAGAGGGACCACCGTTGATATTGACCTTACTGCCAACTTGTTCACGGACCCATGCGAAATCGATTGGATATCCAGTATCAAAGCTCTTAATATTCAACGCTTCGCTCAAAAAAGGAAAGTGATGTGTTGAATCGCCGCATAGGTGAATCGAGTTAGGTCCCCCTTCAGAAAATGTCTCCACAAGTCGTCGATGATAAGGGAGGACAAGCTCTTTATAAACCCCGGTGGAGATTAGTTGAATGGAGTCATCCGCAAATCCCCAGCTCTGTGTTTTCAAAGGCATACCCAGTTGTTCTCGATAGGCTTTGATGCGTGTGATGGTAGCTTCTGTAATATAGTCGAGCAACTCTAACGCATACTCGGTATCGGCGAGTAGATCGGTCATAAATTCTGTCGTCCCACGCAGATTACAGGCAACCGTCACGGGGCCATCCGTCCCTAATCCGGTCGGCAAAATATTAATAATCGGTAGTCCTTTAAAAGTATAGCCCGCCTCTTGCTGCGACGATAAAGCGTCGAAGAACGCCCAGTTACGCTGCATGATCCCGCCTAAAAAAGCATCCGGGGCACCAAGCTCAAAAAGCGATCGTTTTTTATCATCGTCTTGGAGAATGGGCATCGAGCCAGGAACCTGCCCTCTCCGAAATTCCACGTCACACCCGAACCAACCGGCTTCATAGTAGTTCTGAAGATCAACATGCACCGTCCACCCGTCTTTCGGGAGACCCATCTCGGCATCTTGCGGAATATAATGGCGAACCCAGTACTGATGTTCCAATTGGCGTTTTAGCATTGCTAATGGGTTCGTTGAATACTCTTCAAAATCAACGCCGTCCGGATTTACTTCCGGTATTTCCATCGTATAGCGCGGACCAACCCCCAAGCTCATCGGTACACGAGTGGGCTTTTCCTGATGATAGGCATCCCAAACCTCTTTCAGTTCGGCGTTGTGCGCGTCAAATTCTATCTCTTTCATAGTGTTGGTCTCTCCTCTTACCCGATAACCATTGAAACTTCATCAAAACAGGAATTTGAGACTCCCGGAGACGTTATCTCAGTCCATGTAACGGCGGCCTTCATCCATCATCACAAGGTAATTTTCCACGGGGATGTAGTTTGCCACGGAGTTACCCGTCCCAAGGCAATACCCTCCTCCCGGCAGACACACATCGAGAGTATGTCGGACACGTTGGCGAATTGCTACCTCGCTCGATCGACAAAGGAAATCTAGGTCGATTCCACCTATCACTGCGATATGGTCTCCATAGCGTTCCTTGGCAAGCGTCACTGGCTCGATAACGTCTTCAAAGGAGTGCCGGCCGTCAATCTTAACATAATGAATCAGAGATTCCATCAGGTCTGATAAATTGCCGCAGGCGTGCAGGATGTATAGCTTATCGTGTGTATGAGCAAGCTCTGCGTTCCACTTATGCCAGGGGAACGATTTCTCGATCAGAACTTGAGGGGTAACCATAAGGCCAGTCTTGAAGCCCATATCGTCTCCGCCGAAGATGATTGGAAGCCGATCAAACTGCACTAGCACCTTTGCTACTTCATGGAAAATAGATCCGATTCGTTCAAACATAGCATCCACAAGATCTGGAGTATCATAGATCTGATAGCAGAGGTTTTCGTAGCCCATCAACCAGGTGACTTGCTCAAAAATCGAGTGGCATCCCGCAATGATACACATGTCATCGGGAAGGTTTTCGGTCAGCCATTCTAGAATATTTGTATCTATTTGTTCTGGACTAGGCCAGGGGTATTTCTCGAACTCTTCCCAGCCTTTGATCGGTCCCGTGTGTTCGTCCGTCCAGTTACGTTTCTCGCGACGTTGCTCACCCCACTGTGTTGTATCCTCGGCAACGAAAAGATCCCGGGGAAAATTAATCCCGCCGATGCCCGCCGTTACGTAATCATAACCGAGGAATCGTTGGAGTTCGATTTCGAATTTCCACTGATAATATAGATCGCTAGCGGGGATGTCGGCGCCGATACCAAACCGTTTAGCTATCATCCTCTTGATTTCGCCGTCCAGAAACAGTTCCATATAGTGTGCTCGCTCAGGTGTTCCCTCGCGTCTCAGATTGGACAGCAAAGCTTCATAATTGGGGGTTACGGAAACATCAAGCATAAATCCTCCTTGCATAAGCGTGTGAAACAAATTAGGGATACAAGATTCAGAAGAAGATTGGAAGACACGACCTTTTTCATCTCCGTGATACAGAGTTTAGGCATCTTGTATTCTTCCTTTCATTTTTCCTGTTCTTCTCGCTTGTCCATTCATTTTTGAAACAAACTGTTAGGTGCTTTGTCAAGTTTTACTTCTTTCAATAACGATAACTCCGCACCGTATCCGCCATCGCCTTGAAATTCTCCAAGGGAACATCGTTATGAAGTTCTGTTGTGGAGCCAACAAGCACACCAGGGCCAGCAACTTCAATCAGCTTACGTGTTTCTGAGGCGACCTCTTGTGGCGTACCAAACGGAAGCAGTTGGCTTACGTCAATGGCGCCAGCAAGCACCAGATGCTTGTGCCTTTTCCGAATTTCAGCGACGTCCATACCCGCAATCGTTTCAACGGGATTGAGGATATCTACCCCAACGGCGACCAGGTCGTCAAGAATTGCCATTAGGTCCCCGTCGGAGTGGAACATCACGGCAATTCCACGTTGATGGTAGGCATCTACAATTCTCTCAAGCCGAGGCATAAACTCCTGGCGGAGGTATACGGGAGAAAAGATCGTCGTTCCCTTATAGGCGATGTCCTCACCGACAAATACTCCCGGGGAGATGTCTGCGATGTCCAGACAGGCAATTCGTCGGACGTTCAATTCCGTGTTCAGTTCGAGGAAGCGGGAGATAAGATCGGGATTCTCGGCAAGGAGGTATGAAAAGGTCTCAAGTCCGTAGGAGGTATAGGTCATCAGGCCAGGGGAATAACCAGGCCCAAAGTAAGCGAAATCGTAACCGAGCTTATCCAATATCCTTTCAATGGTCGCTCGAACGCTTTGGGCATCCTGCTCGTCAGATGTAGTATCACCTGCCAGGCGTTTCTCCAGCGAATGGATACGACTGTGAAAACCGGCTTCCGCTTCAGCGACCGTTGGAGGTCTCTGGTGTCTTGTCCACGTCGTCCATTGGCGCCTGACGATAGCGGTACCATCGGGGCGATGTTCCTCTCCCTCTACGTCCGGGAAACGAACCGATCGCGTGGAGTCTAGGATGTGGCGTATTGCACTATAGATAGTCCCTGCCGTATCCTCGGTGAGCAATTTTCCACTGTAATATTCCAACACGGCGTTATTTCTCAACAGATCATACAGCGCAGGCCTGTCAGGTGTGCCGCCGCTCAGAATGGTGCGAACACGTTCAATCGATGTCATCAGTCCTCTCCTTAACTTTACCCTCGACCGTCCCTGCGAAAGCGGAGGTCGGGGTACTAGAAGCCGTTCGTACCTTTTCAACCAGTTCCAGAGCTTCTTCTCTGGTAGAGGCGTTGATACTCATCACCACCCGCGCCGCCTCTGGATACTGTTGAGGCCAGGTCCAGGCCGGCCCTCTTCCGCACCACGAATGCATCTGCGGTACATCGGTTGCAAAGGACTGATAGGCTTTGCGGAGTTCCTCCACCGGCTGAACCAGGTTGAGCATACGGAGGTTGGGGATTTTCTTAAAACTTTTCCACTGATGGGTGGCGTCTGCACAACAGTGCATACCGATGCCGCCGTATTGTTCCGATAGCTCAACCAGTTCTGGGAGATAGAATTCAATGAACATCTCTTCGCTAACGGCTCCCACCTCATCTTCAGAAAGGGTGATGCCACAGGGCATGTAATAGGCGGGATAATGGGCAATGAACTCCCGCCCATAGCGCGCAAACCATTCATCAAGGAAGGTGATCAACAGTTCTCTGACTTTGGCTGCAAGTTCTTTGACGGCTTCCGGCGCCTCAATTAAAGCGGTGTAAAGATCGTTTTTGTCCCAAATTAGGGCGACAATGTCCATCGGGCTCTGGATATCCACCAACTTCATAGTTGCTTTTGGTCCAGCACGCCGTTGGAGTTCGTCTGCAATTTCAAAAAGTGTTGCCAGCGCAGGCACATCCAAAGATGGAACGCGTAGTTGGGCAACCTCACTCGCGCTGCGAATCAGTGGTAGAGCAAAGGGCATGTTGTCCTCAGGGCAGTGCACCGGACATCCAAACGCCTCTGCAAAAATCTCTGTCCCCGTGAAGGGGTTAAGACAGGGAATCGAGTCATCATGCAACCACACTGTTCGCTCAAAATGCCGCTGATAGGATTCCCATGCCCATTCGATCCGTTCAGCTTTTCTTTCTCGCCAGGGAAGAGGCCTTGGTAAATTGTCGGGTTGGTAATTGATCTGAAGGATATGACGAGTTCCTGAATCGCTGGACAGGAACCCTCGCCATCGCTGTTTGCGTCCCTCAATATCATGAGAATGTACGTCTACCATCTTTTTTCTCCCATGCGGGCGATTTTCGAGTGGTATCACATCTGCATTCTACTTATGGCACGATGCCTCAATAATCAAAGTTCAGAATCAGATATGTAGGTGGAATTATCGCTTGTACTCCCACGGTCACCCGATATTCGGTCGGTAATTCCTTACATAACCGCCTGATACATGGCCTTAATGTTCTCTAGAGGAATGTCAGGATTGATTGTATTCGCAGTGAAGAGGACCAGCGAAGCGCTACCTTTGCAAATTTCGATCGCGTTTTGCACCTTGGCCACAATCTCTTCTGGTGTGCAGACGGGCAGTTCCGTAGTGACTGCCATAGGCCCGAAAATTAGCAACGGTTCGCCGTCCCGGGTGCGCCTTTTGACTAACTCCTCAAGTACCATTCCGCACTCTGGTTGGAAACCCTGTAACCCTTGTACCCCAATGTCTATCAAAAAATCGAGCATTGGGCGCACGTCACCATCACAATGCCAAACTGGGCGACATCCAACTTCGAGGAGAGGTTCCAGCCCATAGCGAAGCTGAGGCGCATAATAGCGTTCCAGAAAATCTGGAGAAATCATCGGTCCCCGTTGGGTACAGATGTCTTCTCCGAGTAAGACCGCCTCCGGATACAATCCTTCTTGAACGGCTCGGGCAATCAAGCGGCACTGGCATCGTCCTTGCGCCCCACCGATTTCCATCAACTTTTGCGCCCGGTCTGGATAAAGCCCAACAATGAGGAAGTAAGTCTCGTAACCGAACTTGCCGTACCACGTCACTCTGGCGCCAGACCCCCATTGTGCAGGCATCCAGAGCATATCCCCACAACGGGCGCCCATGTCGATCAGTGAGCGGCGAAACACCTCGTATTCCGCATCAAAATCGAAATCGGCTTCAATTTTTTCTGGAGTTGGCATTGCATCAATTTCAGCGATGGCGTCCTCTAAAGACATGCCTGTATCCGCTTTGGAATAGCTCATACTGTCCACGCAGCGGAAGTCATTACGATTTCTGGGGACAAAAATGCTGATTAAGCCATCCATCCCCAGATAATCATACGCTTGAATAGATACTTCAGTGGGATCTGACCAATATTCATCAGACGTTGCCCCGGTAAGCTCCATGATGTATTCAGGGCACGCGAGCCATCCTCCCAGAATCGGCGTTCGATCCGGATCTTCCAAGGCGAAAGCCGTCTCCAAGCGTTGACGTTTTGAGATTTGTTTTCCCATAAATAAATGTCCTTTCCGTTTATTCTAACCCATCAGCACAAAACAGTAGTCGAGCATCAGGTGAACGGCATCAATATAGAACTTCGTCCCCCACGACAAGTATTGGCGTGGACAATAGTCTCCCCCAAGTGGATCTGAGCCCGGTATCCCACCCCGAATCCCTTTTTCACTGCTTTCAATATTCTGAATTTTCGTTACGTGCTCGATAGCCGATTTGGCACCCCGGTGATAATCCTCGTTGCCGGTCATATGATAAAGCCTCAGCCAGATAATCGCAATCTGTAAATCCCCGGTCACGCAGTGCCATTCGACTGTTGGATGCCACCTGAAATCGTACCGTCCATAAAGCCTACCGCTATCCAACTGAATCTCCAGCAACACGTCCGCAAGCCGTCGGGCAGATTGAAGGTAATCATCTGTTCCTAATAGTACGCTCGCCTCTAGAAGTCCTCTGCCTGTATAAGCGATAAAATGGGTAATCTCGTCGTTTGCGCTAATGTCAAACCAACCGTTATCTTGCTGTTTGGATACAACCCAGTTTAAGTTGAGAATTGCCATATCCCGGTAAATGGATCTCTGACTCACTTCGGATAATCTCAGCAAAGCCCAAGCAACCCTTGAATGGTACGTATGGGTGCTTTTGCTATAAGCGGTGGTGGGGAACCAGCCGTCGGGTTGCTGGATGGAAGAGAGCCAATCCCCTGCGTTGATGGCGGCATCCAAATAGATCGCGTTATGCGTCTCTTCGTAAACACGAACCCAACCGAGTATATCTTGGCCTGTATCAAAGACATACGGCGTAGAAAAATCCATCGATGTCGCGGCTCCGGTATCGAGTTGCACGGATGTCACCCAATCGATCATCTCAATAGCGGCATCTCTATATCGTTGTTCACCAGTTAAAATGGCTGTGTCGAACATGGTCGGTACGATATAACCTGTGACCTCAGGATACGATGTCTGGCAATAGCCGCTATCGATATGGTAATAGGCGGAAACACCACTATCCGGCCCTACGTTTTGGGCATTCAAGATCCAATCAACCGCGAGATCGCGGTGGGACTCTAATGTTAGCATGTCCTCTCTTCTCTATTGCGCACACTCTTATTTCTCAAGATTCTCTCTCCATAATTTCCCACGCCTTTTCAACGTAGAACCGGTAATTCTCCAGCGGTGTGCCGTTCGGGATGCGATGGTCTAGCGCAAGTACACATCCGCCCGTGCGAACCATCGGAGGTATCCTGTATTCGAGTTCCGCCACGATCTCCTCCTTGCTACGACGCAGAACATGCTTGTCAATACCACCATAAAAAGCCAACTTCGTTCCATAGATTTCACGGATTTTGACAATGTCCATGTCAGCCGCAGGTTCCATGGGGTGCATCACATTAACGCCGGCATCCAGAAAGGCCGGGATGGCAGCATTCATGTCTCCGTCGGAATCCTGATCGAAAAGCTGAGCGCCACGTTCTTGAAGCATATCCCAAATACGACGATAATACGGTTTGATAAACTCCTCGATCTGCTTTGGACCCGCAAGCGGCCCACTTTTGCCCGCCATATCTTCGTGTACGCTGAGTTGGTCAACCTTCACGGATTTTGAGACGCGATTTAACACCCTGAATGCTGTGTCACCAATCGTCTTGAGGATATCGTGAATCAACTCCGGTTGTTCATAATAAGCGATACAGACCTGTTCCTCACCCATAAGCTGCCGTGGTTGGTCAAAACCGCCGGGGATACTCACCGTGACAACTCGACCCGCTTTGAGATGCTGGCGAGTGATATCTTCCCAGTTCTCGCCGAAGCGGCTCTCTGAAAATTCATAGTGGGACTTAATCTTCCGCCAGTCATCCATGTTTTTGACCGGGTAATCCATTGGAAGGGGAAGCGTGGCCACGCCTTTAAATAACTTCATCCGTCGCCCCATGCGGTCACGGGTGATAATGTATTCTGCTGTTTCTTCAAGTACCCTTGTCTCTTGACCACCTCTCCAGCCCGTGTTGACCGGCACACCACCATTCATTGCACAACGATAGTGAAATGCTGAAAAGTCGAGTTCCTCTGACGTCGCGCCTTGGGCGAACCACTCCTCCTTCAGACCGATGATCGGGCCGAAGATCTCTGTGAAAAGCGGTCCAATGTTCGCCTTGAAAGTCATATGCTCCAGGTACTGTTCGCGGCAGACACCTATGGTTTTCTTAATGGCCAGATCTGCGTGGGTGCTCCAACTCAATTTCGCTGTCATTCTAAGCTCTCTTGTATCCTCCAGAGGGATTGGAATTTTCAAACATGTCCAGGATACCCTCATCCACAATACGATTGTACTCATCCAGCATGATCTTGTAGCTTTGCGGGGGCATGCCGTGAAAGATGCAATTCGATGTGGAAAATATGTACGCTTTTCCGACACCACCATGCGTCATGCAGTAATGAGCTGATCCTTTGATTTTGCCTTCGTCTATGTCTTGAAGAATATTGCAGGCGACATTACCCATCAGAATCCAATCCGGGTACTGTGCCCTGACTTCCTTGATGTCCATCTGTCCCTGTGGATCCACAGACTGGTAGCCATCCACTCCTGTTGCATACAGCTGACCAAGAATCGACTCGACACACCCGTCGGAATGTAGAAGGACTTTCCTGTCGAGGTCATGGATACTCTGGACTATTTCCGTCAGATAGGGCGTAACCAGATCGGCGAACTGTTCCGGCGAAACAAAAGGAGCGTCGTTGTATCCAAAATCATAGGTTAGAACGAAAAAGTCAGCGCCCGCATCGACAGCCTTCTTGAAAAACACTTTTGCGGTGTCGCATTTTCGGCGGGCTTCTGCATGGAGTTCCTTCGGTTGCTCGAACAGTTGAACAGCAAAATCCATCATATTCTCGCCCGAGGGCATCCAGAAGACTCCGCTACCTTCGAAAGCTGGAACCAACGCCTTGTGACCTAATGTAGATTTCGCTCTTTCGATTGAGGCCGGATCATAGGCGCCGGGAATGGCCGCCCAATCGTACTCGTCAACCAAGCGGTGGTATACATCCAGTTGGAAGGCTGGCCGGTCAGCTTCTGCTACAACATCTCGATCCATGCCGAACATCTCCTTCTCGATCTGGAAGACCAACTCCCAGTGTGGCGGGGTTTTGGGTATCTGACCGTTCAGAATTGTCTCGAGTTTCTCTTTACCTGTCATTGGCTTTACTTTAGGAGGCTTAGTTTGCTTGGTACTTCCAGGTTTTCCGGGTGTTTTGTCATTAACTCTTACTCGTTTCCTCATTGATTTCTGACTTGGAGCATTACTCAATAGAACGTCCAGTGCTAATCCTTAAAGCACCAGTTCTTTACCCGGATATCGACATTGTATTGGCTAGGTGGAACGATTTTGTCCTGCGGAATACATTCAGACAGCTTTTTCCAACCATCGCCGGCAGGCTTTTTCCTATAACAAAAACCTGCCAAGTTGAGAAATTCGGTTTCAGGGGCAACCGTGTAGCCAATCGCCTTACTGTAGTAACCATATAAAGGACTGTCTTTAAGCGGTTGAATATTCAGTTTCTCTCGCGCATATATAACATAAGAATCGGTAGTGTAGGCTATATAACCTGGTTGGAAATTGCTTAAACATTCTTACCAACTAATCAAAGTGATTGCCGAACTTTCTCAAATGCCTCACAAATTGCTTCAATATTTTCAAGCGGGACATCTGGTTCGCACTCGGCATAAAGCATAAGCCCTCCTTCAGGTGAGCCAAGTACCTCAACGGCTTCGTAGATATGCGCCTTGATCTCCTTCGGCGTCCAGAATGGAAAGCCCTGTCGGTCAAGATCAAGGTCCACGCACACTTTTCCTTTACATGTACTTTCAATGCCTTCTATTGTGTTACAACGCACCTGCGGATTTAGAACGGTGACGCCGCACGCTATCAAGTCATCCACGATCTCCAGAACGTGTCCATCCGTGTGCAACCGTACATGGGTATCAGCAGCTCGGCATACCTCAAACATCTTAGTATAACCGGGTTTCAGATGTTTGCTGAAATGCCGAGGGCTCATCATCGTCGCTGTCTGCGTGCCCAAATCGTCGCCAAAACCCATCACATCCACACCAATTTCCAGCCACTTGTTCACCAGTATGATATTGTTGTCCAACACCATACTGATAAGTTGTTGTAATTGAGGCCCATTATCAGCAAAGTCTGCCATTAGATTTTCGTAGCCGCGCAAAAAATGTAGCCGCTCGAAAAAGCGATCACCTCCACCTGTAGCGAGCTGTCCTCCTTTGCGAGCGGTCTCCACGTTTTTTCTTATCCGCGTCCAGTCACCCCGTAGTCCTCGCTCGGTGTAGATGAGTGAATTGGGAGGCTGGTAAGTCGCAAGGGCATCGTAGCGTTCCAAAGGATGTTTCACAACCTGTCCTTCCATCCCACTCCGTATATTAAGAACCTATCCGTAAATAAATCCTGCTTTTCGGTATGTAATTATAGCAGCTGCCAGGTGTAGCAATGACAGGTAAGTTATGTTGAGTTTTTCATAGCGGACCAGGATTTTCCTGAACCGGTTGAACCAGGAATGACTGACTTCGACCACCCATCTTCTAGATTTGTAACCAGGGTTCTTTTTTTTCTTATCAATTTCCTCCCCCCTTGATTTCACCTGAGGAGTCTAGCCTTTGGAGATGATTATCTGTCAAGCCGAATCACCGTCGTAACCTTTATCGGCACATAGGTGCTGTTCAATATCATCAGGTCGTTCAATCACGATTTCATCCCAGACGATTTCCAGTTGGGTAACATCATGCCGATTGGCTCCGCTTACGACCAGTGACAAGGGGACTCCACAGCCGTCGACTAACAAATTTGGCTGGCTTCCTTTTTTCCCCTATCGGTTGGATTCGGACCGACCGTTTCTTGAGCTAGGGCAGCTTTTACCGTGGCTCCGTCTATGCTTGGCCATTTCCAGGAGATGCCCTCCATTTCATCATATTCAGCCAGTCCTGCTCGCCAAAGACTAACAAAAAAACCACTTTCCGCCCAGTGAAGGAAATGAGTGTGAATCGCACTCGAACTTGCAAAATCTTCCTTTGGCAGGGCTTTCCATTGGCAGCCTGTAGGCAATACATAAACGATTCCGGCGAATATTTTGCGGGCTGGCATCGGTTTTCTCCCTCCACCGGGTTTGCGCAGGTATTGCTTGTTTGGATCTGGCTTAGGTGACGGGATTAATGGCTTAACTTTTGGCCAGAATGAATCTGATACTTCCCATGACTTCACTTCTGCCATATCGCCTCCATGCTATCTGGTTGAACATGGTACCTATTGAAAGGCAAATGAGGCAAAGTCTCAAGTTATTTACGGATAAGTTCTAAGTCTTAATATGCCCCCAACTGGTTGTCAATTTCGAACCAGGATCTACCGAGAGTAGTGACGGAAATCCTTCGTCCATTAGTGGTTTCATATCTTTTTCGGTCAATGCGACACTAAAGAGTCCAATGTCATCGATGATCCCCTTAATCGGCTGGCTCGAATCCTTGCGATCCCCAATTGTGATTGGTGCTTCATTGACATCTCCCGGACAAAATTGTTGTTCCTTTTCGTGGACATTATCTACATAGACATGGAGTTTCTTTCCGTCATAAGACGCTGCTAGAAAATGCCATTTATCATCTCGAACTACGGTTTTCGAGCCACAGTCGCTCCACTTTGCCGCACAGGTGATTTCTGAAAATACCCGCCCTTCCTTATTCATATCCAAGGCGTAGTTTTGGAGTCCATTAGCAGGATCTTTCACCAGTACAACTGACCATTCCGGTGTCTGTTCTTGCTTGACCCAAGCGGTAATTGTCCACTCCTTTAACGTGAGGGAATCGGCATGTGGTATCTCAACATTATTACCATGATCTCCCGTAAACTCCAGGGCATTACCGAATTTTCCCTCTTTGGTCCAACCCTCCTTCTTAACAAATTTGCCGTCATGCCCATTGCCGGAGGAATCCTTGAGAGTCTTACCCTTACCTTCATCACAGAGCCAAGCAGCAACAATGGTTTCCGGGTCGATCTCGGCCATTATAGGTTGTACCGCAACTATAGCTAAAACTATAGCTAAGCAAAAGGCGGTGAGGAGAGAAAACAATACCTTCAACATAATCCATACTCCCTAATTTTCGTTTTTGTTAATAATTGAGATTATATGATTTAGCCCTCTTATTGTCAAATTATCTGTTTAGAAATTTCAACCATCTATTCCAGATCCGTTTTGACAACAATCAAAATTCGGCAGCTTTTGCTGCACACTGGAGAAATACCGGAGAGCACGCTGTTGAAAACTGGCCAAATACACAACTAGTTCCTAAAATAGGTGTCAGCGATCTACTAGCACTATTGAGCATCTGGATGCAAATCCCGGTGTTTTTCATTCCGATTTGTGATAAACTCACGTTAATATCCAATCGTCCGGCCTCTTACCGGATTGTGCGATGCCTCAGCAAATCGAACCTGGAACACCCTCGGATACTGCCGGCTTTGATTCTTCAACCGGCGGTACGGAATAGTGATAGCCGGTTGCTGTCCTTGAGTTAAAAACCCATTCAGGAACTGAACAAAACTTGGACTAACATCAATGACCCCTAGAGAACGATTCCTCAGCATACTGAATTTCGAGAAGCCCGATGACCGACTGCCGATGGTCGAATGGGCCGCTTGGTGGGATAAGACGCTAGACCGCTGGAAACAGGAAGGACTGCCCCGGGGGATTACGTGGGACGGGTCACTCGAGCACTTCGGCCTCGACAAGCTAGTTTGCATCAGCGCCCGCCCCGGCCCAGTTTCCCATAGAGGCGGGCTTATTACGGATGAAGCTTCATACGAGGCGATTCGGCCCTACCTCTACACTGACTCGATCATCGAGAATGTCAAGAAAAGCGCGGCGGACCTGAAGCCACGCCATGACCGGGGCGAAGTCATTATCCGGCTCTGGCTGGACGGCTTCTTCTGGTTCCCAAGAACTCTCTTCGGCATCGAGGCCCACCTCTACGCGTTCTACGACCAGCCGGAGTTGATGCACCGCATGAATCGCGAACTGGCCGAGTTCAATGTCCGTGTAGTCGAACAGCTTTTCCCGGTCTTCAAGCCAGACATGGTCGGGTTTGCGGAAGACATGTCATACAACCACGGACCGATGCTCTCCTATGAACTGTTTAAGGAGTTCCTGACCCCCTACTACCAACAGGTTATCCCCCACATCAAGAAATATGGGGTCAAGCCTCTGGTGGACAGCGACGGCGACATCACTTCAATGATTCCATGGATGAAAGAGGCGGGAATCGGGGGTGCCTATCCGCTGGAGCGACAAGCCGGAGTTGATATCAAGGTGGTCCGTAGAGACTATCCCGACTTCCTGATGTTGGGCGCTTACGACAAAATGGTAATGCCGAGAGGTGAAGCTGCGATTCGGGAGGAGTTCGACCGAATCCTGCCCGTTATGAAGTCCGGGGGTTATATCCCTTCAGTAGACCACCAGACGCCACCGGGCGTGTCGTTGGAGAACTACCAGACCTATACGAGGTTGTTCAGGGAATACGCGGAGAAGGCGGCTGAACGAAGTCTGTCCAAAGTGCTGTGACTCCAATCAGGCATTTCAGCATCCCGTGCCCGGCAACCGGCGATGTAATCGTTCCACAAGCGGTGTTCTAGTTTAGGGGCAAAGAGTGCCTTCTGCTCGCGTAGGGTCAGGTCCATGAAATCACCCAGCAGGCGGCTGTTTTTTATTGCCCCAGCCAGAACTGCCTGAGTGGCAGCAACAGTTTCGCCT
>Ga0208129_1000552_pt1 | contig 15885 bp, 17 predicted proteins | sample ETNtaG_13_FD_185759 | JGI IMG/M metagenome (GOLD analysis project Ga0208129, IMG submission 185759) | Marine microbial and viral communities from oxygen minimum zone, Eastern Pacific Ocean - ETNP201306PF47B (SPAdes) (version 2) | ecosystem: Environmental > Aquatic > Marine > Oceanic ...
CCGCAATCTAAGAGTTTGTATTTAACACTTTCACTCGGATTATAATCACAGGAGGATATAATTATGAAAACGATTAGAATAAATAAAATATTGAAGGTTCTCCCCATAATAGCAGTTTTGTTTTGGGTAGGATGTGAGGATCTGGACTTTTCGGATCCTAATAACCCTACAGCTGAAGCAGCAGATGTCCAATCTCTTGTAACAGGAGCGGAATCTGGTTTGCGGATTGATATAGGTGTGTATCTTAGGGATGTTAACGTGGTTGGGCGAGAAGCCTATTATTTTGAACCGGCAGATCCTAGATATACAGGAGAACTACTTGTTGGTCCAGTTGATGGGGGTGGATTTTTATGTACTCGCCCCTGGAACTCCAATTATAAGGTTATCCAGAATTGCCTGGGTCTAGCAGAATCTGGTGATGACGGTGCATCAGGTGTAGGTAAAACGTTTCATGCCTATGCGCTTATGCGTGTAATGAGCCTATGGGCTGAAAATGGGGCCCGCACAAACTATGACGGTAATATGGATGCAGCAACAGCAACCCAGGCGGAAGTATGGGCTGAGATTGAGAGTCTATTGGACGGAGGTTATACTGATCTGAATGCTGCAGGTACTTCATTCTCTTTCAGCTTATCAACCGGGTTTGACAGCTTCGATACGCCGGCAACCTTCGCACAATTCAACCGTGCACTAAGGGCTCGCGTAGCCGTTCACCAAGACGATTGGGCCACAGCTTCAACTGCTCTCACCAATTCATTCCTAGATGAAGCCGGTGATCTCGATAATGGTGTTTTTCACGTGTTCAGTTCCGGTGCCAATGATCAGGATAATGAAATGTATGAAGCTTATGATGCAGCAACTATAAAACTTTATGTGCATCCAAGCTATGCGACTGATGCTGAAGCCGGAGACACACGGTACACAAACAAAGTTTATGAAAGAGCAAACAGCTCAGGACTTGTTGATGGACTTGAAAGTAATTTAGCACCGATGCTTTGGGCAGGATCGTATGATCCCGTTCCAATTATCCGTAATGAAGAACTGATTCTATTAAAAGCTGAGGTTGATATTGCTGGCGGGACAACCGGTGGCCTGGCAGAAATCAATATCGTTCGTGCCGCACATGGTCTTGCTGACGCTGCAAGTGGCGGACTGGTCCAGCTTTTGTATGAAAAGCGTTATTCCCTTTTACTTGAAGGGCAGCGGTTGCAGGATATGCGTCATTATGGGAAATTAGGTGATCTACCTTTGGATCGTGATGGTGATGCGGTGGTAACCTTTCCAATCCCAACAACGGAAACACCTGGTTAAATCAAATTAATCACACAATAAAAAGGGCTCCTGTTGGAGCCCTTTTTTTATTATTACAATATTTTTTAGGGGATAAAATACCTTACTTATTCCTTTAAACCAGCGCGTGTAGTACATGCTCTTCCAAACGCATCAAATATGGCTTTATAAAAGGGTATCTCCATCACTTTCCACTCTGGGTGCCATTGGACCCCCAAAGCGAAATTTTTGGCATTTATTACTGAAATAGCCTCAATTAAACCGTCAGGCGCAACAGCTTCAATTTGTAAGCCTTCCCCCAGTTTATCAACTCCTTGGCAATGGACAGAATTTACCTTTAGCTCTTTTTCATCGATAAGTTGAGATAATGCTCCATTTTTTGTAAGAGTTACGCTGTGTGCAAAATCATATTGACCATCAATATCTTTAGTTGAATCCTCACGATGATCCTGTTTGTTTTCAACAGTGTGAACTTCCTGGTGGAGTGATCCTTTATAGGCAATGTTCATTTCTTGAAATCCCCGACAAATTGCGAACAAAGGTATTCCAGCATTAACCACTTTTGGGATAAGCGGTAAAATTGTTGCGTCCCTTTGCGGATCATGTTTAGTGTTTGGCTTACTTGAATGACCATTATAATGATGAGGTTCAACGTTAGAATAACTTCCTGTGAGAAGAATACCATCTACTGTTGAAAATAATTTTTCATAATCTAATTTATCAGCAAGGTCCGGAATAAGAATTGGAAATCCACCCATAGCATTTACAACTGCAGAAATATATTTTTCACCTGATTGGTGATAATTAAATAAGTCCTGTTTTTCAAAACACGTTGAAATTCCGATAATGGGTTTTGTCATCAATTTTTATTTAAAAGTATTAATAAATGAAGTATGTTGACTGTGAAAGTAAATACAGAGATTTGAACAAGAAAACATTCTTATTAATTTGAAAACTGAATACTTGCTGAAAAGTATCTATAAGTATTATGCTCCTTGACTGAATTTGGTTAAAACAAAAGGAAAAATTATAATTAATGCTTAATTCAATAAATCCATCCAATAGTGAATTAATAGCTTCCTATGAAGAAATGACAAAAGAAGAAGTGAAAATTATTATTTCGGATGTTAATTCTGCCTATCAGAAATGGCGACTAACTTCATTTTCTCATAGAGCACAGTTAATGAAAAATGCCGCAGAAATCCTTCAAGACAGAAAGGAAGATCTGGGCAGGCTCATGACATTTGAAATGGGAAAACCCTTTTCGCAAGCAGTAGCTGAAGCGAATAAATGTGCATCAGTATGTGAATATTATGCTGATAATGCAGAAAAGATTTTGGAGAATCAGATTATAGAAACGGATGCATCAAAAAGCTATGTTGCCTATCGACCCATTGGCATTGTGTTAGCAGTTATGCCTTGGAATTTTCCATTCTGGCAAGTGCTAAGGTTTGCGGCTCCAGCGCTCATGGCAGGAAATGTGGGTGTGTTGAAACATGCATCCAATGTGCAGGGCTGTGCATTAGAAATTGAAAAAATATTTCAGGATGCAGGCTTTCCAAAGAATGTTTTTCGAACATTGGTCATTGGTTCGAAAGATGTGAAAGAAGTGATTGAGAATCCCTACGTAAAAGCAGTGACCTTGACTGGGAGCACACCAGCCGGGAAAGCAGTTGCATCACAGGCCGGAGCCGTTTTAAAAAAGACTGTTCTGGAATTGGGCGGCAGCGATCCATACATCATTTTGGAAGATGCAGACCTTGATCAGGCGATTACTGCCTGTATGATTGGGCGATTCTTAAATACGGGTCAAAGCTGTATTGCTGCAAAACGGTTTATTGTGATTGAGTCTATTTTGAATGAATTCAGAACAAAACTATTGGAAGCCATGAAAACCCAAAAATGGGGTGATCCATTTGATGAAGATGTGAATATCGGTCCTATGGTAAATATTTTGTCACGAGATGAAGTGCATGAACAAGTTACAGCAAGTATTGAAAAAGGAGCTGATTTATTAGTAGGTGGTATAATCCCTGATGTGGAGGGTGCATTTTATCCTGCTACATTACTCGATAATGTACGACCCGGTATGCCTGCATTTGATGATGAAATATTTGGACCTGTGGCTTCAATTATTTCAGTTAATAATGAAGAAGAAGCTATTCAATTAGCCAATCAAACTTCATTTGGATTAGGAGGAGCGGTTTTTACCAAAGACATAGAAAGGGGTGAAAAAATTGCTGCAAATGATATTGAGGCTGGATGCTGTTTCGTAAATGATTTTGTCCGGTCGGACCCACGGCTGCCATTCGGCGGTATCAAAGAATCCGGTTATGGCCGGGAACTTTCTGAAGCAGGGATTCGAGAGTTTACCAATATGAAAACAGTCTACATTCGGTGAAACATTTTATAATATCTTAAACTATAATGAGTCTAACCCAGAGAGGTCTATCGGGGCTTTAACCCCTTTTCAAAGTGGATTCTATAATTTATGGATCCTCACTTTCCGATCGTTTAAATAGTTTAATATAAAATCCATACATCCTTTTTTTCCACCAATTAATTCAGGTGGGAAAACACCCTTATCAGAGAAATACCCTTTAAGAATTAGATTAATTGAAGCTGTTGCTGTGTACCCGGTAGTTCGAGACATAGAAGTAATGCCGGTTTTAATATCAAATTCATCATACAAATGATAGGAAATGGTTTGATGTTTATCACGAATTAAAACATCCAAGACGGTGAACTCTGGTTCATACTTTTCTAATTTCCAAACTTCAAATAAGTGTGTAGATGTATTTTCAATTTGATCTGAATTGAATTTTCCGGCATCACGATAAGATTTCATGAATTTAGCATGGCCGGGGTACCGTAGCGTTTTTTCCTTCATATTGGGTATATGATTCATAGTCATTAGAATGGATCTCAAACCATCGGTATTGAAGGCCTCCAGTTTTCCTGCATCCTGAATATCAATTATTTCAATTTCAGACAGGGCAGGCTTTATAGCAATCTCACCATCAATCATTATTCGAGCAGGACGTGTGTATTCTTCAATGACATCGATTGGAGAAAAAGGCGCTTTGTAATTATAAGGAGGTTCAGGGTTTTTTGGCAGTCCGCCCACATAATATTCGAAAGATTCAATCTCCATATTTATGTTATGATACCCCAACAAAAAGTTGGGAATCCCCGGCGCAACACCGGAATCCACAATGACAGTTACACCGAAACTTTCAGCTAATGGAGATAATTCCAGAACGTTTTCTGGCGAAAAAGATATATCAACAATGTTTTTCCCGGCACCTATGACTGCCTCCAGAGTTTGATATCCCAATTGTCCGGGGACACCCATTAGTACTATATCAGCGGATTCCAGCCATTTTAAGAGCTTTTTATGATCAGTTACATCAAGTTGTGTTGTCGTGATACTTGGATTTCTTTTTTGAACAGATGAGAGATTTTCTAAATTATAATCCATCAAGTGAACGTGATAATCATTGCTCAAATCCAACGCCATAGCACTTCCCACCATCCCGGCTCCTATCACATTTACATTAACCATTAAAAATTCCCATAATTATAAACCAAATTTAATGGAATAAGCGAATATAAAAAAACCCGCCAGAATTTTGATAATTCCGACGGGCATTCTAAATGTGATCCGGGTGAGACTCGAACTCACGGCCAACGGCTTAAAAGGCCGCTGCTCTACCAACTGAGCTACCGGATCAAATCATAAAAATTTTGGGGCGGAAAATTACAAGAAATCATTTCTATTTGCACAGGAAAAGACTCGAAACTTAACTATTAATTTTCTTGTAAAATTATTAAAGTAGATGTTACTTCTACGAAGTGTAGAAGTAAAAAAGTAAAAAGGTGTAGCAAAAAATGGTGTCTGAACATAAAACAGACCAATCACTTGAATTTGAAGTAGGAACATCCATATTTATTGATAATAGAGAGTGGACCATTGCTGAAAAACAAACTGGATTAATTAAACTCCAGCGTGACAGTATTGATGGTACAAGCAAAATAATGGATGCAACGGAAGCAGAACTTCAGGAGTTAGTGAAAAAATCGCAACATCAGTTAGAAGACTGAAGCGATTATTTAACCGAAAATTACCCTAACGATCCTTCGATGCAGGTTGTATCGAATCCACCCCGCGTGTTATAAACAGTCGTAATTTTCAAACGATCTGTTTCAAGCTTCGACTTCAAATCATTAAATATCCGTTTCGTAGCCCCTTCCTGATAAATACCCACATTACGGAAACTAATAAAATAATATTTCAATGATTTTAGTTCGATACATTTTTTCCCATCAGGATAATATTCCAATTTTACATAGGCCATATCCGGTAAACCGCTGAAAGGACATACAGCGCTGAATTCATCAGTTTCTGTCATGATGTATTGATTTGGGCTGTCAAAATCAAATGTTTCGAGGTAATCCGGGTTTATGAGTTCTTCCCCGCCAAAATCAAGTTTTAATCCTTCTGCTTTTGCCATAATTATCCTTTATATATACATCCCGATGAACAGGTTTCTTTTACTTCAATAGATGCTAAATAGTTTATCGTTGGATTTAATTTTGACCATATCCATTTAGCAAGGTTTTCGCTAGTTGGATTCTCAAGCCCTTTTATATCATTTAAATAATAGTGATCCAACTGATTATAAATTGGGGTAAATGCTTTTTTGATGTCCGCATAATCGATGACCCAACCACTATCTGAATCAATCGGGCCATCTATTGTAATACGCACCCTAAAAGAATGACCATGTAAACGCCTGCACTTATGTCCCTCCGGAAGGTTTGGAAGCAGGTGGGCAGCTTCGAAAGTTATGTCTTTATATATTTCCATAATGCTATCAAGGTATACCTAAAAATTTATGGGTTTGTAGGCTCAAATTCCAATGGGGATGTAATCGGCAATATTCCAGTGTTTTTTTGATATTATTGTTTAAATCTGACCCTGCCATGGGTTGTAGAGAAAAATGATTGAATTCCAAGTCAACAAATTGTTCAGGGTTTTCCTGTCCTTGGGGATATACAAATTTTAACTCATTTCCCGAATTTAAAACGAGATCTGATCCAATTTTAGGTGAAACACAAATCCAGTCTATATTTTTAGGAGGTAATAGTGTACCGTTGGTTTCGATGGCTATTTCAATCCTATTTTTGTGGAATGCATCAACAAGATTTTGGTCCATTTGCAGAAGCGGTTCACCTCCGGTACAAACAACATAGGGATTTGGAATTGCATTATTTGGCCATTGTTCTAAAACATGATTAGCAAGTGCATCAGCAGAATCGAATACTCCACCGCTGAGGCCATCCGTCCCTACGAATTCAGTATCGCAAAAGGTGCAGATCGCTTTATTACGGTCTTTTTCCAAACCTGTCCAAAGGTTGCAACCGGCAAAGCGACAAAATATTGCCGGGCGGCCTGTATGATATCCTTCACCTTGGATTGTATAGTAAACTTCTTTGACTTTGTACGACATCTTTAATCTTGATATTTTAGCGGGTCTTTATAACCGGTTTCCAAAAATCCGTTCAATCGTAACTGGCATGAATCACAATGGCCGCATGGCTGCCCTTTTGCTGATGGATCGTAGCAAGAGTGTGTTAATGAATAATCTATTCCCAGTGCAATTCCTTTCTGAATTATCTCTGCTTTAGTCAAATTAATCAGGGGTGTATGAATGGTAAGTTGTAGTTCATTTTCAACACCTGTTTTTGTAGCAAGGTTCGCCATATTCTGAAACGACTTAATGTATTCCGGTCTACAGTCAGGATAGCCGCTATAGTCCAAGGCGTTTACACCTATGAAAATATCATAGGCATTCAATGTTTCAGCCCACGCCAAAGCAAAAGATAGAAAAATTGTGTTACGAGCCGGAACATATGTAATCGGAATTTTATTTGATTCAAGCTCTGTGTCTTTTGGGACATCAATCGTATCAGTCAGGGCAGATCCTCCAAAAGCACGTAGGTCTATTTGTATTACTTTATGATCTAGAACTTGAAAAGCGCTAACCAATTTTTTAGCAGATTCAAGTTCATAGTTATTCCGTTGACCATAATCAAAAGAAAGGGCGTATGGAATAAACCCCTGCTCTTTAGCAATCGCCAAACATGTGGTAGAATCCAAGCCACCACTTAATAATATAACTGCTTTCTTCGTATTTTACTCCTTACAACGATTGTGACCCCGGAAGGACTCGAACCTTCAACCAATGGCTTAAGAGGCCACTGCTCTACCAATTGAGCTACGGGGCCGTTTGTTTCTTCAAAAAAAACGACATAAACATATTCTTCTTAAAACGAGCGGGCAAAGTTAGATATCAGTTTACGTAAGTCCAACAATATTGACCAATTTAACAGTAGAATTGAGAAAGAGTACAAAGGGAGGAATAAAAATTGAATTTTTTACATTTTCTCTATTGCTCAGAATTATTCAGACATGTATTTTTGGTTTGCCTTTGAGCCGTGAATTTATGATTTTGAATTCGCGTTTAAAGAGGTTGGCAAGTGAAAAGTGATATGGCTCCGGGTTGGCGTTCGGAGCCATTGTCTTTTATATTCGTTGTAAATTCAAGCTGTTATTTGAAAATGGGGGCGACCGGTTTCGACGGGATATGATCGTTGTTAAACTGCATGCGGAGATCTTGGAATTCTCCTAAAACATCCAAACATTCATACATGCCGATTACGGCTACATGGCTGCAGCTTAAGACTGTGGCTCGTCCTTTATCCGATTTGTCTGTGGTTAGATAAAAGGGCGTCGACTACACAGACTGGTTTCTGTTTTTGCCCATAAAATAGGAATAAGAACTTTTGGGCTGGTTTCGCTGACTGTCTGTCCCTGGCCATATGCGGAATAAGATCTTGCCAGGAGACTAAGCGTGTAGATGTTTTTCAAGGATTTATTTCGGACGGGAGTTCGAATCTCCCCGCCTCCACATATTATTTGTAAAATACTATATTTACATGCGTTCTGGAGCAGAAATACCCAATATCTTAAAGCCGTTTGCTAAAACAATTTTTACTGAATTGATAAGGGCAATTCGTGCCGATGTAAGTTTGTTGTCATCGGTGATCACTCTGCATTCAGCATAAAATTTGTGGAATTTTGTCGCCAATTCTTGTAAATAATTTGCAATACCTTGCGGTTCGAGTGTTTCATTTACATTGTCCATTATTTCAGGAAATTGTCCGGCTGTTTTCAATAATTCTAATTCAGAACTGCTCGTTAATAATAACGTATCAAAATGTGCTTGCGGATCTACACCAAGACTTTCACCATGTTTAATGATATTACAAATTCGTGCATGTGCATACTGTAAATAAAATACAGGATTTTTCTCTGACTGGTCGGCAGCTAGGTCCATGTCAAAATTGAGATGTGAATTCATTCCACGCATAATAAAAAAATAACGGACCACATCAGCGCTGACTTCATTCACCAGTTCATCCATTGTTATAAAATTGGCTTTTCGAGTGGACATTTTTATTTTTTCACCATTTCGTAGTAATGTGACAAATTGATAAAGCAAAACTCGAATATGATCCGTTTTTAATCCGAGTGCTTCAAGCGCCAATAAAACATCCGGATATGTATCGGCGTGGTCAGCGCCGAAAATATCTATAATAAGATCAAAACCCCTGTTAATTTTATCCCTGTGGTAGGCTGTATCAGGGACACGATAGGTCGGTTCCCCTGTGCTCTTGATATAAACTCGGTCCTGATCTTTTCCCAGTTCTGTGGTACGAAACCAGGTAGCGTCATCTTTTTCATAAATAAGATTCTTGGCTTTTAGCTCTTCCAAAAAACGGTCGATCTCGCCATTTTCATAAAATGTTTTTTCGTTGGTAAATTGATCAAAATGAATTCCTAAATTGACTAGACTATTTTCGATATCAGCAAAAATAACTTTTTCTGCATTTTCCTTAAATAGTGGATCAGACGGCAGAAGAGATTTTCCATGTTCGTCCAATATACTCTGAGCTATATCTTTGATATAATTCCCCTCATATCCATCATTCGGAAATTCCATTTCCTTTCCTACTAGTTCAAAATATCGCGCTTCAACCGATTGACCCAGTAGCCGCATTTGACGGCCCGCATCATTGAAATAATATTCCCGTGTAACTTTATATCCATGGTTTTCCAGGATATTGGCTACTGTATCACCAATAACAGCATTCCTGCCATGGCCAATCGTCAGAGGACCCGTTGGGTTTGCGCTTACAAATTCTACATTCGCAGTTTTGTTTTTACCTTTGTCAGATTGACCATACGTATTACCTGCTTTTATGATTTCAGAAACTAGAGATTGGTAATATGAAGCTTTAATTATGAAATTAATAAATCCGGGAGGTGATGGAAAAATATCAGCAACTATTTGATCATCTATCTCAATTTTCCCAATGATTGTTTCTGCAATTTCCATGGGCGATTTTTTTGCTGCTTTAGCCAGCGACAATGGCAAACTGGAAGATAAATCGCCGTGTTTTTCATCTTTTGATGATGTAATAACAACGGAGTGTGGAGTGTAGCCCTCCTTCTCCGCTGCTTCAGTCAGCTGTCTTTGTAGAATTTCCTTCAGTTTCATCTTTATACTCTGTTAAGGGTGCATCCGCCCAAAGACTTTCAAGATTATAATATTCTCTATCATGCGTTTTAAAAATATGAACAACAACATCTATATAATCAAGCAACACCCAATTGAGCTGTTCAAATCCTTCAGTTCTCCAAGGTTTATGATCCGTTCCTTTGCGAATGTTATCGGCAATTGCTTTCACCTGAACATCAGTGTCCGCTGAACAAAAAACAAAATGGTCTGTCATACTTGTAATTCCACGCACATCAAGTGAAATGACATCGTCAGCCTGTTTTTCGATAGCGAGGTTGGTAATGCCCCGGACCAGTTCACCAGTCTTATCATTGGGCGTGGAAGGGGTGGGAGTCAATGTTATTTTAAGTAATTTACCAGAGGTTTAATCGTGGCAAAATCACTGCCAATTATAACTGTAATATCAACACTTAACTTATTATCAGGAATGTGTTTAACACGCGTGTTGTCTTTTTCATCAATACCAAAAGAATGGGCGACTTTTTGCAAACCTTTAAAATTTTCATTTCTTAAAATGAGCATTGTTTGTTCATAGTTATAATGGTCGGCATTTTCAGATCGTACAACGTCCATTTGCTGTGATCGTAAATAATCAGATACTTTTCCAGCTAAACCGGGAATACCACACCCATTCAAAATCTCAACTTCAATATCCAAAATTGGATTTTGCTCATAAATCTCCACAGCAAGTTTGGGGGTGTCCGGAAGAGAAGGAAATGTTATTTCGATTGGAACGCCTGTTTGAACTTGTCGATTAGAAAATGAAAAAATAAATGCAACAAGCAGCAATGAAAGAATAACAATCGCTGAATTGACCAATGTCCCTTTGATATCCCTGCGTTTAGCCGGACGAGAGGGTTTAGAACTGAATAGGAATTTATTTTTTTTACGACGTTTTATTTTGGCCAAGTGCTAGTAGCCTCTTAAGTGAAAGTGTTGGTTTGGTCTTCGGTAATATGTGGGGTAATTATTTATTTGAAAACTTAAAAAACTATTTTCAGAAGCTTTGTAGTTCAATCCTACACCGTAATAAATATTGCCTTGATTTTGTTGTCCGGTCATGGTTGGCTGGACAAGGCTAATTTGAGTATTCAGGCTTAATTTTGGATTAATAGCAAAAGAAAGAGAATTTGTATATGCGCCTACACCTACGGACATGCCACCCAAATTCATCATGGACATGGAAAAACTATGGTGGATTTGAAAGTTTTGAGCATCAAGGAGCGAAGGGATCTCTGGGCGGCCTGTTATGGATTCCCTGATATTTTGATGGGGAACATCTGTTCTAAACTGGCCGTAAGTTGGAAGTGCAACAGTCAACAAACTGATGATAACTATAATATGTGTAAATATTGTGTATTTTTTCACGGTGCTAATTTCGCTTTATTCAGGTATCTTTTGCAATCCCCCAATTAAAAATTAGTTCCTGTTTTCTATGGTTCCGCCACCCAAACAAATATCACCATCATAAAACACGACAGCTTGACCGGGCGTTACAGCAAATTGCGGCTTTTTAAACACGACAATTAATGCATCATTTGAAATGTCGATAGAACACGATTGATCTTTTTGCCGATATCGGATTTTCGCATTTAATTTTTTTAAAGAGGGAGATTCATCAAAAATCCAATGAACGTTTTCTACACTAAGTTGAGAATGGAATAAATCCGGATGATCATGGCCTTGGGCGACGATCAAAATATTGTCTTTTAAATTTTTATCAGCTACAAACCATGGAGCTTCTTTTTCTCCATGTCCGCCACCAATACCCAAGCCTTGTCTTTGACCTAACGTATAAAACATTAAACCATCATGCCGACCAACGGATTTTCCATCAACTGTAATCATTTCACCAGGATCAGGTTTAAAATACTGATGCAGGAATTCTGTAAAATCTCTCTCCCCGATAAAACAAACTCCCGTACTATCTTTGCGATCATGATTTGGTAATCCTTTTTCTTTTGCCAAGGTACGCACGTCCTTTTTAGTCATTTCTCCAATGGGAAAAATTGTTTTTTCAAGCTGGTACTGATTTAGCATAAATAAGAAATAACTCTGATCTTTATTTTCATCATTACCTTTACGCAATAGAACAGCCTCATTATGCTGATCAAGGCGGGCGTAGTGTCCGGTTGCAATTCGGCTGGCTCCTAGCTTAAGGGCATAGTTAAGGAATGATTTAAATTTTATTTCTTTGTTGCAAAGTGTATCGGGATTGGGTGTTCTGCCCGCTGCGTATTCTTTTAAAAAATAATCAAATACCCTTTCTTTGTATTCATTACAAAAATTGACTGTCTTCAACGGTAATCCCAATTCATCACAGACTAACAATGCATCTTTATAATCCTGTTCAGATGTACAGTAATCACTGTCTTCCTCCCAATTTTTCATAAAGATGCATTCCACATCAAAGCCTTGTTCTTTTAGCAGCAGAGCAGAAACAGCACTATCGACGCCGCCGCTCATGCCTACGATTATATGTTCGGACATTTCAGACGGCAGAACGAATTCGTTCAAAGGTGGATTTAAAACATTTGATTAAATATTCCATGTCCTGCAGCGAGTTATCTATTCCAAAACTGATTCGTAGGGTGGAATTATTTATATCATCTGTTATACCCATTGAAGACAAAATTCGTGATGGTTTAATGTCACCGGATGAACAAGCTGATCCACTGGAAACAGCAATACCTTGACGATCTAAATGAATCATGAGCAAATCATTTCTGAATCTTGGAAAGGAAACATTTACCAGTCCCGGCAGCTGTTTTTCAGGATGACCATTAAAAATCACCTCAGGATATATATGTGTAATCTGTGCTTTAAATGCATGGGTCAATGAAATCAAATGAGATTGTGTTTTGTGAAGATTGTTTGTCGCCAATTCTGCCGCTAAACCTAATCCTGAAATTCCGGATGTATTCTCTGTGCCGGCTCGCATTCTTCGTTCCTGATTACCGCCAATAATCAGCGGTTTAAGTTTTAAGTCTTTTTTTATGAATAAAGCACCTACACCTTTAGGTCCGTAAAACTTATGGGCAGAAAAACTCATGCAATCCGCCCCAAGTTCTTTTGTGTTCACCGGTATTTTGCCCAAAGTCTGCACAGCATCAGTATGCATTATAATTTTGTATTTATTGGCAATGGCTGCTATTTCTGCAATGGGTTGAAGAGTACCCATTTCATTATTCGCCAGCATGATGGAAATAAGTCCTGTTTTTTCTGTAATAGCATTTTGAACATCATCCGGATTTACCATTCCGGTTTCATCCACTCCAACAGCAGTATAGGTTACACCAAATTTCTCCAGATTATCTAAAACAGTCAGCACCGCAGGATGTTCAATAACAGATGTAATAACGTGTTTTTTCTTTTGGTGAATTAAATTCCAGAGGACCAGGTTATTTGCTTCTGTTCCACCTCCGGTAAAAATGATTTCATTGGAATTGCATCCAATGGCTTTAGCCATTTGTCCTCGAGAGGTTTCTATGAGCGTTTTAGCTTTTTGACCGGATGCATGTACGCTGGACGGATTTCCGAAATGGAGTTCACCAACTTCACCCATGAGTTCTTTTACTTTTGGGTGCAGAGGTGTCGTGGCGCTATGGTCAAAGTAGTACATTATTTATTGGAATTTATCTGTAGAAATTACGAAAAAATAGAAAACTTACACGTCGTTGCGAATAGCAGCGTATTTAACAGTATTCTGGAGATTTTGATAGAAAGGCGGTTGCCGTTTCTCCAAAAGATCGATGGTGATATTTTGATCATAATCATAGCGTACCAAATCCCATTCAAATGTATCACCTTCAACAGTCAAAAATGCTACAGAACCGCGGGGATCCTCATCAAATGGTAATCCGGTGGCGCCTTGGCATAAAATGGTCAAATTTTCACCTGTTTCATTGCGGGGTGTGTGGACGTGGCCGTGGATAAAAACAAAGTATGAAACATCCGGGTGAGCATTTTGAATATGATTGCGCCAAATCAATGCTTCCTCCATGGTCGGCGGTATATCATCGCGTTGATACCAGGCATGAGTCAATTCCACTAGAACATTATCTACAACTTCCCGGTAGGCTATATGCATGGATTTGGCAAATTCAACACCGTCATCACCAACTTCATTAGCTGTCCATTCTTCATTGGCTACAATCGCCTGGCAAATGGGATCATCTGGATTCATTCCTTCCAAAGAGGGACGCTCTTGCTCCCAAAGGCGTTCAATGAGATAGCGATCATGATTGCCGCGAATAAATATACAATCATCAATGGATAAGAGAATATCCAGTGTCTCTTTCGGGGAGGGTCCAAGGGCAAAGCAATCACCCAGACATATTTTTTGATCGATGTTTTTACGCTTATCAATAATACCCAACGCAGTCTTCAAAGAAGCTACATTTGAATGAATATCGGTAATGATTGCAAAAGTTTTAGCCGCCATAAGTAGGAAATATACCGTATTGTACCAAAAGAATACAAGAAGTGAAGGATATACTTGTTGTCGAAGAGTTAAAGCTATTAAACTATCTACCGAAAATGAGCAATCCACACTTACTGATCGCAGGCTCCATTGCCATAGATACAATTGAGACGCCTAATGAACAACGAGAAAATGTACTTGGCGGATCTGTTACCTACGCTCTTGCGGCTTCCAGCCGATATTGTCCGAGCAGTGTTGTCGGTATTATCGGTTCAGATTTTCCTGATGCCGGCCGAAATCTTTATCGAAACCTCGCGGAAAACTTGGATGACCTTCAGGAAGTGGACGGACGTACATTTCGATGGGGAGGACGTTATCACCCAAACTGGAATGATCGGGATACACTATATACTGATCTTGGAGTTTTTGCAGATTATTCACCCGTTTTATCTGATATAAACAAAAATGTAAAAACAGCTCTTTTAGCTAATATACACCCAGCTCTTCAGCAAACCATTATTGATCAATGTAATGCAGAAATGATTGTGTTGGATACAATGAATTTGTGGATTGAAACGACTCGGGATTTATTGGATACTGTTTTAAAACATGTAACGGTGCTTTTAGTCAATGAAAGTGAAGCTGAATTATTAACAGGCATTTCCAACCCTGAAAAAGCAGGGCAAAAACTTATGGAATATGGAATAAAAAAAGTTGTGGTTAAACTGGGAAGTCATGGTGCAATATTGATTGATGAAGAAAACCAAATTCATATCGGAGCATATCCGGTAAAAAATGTTATTGATCCTACAGGTGCAGGAGATGTATTTGCAGGTACATTTGCCGCTGTTTTGAACTCTGGCGGAACTGCAAAAGAAGCTTTAGTCCAGGCATCAGCATTGGCTTCTGTTTGCGTAGAAGGATTCGGAGTAGAAAAAATTCTTGAATGTGATAATGAAGAGATTGCTAAACGAGTATCCTATCTTGACACGACTCTAGACCTTTGAAAAGCGATGATTACTCATTATTTTCTGAACCCTAAAATCTACAAATAATTATAAGAGAGGACGTATGTTTCACCACACACAAAATAAAAAACTTTTGGTAATGCTGTGCACCTTCATCTTTTGGGGGTGTCCCAGCGAAGAATACACATCGGCAAAATTGTATTTACAGCAAAACGATTTAGAAAAAGCTGAAGAATTTCTTGTCAAAGCCATGGCAATTGAAGTAGATAATCCGGAAATACCATTTCAGCTGGGACACCATATTTATGGAAAAGACGGCCGCTGGGCTGAAATGAATGACGTGTATAACAAAGCACTGGAAATTGATCCGAATCGTAAAATCCTTGATGGCAGTACCGTTAAGGATATGATTAATATATCCAGGTATGGATATTGGAGTGATGTCTACAATAAAGGCGTAAAAGTATATAACTCATCTAAAGGTTTGGATGATCAAGATCGGAAATCGATTATTCGAGATGCCGTTAATGAATTTCAAACCGCTTTAATAATCAAG
>Ga0208129_1000556_pt1 | contig 15831 bp, 15 predicted proteins | sample ETNtaG_13_FD_185759 | JGI IMG/M metagenome (GOLD analysis project Ga0208129, IMG submission 185759) | Marine microbial and viral communities from oxygen minimum zone, Eastern Pacific Ocean - ETNP201306PF47B (SPAdes) (version 2) | ecosystem: Environmental > Aquatic > Marine > Oceanic ...
ATTAGTAGAACAACAAGCAACAAAAAGATTTATTCATCCTGAATCTAAAAAAATTAAAGAAAGAACATCTGCAAAAAGTAAGGATTTAAAACCTGGAAGGGAATTTAAATTGACAATTTCACGTGCAATGAATGTTGAAGAATTTGAAATTAAGCAAAGAAGTTTAGCATCGGTAAAAAGAGCTAGGCTTAAAGAGAAAAAAAACATAAATGCAAACGATCCTAAAAAAGAATTTAAAAAAGTAATTAGAGATGTAAAAATTCCAGATCAAATTACAATACAAGAACTATCTAATAGAATGGCAGAACAATCTAGCACTATTATAAAATTTTTATTGAATATGGGTGTAACAGCTACAATTAATCACTCTATTGATAAAGACACTGCTGAATACATAGTCAAAGAATTTGGACATACCCCCGTTCTTGAACAAGCTCCTACAACAGACTTAAACAAAAAAGAAAATTTAGATAAATCAAATTTTCAATCTAGACCAGCGGTAATTACTATTATGGGACACGTAGATCATGGAAAAACCTCCTTACTAGATGCCTTAAGAAATACAAACGTAGTTTCAAGTGAACATGGTGGAATTACCCAACATATAGGGGCCTATCAAGTTTACGCTAATGATAAAAAATTAATAACATTTATCGATACTCCTGGACACGCCGCATTTACAGAGATGAGAGCCAGAGGATCTAAAATAACAGATATCGTAGTGCTTGTTATAGCTGCAGACGATGGAGTTAAACCGCAAACCGTAGAGGCAATACAGCATGCAAAAGCAGCAAAAGTTCCAATAATAGTCGCTATCAATAAATGCGATTTACCTGGTAAAAATATTGACAAAATAAAAAATGATTTGATGAGATATGAATTAATCGCTGAAAGTTTGAGTGGTGATACATTATTTGTTGAAGTATCAGCAAAAAATAAAATGAACTTAGATAAATTAAAAGAAAACATTGTTCTTCAGTCAGAACTTTTAGATTTAAAAGCACCAAAAGAAGGAAATGCAAAAGGAATAGTTTTAGAGGCCAAAATAGACAAAGGCAAAGGACCAGTGGCAACCATTTTAGTTACTAGCGGAGAATTAAAAAAAGGAAACTATTTTGTTTGTGGAAACACTTTCGGAAAAATTCGTGCAATGATAGATTTTAATGGAAAAAATATTGACAAAGCTTACCCATCTTCTCCATTAGAGATACTTGGGATGAATGAAGCAGCGAACGCAGGGGATGAATTTTTTGTTGTTGATACCGAGGATGAAGCTAAAAAAATTAGTGTCTTTAGAAAAACAGGAGTTAAAGAAAGCAATGTGCTAATTGCAAAAGATAAAACAAAACTTTTTGATAAAGAGAATAATAAAACTGAACTTAATATAATTGTAAAATCCGACGTACAAGGTTCTGCTGAGGCTCTCAGAACGGCAATTAGCAAAATTGAACATGCAGAGGTTGAGCCAAAAATAATTTTATCAGATATAGGAATGATTAATGAAACAGATGTGTCATTAGCAAAAGCTTCAAACGCAATCATAATTGGATTTAATATGAAACCAAACCGAGAAGCAAAAAAAACAGCAGAACAAGAAAAAGTAAGAATCGAATTTTTTGATATAATTTATAAAGCAATAGAATTTATGGAAAAATCCCTTTCAGGGTTATTAGAGCCTGAAAGAAAAGAAAAAATAGAAGGTATTGCCGAAATTTTAAAAATTTTTAAACTATCAAAATTTGGCAAAATAGCCGGATCTAAAGTTACGGAAGGTGAGATTAAAAATAATTCAAAAACTAGAATCGTTCGAGACGGAAAAGTTGTGTATGACGGAGGTATATTAAGTATTTTTAGAGAAAAAAATGCGGTTAAAGAAGTAAAAAATGGTCTTGAGTGCGGAATCTCTTTTAAAAATTTTGAAGATTTTAAAGAAAAAGACATAATAGAATCATATAAAGTTGACCTAATAAACAGGGGAATAAATGACTAGAAATTCTTTTCACGGAACTTTTAACCATAGACAACTAAGAGTAGGAGAGTTGATAAAACAGAATTTAGGACAGATTTTTTTAAAAAATGAAGCAAAAATTCCTTCTTTAAACACAAAACTAGTAACAATAACGGAAGTTAAGATGAGTTCAGATTTAAAATCAGCAAGAGCATATGTAATTCCACTAGGTGGGAAAGAAATAGAAAAAACAGTAAATATCTTGACCGACTTTTCTTATCTTGTTAGAAAGGCCCTGTCAAAAAAGATAGATATTAAATTTCTTCCTAAACTGGTTTTTGTTGGAGATGAATCTTTTGAATATGCAGAGCGAATTGAGAAATTGATAAAACAAAATAAAAGCAAATGAAATCAAAAAAAGACATAATAAAAGAACTTGCATTGCATGAAAAAGACGTAGGTTCTACCGTTGTTCAAATTGGTTTGTTAAGCGAAAAAATAAATAAACTTGCAGATCATTTTAAAAAATCCAAGAAGGACAAACATTCTTCCAGAGGTTTAGCACAGTCAGTTAATCGAAGAAAAAGGCTGTTAGATTATTTGAGCAAAAATAATCCAGAAGCTTATAAGAATATTTTAAAAAAACTTAATTTAAGAAAATAAATGTTTAAACAATTTAAAGAAGAAATAGATTTTGCAGGCAAAAAACTTACTTTAGAGACAGGAAAGATTGCTCGTCAAGCCGACGGAGCAATAATTGCCACCTGTGGAGAAACAGTTGTCATTTCTACAGTAGTTGGTGCAAAAAAAGTTAATCCAGAAACTGATTATTTTCCTCTGCAAGTAAATTATCAAGAAAAATACTATGCGGCTGGAAAAATACCAGGCGGTTATTTTAAAAGAGAAGCGAGACCAACCGAATCGGAAACCTTAATATCAAGATTAATTGACAGACCAATTCGTCCTTTATTTCCAGAAGGTTTTAGAAATGAAGTACAAATTTTGCCAACGGTACTTTCATACGATAATGAAAACGAAGCAGACATATTGTCAATTATTGCATCATCAGCTGCTTTATCAATTTCAGGTTTACCTTTTAAAGAACCTATAGCCGCTTCTAGAGTAGGTTATATAGATAATAATTATGTTTTAAATCCATCAAAAGAGCAGTTGAAAGAATCAAAATTAGATTTAGTTGTTGCCGGCACAAAAGAAGCTGTATTAATGGTAGAATCAGAAGCTTCAGGACTAACAGAAAAACAGATGCTAGATGCAGTTAAATTTGGCCACGAAAAATTTATTCCAGTAATAAAAGCGATAGAATCTTTAGCTAAAAAAAGCTCGAAAGAAGCGTGGAAGATAGAAGAAAAAGATTATAGCAAATTAAAAAATAAAATTTCAAAAGAACTAACAAAGGATTTAGAAAAAGCTTTTTCTGAAAAAGATAAAAAGAAACGATCAGAATTAGTTAATTTGGCGTCCGAAAAGTGCAAATCCTTATTTGAAGGAGATGACACTTATTCTGAGCTTGAAATATCATTACAATTAAAAAATTTAGAAAAAGATATAGTAAGAACAAAGATACTTAAAAGTAAAAAAAGAATTGATGGAAGAGGATTGTCAGATGTGAGACCTATTAAGTGTGAAGTTGGAGTATTGCCCAGGACTCATGGATCTGCTTTATTTACCAGAGGTGAGACTCAAGCATTAGTTACTACAACCTTGGGGACGACAGAAGATGAACAACGAATTGAAAGTTTAGAAGGGCAAAAAAGAGTAAGATTTATGTTACATTACAATTTTCCTCCATTTTCAGTTGGTGAAACAGGGAGAATAGGCACGGGCAGAAGAGAAGTGGGCCATGGAAAGTTAGCATGGAGAGCTTTAAATTCATCATTGCCTGAAAAGGAAAAATTTCCTTACACTTTAAGAATTGTTTCAGAAATAACAGAGTCAAACGGCTCCTCATCAATGGCTACTGTTTGTGGAGCATCTTTAGCACTTATGGATGCGGCTGTTCCAATAGCTGAGCCAGTTGCCGGAATAGCAATGGGCTTAATAAAAGAAAAAAAAGAATTTTCAGTTCTATCTGATATTTTAGGCGATGAGGATCATTTAGGAGATATGGATTTTAAAGTAGCAGGCACAAAAGATGGGATTACTTCATTACAAATGGATATAAAAATTACTGGAATAACTTTTGAAATTATGGAGCAGGCATTAAATCAAGCTAAAGATGGAAGAGCACACATTTTGACTGAAATGAATAAGGCAATTAAATCATCAAGAAACGAAGTCTCTAAATACACTCCTAAAATTGAAACTATAAAAGTTGATAAAAAAGATATAGCTGCAGTTATAGGCAAAGGTGGAGCTACAATTAGAGAAATTGTTGAATTATCTGGAGCCAAGGTAGATGTTAAAGACACAGGAGAAGTTACTATTGCAGCGCCAGATGAAGAATCAAGAAAAAAAGCTATGGAAATGGTAAAAAGTATTGTTGCAAAACCCGAAGTAGGAAAAACATACAAAGGTAAAGTTGTGAAAATTATGGAATTCGGAGCGTTTGTAAATTTTTTAGGAAAGCAAGATGGATTAGTTCATATTTCTCAACTGGCTACCAAGAGAGTTGAAAAAGTTACCGATGTTGTTAAAGAAGGAGATGAAGTTTCTGTTAAAGTAATTGGTTTTGATCGAGGAAAGGTCAAACTTTCTATGAAAGGAACAGTTTAATTTATATTTTTAGGATCTGGCATACCTACTTTATTATAACCAGCATCAACATAGTGAATTTCTCCAGTGACCCCAGCCGCGAGATCGCTTAACAGATATAAAGCTGATTTACCTACATCATCAATATCCACATTTCTTTTTAACAATGAGTGATCAGCACTCCATTTGTATAAAAATTTTGCATCTCCTATTGCTGAAGCTGCTAAAGTTTTAATTGGTCCTGCACTAATTGCATTGACTCTTATTCCTTTGGACCCTAAATCTCTTGCTATATATTTTACGCTTGATTCTAAGGCGGCCTTACAAACACCCATTACATTATAATTAGGAACTACCTTGCTAGATTCATAAGTTAAAGTTAATAAACTGGCGCCACTCTTCATTATCTTTGAAGCTTCTTTTGCTATTTCAGTAAATGAGAAGCAAGAAACCAACATACTTTTTGTGAAATTTTCTCTTGAAGTATTTATGTATTCTCCAGTTAATTCGGCTCTATCTGAAAAAGCGATAGCGTGCACTACAAAATCGAGCTGTCCCCACTTATTTTTTATTTCATGAAATGTTTTTAAAATATCTTCTTTATTTTCAACGTTACAATTTAATAGAAATTTTGAATTTACGGATTCAGCTAAAGGGGTAACTCTTTTTTTAAGAGCATCTCCTAAATAAGTAAAAGCTAATTCAGCCCCATTTTCCGAGAGTTTTTTGGCTATACCCCATGCTATAGATCTGTCATTAGCCACTCCCATTATTAATCCTTTTTTACCTTTAACGATACTCATAAATTATACTTTTTCAAAAACCAAAGTTGCATTGGTTCCTCCAAAACCGAAACTGTTAGACATTACACAATTTAATTCTCTATCTCTTTCAACTTTTGTTACAATTGGAAAATTTTTTGCTTTCTCATCCATATTTTCAATATTTGCTGAAGCTGATATAAATTTATTTTTCATCATTAACAAACAATATACTGCTTCTTGGGCTGAAGTTGCTCCTAGAGAATGGCCGGTTAATGATTTTGTTGAGCTAATTTTTGGAATATTTTCTTTAAATGTTGCTTCTATAGCCTCAAGTTCTTTTGTGTCACCAATTGGCGTGGAAGTGCCATGAGAATTAATATAATCAACTTTATTTTTATTTTTTGTGGTTTTTAAAGCCATTTTCATGCATCTTGTAGCTCCCTCTCCAGATGGTTGAACCATGTCATATCCATCAGATGTAGCTCCATATCCAGTCAATTCAGCATATATTTTTGCCCCCCTTGCTTTTGCGTGCTCATATTCTTCCAACACAAGAGCTCCAGCTCCCCCTGCAATGATAAATCCATCTCTATTAGCATCATAGGGTCTAGACGCTTTTTCTGGTGTGTTGTTATATTTTGAAGATAATGCAGGCATAGCATCAAACATTCCTGACAGGGCCCAATCCAATTCTTCTCCTCCTCCAGCAAATACTATATCTTGTTTTCCATATTGAATAAGTTCCATTCCATTTCCGATACAATGTCCGCTTGTTGCACATGCTGAACTAATTGAATAATTTACTCCTTTAATTTTAAAAGGGACTGCGAGTGTTGCTGAACATGTACTTGCCATTGTTCTTGGAACTATGTAAGGCCCCATTCTTTTTGGCGCAGATTTTCTTATAGTATCCACGGCATAATAAACATTTTTTATTGAAGGGCCACCAGATCCCATAATAATTCCTGTTTGTTCATTGCTAATGTCTTTCTCTTCTAAGCCAGATTCTTCTATTGCTTCTTTTAAAGCAATATAGGTATAGGCAGAACCACTTCCCATAAATCTTTTTATTTTTCTATCTATATGTTTGTCTAAATCTAAATTTTTAATATTTCCAATGACTTGGCTTCTAAAATTATATTTTTTATGTTCTTCAGAAAAAGTAATTCCAGATTTTGTATTTAGCAGAGAATCTAGCACTTCAACTTTATTATTACCGATACAAGAAACTATTCCAATTCCAGTTATAACAACTCTTCTCATGATTTATAAACTCCTACTTTTAGATTTTCGGCAGAATAAATTTCTTTTCCATCTGCTTTTAAAACTCCGTCAGCAAAACCTACTGTTCCACCTTCTGTTTTTAAAACTTTTTTCATATCAATTTCATAAGTTGCCATTTTGACTTTTTTAAGAATTTCTCCAGTAAATCTAACAAAATTCACACCCAGTGCGCGTCCCTTTCCAGGCTCTCCTATCCATCCTAGATAAAAACCTACTAGCTGCCACATTGCATCCAATCCTAGACAGCCCGGCATGACTGGATCGCCTTTAAAATGACAATCAAAAAACCACATTTTATCTTTTATATCAAGCTCTGCTTTTATGTGGCCTTTTTTAAATTTACCCGAATCAGATTTTATTTCCGTAATTCTATCAAACATTAACATCGGAGGAGATGGTAGTTTTGCATTTCCAGGGCCAAACAATTTTCCATTCGCACAATCGATTAGCTCTTCATATTTGAAACTATTTTTTTTCATCGTATAGATAAATTAATACTTGATTAGTATATTATATTACATATATTTTACTTATATTTATAAATTAGGCAAAAAAATAAGGAATAATTGAGTAAAATGAAAATTCCACAAGTAACGTTTAGAACTAGAATAGGTGACAACCAGTCATTAGGCGGCGGTTGTGCCATTGGTGGAGAATGGAAAGACATTACCTCCGACGACTTATTTAAAGGTAAAAAAATTGTTTTATTTTCATTGCCTGGTGCATATACACCTACTTGTTCTTCACAACAGGTGCCTGGATATGAAGATAAATACGAAGAGTTAAAAAAATACGTAGATGAGGTTTATTGTTTATCAGTAAACGATTCATTTGTAATGAACGCTTGGTTTAGAGATCAAAAAATATCTAAAGTAAAACCAATTGGAGATGGGGAAGGCAAATTTACAAAAGGAATGGGCATGTTAATTGACAAACCCAAACAAGGGTTTGGCATGAGATCATGGAGATATTCTGCATTTATCGACAATGGTGAGGTTGTTAAAATGTTTGTCGAAGATGGAAAAAATGACGGAAGTAATGATGCCGATCCATTCAAGGTGAGTGATGTTAATACAATGTTAAACTACTTGAAAGATAAGTAAAAAATAATAAAGCATTATCAGCCGAATTTATTTAATTTTGCCCCATAAAGAACTTTTAACGATCCATCCCGTATAATCACCCGAGGTAACTTTACACCATTTCACCTCACATTTTTTTATAAAACACAATCTTCCTTTTTCAACCAAAGCTAATGGTTTTGAATAATAAGAAGGTCTTTTAAAGATTATGGAATTATCGACATTATTTAAGGCAGCTTTTTTTTTAGATAATTGTGAAACATGTATCCAGCCAGAATTATTTTCATGGTCAATAATTTTTCTAAAATTATCTGATTTATCTTTTATCAGAACTGGTAAAAATTTTTTTTTGTAAACAAGTTTTATAGGATGTTCAAAAGAAGGACCTTGTCTAAGGTTAACTTTATTATTTCGTAGAGTTAAGTAATATTCATCCTTAGCATACGAAGGTCCAATTAAAAAAACAAATAAGCAAAAAAAAGCAGTTACTTTAAGCATAAATGCAGTTTCTTTTACAATTTGCATTTCTTAATAATTTTATTTTTCTAAATTTTGAGTCAAGAGCATTAAATATCATAATATTTCCATGTGAATTTTTGCCAATATTTAAAATTGATTTTATAACTTCATTGGCCTGCAAAGATCCGGCAATTCCAGCAAGGGTAGTCATTATTCCATCTGATTCACAGTTTAATTCTTCATTTGGAGATTTGGGCATAAAACATCTAAAACACGGCGTCTTTCTTCTAAAATCGAAATTAAATACTTGTCCATCAAACTTGTTTATTGCGGAAGAAACTAATATTTTTTTATTTTTCATACAGTAATCGTTTATTAAAAATCTTGATTCAAAATTGTCAGTTCCGTCACAAACAATGTCATAATTTTTGGCGATTCTGTGAATATTTTTCCTATCTATTTTTTTTGTAAAAGTTTTGATATTTATTTTTTTGCTTATTTTTTTTATAAATTTTTTTGATACTGAAACTTTAAATTTTCCAATATCTTTTTTAGTAAACAGTACTTGTCTGCTTAAATTTGATAGTTCAACTTTATCATTATCGACAATTCCTAAGTTTCCAACGCCAGAATAGGCTAAGTATAAAATTAAAGGACATCCAAGACCGCCAGCTCCGATAATCAATACCTTTGCTTTAAAAATTTTTTTTTGACCAGAAATACCAATTTTCCTAAGTATTAATTGTCTAGAGTATTTTTGAAGATCTTCACTTTTAATTGAGATTTTTTTCATTTGATAAAAATGTTTCTACAATTTTTTTTGCAATTACTGAAGCAATAAATTTTTTAGAATTTTTTTTAATTTTTTCAGTTTTTCCATTTTTATCTATAATAATAACTTCGTTTAAGTCGCTATTAATTCCAACTTCTTTCTTTGATACATCATTTGCAATCATTATATCGCAAAATTTATCCTGCATTTTTTTTATAGAATTTTTAAGAAGATTATCCGTCTCTGCTGAAAAACCAACTAACAATTTTGGTTTATGCCTATTATTTTTTCCTAAGAAACTTAATATGTCCAGATTTTTTTCAATCTTAATTTCGTCTAATTTTAACTCCTTTTTTATTTTATTTTTTTTTCTTAACACGGGTTTAAAATCAGAAACTGCTGCAACACAAACAGCAATATCAGCAGGCAGTCTTTTCTTCACAGCTTCAAACATTTCATTTCCAGAAGTAACTTTTTTTACCTTAATTTCATTATTATAATTGAGATTGGTTGGCCCAGATATGAGTGTTGTTTTGATTCCTAATCTTGATAACTCTGAGGCTATTTCATAGCCCTGTTTTCCACTAGACTCATTAGAGATGTATCTTACAGGATCTATATATTCTTTTGTAGGCCCAGTGGTCACAATTGCATTTACTTTTTTCTTTTTTAGAAAGTCTTTATTTTTAAAATATTTATCTAAAAAAGATAGAATTTGTCTAGGACTAGACATTTTGCCTTTTCCATATTCTCCACAGGCCATTTCACCATCTATAGGTCCTATAAATTTATAACCATATTCAATAAGAGCATTTAAATTTTTTTGAGTTGCTTTATGTATCCACATTCTAACGTTCATGGCAGGTACTAAAAAAATTTCTTTATTTGAAGCCAGAATGATAGTAGAGGCAAGATCATCTGCGCTTCCCCTGGCAATTTTTGACATAAAATTCGCAGTAGCAGGCATAACCAAAATTAAGTCTGCCCAACGAGATAGAGAAATGTGATCTATTTTTCCTTTATTTTTTTCATCAAACATTTCCTCAAAGACTCTATTTTTTGAAAGAGATGAAATTGACAATGAAGTTACAAATTTTTTTCCACTTTTAGTTAGAACAACTTTTATTGAGGAGTGCTTTTTTAATAACAGCCTTATTAAATCTAGAGATTTATAAGCAGAGATTCCTCCGCCAATTATTAACAAAATTTTTTTGTTTTCTAAACTCATGCTCAATTAAAATACTATAAACAAGCCTATTACAATACCTAAAAAAGTTATAACTATATTGTTTCTCAAATTTTTCATTTTTAACTCTTCTAACTCAAAATTTTTTCCATCCGCAACATACAAATTCAATTTTCCTTCAGATAACATCTGCAAGGCTCGATTTGCTCTATCCATAACATTGGGTAGATCAGGTACTTTTTTTAGAAGTTCTTTTGAAAAATTTATTGTTTTATTAATTGTCGCTTCTGGTCCCTTTGTGCTCTTCATCCATTTTTCTAAAATTGGCCTCGATGTTTCCCAAATATTAGCTTCAGGATTTAATTTTCTTGCCACACCCTCAACTACTACCATTGTTTTCTGCAGAAGAAGCAGTTGCGTTTGGGTATGCATATTGAATTTTTCTGTTATTTCAAATAATTGAGTTAATAAATTTCCGCCGGAAATATCTTTAACTGATTGACCAAATATAGGTTCTCCAATAGATCTCAAAGCTTGTGCAAACTTATCTTTTGAAGCAGTATTTGGAACAAGTCCAGCCAGAAAATGCACCTCAGCTACTTTAATGTAATCCCTCTTAATAAATCCATAAAGTATTTCAGCTAGATATTTTCTATTATTTTCATCTAGACGTCCCATTATTCCAAAATCTATTGGTATAATATTTCCTTCCTTATCAACAAATAAATTACCTTGATGCATATCGGCATGAAAAAAGCCATCTCTTACCGTCTGTTTTAAAAATAGTTGAATTAGATTCTTTGATAATTTTTTAAGATCAATATTTTCTTTTTTTAAATCATCCATATTTCTTATGGAAATCGCTTCAATTTTATCAAGAGTTAGAACTTTTTTTGAAGTATAATTCCAATAAATTTTTGGAACTTTAATACCATCATCATTTATTGTATTTTCGTACAATTCATTGGCAGCAGCAGCCTCAAATCTTAAATCCATTTCAACATTTGTTATTTCTTTTAATAAATGCATAACTTTAACCAACCTTAACCTTCTTGTTTTTTTAAAAAAACTTTCAACTAAATAAGCAAAAAATATTAATGCATCTAATTCTTCGTTAAAAACTACATGAATGTTTGGTCTCAATATTTTTATTGCAAGTTCTTTTTCCTCGTTTTTAATTTTTACTTTTGCAAAATGAACTTGAGCAATTGAAGCAGCGGCAATAGGATCACTAAAGGACAGTATATCCTTAAAAGATTTGTCTCCAATTTCTTTCTTCAAAATTATTTTTGCTTCAACTGTGTCAAACGCAGGAAGTTTGTCTTGTAATTTTTCTAGTTTTTTTGCAACATCTTCACCTATTATATCTGGTCTGGTAGCCAAAAACTGACCTAACTTAATAAAAGTTGTTCCCATATTTTCCAATGCTTCGCATAATGCTTCTCCAGATTCTTTTTTTGGTTTTTCTATTTGTTGTTTTTTGCCAATTGAAAAAATAAAAAAAACGAATTTTAAACTTACAGGAATAGGTCTAATATTATTTAAAGTATCTACCGCACCAGAAACTGCTAATTTTCTTAAAATTTTAATTAAATTATAAATCTTTTTAAACATTATTAGATTTTCCAGCCAGAATGAATTGCAACTATACCGCCAGATAAATTTCTATATTCAACTTTATCAAAACCATTTGCTTTAAACATTTCTGATAATTCATTCTGATTATAAAATTTATCAATGCTTTTAATCAGATATTCATACGGTTCAGATTTGCCAGTAATGTATTCTCCAATATGCGGTATTGATTTAGAATATATTTTATAAATTTTATTTAGCATTTCGTTATCAATTTGAGAAAATTCTAAACACAACATTCTTCCACCACTTTTGAGAACTCTTTTAGCTTCTTTTAAAGATGAATTTATATTTGAAAAATTCCTTAAACCAAAACTCACGGAGTATAAGTCAAAAGTATCATTTTTGAATGGCAATTTCTCAGCCGGAGAACAATGCCATTCAATTTTGCCTAGATTTTTTAGCTTTTTTTTACCCAATTCTAACATTAGTTTATTGGGTTCCACACAAGTAAGTTTTCCACTGAATTCTGTTTTTTTTAAAAATGCTTTGGCTATATCTCCCGTGCCAGATGCTACATCTAGTAAATGATCTCCTTTTTGGGGATTCATCCAGTCAATAAATCTTCTTTTCCAAATACGATGTATTCCTAAAGACATTATATCGTTCATTAAGTCGTACTTATCGAAAACATCGTTAAAAACTTCCGTTACCTGTTCAATCTTAGTTTTTTTAATATTTTTCATTTTTCTAATGTTATATGTCAAAAATAATTAAATATTGACCCAAATATTTCAAAGATATATACGTTCTCATTAATGCCAAATACAAAATCAGCAATTAACAGGGTTAAACGAGTAAAAAAACAGACATTGGTCAATAAATTAAGGAGAAATAAGTACAAATCTGCCTTAAGGAAAATACACAAATTAATTGAAAAAAAAGATACTAAAAAAATAAAGGAATATTTTCCGATATTTCAATCAGAGTTAATGAAAATTGCCAAAACAGGAATTGTAAAAAAGAAAAATCTCTCAAAAAAAATTTCAAAAATTTCAAAAAGAATAAGTCATATCAAGAACTAGTTGTAATCAATTCAAAGTTGTTATTTATTTTCTAATTTATAAATTTCAAATATGAATTCTAAACTAAATATGGATTAATTAGTATCCAAAGTTGAATTCATTTTAGTATCCAAAGTTGAATACATTATTGTCGCACTGCTTTTCTCTTTTGGCGATTGTTCTACAACCAAAATTAATTTTTTTTTAAAAAAAATATTGAAATTAAAAAAATTAGCTATAAAAATAGATTTTTTTTTCACTAAAACATGGACAAAACTTCTTTAAAAACTAATGCAAACACTCTTTCAGAAGAAAGTGTATTAAATTGGCAAATTATCCAAAAAGATTTTGAAAAATCTTTTGGCACAGAAGTTTATTCGAGCTGGCTGAAAAATATTTTGTTGGTAAAAGAGTATAACGATTATGTTATTTTAGGGGTGCCAACAAGATTTTTTAGGGACTGGATAACTTCAAGATATGCCGATAAAATTTTAAGTGAATTAAAAAAACATAAATTAAGTATAAATCGAATAGAATTTAAAATTATAGAAAAAGAAAAATTAGAAAATAAAATTATTTCTCTAGCTTCAGGTAGAAACAAAATTATGGAGATGAAAGATTCAATTTTGAATTATAATAGATTAAATAGCAATTTAAGTTTTGATAATTTTGTTGTGGGCCAGAGTAACAAAATTAGTTATTTATCTGCCAAGAAAATATGTACCCAGTTATCTATATATAACCCACTTTTTATTTATGGTGGCGTTGGATTGGGAAAAACTCATTTAATGAATGCAATAGGCTTAGAATTAAGCAGTAACAACGATGTAATGTTTATTTCTGCAGAAAGATTTATGTATCAGTTTATCAAGTCAATAAAAAAAAATGAAATGGTAAGTTTCAAGGATTTTTTTAGAAGAGCAAATGTTTTTATAATTGACGATATACAATTTATAAGAGGAAAAGAAGGTTTGCAGGAAGAGTTCTTTCATACATTTAACAGCCTATTTGATAAAAGTTCACAAATTGTAATTTCTTCTGATCGACCGCCCAATAAACTTGATAGAGTACAAGACAGAATTAAATCAAGACTTTCAGGAGGATTGGTAGTTGATATTGGTTTACCAGATTATGATTTGAAATTAAATATTTTAAGAAAAAAGATTGAAGAATTTCAAAAATCTTTTAAAGAACATCCAGATCTAAGTGACGAAGTTGTCGACTATTTGGCTAAAGACACAAAGTCAAATATAAGAGAATTAATTGGTGTATTTAACCGAGTTGTAGCTTTTAGCAAAATGAGTAATAGGTCGCTAAACATAAATGATTGTAAGATAATTTTAAAAGATGTTTACAATAGTACTAAAATTATAAGTATTGATAAAATTCAGAATGTTACATCAAATTTTTTTAGCATCAATCTAAGTGAGATGCTTTCCCAGCGAAGATCACGTCCATTGGCTAGACCCAGACAAATTGCAATGTATCTTGCAAAAAAACTTACAACTAGATCTTTACCTGAAATAGGTAGAAAATTCGCAAATAGAGATCACACAACCGTCATCCATGCAGTGAAAACGATTGATAAACTTTCAAAAAATGATGAGAAAATGAGAAGCAATATTGAAGAGATAAAGTCAATAATTCTAAGCGATTAAAATGCAGTTTCAGATAAAAAGAGATATATTACTTAAGTCATTGGCTGCGGCTCGTAATGTAATTGAGAAAAAAAATACCCTCCCTATTCTTTCCAATGTTTTATTAGAGATAAAAAATAAAAAATTGAATATAGTAACAACTGACTTAGACTTAATATTTCATGATGAAATATCTGATTTAAAAGTAGATCAAGAAGGAAGTACCACTACTTCAGCCATGGTGTTATATGATCTTTTAAGAAAATTGCCTTCTAATCTTAATGTCATTTTCGATTTACAGAGTGAAAATAAATTAAATATTTCTGCTGAAAATTCAAAATTTAACCTTTTATGTTTACCGGTTGACAATTTTCCTAATTTTACAGATGATTTTAAGTCGAATGGAATAAATCTTGACGGAAAAAAATTTTTATCCTTACTAAATAAAACTAAAATATCGATGTCTAATGATGAAACAAGACATTATTTAAATGGGATTTATATCCATTCAACGATATCTAATCAAAAGTCATATTTAACAGGCGTAGCAACTGACAGTCACAGACTATCATCTAGTAGTATTCCAGTAGAAAACCTAGATAATTTTAAATCTTTTATTTTACCAAAAAAAGCTATTTTCCAATTATGTAATTTACTTCAAGAAAATGAGAAAAAAGTCTTTCTCAACACTAGTGATACAAAAATTCAATTTAAAATAGGAAATTCAAAAATAATTTCTAAAATAATTGATGGTAAATTTCCTGATTACCATAAGGTAGTACCCAAAAATAATAATAAAACTTTGTTGGTAAATGCGAAAGATTTTATACATTCTATCGAGCGAGTAACTACAGTTTCAATAGACAGAAAAGAAGGAGTAAAACTTACTTTAGGAAAAGATTATATACAGCTATTTGTTAACAGTTCATCTTCTGGGGAAGGCAAAGAAGTTTTAAAGGCTAACTATAATTCTGAAGATTTAACTATAAGTTTTAATTCAAGATATTTATTAGATATCGCTTCAGAAATTGAAGATGAAAAATTAGTGATGAATTTAAATGATTCAGTTTCGCCGGTTTTAATTCAAGACAAATTAGATAAGCAAAGCTATTTTGTAATTATCACAACATCGAGACTTTCAAATCTTCAAACGAGTTACATGTTACAAGCATGTTAGCGAGTGTCAGCCATTGGAGACAAAGGTCTGACGAAGATTTTGCGATTGTTCACGATGCTACGGCGAGCTTTTTCCGGCACAAAGAAATGTGGGAGAGGATAACCAACAACAACATCCCAAAGCAGATGCACCCATTAGGCGATGGTAGTTTTGTTGAGTTTCCGTTGCGGG
>Ga0208129_1000566_pt1 | contig 15667 bp, 9 predicted proteins | sample ETNtaG_13_FD_185759 | JGI IMG/M metagenome (GOLD analysis project Ga0208129, IMG submission 185759) | Marine microbial and viral communities from oxygen minimum zone, Eastern Pacific Ocean - ETNP201306PF47B (SPAdes) (version 2) | ecosystem: Environmental > Aquatic > Marine > Oceanic ...
GGGCGCGGACGATCAACTTGGCACACTCAACCTGATCACGCCCGAGGTGCGCATTAAGGCGGCCAAACAGGTCAGGGAGGGAATCTCGGTCTCGATGGCGCACAACGCCGACAAGCGACTCTCAATCTACAATTCCAGCCCCTATTCGCACAACATGATGGCCACCGGTGAAAATGCGCTTGGGGGCCAGTGGGCGATGGATCAAATCTGCGTCGCCTACCACGGTTACGCCCACACGCATATCGACGCCCTGTGCCACTTGTTTAACAAGGGAAAAATGTACAACGGCGTTCCGCAAACGGAAGTCACCAAATCCGGCGCCAAGCGATTGAGCATCATCGGTCTGAAACAGGGTGTGTTCACCCGCGGCATCCTGCTCGACATCCCGGCGATGAAGGGAATCGACTGGCTCGAGCCCGGTTACGCAGTGACCGTGAAGGATCTCGAGGCGTTTGAGGAGTGGGGCAAGTTGAAAATCCGAAAGGGCGACGTCGTTTTTCTGCGGACCGGGCGCTGGGCACGCGAGCAGGCAAAAGGCCCGTGGGATGTTGGCGCCAGCTCTGCCGGCTTTCACTTCTCCTGCATGGAGTGGCTGGCCAAGCGCGACATTGCATGCATCGGCAGCGATGCGGCGAGCGAGGTGGCTCCATCCGGCATCGAGGGGTACTCGCACCCGGTGCACATCCTGGCGCTGCACTCACTGGGTATGAACATATTCGACTGCTGTGATTTTCTCGAGGTGAGCAAGACGTGCAAAAGGCTGAAGCGATACGAGTTTCTCCTGACGGGAAATCCGCTGCCGATTGAGGGAGGCACCGGATCGCCGCTCAACCCGGTGGCGACCTTTTGATGAGGGCGCTGTCGTTCAGGGTCCCGCTTGTGCTTGGCCTTTGTTGGCCGGTTTCGTTTGCGCTTGGCCAAGCGGTTGATCCGTTGGCGCAGTGGGGGCAGTGGCGCGGACCGCTGGCTACCGGGGCGGCACCGAAGGCAAAGCCACCGGTCGAGTGGAGCGAGGCAAAAAACATCCGATGGAAAACGGAATTGCCCGGCCTTGGACATTCGTCGCCGGTGGTATGGGGTGGTTTGGTGTTTCTCACTACGGCCGAGCGAACCGGTGCAAAAAAGCCGTTCGCCGGCGTGACGCCGGATGGCGCGCACAACAACATGGATCCGGTGTCCGATTATCAGTTCGCCGTTCTGGCGCTCAACCGGCAAACCGGTGCTCTGGTTTGGCGGCGGACGGTCGCAACACTACAACCACATGAGAGCACGCACGAGTCCGCGACGTGGGCGTCGAACTCGCCGGTGACGGACGGGCAGCATGTCATCGCGTTTTTCGGCTCGAACGGCCTGTACTGCCTCGACACCGGCGGGCGCCTGGTTTGGTCAAGGGACCTCGGCGACATGCAGGTGAAGCACGGCCACGGCGAGGGGGCGTCGCCGGTGCTGCATGAGGAAACGCTCGTCGTTAACTGGGATCATGAGGGAGGCTCCTTCATCGTTGCCTTGGCCAAGCGCACCGGCGAGGAGCTTTGGCGGCAGCCGCGGGATGAAATCACCTCATGGGCCACGCCGATCGTCGCCATGCACAACGCCCAGGCACAAGTGGTGGTCAGCGGAACCAAACGTGTTCGCGGGTACGATTTGCGGACGGGACGGGTGATCTGGGAAGCGGGTGGTCTGCCGGGCAACGTTGTGGCTTCGCCGGTCTCAGGCGCAGGCATGGTGTTTGCGGCTGGCAGTTACGAAAAACAGACCCTGCTGGCGATCCGGTTGGCAGGGGCGCAAGGGGAGTTGACTGGTACGACGCAGATCGCTTGGCAAAAAAACCGCAGCACTCCTTATGTGCCGTCGCCGTTGCTGTACGATGATTGGCTGTATTACCTGCGCCACTATCAGGGGGTGCTCTCCCGCGTGAACGCCAGCACCGGCAAGGAGGCAGTCGGGCCGTTCCGGCTGGGGTCGCTTTTCAATATTTACTCCTCGCCGGTGGCGGCCGCAGGGCGGATTTATGTGACAGATCGAAACGGAAAAACACTGGTCCTAAGCAGCGATAGTGAGGCAAATGCACTTGCGCTTAACGAGTTGGATGACAGGTTCAGCGCTTCCGCCGCGCTGGCAGGTGATGCCATGTTTTTAAGGGGGGAAAGTTACCTTTATTGCATTTCAGCAAATAGTGAGTGAAGGTCACCCTGATTGTTAACGGATGGGAACTACAGGGATGGCGTCGTAGATGCGACCCAGGTCGCGATCCTTCCCGTACACGCCGGAATATCCCTGTATCCAGCCACTCATTTTCGATATCTCAAGGGTTCTGTTCTCCTGCCATTTCCAAAGTTCGGAGTGGCCGTCGGCAAAGCTGAGAACACAGCCGTTGTCATGACGCGTTGCGGGAAAATCAATCCAACGCCATTCATTCCGCTGCGTCACGGTAAAACGGGCGTTATCGATGCTACCTTCGTGTTCGTCGATGAACACAAAGGCTTCGGATGGCGGCGGGTCAACGATCTCGGAATACTTGTGCCAACTCGTCCTGTCGGATGGCAGGGGAATGTGATTCATGTGCATGTTCATCGCTACGCTCCGGGATCTGGGAATCTTGCCCTGGTCTCGAACCGTGGATGTGTCGGAGGGGCATTTATAAATCTTGACTGAGTCGTTGTATTTGAAAAGGACGCCGCTTCGAATATTGTCGGCGTTGGTGTCAGACCAGGCATTTCCCACAATCCATGTTTGTCTAGTGGCCGCCCACCCGTCTCTTGAGGAACCGCTGAGGGAGGCGTTGTGAGGAAGGTTGCCGTCATTATCGTCAACGTACATATGCCAGCACACCTGAAGCTGCCGGTAGTTGTTCAGGCAGGAAATTTGGTGGGCCTTTGCCTTTGCTTTGCCCAGCGCCGGAAGCAGTAGGCTTGCAAGGATTGCGATAATGGCAATGACAACCAGAAGTTCAATCAGTGTGAATCCTTTGATTGCCAAGCTACGAAGATTTTTTTTATTGCGAGGCAAGTTTTTCATCGGTCAGGCAGCCTTGATTGCCTCCCGAAGCTGCTTGAACAGGCGGTATGCATCAATAAAAAAATCAAAATTCAATACGCATGAGACTATATTCCTCTGTGTTTTGTTAGAACGAAGGTCATTCGCCATCGAATTACATCGCCCATTGTTCTGCTGGTGGGCTGCTCATCCTTGACTGTTGAGGATAGCAAAAGTAGCGTTCCTCAATGGTTTCGGTTCAAAATCATATATTTTGTTCGTGCGTTACCTTGTTGGTTTGCTTGAGGAGTTCGGCCAGTGGCAGGTCTTGGGTTTCCATCCACAGGGGTACCAACCTAACGTGATTTCAGCTTGGTTACTATGAAGGTGAATTTCCTGGTAATGTCCAGCGTGGCCTTGGTAGCCATCTGTTCCTCTTGGGCGATAGTAAAGAAGCCGGCGGAACTTGAGGAGCAACGCAACAAGCACTGGGCGTGGCGCGAACTGACCGACCCGAAGCCGCCCCAGGTGAAGAATGGAAAGTGGGTTCGAAACCCAATCGACCGCTTCGTCTTGGCCAAGTTGGAGGAAAAGGGGTTGGCGCCAAGCCCGGAAGCTGATGCTCGCATCCTGTCCCGGCGACTACATTTCAATTTGCTCGGCGTTCCCGACGTGGTCGACGACAAGGACAAGACGTTCGAGGAAACGGTGGACGAACTCCTCGCCTCCCAGCATTTTGGTGAGCGCTGGGCTAGGCATTGGCTGGACGTTGCCCGCTTCGCTGAAAGCCATGGGTTCGAGCAGGACTACGACCGGCCCCATGCCTACCACTACCGCGACTTTGTCATTAAGGCGTTCAACCGGGATATGCCCTACGACCAATTCATCCGCTGGCAGATTGCGGGCGACGAGATCGCCCCTGACGACTCGCTCGCTCTCAGCGCCACGGGCTTTCTCGGGGCCGGTGTGTTCCCGACCCAACTCACGGAGAAAGAGTTCGAGACGGCCCGCTATGACGAACTGGACGACATGGTCAGCACGACGAGCATGGCTTTCCTTGCCTTGACCGTCGGGTGCGCCCGATGCCACGAACACAAGTACGATCCGGTTGAAAGCGAGGAATACTACAATCTCATCTCCACTTTCGCCCACACCATCCGCAGTGAAATCGATGTCCCCGTGAACTCATCCAGGGAACAAGGCGAGGTCATGGCCAAGTGGGAAAAGGAACGCGCCGCATTAATCGCCGATCGAGGCAAGTTCGAGCGAGTGGAATTGCCCAAGCGCTTTGATGCATGGTTGCTTGACCCGCCTGAAAACAGGTCCACTGCATCCGCATGGGCCATCTTGGACAACGCGGAACCCAAGTCGCTCGAAGGAGCCACCTTCACCGTCCAGGAGGACGGTTCCTTCCTTGTTTCAGGAAAGAACCCTAAAGACGACCGCTGGGAAGTGACCTCCGAGGTGATGCTACCCAAGGTGACCGCACTCCGCATCGAGGCGCTGACCCACAAGTCGATGAAACACAACGGGCCAGGTCGGGCTGGCAACGGAAACATTGCCCTCAGCGACGTCCGCGTGTTCGTCAAGAAAACCGGCGAAAAGGGAAAGGGCAAAGCCGTCAAGCTGGTCAATCCGCGAGCCGACCACCAACAGAACAGGACCAACCTCTCCATCGCTTCCTCCATCGACAAGGACAAGCGCAAGACGGGTTGGGCAGTGGACGGTCAGATCGGCAAGAATCATGTCTGCGTGTTCGAGTTCGCCGAACCGGTGGAAAACGAGGGTGGCTCCGAATTCACCTTCGAGCTGGATTATTTCGTCAATACCAGCCACGTCATTGGACGACCCCGCTTCTCGGTTTCCTCCCAACTGGCTCCGCCCCTGAAGGCGGAAGACCAAAACCCGGTGATGGCCGCCTTGTTCAAGGCAGTGAGTCAACTCGGTGGCGTGAAGGCTCTTGACGAGAAGGAACGGACCACCCTGCGCGGCGCCTACCGCGAAATTGACCCGAAATGGAAGAAGTTGAGCGCCAAGATCGCCGCCCACGAAGACAGGAAGCCCCACCTGAAAAAAGTTAAGATGATGGTGTCCAGCGAAGGCTACAAGCCGATCAAGCACCATGCGGACGGGCGTGGATATCCCCATTTCTACAAGGAGGTGTTTTTTCTGGGCCGCGGAGACCCGAACAAAAAAGGCAAGGCGGTTGCGCAGGCCTTCCTGCCCCTTTTCATTCGCAATGGAAAGGACTCGTCGCATTGGCAGGCCCCACGACCCGCAGGTGTCCGCACCTCCCACCGGCGGGCTGCCTTGGGCAGATGGCTGACCGATGTCGAGAACGGAGCCGGCTACGTTGCGGCCCGCGTCATAATGAACCGTTTGTGGCAACATCACTTCGGCCACGGGCTCGTGACCACGCCGAACGATTTCGGCACCCAGTCCGAGCCACCCACCCATCCCGAGTTGCTCGACTGGCTGGCTTTCCGCCTGATCGAGAACAATTGGCAACTGAAGCCCATGCACAAACTCATCCTGACCAGCGCCGCCTGGCGGCAAAACTCCGAGTACGTCACGACCAAGGCGGCCAAGGACTTGGGCAACCAATTCCTTTGGCGATTCAACCCGAGGCGCCTCGATGGCGAAGTGATTCGCGACACCTTGCTGGCAGTCAGCGGGCAACTCGACAAGACAATGTACGGCAAAGGCACGCTCGATGAACGGAGTAAGCGCCGCAGTATCTACTTCTTCATCAAGCGCAGTAAACTGATCCCATCGATGCAGCTTTTCGACGCTCCCGAACCACTCGTCAGCCAAGGACACCGGATCAACACGACGATCGCCCCGCAGGCCCTCATGTTCATGAACAGCCCGAACGTTCGACAATACGCCACGGCCTTTGCCCAGCGATTGATCACGGAAGTGGGTGTCGGCAAGGAAAAAGTGGTGACTGCCGGCTACCGCGCCGCCTTGGGGAGAGAACCTGACGACGGCGAACTCGAGGCCACCATCACTTTCCTCGAGAGCCAGAAAGCCGCCTACCAGCAAGCCAAGCAAGCGAATCCGGGCCGCCTAGCCCTGATCGATTTCGCCCAAACTCTCTTCAGCCTAAACGAATTCAGCTACCTGCGCTAACGCCATGAACGATACAGCGATTAACAATTTCCTTTCGCATCCCATGAATCGTCGATCCATGCTGTCGCGCTGCGGCATGGGGTTCGGCGCCCTCGGACTGACCAGCCTTCTCCACGACGAAGGACTGCTTGGGGCGGTCAACCCGCTGGCCCCCAAGCAACCGCACTTCGAGGGCAAGGCTAAATCCGTCATCTGGATATTCGTCAACGGCGGCCCCAGTCACGTCGACACCTGGGACTACAAGCCCGCCCTCGAGAAAATGGACGGCAAGACACTCGATGGGTTCGACCGTTTCACGGGCTTCTTCGCCGATGCCGTCGGCGGCATCCTGAAAAGTCCATTCAAGTTCACCCAGCGCGGCCAGTGCGGGAAATACGTTTCCAGGATTTTCCCGCGCCTCGGTGAACACGTCGATAAAATGTCATTCATCCATTCGGGCTACACGGAGTCGAACAATCATAGCCCGGCCCTTTTCATGATGAATTGCGGCCTGCCCCGCATGGGATTTCCCTGCGTGGGATCCTGGGCCACCTACGGATTGGGCTCGGTTAGTCGTGAACTGCCCGCATTCGTCGTCATGAGCGATCCGCTCGGTCGCGGCCTGCCCAAGGGACATGCCGCCAATTGGGGCGCCGGTTTCCTGCCCAGCGTTTATCAGGGCACCCACTTTCGACCAAAGGGCGATCCCATTGACAACCTGCATCGCCCCAAGGAACAGGATACCTCTCGCCAGCGACGCCAACTCGACCTGTTGGCTCAACTCAACCGCCAGGACTACGCCAAACACCCCCACGAGGAAGAGTTGGACGCCCGCATCGAGAGCTTCGAACTGGCCTATCGCATGCAGACTTCCGCCCCCGAGGTGCTCGATCTCTCCAGCGAACCCGAGCACTTGAAGAACCTGTACGGGTTGGGTGTCGGCAAATCCAGGCATTTCGCCGCCCAATGCATGATGGCTCGCCGACTGGTGGAACGGGGCACGCGATTCGTCCAGATTTACTCCGGCGGCATGGAGAACCAGCGCAGTTGGGACGGTCACAACGACATCAAGGGAAACCACACTGGATTCGCCCAGGAGACCGACCAACCCATCGCAGGACTCCTCACCGACCTAGGCCAGCGCGGCCTGCTGGACGATACACTCGTCATCTGGGCGGGTGAATTCGGACGCCTCCCGGTGGCCCAAAAGGCGGCCAAGCCCGGACGCGACCACAATCCCCACTGCTTCACTGCGTGGATGGCAGGCGGCGGTGTGAAGGGTGGTTTTTCCTACGGTCAGTCCGATGAGATCGGCCACAAGGCTGCTGTTGATAAAGTCCATGTCAACGACTTCCATGCCACAATCCTGCATCTGCTCGGCTTTGACCATAAACGCCTCACCTACTACCATAATGGCCTTGAACGTCGCCTAACTGTTGTTGCTGGCGAGGTCATTCGCCCCATCCTAGCATGAGCAACCACTCTTAGCCCGTCATTGTTCGACTCTCCAAAAAGGCATAGAGATAAAAAAATGCCATGTTGATGTTCAGTAAAGCAGGCATCGAGTCTTTCAATGGAACACGGCAATTACTGGCTTTGTTTCTTTCCTTTGGAGTTCTCTTTGCGGCAGCGACTGACACAACTCCCGCCGAAGACACGAGAAATCCGTACAAACCCCGGATTATACGCGACACTTATGGAGTCCCTCATATCATTGGCAGGACATCCGCTGATGTCGGATACGGGCTGGGCAGGGCGCAATGTGAGGATCGGGCAGTCGATGTAGTGTACAACCTGCATGCAGGGAGCGGCCGGCTCGCTGAACTCGCTGGGGAGCAATACTTGGACAGTGACCGGGAGGCCCGACTGTTGCGCAACACTCGCCAGGCAAAACGGGACTGGCCCAAGTTGTCACCCGGGCTTCGCCGATTGGTTGAGGGCTATGTTCATGGCGTCAATGACTGGCTAGCCGCCCACTCAGATGCGATCCCGGTCAAGGTCCAGCCATTCACGCCAATCGATGTGATCGCCTGGCATCGAAAGGTGATGATGCTCTCAACAGTCACCATTGCCACAGCGGATGGGAGTCGCGCCGTGGGAGAATCACATCCCGGCACTCCGCCGGGCCAATCAAACTCATGGGTGGTTTCGGGAAGGAAATCAATCACCGGCAGGCCGCTGTTGTTGATCGATCCGCATTGGCCCATCACGGGTCATTTGCAGTTGTACGAAAGCCGCCTGAAGGGAGGGCGCCTGGATGCTTGGGGATTCACGCTTGTGGGCACGCCCCTGATTGGACTCGGGGCGACACCGGCCGCAGCGTGGACCTTTACTGCTGGCGGCGCGGATTCCTCCGACGCCTACGCGCTGCGAGTTAACCCCGATAATCCTAACCAATACGAATGGGACGGAAAATATGTACCGATGGAGGTTAGTGAGGAGACCCTTCGCTATCGGGATGGGGAGACTATCAAGGAAGTCGCAGAAACCTTCCGGTACACGCGTCATGGGCCGGTCGCCGCCAATAAACAGGGTGAGCTTTACGCGGGACGTCATGGCAACTGGAATCATGCGCTTGCCATGGAACAGTTTTGGAGGATGAACACCGCCCGGAACACTGTGGAATTCAAGGCGGCATTGGCAATGGACCGGCTCAGCTACTTCAATGTCCTCTGGGCGACCACCGAGGGTCATATTGGCTATGTGCAAACCGGTGAAGTGCCCCAGCGTTCCACGACTTATGACTGGGAAAAACGCGTGCCCGGCTGGACCAGCAAGTCCTTTCTCGAGGGCAACATACCTTTTGCGCAATTACCCCAGGTTGAGGATCCGCCGACCCATTTCCTCCAGAATTGCAACGTCGCCGCCAATGTCATCACACCCGGGTTGGATTTTACAAAGGCGGATTTTCCGCCCGGCGCCCTGTATGGCCATTATGGAGCCTACCGCGCCAGGGGACAGAGAGCCACGTCACTGTTGTCCGGGGCGGCCAAGCTGGACCTTGGTTCAGCCGGGAAGATCGCGTTCGACACCTATGTTCCTCCCGCCGACATTTGGATCCCGATCATCGTCCAGTCGGTTAACGAAACATCCGACAATCCTCGGACAGTCATGAAAGCAACCCGAATTCTGGAGGAATGGGACCGTCACGCGGACGCGAATTCCGCCGGGGCGACAATTTTCCGGTTCTGGAGAATGGCCTGTGATGACCTGAAGGACACGAGGGCGGGAAGGGATGCGTTCCATGTGGACAACAATCGCAAACTCAGGGGAAAGTCATTGATCGCGCTCAACAGGGCCGTCGTAGACCTGAAGAATCGCTACGGTCGAATTGATGTTCCCTGGGGCCAAATAAAACGTCATCAGCGCGGGAGTCAGGAATGGCCTCTGAGCGGTGACGGGCTGGGACGACTCGGTATGGATACATTGCGCGCGACAACTGGGGTGAAATTCAGCAACGACAACAAACTGATCAACCGCGGCGGCCAGTCAACCGTGGCTCTGGTCTTCCTCGGCAAGGAACCGCAAATCCATGCCGTCGTGGCCTTCGGGCAGAGCAACGTGCCTGACAGCCCCCATTATTCCGACCAGGCGCCGCTTTTCGTGAATGGACAACTCCGTCCGGTTCAATGGAATGCCGAGTAGCAATATGCCGTTGTTTTTCCGCTGGAATTGCCCGGTCTTGACGCTCAAGAATGCCGGAACTAATCTCCTCCCATGAAGTCGCACCATCACTTTTCACTTATTTTATGCACTGCCTTGCTGGCATCATGGAACAGTCCCGCCAACGGAGAGAAGATTTCCGATATCACCCGATATGTCCGCTTTGCGCATGATGATATTGTATCCTACGGAATCCTCGAGAGTGACAAGATCCAGGAGATAAAAGGTGACCTGTTCGGGAAATGGGAAAAGACCGATAAAACCCATGACTTGGGTGAGGTCAAATTACTCGTGCCTTCACGGCCCACGCAGGTCATCGCCATGGCCGGCAACTACAAAAGCCATCTGGGCGGTGAAAAAGGTGGCGTCACGACCATCGTGACGACCACCACGGAAATTACCACCGACGCGAAGGGCGGTTCGACAATCTCCAAACAAGAAACCGAAACTGAAACACGCGTCAGTGGCGAGGTGCCAGAGAAATTCCGATTCCCGCAACCGTTCTTTAAGAGCCCCTCCTGCCTGCTGCCGGACGGCGAGAACATCGTCATCCCACCGGATGCCGGTGCCGTGCATTTCGAGGCAGAAATGGTCATTGTCATTGCTAAAAGGGCGAGAAGTGTTTCGAAAGAACAGGCGCTGGATTTCGTTCTTGGAGTGACCTGCGGGAACGACATCAGTGCACGGGAATGGCAAAAGAACGATGTGCAGTGGTGGCGTGCGAAGGGGTCTGACACGTTCGGTCCCTGCGGACCCTGCATCACCTCGGGCCTCGACTACGACAACCTTCAGATGAAGCTGCGCCTCAATGGCAAGGTGATGCAGGATGAGAACACCGGCTATATGATCAACGACGTGCGAACCATGGTTAGTGTCATCAGTCGCCACGTCACCCTGAACCCCGGCGACCTCATTTTCACCGGCACACCCGGCGCGACCTCCGGGATTGAACCCGGCGACACTGTCGAGGTTGAAATCGAGGGGGTTGGGGTTCTTCGGAACCGGGTCATCGCTGGCGAATAACCTCTTGGCTCCCGCTGGCTTTCTGCCGTCCTAGAGAAGTAGGCCGGTTAACTTTTTATCTTCTTTACCTGAAGTTTGCTGGCCTTCGAAGGCATGGAGTCGAGCGCGCCCTGTAGAAGTGTGCGTGCTCCATCAGCGTCCTTGTCATCGCCCGCTTTGACCGGCGTTTTTTCATGGCGATCGCTTGTTGCGTAAAGTGTCCCATCACGGTACAGCTTGAAGTGTTGGTTTTGTGCCCAGGCAATTTCCAATCCATTGATGCCCCGGCCGTGGTCCTTGGCAGCTAAAGCGTACTTTGGGTAATAATACTGAAAAACCCACTCCCTGGGATTGCCTGATTGGCTGAGACACTGTGGCCAGAAGCTTCGCCCATCCAGTTCGACATTGGGCAATTTGGCTCCTGTAATTTCAGCAATCGTCGGCATCATGTCTGAGAAATCAACCAAGTCATCACTCACAACACCAGGAGAAACAGTGCCAGGGCAGTTTATGATCAGGGGCGCATGAGATCCGCCGTCGGTGGCGAAAGCTTTTTCACCGGTGCGTTGTTCCTTTCTGAAAGGATAGGTGAGACTGCGGTGAGTGCCGTTATCGGTGGTAAAAATGACAACCGTATTTTCCCGTAGACCATGGCTCTCAAGCGCATCAATGATTTTACCAACGAGCTTGTCGGCGTACAGGGTCATACCTCTGAAGTTCTCTAGCGCCTCACTTTTTGCTTGTGCGGTTTTACCATCGGTGCCGACATTATCGGGCGTCTTCGGGAAGGGGGAGTGAACGAGCACCATCGGGTAGTAGACAAAGAAAGGCTTGTTCTTGTTCCTCCCTATAAAGTTGATGATGAAATTGGTAAACATATCGGGGCCGTAGTCCCCTTTGCCGGTCTGCAGCAACTTTCCGTCCTGCATGATGCTCGGATTCCAGTAACGCGAACGCTCGGTCCCTGGGTAATTCCACAGACAATAGGTATCAAAGCCGCATGCCGGGGCAAGAGTGCCTCGGTTGCCTCCGTGAAGCTGCCACTTGCCAGCAATAGCCGTAGCGTAGCCTGCCTTTTTCATCATGGTTCCGAAAGTGATCTCGTCCCTGTCCAAGGTTCCGAATTGAACGTAATTCCGAATGCCGTCGCGACCGGTCATTATTTTCACGCGACTGGGGGTGCAAACCGGTTCCGAATAGCAATGATTGAATTTGGCTCCAGTCCGTGCCAGGGCGTCGAGTCGGGGGGTTTTAAAGAAAGTACTCCCGTAGCAACCATAGTTGTCAACTGCTGAATCATCCGCCATTACAAGGATAACATTGTATGGCTTATTGGCTTTTACAGCACCCTTGGTATTCGGCACCAGGAGAAACCCGATTACGGAAAGGAACAGTCGAATCGTGAATTGTTTTGCGTTAAGAACAGACATTGCCCAGAGCAATCCTCTTTTCACTGAAAAGCTTGTATTATTGCAACGACTTAATCCGAATATTTCTAAAGGCAATTGCCCCGTGATCGCCCTGCAACATGATTGGCCCCGGTTGGTCCACATTCTCATCCAGATGACCACCAGTACTCCGGTCCACCTTCAGGCTATCATGTATTTTGACCCCGTTGAGCATTACGGTGACAAGATCACCACGGATGGTGGCTTCGGCGGTCTGCCATTGACCTGGTTTACGGGAAACAAATTTTGATGGTGCGGAAAAACTGTAAATACCACCATTGCCACCCGAGTTCAGTTTACCATTCTTGTAGTCATCTAAAATTTGGATCTCATGTCGACCTCGGAGATAGAAACCACTGTTGCTGCCCGCGGGAATCATGTATTCGTAGCGCACAACAAAGTCGCGGAATTTCGAATTGGTGACAATGTCAGTGCCGTGTTTGCCGCTGGGGATTTCATTTACCAGCATGCCGTTTTGCGCGCTCCAACTCTTGAGACCGTCAGTGTTTCGAAGTTTCCAACCGTCAAGGTCCACCCCGTTAAAGAGAGGTTTAAAACCCTCCTTTTTCTCCTTCTGGCTGACGCGATAACGAGTGTCCTGAGGTTCGGAATCCCCCTTAACCAGACCTAATGCCCAACGAATTCCACCAAGAACGTGAGCTTGGTATTTCTCATTCTCCCAAACATCATTTCGATGACCAAGCGACGTATAGAAAATATTGCCATGTCCGACTTTTTTACACCAGGCAATAGGGTAATCCCCGGGCATCCTGCTGTTTGGATGCTTGTCCAGGGTCAGCAAGCCGTGAACACGATTGCGGTGAAAGCTTTTCATCAGGTAAATTTCATCGTGAATCGTGAAGCTTTCATCAAAATGTCGAACGGCAGGATGGCTCAAGTCCTGATTAAGGCACTCGACTGTTGCCTGGGCTCCGTGTGTTTGAAACTCCCCTCCGAGCATATCCACGAAGGCAGGAAACCCATGAAATGTATCACTGCAACTGTGCATTCCGATAAAGGCGTTCCCAGACTTGATCCACTGGACAAAGCCGTCCCTGTCAGGAAGCGGTAGGTCCCCCGTGGTGTTGGCGAAAATTACCCCATCGAGTTTCTTTAACGATTCAAGAGTCATCTTGGTTTTCATGTCCCCGTCGTTACGGACATAATCGACCTCAAAAGCGCCACTGCTTTTCGCCAACTGCCCCAGCACCTTCTCAGCCGTCGGGATGGACCCATGACGAAACCCTTTGGTCACCGTGACTACTAATAGTTTCTTTGGGGCCGCGATGGCTCCGATTGTCATGCTGAGTATCGCCGCCACGCCCAGAATGTGGGAGATGGTTTTATTTGTTGTTTTCATTTTCTTCTTTAAGTGGAAAGCCAAAAAATGCACATAAACCTAACAGTCTGCAAGGAAAATATGATGCCTGTGGGGTTCTTCTCCAATTTGTCAGTACATTCGATTTCAGGTCAATTAATCAAACAACTTGCCGCTTTTCTGTTACTGCGCGCATGCACGGGCTCAGTTGCGCCGAACGCAGGTCAATTTGCCATGCAGAACTGGAATGTCTGGCGGTAAGACGGGTGGGATTAAGTCTGTTAAACACAAAAATAAGCTATCAAGGTAGTTTGCAACGCCTGAATCCGTTAATCGAAAAATCCCGCGAGTTGCATAAAAATTTGTGCACTATTCAATGCCTTGAAGTAAAGGGTATGGAGGAATCCTTCGTTTAGGGGTTTGCCGTTTCTCCTCCAATACCTACACTGGGGTTCATGACCACGCGCGTTGCTGTTCTGGCCCTGTTCCTGGGCCTCGTCAACACCCCAGTTTTTGCGCTGCCGGATTGGATCTGGATTGACAGTTCCACACCCACCAAGGACGTGGTTTTCTATCACAGTTTTGATGCGGATCCTGCTAGGTTGCAATCCGCGCACCTGCGCTTGGTGACGGATTTTACGACCGTAAAACTCACCATCAACGGGCACCAGGGAGGAATTGCCGAGGCGTTCGAGCCGGCCCTGAAGCTGGATGCCTTGCCATTGCTGCTTATCGGGGCCAACGAGATACGCCTCATGGGCAAGACCGCGGGCGGCGCCCCGGCTGTTGCCCTTCAACTTGACCTCATCGACTGGCAAGGCCGGAAGAGGACTGTCGCCACTTCACCCCAATGGCAGACCGCGGCGCCTGGGGCCAGGGTGATCACCAGTGGCGATCTCGGTCGGGAAAAATGGTGGACGCTGCCGCCTCTGGTTATTCAAGAAACCGACGACTACACACAGTGGAAGCGCGCAAGCAATCTCGGAAAGGCAACAGACCCGGCGACCTTCCATCTGTTGCCCGACTACAGAGTCGAGTTGCTCCGCTCAGCGGGAAAGAACGAGGGTTCCTGGGTGAGTATGGCCTTTGATCCCCAGGGCCGATTGACCGTGGCACGGGAGGACAAGGGGCTGACCCGCTATACGCTGTCGAAGGATTCCAGGAAAGTTTTACGGTCGGAAATTATCAATGATGACCTAAGGGAATGTCGCGGGCTGCTATACGCTCATGGAAGCCTCTATGTGAATGCCAATAATTCCGAGGCGCTTTATCGTCTTCGCGACACGAATGATGACGGCGTTTTTGATGAAAATAAATTACTCCACGCCACAAAAGGGGGGGGCGGCCACGGGCGCAATGACCTTGCGCTGGGGGCGGATCAGAAGATCTACGCCATCCACGGTGACTCGGTTCACCTCCCGGAGGGCATACCGGATCGCACATCCCCGTTGCGCCGAAAATTTGATCCGTTCCGTGAAAACGAGGGTCATGTCATTCGCATGGATCCTGACGGAACCAACCGGGAAATCTTCTGTGGCGGATTGCGCAATCCCTACGGCATCGACTTCAACACGGATGGCGAGGCGTTCACTTATGATGCCGATGCGGAATTCGACATGGGAACTCCATGGTATCGCCCCACGCAGGTCAAGCACCTGAGCAGCGGGGCGGACTTTGGTTGGCGAGCCGTGACCGGAAGCTGGCCACCATATTTCCCGGATCATCCTGACAACACCCAGGCCTCGGTCGATATCGGCAAGGGCTCTCCCACCGGGGTGAAATTTGGAACCAGAAGCCGTTTTCCCGTCGATTACCAGCAGGCACTCTATATCCTCGACTGGACCTATGGACGCATCCTCGCCGTGCACCTCATTCCGCGCGGGTCCAGTTACATGGGCGCAACGGAGGTGTTCCTTCGCGGCCAACCGTTGAACGTCACCGATCTCGATTTCGGCCCGGATGGTGCGATGTATTTTGTCACCGGTGGGCGCAAGACCCAGAGCGGGCTTTATCGCGTGAGTTACACTGGGGCCACTGCGCGGCCTCGCGAACTGAGCGTTCAGGAGAAACGCCGCAACAGGCTGGCTCATGAATACCGTCAACAACGCAGACTGGTAGAGTCATTTCATCGCAAGGCGCAATACACCCG
>Ga0208129_1000573_pt1 | contig 15573 bp, 7 predicted proteins | sample ETNtaG_13_FD_185759 | JGI IMG/M metagenome (GOLD analysis project Ga0208129, IMG submission 185759) | Marine microbial and viral communities from oxygen minimum zone, Eastern Pacific Ocean - ETNP201306PF47B (SPAdes) (version 2) | ecosystem: Environmental > Aquatic > Marine > Oceanic ...
TGCGTCAACTGCAACCAGGGGCAACGTGAGCAGAAGGCGCCGGCAGCCATCGCAATGGGCCACTACAGTCTGAGATCGTCAGTCACCTCAATCTGCAGTCCGGCGCTTTTGACCGCCCGACAACCCATCCTACGATGCGGCCGCAGCTCGCACATTTCTCTGAGCCCCAGAACAGAAAACAGAACATGAATCCCATCGATTACGGGCGCTCTTTCACCATCGCAGGTGGCGACCGACCCGGCAATACACCGCGATTCTGGATCGATTCTCGAACACGGATCATCGACGACTCCAGCGGCACCCAGGAAGACTTCTATCGAACCGACGCCTGCGTGACTGAACGGACTTTCGGCGCCGGCCAGATTTTCCCGGAGTACACGTACATGGGCTCGCGCATCTGGGGGCCGGAGAAAACGTGGTTTTATCGGCACAAAGCGGAAGCGGACGTGCTAATCAGTGACACACGCCCACAGGCCATGGTTTACGAAACGGATGAAATCTGGGGGCCGGCGCGGCATCATCTCGTCGAGCCCGATGTTGAAGAAATCTCGGACGACAGGGAAATCATTCAGGCCACGTGTGACGGCCGCGTGCTCATCGGCCAGACAGAGATGCAGAGCCATGATCGCAAGCTGCGGGCGATCTTCGAATTCCCAATCAAGACCATGAACACGGTTGGTGCCGATGGTTTCGACTGGCTCAGTTCCATCAAAAGCTACGCTCCAGTGGAGCCGGGAGATCGAACGGCGGTCTACCAGGTGGACACCGGTCCCATCGCGTTCGCTCATCTCGATCGCAATTGCGAATCACACCACGAACGTATCCAGATGGCCTACGTCGCATTCAACGCCCCCGACCTTGCCAGTTTCATGCTTTTCGAGCCAGCCTCTCTGCGGGATGATCACGGCAACGTGCGCGCCCGTGTCAACGGCTACCACAGACCGGTGCTGCTGCCAGCAACGAATCGAATCTATGCGCTGAAGGATTCTTGAGCCCCCTCTCCCCCTTCTCCCCTTGTCGCTTTCACCCTCTCCTTCTCTCCCCCTCTCCTTGTCTCCCCCTCTCCTTCCCTCCTCGTCTCAAAGGTCCGTCTTCAACTTCAACTGACCACATGCCGCGTCGATGTCCGCGCCTCGGCGCCGCCGGACGGCCACTTCGATTCCCTGCTTCCGTAGGATGGCTGCGAATGCATTTACTTCCTCTTCGGTCGGTTCGTCGAGCGGGATCTCTTCAACGGGATTCAGCGGAATCAGATTTACGTAACATTCGAGATCACGAAGCCGGAAGGCGAGCTCCCGTGCGTGCTCTTTCGCGCTGTTCACGTTACCGATCATGCAGTACTCGAAGGTCGGCTTTCGATGGGTCGCTTCGAAATACTCACGGGCAGATACAATCAGATCGTCAACCGTGAGGTGCGGGGTAGTCGGCACGACTCGATTCCGGATTTCGTTGTTTGGCCCGTGCAGCGAGATGGCCAGCGTTACCTGGGGATGATCCTCTGCCAGCTTCTTTGCGCGGGGCAACAGACCAACCGTCGAGACCGTCATGTGCCGCTTTCCTATACCGCATCCCCAATCCGCCTGAAAGGCCCGGATCGCCCGATCGAGATTACGATAATTGCCAAGAGGTTCGCCCATTCCCATGAAGACAATGTTGCTCACGCGCTCCTCTGCTTTCATGGCCCGGCGAATGTGCAGGACCTGCTCGATGATTTCGCCAGTAGAGAGCTGCCGTTTCATGCCGTAGAGGCCGCTTGCACAGAAGACGCATCCCATCCCGCAACCAACCTGTGAAGAGACGCAGACCGTCCGGCGCTTGCCCTCCGGGATCATCACGGTTTCGACCTTTTCACCGTCGTGAAGTTCGATGAGAATTTTGATGGTGCCATCCGAGGAGTGTTGAGTCGTGTTAACTTTTGAGCTGAACAGCGGCGCAGCGGATGCAAGATCCTCGCGAAGTTTCTTCGATAGATTCGTCATCTCCGAATAATCGCCAGCGCGATGCTGATACAGCCATTCGAAAATTTGCTTTGCGCGAAAAGCCGGGTGGCCCTGCTCCCCGATCCACTCGGTGAACTGATCGAATGACAGGCATGTGACCGATTCCGGCTCGTTTGGATCAGGCTTCATGGCGTAGAATCGTAGCCAGGCCCGCGATGCCGGCAACGCAGGGCAGAGCCCCTCGTGTTTGACAGGTGCGGGCGGTGGAGAAGACAATGCCTGCCATACCAACACGCGACTCCAACACCAGATGCCTGCCAAGAAATTCAGCGCGGCCCTCCATGGAATCGATGCCTACCTGGTCGAGGTCGAATCAGATCGTGGCTTCCAGGCCCGGCAGGAAATGGTCATCCTCGGCCTGCCCGACGCGGCGGTAAAGGAAAGCCGCGATCGCGTGCGGACCGCGCTTGAAAACTGCGGGTACGAATTTCCGCTCGGACAGATTGTGACGAATCTTGCGCCCGCGGACACACGCAAAGAAGGCCCATCATTCGACCTGCCCATCGCGCTGGCCTGCATCCAGCTCGACGGACAGGTTGTCGCGCCTGACGCCGGGAGATTCATGGCGGTCGGGGAACTCGCGCTCGATGGACGGGTGCGTCCGGTCAGGGGCTGTCTCAGCATCGCTCTCACTTGCAGAAAGGAAGGCTACCGCGGGCTGATACTCCCGAAGGCCAATGCTGACGAGGCCGCGGTAGTCGATGGACTCGAGGTCTATCCGGTCGAAACGTTGACCGATGCGGTCGGCATCATTACCGGCCAATCCGATGCAGAGCCATACCAACTCAATCTTGAAGAGGTCTTCAATGATGCGAGCTATACCGATATGGATTTCAAGGATGTGCGTGGCCAAGAGCAGGTAAAGCGTGCCCTGCTTGTTGCCGCGGCCGGAAGCCACAATTGCCTGATGATTGGGCCGCCGGGTTCGGGAAAGACCATGCTCGCCAAACGGCTCTCGACCATCCTGCCGCATCTCACCATGGAGGAATCGCTCGAGACGACGCGGGTGCACAGTGTTGCCGGGCTGCTTGAGCCCGGGCAGTCACTGGTTGCGGTCCGGCCCTTTCGCGCTCCGCACCACACGGTCAGCGACATCGCTCTGATTGGCGGCGGCACAGCGTTACGGCCGGGCGAAGTCAGCCTCGCGCACAAGGGAGTTCTGTTTCTCGATGAGCTTCCTGAGTTCAATCGAAAAACTCTCGAAGTCCTCCGGCAACCGTTGGAGGCCGGCAAGATCACCATCTCCCGTGCTTCGGGGACGGTGGAGTATCCCAGCGAGATCATGCTGGTCGGCGCGATGAACCCGTGCCCCTGCGGCTTTTACACAGATCCGAAAAAGGTATGCGACTGCAGTGACCAGCGGATTAAGAATTACATGGGCAAGATTTCAGGGCCGCTCCTCGACCGGTTTGATATTCACGTAGAGGTGCCGGCCGTCAATTACGACGACCTTGCGAGCGAACCAACCGGCGATACTTCCGAGCAATTCCGGCAGCGAGTCTTCAACACTCGTCAGATCCAGGCGGAACGATTCGATTCGACAGCCAAGACCAATGCACTCATGACAGGCAAAGAAGTGGACCGCTTCTGTAAAGTCGACGAAGAATGCAGCTCACTGCTCCGTCATGCTATGGATGAAATGGGCTTGAGCGCCCGCGCCTACACTCGCATCCTGAAAGTTTCCAGAACCATCGCCGATCTTGACGGCTTGGCAGACATCAAACTCGAACACCTGACCGAAGCGATTCAGTATCGTTCTCTGGATCGCCTGCTTGGAAATTGATCATGCCCATCGATCTTCGCAGCGACACCGTTACTCGACCTACACCTGAGATGCGCCAGGCCATGGCGAATGCCGAGGTGGGGGACGACGTGCATGGGGAAGACCCAACCGTTAATCGTCTGCAGGAGCTGGCTGCCGAGATGCTGGGCAAGGAAGCCGCGCTCTTTTGCCCGAGCGGTACGCAGACAAATTTCTGCGCGCTGCTCAGCCACTGCGAACGTGGCGACGAATACATCGTCGGTCAGCGCGCCCACACCTACATGTTTGAAGGCGGCGGCGCAGCGGTGTTTGGAAGCATTCAACCGCAGCCCATAGATTTTGAGGAGGACGGCACTATCGACCTTCAGAAGGCGGCCGCGGTGATCAAGCTGGACAATGTCCACTTTCCGATAACCAGGCTGCTCTGCCTGGAGAACACCCAGGACGGAAAAGTTCTGTCGCTTGAGTATCTTGAACAGGCCCGAGATTTTGCCGATGTGCATGGACTCAACCTGCACCTGGATGGCGCAAGGGTATTCAATGCCGCGGTAGAGCTTGGAATACCGATAAGCGAAATAGCGCAGCACTTTGATTCGGTTTCGGTCTGCCTTTCAAAGGGACTTGGTGCGCCGGTGGGCTCAGTATTGGTCGGCTCAAAAGATCTAGTCACGCGGGCCCTTCGCTGGCGCAAAGTAGCCGGCGGCGGCATGCGCCAGGCTGGCATCATCGCTGCAGGCTGCATTCATGCTCTGGAGAATCACGTCGCGCGACTGGCAGAAGATCATGAGAAGGCCCAAAGGCTGGTAAACGGCTTTGCAGATATCGACGAAGTCAAACTTCTTCCGCAAACAGGCCAGACGAACATGGTTTTCCTCATTTCTGACAAAGCTAAAGAACTCACCGCCTGGCTGAAGGAGCGCGACATTCTGATCTCCGGTTACGGTTCGCTCAGGCTGGTTACGCACTTGGATGCCACGCTTGAAGATATGGACACCGTGGTGAATGAGGTGAAAGCGTTCTTTGCCAAAGGCTCTTGAATCAGACCAGCCCCAAATTGCGTCAGCCAGTATCAGTTGTGATGCACGATGAATCAGACATTCGGATTGTTCACATGATGAAGACAACAGCCATTTTCCTGACCTTATGTTGCCCACTGTCTGCCGAGATTGCAGACACAGATCCTCCCGCCCTCCCCGCTTCGGCCGCGTCACCCAACGCGCTTCCATATCAGCCCGAGCTCTGGAATCCCATGAAGGGCAGCCCGAAGGTCGAAGCGATCCGCAAAGGCAGAGCTCTCAGGATGAAGTGCCCATACAAAGAGGCGGACGACCAGTTTGCGCGGGCTTCATGGGATCTGATTTTCAGGCGCTCTGTCATCGGACAGCACGTGAACCTTGCTTTGGCGCAAGGAATTCAATTCAAGATGTACTGCAAGGATCGTTCATCCATCTCAGGCTTTACTCTGTATCTGCAGAGCGGCAAGGGCTGGTATGCATTCCGATTTGCGCCTAATGCGGATTCAGGCTGGTCGACCATTCGTGTTCTGAAAGAACAGACCAAGATAGAAGGAACACCCACTGGATGGTCGCGCATCGACGCCATACGGCTGTCGGCCTGGCGCGGGGAAAACAAGGATACCGAGATTTTTGTCGCGGATTTTGAAAAGGTGTCCACGCCGTCTGACCTCCTTCTCATCCGGGCCGAATCAGTTTTCGGGCGTGCACCCACTGAAGAGAAATCTGTCATCCAATATCTGGAACGACTGTCCAGCATCCTGAGCTCGTTGAACATCCCGTTCAATATCATCAGCGATCGGGAGCTCAGCCCTGAGATTCTGCAGCCAGGACGCGTCGTCATCCTTCCGCACAATCCAGCCATGCTGCCGGAGACGGTGAAACAGCTTTCGGGCTTTCTGGATAACGGCGGTAAGCTGCTCTCCTTTTACTCAGTTGCCGAGCCAATCCGGAGTGCGGCCGGCATGGCGCAGGGCAACTGGATTCGCCAGGAACGACCGGGCCACTTCTCAACGATTCGGTTGAAGGAGGGTTTCCTGTCTGGTGCGCCGAGGTCGGTTCAACAGGCTTCCTGGAATCTGCACGTGGCCAAACCTGTCGAGGGTAAAAGCAGCGTGGCCGCGGAGTGGCTGGACGACCAGGGAAAGAACACCGGCCATCCGGCCATCCTGGTTTCCGAGAATTCTGTGCACATGACGCACGTTCTATTGCCCGATGATGCAGACAAGAAGAAGCTGCTGGTTCTTGCCATGCTTGGCCACTTGAAGCCCGAGCTTTGGAAACAGGCCGCAGAAAAGAGCATCGAACGCTTCGGGCAACTGGGCCCTTTCAGAGACCTCACTGAGACGATTGACGAGATCAAGAACGCATTGCCTGAAGAGAGAGACCTCGCGGTGCTGACCGACGCGCTCTATCTCCGGAAACGTGCGGAAGACGAGGTCGGCCAAGGCAAATTCACCGCGGCCATGGAAACGATGCGCCAGGCGGAGTCCAGGCTGACCGAAGCCTATTGCCGCGCGCAGAAACCTGAAAAGGGCGAGCATCGCGCCTTCTGGTGCCACCGCGCATCCGGCCCCTCAGGTCTAACCTGGGACGAAACAATCAAGCTCCTCGCGGAGAACGGCTTCACTGCGATCCTCCCCAACATGCTCTGGGGAGGCACCGCTTTTTACAGGAGCGATGTTCTTCCGGTGTCACCTTCCGTTCATGAATTCGGCGACTACCTTGCCGAGTGCCTCAAGGCGTGCCGCAAGTACGGCATCGAGTGCCACGTATGGAAGGTGAACTGGAATATGAGCGGCCATGCTCCGAAGGAATTTGTCGAGAAGATTCGAAAGGAATCACGCCACCAGGTCGATAAGAACGGTACGCCCAACGGTAAATGGCTCTGTCCATCTCATCCGATGAACCAGAAGCTCGAAATCGATTCCATGCTGGAGGTGCTGAAGAAATACGATGTCGATGGGCTGCACTTCGATTACATTCGTTACCCCGGCAAGAACCATTGTTTCTGCGATGGTTGCCGTGATCGTTTCGAAAAATTCCTGGGAAGGCCGGTGAAGGAATGGCCGGCGGATACCGAACGCGACCCGGAGACCAAACGCGCGTGGAACGCATTCCGCCAGGCCAACATTACCAACGTCGTGGAAACCGTCAGCCGTGAGGCAAAGCGCATAAAGAAATCGGTAGAGATCTCGGCGGCCGTCTTTCGAAACTGGCAGGTGGACCGTTTCATTGTGGCCCAGGACAGGAAGCTCTGGTGCGACAAAGGCTACCTCGATTTTGTCTGTCCGATGGATTACACGCCGAACACCGCGCAGTTTGCCAACCACATCAAGACCCAGAAGAAACTCGCCGGCAAAGTGCCCTGCTACCCCGGCATCGGCCTGAGCCTGTGGAAACCATCCACCGCGCTCTGGACATTCATCGAACAGATAAAAAAGACACGCGAGCTCAAGACCCGCGGCTTTACTGTCTTTGATCTGCAGGAAAGGGAGGCAAAGGAGCTTGTGCCGCTGTGCGGGTTGGGCATTACAAAGAAGTAGTGTCTGGAGGTGAGGAATCTTCAGTCGCCTCTTCGTTGTGGTCTCGTCCTTTCGTTGTCAGCTTACGTATTCATCTGAGTCCTAAGACTAAGGATCTGTCACAAGTAAGTGTGTCAGTAAAGACCTCTCTGCCCCATCTGATACTGGATACTGGATACTGGATTCTCGCTATTCCGGTTCGCTCATGACCCCGGTCTCGAGTCAAAGGCATGCAGAGGCCTGAGGCCGCCTTGCGGCCGCAACCTGGGCACCAAGCGTCCCGCTGGCTTTCGGAAGCGACCGGAGGTCGCTATGCCGGCGAGACGCCGGCGCACCCAGGAAGCACTCCAACATCTTCGCACGGCGCGGAGAAGTCATAGAGTCAGATTCTGATTTAAGGCGGCCTTTCGGTCACAACCCCAGACAGGACCGCGAATGAAGTAGACAGCGGTTATCAGAACCAGAACATTGTTCCTCTTCATCCGCGGCCTTTTCATCCGTGGTCCTCTTATTCCGCAGTCCTCTTCATTCGCGGCCCGTGCCCATACCAACTGGACGTGAGCAATCACCGTGCAATCGGCTGACACGCTGGCGGCATCCCGTGGCCACGAATCCGTGTCGCCATTACGAGAATTGCCAGTTAACATCCATTGGCCTTGAGCCGCTGCAGGTGCGCGAAGTGTTTGCTGCCGCTCCAGAGACCACCTCCAGGACTTTCCTGACAATTGTATTACAGGCGCAGCCCTGCCCTTTCACCTCCGGGCATGACATGTGCGATGGCTGGTCGGCCATTGTAAAGTCATGTTACGGGTATCGGACGGTCCGATTCCGGTGAATTTCATGCACCATAGATTCGACGCGTTGCAGATATTGCGCCTCCGATAATCCGCCGCGTCGCCACACTCTAGAGGGAGAAGAATATGTTTTGTTTTCAATGCGAACAGACGACGAGGGAAACAGGTTGCATCACACGGGGAGTTTGCGAAAAGGATCCAACATGTGCGGCACTGCAGGATCTGATCGTCGAAGCCTGCAAGGGCATCGGAATGTATGCCCATCGCGCACGGGTCCTCGGGGTCACAGATGATGTGATCGACGCGTATATCCCGGAAGCACTGTTTGCCACCGTCACTCAGGTGAACTTCGATGCCGAACGCACCCGGCAGATCCTCATCCATCTCGGCGAGCTCACAGCCCGAGCCCAGTCCCTCTACGAAAGTGCATGCAAGAACGCCGGCCGAGAGGCGGAGTCCCTGGCCGGTGCGACACAGTGGATGGACGGCGAAGACCTGCAGAGCATGGTCGCTCGCGGAGATCTTGTCAGCATTAAGACGCACTACGATGAGAACAGCGAAGACATCGTAAGTCTTCAGGAAATCCTCATGTACGGGCTCAAAGGAATGGTCGCGTATGCTTACCATGCAAGAGTGCAGGGCGTCGAAGACGCCGACATCGACGCCTATGTCCTCGAGACTTTGGACTATCTCACCCATGACGATCACACCATCGATGACCTGGTCGCGCAGTGCATGAAATGCGGGGAGATGAATCTCAAGGTGATGGAGATGCTGGACCGTGGGAACACAACGAGCTACGGTCATCCAGAACCCACTTCGATCAGAGTCGAGCCCGTGAAGGGCAAGGCGATAGCGGTTTCCGGACATGAGCTCAAATCCCTTTACGAAGTGCTCGAACAGACAGAGGGCAAAGGCATTAACGTCTATACGCATGGTGAGCTGCTGCCCGCTCTTGCGTATCCTGCGTTCAAGAAATTCAATCACCTGGTGGGCAACTACGGCGGAGCATGGATGCGCCAACGGACGGAATTCGCCGACTTCCCCGGCGCCGTTCTTGTCACGACGAATTGCATCCAGCTTCCGAACGACTCCTACAAAGATCGTTTGTTCACCTGTGGACCGACCGCCTGGGAAGGTGTTACTCACATCTCAGATGGCGATTACACACCGGTCATCGAAGCCGCGCTCGCTGCCGAAGGCTTCTCAGAAGACGGACCGGACGAAGAGATCACCATTGGCTTTGCACGGAACACGGTCATGAGCGTTGCAGACAAAGTCATTGATGCGGTGAAGGCCGGAGCGATTAAGAGCTTCTTCCTGATTGGCGGATGTGATGGAGCGAAAACGGGAAGGAACTATTACACCGAACTGGCCGAGGCCGTGCCCAATGATTCCGTCATCCTGACGCTCGGCTGCGGCAAGTATCGATTCCATCGGCACGATTTCGGCGACATCGGGGGTATCCCGCGTCTGCTGGATCTCGGACAGTGCAACGATGCTTACTCCGCCATTCAGATCGCCGCCGCCCTTGCCGATGCATTCGGCACGGACGTCAACGGACTGCCGTTGTCGTTGAACGTCTCCTGGTATGAACAGAAGGCCGTTTCGATCCTTCTGTCTCTGCTCCATCTCGGGATCAAGAACATCCGTCTTGGCCCGAGCCTTCCGGAATTCATTTCACCGAACGTGCTGAATTTCCTCGTCGAACAGTTCAATATCGGCCCAGTAACAACTGTCGAGGAAGACATGAAGGCTATCGCCGGCTGATGATTGAGGCATCACACCATCCTGCGCACAGTCGCAGGATGGTATTCAGCCTGTCCGGTGATCCGATTCCATCGCGCCAGGATCAGCCTGGAATGAAGTGAGGGCTCGCCCACGCCATGTGCCCGTCTGACTGCGTCACTCTCAGGTAATAGTTGACGGCGCCCGGAGGCGGCGAAATATCTTCAAACTCCAAATCGGCGGATTCAACGTCTGGTTGAATTTCGTGCACGGTTTCCCCGTTTCGCACCAGTTCGATCTTCTGCAACTGGTCGGTGCCGTTTACCGTGGCCTGATACGTCCAGGGCGGTTCTGGACGAACGGGGAATACGTGGCCCATGGGGCGGCCGGCCAGTTCGGTACGAACGATGATCCTTGCACCGGTCGTCCCATATGTCCGCCGATCATGCATGGCCTCGAAGATGGATTCGCGGGTCAGCTCTTCAGCCCAGACGCCCTGGATGCCCGCCCGATGCTGGACCCCGCGTCCCCACCGGCGATTCTCGAACTGGCCAATCAGCCCATTGAAAGTGTGGCCGATGCCCGTCGCTCCATCATGGGTATCACCACCCGCGGTGAATCCAAGTGTGTACCCACGTTCAAGCGCGTCCTTCACATGATGTCCAGCAAGATCGCCCGGGTTGTCCGGATCGCTGTGCGAGAGAATCGGGTAAGGGTTGCCTTCCGCTGCCGGCCGCTCACCACAGCCCCAGATGGAGTAAATCTCAACCAGCCGTTCCAGACCCGGGTCGTGAAAGTTCCAGTCGTTGTAGAAATTTGAAGGCGCTGACACGTGATGCGGTATCACCAGGCAGCGGTGTGCACGCAGCCGGTCATAGAGTTTTTCCGGCGTATCACTGCCCGGATCGGCGGAACTGAAAATCGGCCCGTCACCGTCACGAAAGTAAACGCATTTCTGCCCGTATTGCGGTCGGCCGGGGCAGAGCCTCACACCGTTCGTCCATTCCCAGCCGAGCAGCGTGGCGAACTCTCCAGGACGATTGAAATATTCTGCCGCGCGCTTGAATCGATCCCAGATCCGAATGATGCCCGGACTCCACGTACTCAGATGGTCATGATCCGAGAGTGCCATGAAATCATGGGCAGCCACGTGCCGGCCAAAATGGTAGTTGTAATCAATCGGTGCATAGGCGTCTGAGATTCCCCCGTGGTGCTGACGTTCCCCCACATGGATATGGATATCGCCCCAGTAAAGGTTCAAAGGCGAGCTATCCTCGAGCACCATGATCGGATTGGAACGCACAATCAGGCCGCGCTCAGGGTCCTCCACTTCGATCCGCTGAATGCCACCGCTCTTCAAGCGCATCGTATGTTTGTGCGCGCCGCCGCTGCAGGCAATGGTGTGGATTTCCCCGTCACCATCAGCCTTTGGGTCCGTACTGGCAACGCGCACCGAACCACCGTAATGGAAATTGATCCGACCGTTCGCGTGCGTGGCCGCAATGGTCAGGGTAAAGGGCTCACCCGCGCGCACCTGCGACGGAGCCGTCACAAGAAGCGCTTCGTCTCTGCTTTCGAGGATCTGATTCGCTTTGCTCATAGTTTCAGCCGTGGAGTTTTGTACACGATGTCCAGCGCCAAGGTCATTCACTCTACAACCATCACGCCGTTCATCACCATCCAGTGTCCAGGAAAGGTGCACAGGTAGGGATACTCACCTGGTTTGTCCGGGGCGTTGAAATGGATGGTCTGTTTCTGCTTCGGATGAAGGACGTTTGTGTAGGCCAGCACCTTGGGCGATTTCGGAACGTAGTGGTGCTTGATGGCTGTGGGGTCGGCCATGAGCTTGTTCGCCAGATTGCCAAGTTCTTTGAACGTGCCCAAAGCTCCCAGAACGAAGTTGTGCGGCATGGCATCCGGATTCTCGAAAGTCAGGCTGATGCGTTCTCCCGCCTTAACACTGAAACGACGAGGCTCGAACCGCAGCCCTGCTGCCGCCTGGACGGTAACTCCGCGGCCGGCCTTGCCCTTCACCCACGGGTTGGCTTCGACACTGATCTTTGCAGTTTTCGTATTCTGCATTGAGACCTTCGGGATGGCTTTGTATCCGGGGAAATCAGTGAACGGGGTGCCAAGCGCATGGATGGTGATGAAGAGCTCCACTCGCGGTTCGCCGCCCCCGTGGAGGTGCAGCACGTTCACGGGATTCAGTTGCGGCATCTCGATGAAGACTTGCCTTCCGTCACCAATCCGATGAACGGAACGAATCTCGATAGCATCGTGGCCTGGCTGGCCGGGGTGTCTGACCGAGTATTCGAGCGAGCCGTATGCAGAGCTGTATTGGTAGGACCACTGCTGCGCGAACCAGCGATCCCGTTGTGCAAGGGCATCCTTCACGGGCTCTGTAAACTTCAACAGAATGCCGTTGTCGCGAGTTTCGTAACCAATCGGATAATCAAAATCTCCCCCCGTATATCGAACGCGCTGCAGGCATCCGTCACGGGTGCCGTAGTTGACCCAGCCCTGAGCGCCCGAGACGTAGAGCTGGCCATCCTTCGGAGAGAAACGGCCGCGATGCGCGCCTGAAAGAAACTCGCCCCTCAACGGGATGGCCGCGGCCTGTGACTGACCGCCGATGACCTCTCGTAGAATCAGAAAGTGTGTGCACATTCCGGAGGCGAAGTGAACCCAGTTTCCAGAGACCGGCCCCCAGCGGTCGCTGTCTATGAATGCCTGGCCGCCGCAGGAATTATCCACCCCTCGCGGCAGATAAAGCATCGGCGGCACGTAACCAAGTTTGCCCGTGCGCGGGCCACCATGGCCGTAATGGCCGCCTTTGACAATGTCGCAGATCGCGGAGGCGGGCGTCCATTCGCCTTCCTGTACTGAAGTGAGGATGACGCTGCCGTCTCTGTTAATACCGAGACCGTTAGGATTGCGGAATCCGGTCGCCAGGACTTCCACCGTTTTACCATCGGCTGAGGTGCGGCAGAGGCCCTGGTTACCGGATGCGAAATAGAATCGGCCAGCCTCATCGCGTTGCAGTCCGGCAATGTAATCGTGGCCACCTGTGGAGGTCTGATGAGCGTTAGAGACACATTCGTAAACATCGGCCTCTCCGTCCTTGTTCCCGTCGTACAGCTTTGTGATCTGGTCTCTGCCCAGAACGTGAATCTTTCCGTCTACGACTTTGAGCCCCAGGGGCTGGTGAAGGCCTGCGGCGAAGCGTCGCCATTCCAGACGCTCGAGCGTCTGATTCACTCCGCTGCAGATCCATACTTCGCCGTGAATGGTGCAGACGGCGATGCGGCCATCGGGGAGGAAATCGTGTCCGCCAACGAAGAAGAGAGACTTCCACGGATTCTCGTAAGGAAGCGTGAGGGTATCGATGGCGTAGGGCTGGCCTTTCCCAAGTATGCCCTGAGTGACGATAGTCTGACGCCATTGGGCTGTACGCTTTAAAGTGTAGCTGGTCAGACGCTCTGGTTCCGTTGGTCCTATTTCAATTCGAATCAGATTCGCACCGGTATCGCTGAGGTCGAGAGCCAGAAGCCCGTCCTCATTCACAAGCTTTGCCCCTTTCGCATCCTTATTTGAAAACGTTGGGTGCGGAACGGAATGCACTCGCAGATTCTGCTTGTCGCGAAATCTCCCAATAATCAGTCGCTTCGCCGGATCAGGGCCATCCAGGAATTCGATTACTCGACTGAACTTTCCGTTCTTCGCCCATGCGCTGTCAAACACCAGCATATCGTCAAGTTCGTAGCAAAAAATCACCCGCCGGCCAGACCGATAGAACCCTTGATACTTGAATTCCTTCACGCCTTCCCAGCCATGGCCTTTGGGCTTGACCATCACAACTTTGCCGTCCATCGGCGTACCGCCCATCAACCCGTGCCGGGCATCCGACCACTTGATAAATCCGCCCTCCCACACGACCTCGAAAGTCAGCGTGTCGGGATTGAAGCATGCTGCAAGTTCACCTTTGTCACCCAGCAGAACACTCACGCCTCTCGGCACGGTGTGCCCTCCTCCACGAAAAACGCCACTGACCACAGAGCCGGTATCGGTCTCCCGAATACGCCCGTCTTTCCAGGTGTTCTGATCGTTCTGATAACCCCAGTGGCCGAGCTTGCCTCCGTCGAGACCGGGATAGTGAGGGAGAAGGTGTGGCGTCTGTTCAAGCTTGCCGTAGTGGAGGGCCTGCTTTGCATAAAAGTCATAAACGCGGAAGCGATTGATGTGCGCTTCCCAATAAGGATTTGCTTCCGGCTCGAGTGGCTTCCGATTGAAAGACTGCGGAATCGCCTCCGGCACTGGCTTCAGATCATCGAAATTCCAATGGCCCAGGACTCCATCTTCGCCCTTTGAGAATGGCGCGTCGGGAACTTGTGCCAGGTCTTCGCGAGTGCCTCTGGTTATGCGTACTTCATCAATCGCTCCTCTGCAGCCAAGTCGTCCGCTGACAAGCCGGCCGATGCCGATCGAATTGGGACGCGCGGCGCTGCGTGGCTTCAGCTTGATTTTCGTATCGGCCACCACTTTCCCGTCCAGCCACAGCCGGACCCGTCCCGGCTCATACTGCATGGCAATTGCGTGCCATTTGCCATCACAGATTCTGGCCTTGCTCCGGACGTGGTCCGGAACTGCCCCAGGAATGTATGCAGTCAGAGTGCCAGCCCCGTGCATTGAAAATATCTCCCAATGCGCGGTGATGGATTTCGGATCGGACGCTATGAGGATGTTGTAGCCTTTCGCATCCTTCAGTCGGGCGCGGCATTCCACGGTAATGGGCGGCTTCCGAAACTCTTCCTTGCCAGGCATCAGGATGCCGCCGGAGAGAGCCTTGCCGAAAGTCTCATTGACCGAATCTGCCGCGCTTGCCCGGTTTGGTGAAGGCTGCGACGCGGGGGGCACGGATTGCCTGGCTTGAGGTCTCGGGCCGCCGCTGCCGGGCTTGATGAGCTCCTTGCGCAGCCATTCGAGCCCGTCCAGGTTTTCCTGCAGGGAATCCCTGGCGTCGAGGTGGCTGCGATGATCCAGAATGCCGACAGGGCCGTCGTAACCGCTCTCCACGACAGCCTGGAGCATTTGCAGGTCGTGCTGACCCTTGCCCAATCCGAGGATCTTGGGCTTTGCTCCGGTGTTCATACCATTCAGGTTAAGGCAGAGGAGATAGGGCTTCATCAGCGCAAACGATTCGGCGCAGCCATCGATGTGCCCGTGCCCGTGATGAAAGTTGTAGACGATGCCGACGTTCGAGTGCCCCAACTCTCTTAGCCGCTTGCAGACTGCGACCATGTTTTTCGGTTCTCCACCCCACCCACCGTGGTTGTAGAGGCCAAGCTTGCTGCCGATCTTTTTCGTACGCACCGACATCCCGATCATTGATCGGGCGGCGGCCAGGACCTTTTCTTCCTGTGTTGCGGCGCGAGGACTGCCGAGGGTCATCCAAATCTGCGGGCTGATTTTGTATTTCTCAAAGAGCTGGAACGCCTTTTCGTGTGCCGACCAGAACGCAAAAAACTCAATGCCCTGTTTTTTGTATTGGAGGATCTCGTCTTCAAAAGTCGGCACGTGCTGCCCACGCCAGTCATACGCGCACCGCAGGATGCCGAGCTCCTTCAGCATCTCTGCCCGCTCTTTCGGCCCGCGCTTTTTCGCATCGAACGGCACGATGCACCAGGCTACGAGGTTCTCGTTCTTACTGAGATTATCGGGGAGTTCAGAAAGGAGAGCAGACGCAAAAAA
>Ga0208129_1000586_pt1 | contig 15361 bp, 15 predicted proteins | sample ETNtaG_13_FD_185759 | JGI IMG/M metagenome (GOLD analysis project Ga0208129, IMG submission 185759) | Marine microbial and viral communities from oxygen minimum zone, Eastern Pacific Ocean - ETNP201306PF47B (SPAdes) (version 2) | ecosystem: Environmental > Aquatic > Marine > Oceanic ...
GAGCATGCTGAGATGCGCGCCGGACTGCATTTCTCTCGCCCGGCAGTAAAGCTCACGCCACGCGGCGCGATCCTTCGGCATCGTGGCACGGGCGTCCCGCCCGTGATTTCCAGGATTTGGAACGATCGTTCGCAGCCGTTCCTCCATGCGCTGGATTTCTTCAGCCTGATTTTCTGTGGCTGGATCTGCTGCGCTGTCGGATGGTGATCTCTGATGCATCCCGCGAACTGCGGCAAGCCTCTTCACGACGGGCTCGACATAGCGGAAGCCTTCGAGCTGGCAGGTAAGCCCCTTCCACTTTGCCTGCCAGTGGAAACGAGATACCCCGTCTTCCTTGCCGGGCTGCACCGGGTATTCACCTTTGCTCACAGACTTCCCATTAGCTTCGAGCACGTGCGACAGCCGTGCTTCTGTTAGCCACGTCAATTGGGCCGACGCATCCGACGGCACTAGGTTGACGGCGATGGGTTCCAGCCAGACCGAGCTCCTCCGCCGTGAGCGCCTGCCGGCTCTTCCGAGCTTCGTCAGCCCGAGAGAGGCCAGCTCACTTGGGAGCTTGCCGCCGCTGCGACGTACGATCTCGACCGGGAACGACAACGAGACAGACTTGCCTCTAAAGGGAAGAACCATTTCCAGAATGTGTTTCTGCCCGTCCACCTTCACCGCTCCACCAGTCAGGCTTTTCCCCTTGTGAATCGAGATCGGCCTGCCTGCCGCGCGAAACAGCTCCCCCGGTTGCACGAGCGCACCAAGGTCCGTCAGGCTCCGCTCCGACTGAACCGCAAGGTAAACTCTCTTCTCGTCACGCCACGCGCTGACCATGAGCCAGAAAGGCCCGTCACGCCAAGGCCCGAATATAGGCCCCACCGGAAAGCGCGTCGCCTGCTGCCAGGCCGGCTCATCAAGCAACCCGTCGATCTCAACAGCTCCGTTCGCTTTGGGAAGCGGAAGCGTCCCGGAGCCTGCCGGCACCGTCATTCGAGGCCAGGTCGCCACACGCCCGGTCCGAGCTTTACTGAGAGCAAAGGAAGCCGTCCGGATCTCATCAAGCCACCAGTAAGCCATCCGCTCGCGCGACGGCTGCGCCCGCATCGTCCCGGAGCAACAAAAGAGAAGCGCGGGGAACAACAAGAACTCCGTTTTCCACATTCGCAGCCTCCTCAGCATAGCGGAACAAGACCCTCAGACTTCGACGAAATCACGGCCAGGAATCATAGGGACATGCAGCCAGGATGTCACTTGACGGCTTGGCGGCACGAGGCAGCAAAGCTGCCGGCCCCCACGATAGCTCAAGAATTCGTCGAGGTTTCTTCTGGATGCGCGGGGAGTGCTGAGCGCAGCAACTCAATATATCACGCGGTGTATGCATACATCCATCACGTGTGAGTGGTCGGCAACTATCACGAGCAACACTGCATGAATGAATAAACAATCCGTGCCCCCAGAGGCGACTTTCGGTCTGTGATGAGAACCAGTGCCAATGCTTGTCTGGCCGAATAAAAAAGGGAGAATCGGATTAAACCGATTCTCCCCGTCAAGAGGAGGGCGCTCGGCCTTCGGACCTGGCGAAGGTCACCCTCCCTCGACCTGCCAGCGAGGTGAGATCGCCGAGCAAGAATTCATAAGGTCAAATTCGACCAGGTCAAATGAAGTCGTCGATTTCAGTCAAAAACAGTGAAAGGACAGCCGACAGCCCAAGAATTCTTGTATCTGAACGTTCAGCAACTACTCATGAATGACATCCCGGGCTCTCGCGCTTCTCAGCTCAAATGTCGATGCGCTGACTCTCAAAAGAGCATGGCCTTACAAGTGCTCCAGTCGGATGATGGAAAACTGTCTTGTCCGGTTCCCAGGGGGAAGGGCGCAAGCCCCTTGTCCCAGCCGAAGCATTTGCAAAGGAGAAGATCATGATATTTCACAAACTCGACAAACAACGTGACATAGGCCTTCTCATATTGAGGTTTGGCATCGGAATAATGTTCATGTGTCATGGATTCCCAAAACTGGCCGCAGGAACGGAAGCATGGACAAAGCTTGGTGGAGCTTTGTCAGCCATGGGTGTGAGTTTTGCGCCAACCTTCATGGGCTTTATGGCTGCAATCTCTGAATTTGCTGGCGGTCTGTTATTAGTGCTTGGCCTTTTCACGCGCCCTGCATGCTTCTTTCTGTTTAGCACAATGGTTGTAGCCGCCCTGATGCATCTGAATATGGGTGATCCATTTGTGAAGTATTCTCATGCCCTTGAGGCGGCCATTCTCTTTTTCAGTCTGTTGCTTATTGGTCCTGGTAAGCACTCGTTGGATGAGAAGTTGTTCGACAAGAAAGATAAATAATACATGACAAATGTGGCCGAAGGCATGACTTACCGACTGCTTCCCCGGGTTTCTTTACTGCTCTCGTTCTGTTGTCCAGCTCTCAGTCGGGCCGAGGAGAATCGTCTCGAGAAATCCAAACTTCCGGACAAGCTTTCTCATGATTTCGAGATTCCTTCGAAGAGCAAAGACGCTTACGGCAACACCGTTCGATTGGGATTCGATAAAGACTCGGGCCTTCCCCTTGAGATCCGGCACAAGGTCACCGGCATCCATCTCGTCCTGTGCCGTGCCGGTTCCTTCATGATGGGCGGCCCGGACAATGAGAAGTATGGGAGTAGTAGTGAGCCACAACATAAGGTCACCCTCTCGCGCCCCTTTTACATCGGGAAGTACGAGGTGACTCAGGCCGAGTGGAAGAAGGTCATGGGCAAAGAGCCCTGGAAGGGCGAGCCATGGAAGGGCGATGAGCGCTGGAAGCCAGATAATTTCACGAAGGAAAATCCACGGCATGCCGCGACTCACGTTTCGTGGCAAGACTGCCAGGAGTTTCTTAAGAAGCTGAGTGGTCTTGGCGCTCCGCGACAAGATAAAAGCGGTCACGGAGTGCCCGCATTACAAACTACGACCTTTGCCCTTCCTACCGAGGCCCAATGGGAATACGCATGCCGTTCAGGCACGGCCACACGCTTTTGCTACGGCGAAGACGACAACTCCGTCTTCCTGGGAGTCTATGCCTGGTTACACGGCAATGCGTTGGTCGCGGGAGAAAAGTATGCTCATCCGGTCGGGCTGAAGAAGCCCAACGATTGGGGCCTTTACGATATGCATGGCAACGTGTGGGAATGGTGTTCGGACTGGTATGGGGATTATTCCTCAAAGACCGTTGTTGACCCAGCAGGCCCTGCCACGGGCAGTCTTCGCGTGTCTCGTGGAGGTAGCTGGTTCACCAATGCCAGGGGCTGCCGTTCCGCTTTCCGCGGCAGGGGCAGGCCCTCGCAGCGTCTCAACAGCTTAGGCTTCCGCGTCGTCCTCCAAGGTCGGCGGTAGCTGCGGCTCATCAGTCGTTCAAAAGACCCATCTCATTGAATCCGCGACCCCAGACGTGCTGATAGTCGGATATCACGCAAACGTTGAAATCTGGCCTACCAGTTACTCCGCAATTCCGCGCTTGGAACTGGTGTTGCTTGCCCATCTCAACAAACATCCGCCGTTTCGCCTTCATGCGGATGGCGAATCGAGCCCGGCTAAATTTAGCCGTTACTCCAACCCTTGCTCCGGCAAGACTGGAAGCTCCAGGTTTGATCTTATGATTCGGCACCAAGAGCCGGGATCTCTGAGCGGATGGCGAGTCCGGGCCCGGCTGAAGCCGTTACTCCAACCCCTGCAATGTCTGCCTGGAATCCAAATACTTCAGACGCGAGAACAGCCGTTGAAAGTGCCGCATATGGCATTTTCAACGGCTGTTCTATAAATGGGCAGGGGCGGAATCGAACCGCCGGCACGCGGATTTTCAGTCCGTCGGCTGACACTTGTGGTACAAAGACTTATGGCGCGTCTTGGGGGTCTGCTTGCCCAGATTGCTCAGAATTAGACCCGGAACTGGCCAGAATCGTGGAAGCTTGGGGCGAGCTACCCCAGCACATTAAGGCGGCGATGCATTCTCTTCTGGTTGCCGGCGGATTCAATCTGAAAGCAGGAGAGTAGGTGACAGAATGGACAGAATGGACACAACGGAAAAGTTCCTCCAATACTTTGTTGTTCTGAAAGACCCCGGGGGATCCCCCCGCAGGGTCCCCCCGCCGATTCTGTGTAAATATCCCCCAGGCCCGCCCTGTGTGTGCCCATCGGTTACCCACCTTTTTGACAACGAGATCCGGTTTTTCAAAAAAAATTTCTTGAAATTTCAGATCCGACTATGGCATCTGTTCATCGTGGTTGAATTACTAACACTCGGCCTTCATACGGTCTTCAAAATGGCTACGAATGGAGGCCGGGGACGCGCTTGGATTGCTGTGCATCGTGTTGAGAGCTGAAAGACATCCCAGCGCCCCAATACCTTCTCAAAGCTTCTCAGAAGCTGCTCACGCAATCCATTTACAAACAGCGACTCGGTGCTTGCAGGGCACATGATCGCACAGCGAGCTTCTCAGAAGACCCCGCTATCGCTCCTGAGTTCAACTGGCCTGTGTTCGATTCCCAAAACGTAAGCCTTGCATCCTTTAGTCAACATTCAGATCGTCCAATGGACTTACTACACCATGACCGCCTTGATTCAGTATGTGGGTATAGATCATGGTTGTTGTCACAGATTCATGTCCAAGTAGTGCCTGGACTGTTCTGATATCAGTTCCCCGTTGAAGGAGGTGCGTGGCAAAGCTGTGCCGAAATGTGTGGGCACTGATGTTTTTCACAATGCCGGACTCCCTTGCTGCCACCTTGATTGCTTTATTGACGACGCTGGCATTCACGTGATGACGCCCCTCTTTACCGCTGCGGGGATCGACAGATCTTCTGCGGGAAGGGAAAACATACTGCCAGGTCCATTCACGGGCAGCACTCTTGAACTTCCTGGCAAGCGCGTTTGGGAGATATACTTCGCCGTATCCCTCCCGAAGATCATTCTCGTGGAGTGTCCTGGCCCGACCCAACTGTTCCGTTAGAAAAGGAACGGCAGCAGCGGATAAAGTTGTCACGCGGTCCTTATCACCCTTGCCGGACCGAACCAAGATTTCCTTCATACCAAAATCAACATCCTTGACTCGTAGTCTGACCGCCTCTGCAATACGCAGCCCACTTCCGTACAGCAGCTTCACAATCAACTGCGTCGGGCCTGACATAAGTGTAATAATCTTTGCGGCCTCATCGGTGGTGAGAACCACCGGGACCTTTTGACTTCTGCGTGCCCGAACTGCATCGATATTGTCATCAAGAGGAGTCTTAAGAACCTGGTTGTACAGAAAGGCCAGAGCATTCAACGCCTGGTTTTGGGTGGACTGGCTGACCTTTCCTTCGACCGCGAGATGCGTCAGGTAATCCTGAATCTTTTCTTCGCCGCCCTTGAGGTCCTCACGGCTTTTCATATTGTGATACTTGATATATCTCCCTATCCATCCCTTGTAAGCTCGCTCAGTCTTGATTGCATAGTGCTTAACACGAATGACGCGTACTACTTCGTCCAGAATTTTTTCCTGCTTGGCCATTGAAGTCTTGATCTCACTACTTAGAATTAAGTAAAAGACCTATGATATCAGCCAAACTCAAATATGCACTTTTGGATTTCCAATAGCGCATATCAGCTCAAATAGAGCTACTACTTAATATGTTATGCAGGAGCGTATGTCGTATCTAATACCAATCGCGCTGATCATCTTCGTGAGTGCATTCTTGTTCGTAAGGTCCAAGGGGCGTTACTACAAAAAGATTTTCCGGCCGCTTACCGAACTCTTGAACCAATGACAAGCCTGTCGTACAAGAGCCGCCTGATTGAGCGCATATCGAGTGGAAAACACCACGATGTCAAAGTCGACGCAGTCAGGCTCCGCAAAATGATCGCATGGGTGGACAGCATGTGTCCTTACCGGGGTGATGATGAAATAATAGAAATTGATGATCCTGTATTTCAGGGTGTTGACTGGCTTGCAATCAGGCCAAAAATAAAAACTGCCCCACGAATCATCCGACCCGGCCCGGTCAATTGAATTAATGCCGAAATATAGTGAAACATATTTTCAACATTGAAGCTTGATTGTGAAATGGAAGGAATAAACACAATGAAATGCCATATGATGAAACTCACCATCCTCACTGCCCTGCTGCTCGTGTCGCTCGCCGCATTGCATGCCGCTGAGCCACCGAACCCCATGCCGTTGCCTGATGTTCTTTCATGGCGGACGGCGATTTATGATGAAGCGTTCTTCCAAGGCCGGACCGTGTACGGCGAGGAGGCCCTCACATTCATGTGGCAGAGCATCAACTGGCGAAGCAATCCCGAGGGCATACCTGGGAAGTTTTCAAAGCTCCAGCGGCTCCTTTCCGGCGACGCGCAGCAAGTTGCCATGGTTAACAAGGAAATTCAGAATCAGTGCCGGGGTGTGCTCGCCGACGTAGGCTCTTGGCGGGAGAAGAACAAGAAAAGCCGAAAACCGACGTCCTGGATTCTGCTGGCGTTGCGTGCTCCCGACAAGCTGACGGCGGAAACGCACGCGATCATCCGCGAGACGTTGAAGGCGATTGATCTCGGCAGCAAGGAAGCTGGCTACATCGCCTGGATGCACATCAACGGCGCCAACGGTGCGAACGTCCACGGTTATCTCACGCCGCTGGTGCTCGCGCCGGCACTCATTGACGACCCGAAAGTCCTCGCCGCCGGTGAGCAGGCGTTGCTGGCCGAACTCGTCCACATGAACCGCACGGGCGACATGGGTGAGTTCAACCTGCTGGAGAGCCATTGGTGCGGCACGGCGAGTTGGGAAGATATCACGCGCTACATCCCCGACCCAAAGTTGCGCCGCATGGCACGCCTGATTCGCGAGCGGCTTTGGATCAACCGTTTCCTCACTTGGTCGCCCGCCGTCGAGCGGATCACCGGCCCGGGCAGCCGCACGGCGCCCAGTGAATGGCTCGGCTGCGACTACGAGCGCTCCCTGTTCGCGACCGGCCTCACGAAACCCATCTGGATCAACTACTTCTTCCCCTGGGACGGCTGGGACTCGCGCGCCTTTCGCCACTACCCGGGGGCGCCGCCCGCGACGTTCATGCCCGATCTGCCGTCGTATTTGAACGACCTCGCGTGGCACAAGTCGCTGCCAAACGAGTTGCAGTGCCGTCTCACAGGGGCGAACGAAAAAGCTCCTTATCGGAACAATTTCAAACTGGAAGGCATCGATCAGCCGGCTGAGAACCTGACGAGGAAATACGTCAACTACCAGGGTCGCGGCTACACGCTCGGTTCGACGACTTGGTCGTGGGTGGTCAACACGTGCGTGGTCAACGCCTCCGCCTGGTGGAACAACAGCCGCAATCCGCGCGCGCCGCTCGGCAGCCCGGAGCGGTTCTGCGTCCTCTACCCGCACTATGTCATCAACGGCATGAGCTTCCTCGACAAAGGTGACATCTACTACGAGGAAAAAGGTGGCCAGCCGTTGGCGGATGCCAAAGGAGGCCCCCGAGGGCCGTGGATGCGCGAGTTTGTCGAGTTCGGTCGCGTCGGCACCTTGCAGGATCGCAACACGCTGCTGCTGACGTATGCCGGCAGACCCGGCATGCACCGGGCGAAATTCGTCAAAGACAAAGTCCAGCGCGCCGGCGCCGCGATGTTCCTGTTCCGCTGGACCGACGGCACCGACGGCCTCTTCGTCAACCGCGAGCCGGTCCGCAGTCTGCCGCACGAACTGGCGCCGGGCGATTGGTGGTTCATCGAGGACGGCGACGTCTATGCCGCCGTCCGTCCGCTCGAAGCCACGCGCCTGCGCGGCGGCAAAACGATGTTGGAGAAACGCACCCGTCACGTCGTGCTCTACCAGGACAACGTCGCCGCCGAGAACATCACCGGCATCACTGACGCCGACTGGATCAAGGCCCGCAGCGGGTTCGTGGTGGAAATGGGCGACAAGACCGAGTTCGGCTCGTTCGCCGCGTTTCAGGACAAGATCCTCGCCGGCAAAGTCACCGCCGATGAAGCGGACGGCTTCACGCGCCACATCGCCTACGAGCGCGACGACCGCCGCCTCGACATGCGCTGGCACGCTTACACCGAAGAATACGCCACGCGCAAGATCAACGGTCGCGACGACCCGTGGCCGCAGTTTCTGCAGTCGCCCGAGTTTGCCGTCAACGACAGCGGCCAGCTTGCCGTGAAAGACGCGAAGCTCTCCACCACACCCGGCAAAACCGCGTGGCTGCTCTCCTGTGAGCCTTCACGCACCTGGGTCGCCTACCAGCCGAACGCCGATGCTGCGCTCCCCCTGACGCTGGAGTGTCCCGCCGGGCGCGTGACCTGCGAGCGTTTCCCCCTTGGCAAACTCGTCGTCGCCACTCAACCCGACGGTAGCATCCGTCTCGACGCCGATGCCGAAAGCGCCGAGCTGACGGTCAACACGAAAGCCACCAAAGTCGAAGCCCGCATCAACGGCCACCCTGTGCAAGCCACCTGTGCCGAGAACGGCCAATGGACGATTCGCAGCCTGGAGATCAAACCATGAAACACACCTTCGCAATCCTCACCGCCCTGCTGGCCGTGCTCCACGCCGCCGACGGAAACAATGTCACGGCCGCCAGTCATCGTTCCGACGCGAAAGCAGGCCAGCCCAACATCCTCGATATCCTCGCCGACGACCTTGGCTACGGCGATCTTGGCTGCTACGGCGCGACGAAGGTCAAGACGCCGAACATTGACCGGTTGGCCCGTGAGGGGATTCCGTATCGCCCGTCATCCAAATCGAACCAAGCGCTCGACACGAACGGCGGGTAATCCCCGCCGTTCGGTCAGCTTCACGTTATGTGCCCGAGAACGGATCTTTCTGAAGTAGTGGACTGAAATTGCCAGCCTGAGAGAGAGGTTTTCTTTGATTTGGTTTGCTGGACATGGAAGGAGCACTGGACGTCCTGCCGGACATGCCAAAGCGAGAGTCACAAGAGCAAGGGCTGAGAGCCACTGGCACAGACGGCAACCCGGATCCGCGTCTTAGGGCACAGCTTGCGGGAACCAACGCCAAAACACGGCAAATTGTGGCAATGAGCGGCAAGAGTGAAGAGAAAACAGCGGAAACGCCAGAAGCAGCGAGAGCCGCTGAAAAGGCCGAAATCGGCACTCTCAGCGGCTCTGATGATAATGGGCAGGGGCGGAATCGAACCGCCGACACGCGGATTTTCAGTCCGCTGCTCTACCGTCTGAGCTACCTGCCCGACCATTCAATTTTGGAGGGAATTGGATCGCCCCCAAAATTGAAGGCGGGAATTATAGCTGGGGTAGGTGGGTTGTCTAGCGGTGGCCTCTGATGCATAAAAGCCGGGGTTTTGGCTGGATGCTGGATGCTGGATGCTTGATGCTTGATTCTGGATTCTGGATTCTGGATGCTGGTTTCAAGGATTCTGGGATGCTGGATGCTGGTCACAGTCCCAGATTCCCTCATTCCACCACTCCTTCATTCCTGATTCCCGATTTCCGATTCCTTCATTCCTTCATTTCCGATTCCTTCAATTTACATCGAGGACATTCTTCATGAGAATTGCTGTTTGCCAGGCCGGGGTTGTTTTTGGTGATGTTGAGGCCAATCTGAAGACTACGCTGGACGCGCTTCGAAAGGCTGAGGATGCCGGGGCACAGGTGCTCTGTATGCCGGAGACTTTTCTTCAGGGGTACTTCAATAACGAGGAGGCCGCGCTTCAGAATTCAATCTCGCTGGATAGTGCTGAGTTCAAGGAACTGCTGGGTGAGTTCGGTAAGTTCAGTCCGATGTTGTTGCTGGGTCTCAATGAGCTTCGTGGCGATCGGCTGTTCAATACGATGGTGGTTGCTGACAGGGGACAATTGGTTGGCCGGTATTCGAAAAACTATCTCGTCTACGATTACTTCTGTCGCGGGCATGATTTTCCCGTGTTTGAAAAGGACGGGGTGAAGTTTGGGATCATCATCTGCGCGGATTCATCCTATATGGAGCCGGCCCGGATCGAGGCGATGCGAGGTGCGCAGATTATCTTCTCTCCGCATTTCAATTACATCGGGCACAAAGGGGTGGATGCGCATACGAATACTGTGCGCTCTCAGCATGTGGCGCGGGCGGTGGAGAATGAGGTGTATGTGATTAAGGCGAACGTGGTCGTTCCGGAATCGGTGGGCGAGCCCTTTATGGGCTATCCGGGCGTCGGAGTCGGTGATTCTTTCATTCTGAACAGGCAGGGCATCGCTGTGCGCGAGGCAGGGATCTTTACCGAGACGATGCTTGTACACGATATCCCGGAGGAGGATCTCTCTGGCGCGAAACGAAGATATCACAGCGCGAGCGATGAGATCATTCGTCAGCTTTTTGAGGAGTACGAGTCAGAGAGTTTCAAAAACCATCAGCGGAAGGTCTCCAAGTACGACTGATGGTTGCCCGAAACTGGTCAACTTTGAACGCGGGCCAGCAGGATGCCAGCACGAGCGGGGCGGCTCATGGCGACGGCGCGGGCGGGAGCGCAGGGGGCACTACGGGCGGATTGGCTGGAACTCCGGGCGTACCGGGCTCTGCAGTGTTGTCTTTTCTGAATTTTTCGAGCTGCTTGCGCTTCTCTTCGAGGATGTCATTCACCTGACCTTTCTTGCCCTTTTTCGGCTGGCCCTGTGGCACTGATATCTCTTTCTCTACTTCGTCATAGATGTGCTTGTAGGCGATAAAGCCCGTGATGGGCAGGATCAGCAGCTGTGAGAACATGAGGACACCGATCAGTCTTTTGTCTCCTTCGAATCTGGTGAAGAAATACACGGGACCTACAAAAGGGATGAACAGGGTTCCAAGACCCCAGAGAATGCTCTCCTGGAATGCGTCGATGATGAGTACGATACCGGCCCACATGGAAATCAGACTGGACGAGATCTGAAATGCGCAGGCCGCTCCAAACATGTCCTTTGTGATCAGAAAGCCAATCAGCGTGATAATGGTAAGGGCCGCGGCAATTCCTATGAAGGCGACGTTGCTCCCCTTGTTCTTCTGGGCGGCTTTGCTTGCTCTTGCCCGTTCTCTTTTTGTCCGTTTCTGTGCTTTGGTAGTGAGCTTTCCGGGCTGCTCCAGATGCTGGGCAAGCTCTGTCATGACCGCTTGCCGGACGTAATCGACGCGTTCCTGGTCCAGATAGTTCCACTCTCGAATCGTGTCCCAGATGTAAAATGCGGCGCCCTGACCACGTGAGTTGAGTGTAGCCTCTCTGGCCTGCTCGGTCTGGACGGCGTTCAGGTACTGAAGCTCCACACACATGGAGAGGAAACGCATTTCTGCGTGGCTGAGGCCGGTATCTATTGCGGTTGCTGTTCCAGCTTCAGCCCCGACCTCGTCAGCCTGGGCCCAGCCAACGGAATCCTTGCCAAAGGCCGGCTGGTGGCCGTGGTAGAGGTTGGTGAGGTCAGCGCAGAGGTCGGCCACGGTCTGGTAACGATCTTCGGGCTTTTTCTGCATCATTTTTTCAATGACGCGTGAGGTGTTTTCAGAGACGTGTGAGGCTACCTCGTGTGCGAGGGGGATGGGTTCAGTTCGGTGGCGGGCGTAGATGACGGCTTCGTTGGGGCCGTCATAGGGTGGTTTGCCTGTGACGGCGAAAAAAAAGGTGGCACCGAAGGAATAGATGTCAGAACGGAAATCGACTGCTACGCCGGAAGCCTGTTCGGGGTTGGTGAAGAGAGGTGTTCCGAGCACGGCCCCGGCCATGGTGACGGTGGAATCTTCCACCTGGTGTCTGGCGAGGCCAAAGCCGGTGAGGCGGGGGTTGCCGTCGTTTCCGACGATTATGTTTTTGGGTTTGATGTTGCGATGTACGATGCCGAGTGCTTCGGCCATGCCCATGCCTTGTCCAATCCGATAGCAGATGGCGATGGCTTCTTTTTCTTCGAGGCCTCCTGTGCGTTCCACCAACTGCCGCAGGGTCGAGCCTTCCACATGTTCGAGGGCCTGGTAGTAGAGGCCATCGGGTGTCTGCCCCGTTCCCAGGGTGTGAACGACGTTGGGGTGGTCCAACTCGGCGAGTATGCTGGCTCCTCTGAGGAACCTCCCAACAATGGTTTCGTTCCGGGCCGATTCCGGGCTCAACACCGTGAGCGTAGCCGGCGCGCCGTTGGCCGTTCTGCCATGGAAGGTTACCCAGGCCGCACCCTTATCCTGGACGCCTTCAACGGTGTATTCACCCACCTGACGCAGGCCTTTAAAGGATGCCTGGGATTGCTGTGTTCCCATCTGCTTTTTCCGCTGATTGCTTCCCGCGCTCTTACCTGTCTGCCCGGTCTAGCCTAACGATATGAACTGCTGTCGCAAGGGAAGCCCACGCCCGGCCGCCTTCAATCTGAAGCCAAAAAGAAAAGCCGACTTCGAAGCTCCTTCGAAGCCGACTTTCGTGATGTAACGCGCCCCGGGAAACTCCTCCGTCCTTAACTACAGGAGGCAGCCAGCAGGAGGAAAAAGGAGGAGAAAGAATCACGGGTACCTGCCTGGCAATCGGCGGATCGGACCTATCAACCAGGCAGGTGCCCGATTCAGTTTCCAGCGAGTCTCTGTTGTTTGGCCGCCGCCTCTCTTTCGTGTGGATTGCCTGTGCAACGAGCTCTTTGCCGGTACCGGTCTCTCCATAGATCAGAACCGAGGTATCCACCTCAGCGAATGCTTCAATCAGGCTCACGACTTCCTGAATGGCTTCGCTTTCGCCGACGATGTCCAAACGCTGCTCAGAGACAATCTGCCGGAGCTGCTAAACTTCGGTGCGAAGTTGCCTTTCGTTCTTGATGCGCTCAATCTTGGCCAGAAGATCTTCGATGATGACGGGTTTGAGCAGATAATCGCAGGCCCCGTTGCGAAAGGAATCGACGGCGCCATCAAGCGTGCCATAAGCGGTAATCATGATCACCTGCGTGGCCGGAATCCGTTCCGTTAGTTTTCTTAGGACCATGTCGCCGTTCATCCTGGGCATCATCAGATCGCAGAGCACGACGTCAGGCAGGAAGCTGGCCGCGAGTTTGAGGCCCCTTTCACCGTCCGAGGCGGTCTCGCACTCGTAGCCCTGCTCCCGGAGCTCAGCGGCGATCTCCTCACGGAACACATCTTCATCATCCACCATGAGGATCTTCAAGGGGCTCGTATGTTTCTGTTCAAGGACGGGCGCTTCGGATTCTGACATAGGCTTGGCCAAACGGTTTTAATTTGCAGGCTCTGGGTATTAGCCTGCTTTTAGCTCAGCAACGGACCGGTTATCCACAGGAATTCTCTACATGCCCATTCAGTCGCTTTCAGGTCTCCGGGTCATCGATCTGACTCGAGTGCTCGCAGGCCCCTATGCCACCATGATCCTCGCGGACCTGGGGGCCGAGGTCATCAAGGTTGAACTGCCCGGTACCGGCGATGAAGCGCGGCAGTTTGGCCCTTTTCAGAATGGCGTCAGCGCTTATTTCATGAGCGTCAATCGTGGAAAGAAGAGCATCACACTCAACCTCCGCAGCGATGAAGGAAAAGAGGTCCTTAAGGGGTTGGTAAAGGATGCCGACATCCTTGCAGAGAACTATCGGCCCGGCGCAATGAAGCGTCTTGGCCTGGATTACGAGGTGCTCAAGGAAATCAATCCGGGCCTCATCTACGCGGCCACTTCCGGGTTTGGTCAGACCGGGCCGTTGTCCCCCCTTGGCGCTTACGACATGATCATCCAGGCCATGGGAGGGCTCATCAGCATCACCGGCGAACCAGACCGGCCGCCGGTCCGTGTCGGAACATCGATTGGCGATCTTTCGTCCGCGCTGTTCACCGTCATCGGCATCCTCTCCGCGCTTCATCACCGTGAACGGACGGGCGAAGGACAACTCGTCGATATCGCCATGCTCGATTGCCAGGTCGCGTTGCTCGAGAACGCGGTGGCACGCTACGCGGTCACTGGCGAAGTACCCCAACCGCTGGGCTCGCGGCATCCGTCTATTACGCCATTCCAAATCTTCACATCCAAAGATGGCTACCTGGTCATCGCGGTCGGCAACGATGCCACGTGGAAGAAATTCTGCGAACACGTTGGACGCCCCGAGCTCGTAACAAACCCGCGCTTTGCCACCAATCCCGATCGTACTGAAAACCAGCCGGACCTGGAACTCCTGCTGAACGAGATTTTTCAACAGAAGACGACCGAAGAGTGGCTCGAGAGTCTCGAATCTGCCGGCATCCCCAGCGGTCCGATCCAAAACGTCGAACAGGTCATCCAGCATCCGCAGATTCAGGCCCGCGAAATGATGACCGAGGTGCCACATCCAGTCGCCGGGCCAACCCTGATGCCGGCCTCACCAATCAAACTCTCGGATACTCCGACCCGTGTTGATAAGCCCGCGCCGGAGCTCGGAGAACACAATCAGATGGTCCTGCGTGAACTGTTGGGAATGAGTGAGGAGGAAATCGCTGCGCTGGCGGAACGTGGGGTGATTTAGATTCATGTGGATTCAGGATTCATGTGGATTCAGGATTCAACTAAATTCAGGATTCATGTGGATTCACGATTCATGTGGATTCGGAACGATCTGCCTCATTCGTTGTTTCCTTTAATTCGTTGGAAGCCCTTTCTGCATTCGCTGTTTCCTTTAATTCGTTGGAAGCCCTTTCTGCATTCGCTGTCTCCTTTAATTCGTTGGAAGCCTTTCCCTACCCCAGGGCCGATCGAAATTCAGGTCGCCCACAGACGCCCGGCTCGAATGCAAAGACACATCCGGCGTGTTCATCCATACCCGCCCTCCAGACGGCACCAAGGGAAGTGACGTAGAGCGTTTCGAGATTCTCGCCCCCGAAGGTAACGCTGGTGACAGCTTTCGTCGGCATCTCGACTTGCAGCAGGAGTTCACCTTGCGGGCTGTAGCGCTCGACCGCGCCACCACCGCAGACAGCTACCCAGAGCCCGCCCTCTTCATCGACAGCCAAGCCGTCCGGAACGCCCTCTGAAGTCTGAATAAGAACCTGTCGTGGACCGATACTCCCGGTCTCTTCGTCATAGTCGTAAACATAAACGGAGCTTGCCGCGGTATCTGCAAAGTAGAAGTGCTTTCTGTCGCGTGATACCGCTATGCCGTTGGGGCCGCCGATGCCTTCGTCCACGAACGCGTGAGTTCCATCGCATTCAATGCGCGTGAGCCTTCCTGATTGTTCAGGTCGTCCCTCGCCTGCATCGATGGGTTGCATGCCGCTGTAGATTCTGCCCAGAGGATCCGCGGTGCAATCGTTGAACCCGGTTTCAAAGCCTCTGTGCAGGATCTCAGTCTGACCGTTCCTCCAGGCCGACAGTTCTCCGGATTTTCCGAACAGCAGCAATGCACCGTCCCTCTGAAGCGTGATGCCGCTTATCTTGCC
>Ga0208129_1000587_pt1 | contig 15359 bp, 9 predicted proteins | sample ETNtaG_13_FD_185759 | JGI IMG/M metagenome (GOLD analysis project Ga0208129, IMG submission 185759) | Marine microbial and viral communities from oxygen minimum zone, Eastern Pacific Ocean - ETNP201306PF47B (SPAdes) (version 2) | ecosystem: Environmental > Aquatic > Marine > Oceanic ...
CTCCTTCATGCAATAACGAACGTGTCGTTCGATCGCGGCGGAGAGGGGCTTGTGATCCAGAAGCTCCGCAATCTCAACCAGAGTGTGCTGCCCACCGAAGCCGTTCATGAAAAAGTAACTGCCCAGTTTTTCATCCCCTTCCGGATAGCCTTCACCGGTTGCCAGGTCAGCGTGCAACTGGCTCGTCATCATGCCCTGCTCATCAAACGCGGACGCAAACACGTCAGCAAACCTCTTCAGCACTTCGCCATCGGCTGCGTCGCCCGACATCTCGTACTTGACCATGATGGCCGCGAGGGACGATGTCATGCTTGGCGCAATCTTGGTCGTGCGCTCGTGGCTTTGAAAGACCGCGACCGTTTCACGAATCACCTCCGCTGTCCAGGGATCCGCGACAAGGTAGTAATGCAGCCGTCGCGCCAGCGGCATGGAAATGCGCCATTCCTTGTCGGCACAGCCCCAGTGATTGACGTTGTGCCGCGTGCCGTACCCTTTCAACTCACCGCGATGATACATATCCATGTCGCGATTATGGCGAGACATCTCAATCGCGGCCTCCAGCCAATCCGGGCGTCCAGCACGCAGCGCAGAAATCCACAGGCCGAGGTCTGGCAGGTGTTCGGTGTTGATCCATGCGTAACCACCGTCATCAAAGCCCCAGCGATCGAGGTCCGAGTAGTAAGCGATCATCACGTCACCAAAATCCAATTGTCCGTACCAGCCTCGGTTGGCGCGCTCCTGAATGATGAAGTCGGTCATCTGTTCCATGTGCGCCTCGACTTCCGGGTAGCGTTCCGACTTCTCTGAGACATGACCGATAGCCGCAGAATCACAGAACTGTTTTGGATCTGGAATTAGCCTGCAGGGCTGGGCAAAGAACAATCCCCGCTCAGGAACATCCTCTTCATCGGTCCCGTGAAAGCGGATCATCAGTTCGTGTGATTTAGCAATGCCGCCAGCGCCGCTGGTCGAGGGAAATCGCCCGCCTTCTGCCCACTTCGGCAAATACTCGTAAACCGGAGCCCCATAGATGATCGGCGAGTATCTGCGCAAATCGAGCGGCTCGTAGGACCCCGGCCAGAGATCAAAGGTGAGCGTGCCCGCGTCTGCGTCGATGGAATACCCCCGGGGGTATTCCTGCCAGAAATATCGTGTCGACGCGCAGACCCCTCCCGAGTCATCACCCAGAAAGCACCAGCCCTGCGCGCGTTGGCCTTCGGTTGCTTTAACCCATGAGCCTTCATTGCAGACGCGCTTCTGCGTCCTGAAAAAACTTGAACCAAGCTGAACCTGCCGTGCCTGCGGCCAGCGGGGACCGTCTTCGATGCGCTGCATCACATCCCAGAAGCCCCGCCCTTGCTCGTTAGCGAAAGCATAGCGTGCAGAGCCACCACGATGCCTGGTATGAACATTGAGGGTGAGGCTTTTAACAAGATCTCTTTCCGGCACGCCACCGTAAATGAGCACCGCCTGAATTCGGAGCTCTGGTGAGCTCCGGTAAAGCTCGATAAACAGAATCAACTCGGAACCCGAGTCATCATCCGCGTTCGTGAACCCGCCGCCCAGACGAAGCACTGCCCGATTGCCTGACTCCGTCACCACCTCGAGCGTGTGCGGTTCGAAGTGGTAATCGCGGACATTCGCGCCATCCGGATCGACATAACTGAGCGCAGCACTGATGCCCGGACGATCGAGCAGAGAATCCTCGCAGCCAGTGCGGAAGGCGGAGAGAATGTTTTCGCGGTCTGCGGTGAGCCGGATCGACAGCTCATCACCTTCGATGCACGCTTGCCGGTCTTCAACGATTACAGAAAGAGAGGAGCCCGGAATCTCACTGCATTCTTCGAGTCTGAATTCGTTCGATCCTGGTTGCAGATCCAGATTGCCGCAGAGATGCATCCACTTGACCGAGCCGTCGGGCCACCAGGCAGCAGGTTGGCCCTCGAGTAAGGATTCAGCGCCTGAGCTCGAGATTTTGTACCAACCGCCCTGTGTGCACTGTCCACGTGAGAGTGGTATGCCGCCGAGAACGACCTGCCCCTTGCGTGGCAGGCCTGTCGGCTCGTGGATGGTGAGTGGGATGTTCATGATCGAAGTACTCCATATGTGCGATATTGCCGTGCCCACTTAGTGCGGCAGTCGCAATCGCCAGAACCAGGGCGAAAGCCATATCATGTCCCGGATTCTGGAGAATGCGGCTACGGTTTGGTAGAGTCGAGAAGTGACGGCGTGGCCTGATACTACCTGAACTGAACGATTCTTAAAGACCTCAACAAGCTTGTTGGCCTCATTGGTGAATGAGGGCGTGAGCCTGACAGAGGGCGCACACATTGAAATCGAGGAACAAACATGAAAACGCTGAGAATAGGGCTTGCCCAAGTCAATCAAACGGCCGATTTTGACGCGAACGAAAATACTATTTTTCGATTCGTGGAAAAAGCCAGTGAAGCCGGCGTGCAGGCCCTCTGCTTCCCGGAGACACAGACCGTCGGTTATCGTGTCGACATTGCTACGCCAGACACACCCGTTCCTGTTGAGAAGTTGAAGAATCTTCATGAAGAGCTTGCCAGGAGATGTGGCGAACTGGGCATGGCCTGCATCCTTGGTACTGAGATACCAAACGGTGAAGAAAAACCATTCAATTCAGTCGTCATCATTTCCGAGAGTGGTGAAATGATTGGCACTCATCACAAAACTAAACTCACACCTCTGGATGCGATTGCTTACTCTCCGGGAGAAGGTTTCGAGGTCTTCGAGTTCTTTGGGATTAAAACGGGTGTAGTCATCTGTTTTGAAGGTTTTCGATTCCCCGAGACGACCCGTGAATTAGTTCGCCAGGGAGCACAACTAGTTTTTCACCCGCAGAATAACACTACCCGACCCAACGACTGGAAGATTCCTGTTCACCATTCCATGATCGTTACCCGCGCTGCAGAAAACACGATCTGGTTTGCCTCATGCAATACCTGCTTGAACCCACATCAGAACTGCCTCTCTTTGATCGTCGCACCGGACGGCCAAATCGTTGCCCAGTCTGAGTTCCGACAAGAGCAATTAGTTGTGGCAGACATCGATATCGATCAGGCCACACGTGCCATGTTCAATTTTGATACCGACGGCTGCGCAGATGTGCTGTTCGCCGATACGGTGAAGAAGGAAGAATACGCAGAAGCGCCATAGTAAATCTGGGTCACGCCATCCGTTTAAGTAACCCACGTCTCTCCCTATCCAAAACACAATGGAACTGAAATCCTTAACACCAGCTAAAATCTTTATCAAACTCGGCCTGGAAAACGAATCGCTCGCTTCAGTTAGAAGCGCAGTCGATAACAATGACAGCCAGGTGGCTCTGACTGAATTGCTGTCCCACTACCGTGGAAAGTTTGCCAGGTCTGAAGAAACGGTCGAAGTCAGTTCGGACACGATCTCTACCGCCGACAAAATCACTCAACGCATTTTCCATTGGGGGCCTTACGAAGAAGCACAGTATGGAGATGAAATAGATTGGGCATGGGATCCTGCCGGCGATATCGAGTGGGTGGCCGCTATCTACCGCTTTTATTGGGCCCTTCCTTTAGCAGATGCTTATGAAGCTACTGGTGATGAAAAGTATGCAAAAACATTCGTTGACTTTGCGAACGACTGGATAAGAAAACATCCACTCGAGAGTCGTCCCCAGATTCACCCGGTCTACAACAATTGGAAGGACTTTCCCTGGCTCGACATTCAGACAGGCATACGGGCCACTATGATCTGCCAGACTGTGCCGAGATTTATTCACGCAGAAGCATTCACACCTGATTTCCTCGGCATTCTGCTCGCCAGTCTTTACGACCACCAGGTAAAGACTGAATTCATTCCGATGAACCAGATTCACAACAAGGCCATATTCGAGCAGCGAGGCTTTATTAATATTGCCTACCACTTTTCTGAATTTAATGATTCAAGACGCTGGCTCGAATTAGCCCTGGAAAGAACTGAAGAAAATTTGCTGGCCCAGACTACGCAGGACGGTGTGCAAAGGGAATGGTCCGGCGGCTACCACACTGGGGTATTGCGTGACGCTATTGAGATTCGTGGTCGGATGCTGGATTCCGGTATCCAGATTTCCACCGCATACGAAGACCGCCTCCGTGCGATGTTCGACTACATATTCTGGATTTCCACGCCAGATCTGGGCTATCCAATGTTTGGCGACTGCAGCCGGCCATTAACTGATATGGGGGAACGTTCCAAGCTCCCGCATTACGGATTACTGAATGAAGCGACGGATCTACTTGAGGACCCCAAATACGCTGCCCTTGCAGATCTGAACCAGGAGGATTTGCCATCGCAGACCAGCCATGCATTTCATGACGCAGGCATGTACGCCCTTCGCAACGAATGGGGAGCAGACCAGATCTACATGGCCGTGCACAATTCGCCGAAAGCCATTTCTTCTCACGACCAACCGGATAACGGCACTTTCGAGCTCTATGCCTACGGCCGGTGGCTGATGCCTGACACTGGTTTTTATACCTACGGCCACGATCCGGAAGGGCGAACCTGGCATCGGCAGACATCCGTCCACCAGACAATGACCCTCAATGGGGAGGATTCGGTGGAAAGCCCAACAGAGCTCAAATGGGAAACAGGCGAAACGACAGATGTCCTTTCGTTTGAAAACAGATCCTGCGAAAGTCTGACCCATCGCCGGACGATCTGGTTCGTGGACCATTCTTTCTTTGTATTTCTTGATGAGGCCATCGGAGATGCTGAAGGCGACATCGATCTGCATTTTCAATTTGCTCCGGGCGATGCAGAGTTTGACTTCGAAAAGAGGATGGCAAGGACACTGTTCGAGGATGTAAACGTGGTTGTCCAGTGTTTCACTGAAGATGTGATGATGGAGGAAGAGGAGGGCTGGTTTGCCTGGTCTTACGGTCATCGAAAGGAACGTGCTGCATTCAGGTTCAGGCAGCGTGGGAAAATCCCAAGATCTTTCCTTACGATGATCGTGCCGTTTCGCGGATCAATGGCACCCATCTCCGATGCGTGGGTAGAGGCTGGGGAGGTTCATGCTAGATGTAGTGATAGAGAGTGGAATCTGGGCCACGGGGCGTGCCCAGGGCACGCTCCAGCTCATCCCCCATTTCCGGTGCGGCAGTCTCTCCCGCTAATAAATCCAGGCTGTTCCAGATGGCTTCGAGCATATCGATCTCCTCTTTGAATTCAGGATGTGCGGTGATGTATTCGTTGAGCTCGCGGGTTTCTTCTTCCGTGAGCTCGTCGTTCAGGCGATGTGTGATGAGTTCGCGTGCTTTTTCAATATTCATGGTGTGCTCCGCGCACTATGGAAGTCTCTGCCGCTCCCAGTCGAAATTCGTGTTTCTTTGGGTATTTCTTCATCTCAGCTCCTCCGCCAGTCTCAGATGCGCCCGATGAATCCGCATCCGCACCGTACTGAGTGTCACTCCCATCACCTCGGCCGCGTCCTTGTAGCTGAGGCCCTGGAGCTTCACGAGCACCAGCGGCTCTCGGAGATCTTCGGCGAGGGCATCCACCGCTTTGCGGACGCGGCTGACTTCCTCGCTGGTTTCCGCTGCGGCTGCGGGGCCGGGGTTGGCCGCGGTACGTTCATCAAGGATGGTTGAGGTCTCTTCGGACACGGTGCTCTTACGTCTTAAATGATCCCGAAAAAGATTGGTAGCGATGCAATAGAACCAGGTCTTGACAGTGCTCCTCGAATCAAACTGATCGAGGCCTTTCAACGCTTTCAGAAAGCAGTCCTGCGTGAGGTCTTCGGCCAGTTGTTCGTGCCGGCAGCGGCGGGCCAGGTAAGAACGGATCGGGCCTGCATGTCGTTCATACAGGGCGCGGAATGCCGTCTGACGTAAAGTCCCGTCCCCAGCCCTGAACTCGGCGACGAGTTCTGAGTCCGGCTTCGAATTGGATGCAGACTCCATGGAATTCCTCGGATGCTGAGGCGTAGACGGGTGAGGGAATGGGTTGTTTCGGAGAAAAGGTATCGGGGGAATCAGGAATCAGGATGACGGGGCAATTCGTTGCGATGTTGCCTGAAGTCTCGCAACCGTGTCTGCCCTGTCCTGAAGGCAAAATTCCCTATTTTCGTATCAACAGGAAATTCCTTTCGAAAGAGGTATCCTTGTAACCCAACAGGCGCCTTTCCGTCTATACAGGCAAGCGACTTAATCCCCTTCGTTTGCCCTCGTGAATCGTCTGCCATCGGCCCTCCGAAGTCTCGGTATTCCTGACACCTGATTCCGAATTCCTTATCCACCATGCGTAAGCACTTCCCATTCATCCTGGTCGCTCTCAGTATCTCCGTCTGCTCCGTCGCGCTTGCGGCATTTCTGGAATCGGATTTTCCCGATGACCGCAAGCCACAGCCGCCAAGACCTCCTCGGCCGATCATTCCGCTGCCGGTAGAGAACGAGGTGGTCCGGCTCATCACAAACTGCTCGGTCGGCTCACCGTACCATCACCGCGGGCTGACCATTTTTCCGCTCACTCTCCGGCGCCCGCTCGACAATCGTTCTTACTACACATTCGACGATGCGATTGCCCGCGGCCAGCTTGTTGTCCGTGAGAGCGGCCGTGTGCCGGAGGTGCTCATCACCAATCGCTCATCACGTCGTGTCTTTGCCATGTCCGGTGAGGTGCTCATTGGCGGCAAACAGAATCGGATGATTCGTGAAGACGTACTGCTGCCGCCAGGACGCGAAGTGCGAGTCCCTGTCTACTGTGTTGAAAAAGGCAGATGGGAAGGCGCTGTCACCGAGCTCAAAACACAAGGCACCCTCACCCATCCGGCCCTGCGCTTTCAGGCATCAAAAAAGGCGAGCCAGGACGCGCTCTGGGCCGAGATCGCTTCCTCGAACCGGAGTCTCTCAGCGAAATCAGAGACCGAAGACTACCAGCAGATCTACGCCAACAGCAAGACCCGCCGCGAACTCAGCGATTTCAGAAGAGCATTCGCGCCCATATGGCGTTTGAGGCCCGCGGGCATCGTCGTCTGCCGCTTCGGTCGCATTGTCGGCGCCGAGGTCTTCGGCAACTCTTATCTCTATTCACGCTTGCAGCACAAGATTCTTGATTCGTACGTCATCGACCGTCTTCATTACCCGGCAATGGAACGTTACCATCGCCCCGGTACCCGCGAAATTGAAAACTACCTCGGACGTGTCCGCCGAGCCCGATTCAGCTACGGAAGCACGCCCGGGGACGGCCGCTCAATCACGTTAAGCGGCGCCCTCAACGGCTCCGCGCTGTCGTTGAGCGGGACGGCCGTGCATGTGAGCCTTTATGAAAACGTGATGCGAATACGTAATAAGTAATGCGTAATGAGTAATGAGTAAGTTTGGGTTTGGACGGCCGCCTTTGCCGCAGACTCGGCTCAGACTTGACAGGCGTCAGTGCTCGATGCAGCCAGCATTCCACAGTTCCAGCATTCCATTATCTTCAACGTTCGACCGTCGCACTGAACAAGACCGGCACTCCAAGCCCAAACTTACTCATTACTTATTACTCATTACGTGTAATTAAACTCACCGGAGACCTCAGAATGTTTCGATCGCTAGTCACACTCTTTGCCCTCGTCGGCCTCCCGGCCGCATCTGCCACCGGCATCATGATCCCGAAGCCGGTCGGCCTACCGAACCTTGCTGTTAAGAGCCATCGGGTCAAGGTCTCGATTTCCGACCAGGTCGCTCAGACGCATGTGGAGCAGGTGTTCCGCAACCATACGAATCGGCAGCTCGAGGCCACGTTTGTCTTTCCGCTGCCTGCGGGCGCGAGTGTTTCGGAGTTTGCCATGATGATGAATGGCAAGCGCGTGGTTGGTGAAGTGCTCGAGAAGGATCGGGCACGGAAGATTTACACGGACATCGTTCGGCGCATGAAAGATCCCGGGCTGCTCGAATACCTGGGCTCGAATCTGTTCAAGGCCAGCATCTTCCCCATCCCGCCGCGGGGCGATCAGAAGATTGAGATTACTTACAACGAGGTCGTCACACATGACACGGGCCTCGCCGAATACGTATTCCCGCTGAAGACGGGCGGTAAGTCCTCCACCACACTCGACGATTTCAGTGTTTCCGTCGAGCTCAAATCCAAGACGCCGATTAAGTCCGTCTATTCGCCGACGCATGCGGTGGATGTGGTCAAGAAGGGCGACCACGAAGCCAAGGTCAGTTTCGAGCTGAACCAGGCCACGCTCGACCGTGATTTCCGTCTGCTCTACAGCGTGTCCGATAAGGATTTTGGAGTGAACCTCGTCACGCATCGCACCGGGGGCAAGGACGGCTATTTCCTGATGATGATCTCGCCCAAGGCAGAAGTAAAGAAAAACGAAATCCTGCCCAAGGACGTCTGCTTTGTGGTCGATACTTCGGGCAGTATGAGCGGCAAGAAGATTGAACAGGCCCGCAAAGCGCTTCAATACTGCGTTAACAGTCTTGACAAGCGTGATCGGTTTAATGTCATCCGATTCAGTACGGACGTGGAGCTGTTCCAGGAAACGCTGGCGAAGGTGACCAAGAAGAATGTCGATGCTGCGAAGCAATTCGTTGGCAATTTCGCTGCCCGCGGCGGCACGGATATCGACCTGGCCCTGCGGAAGGCGCTCGAGATGAAGACGAACGACAAGCGTCCGTATCTGGTGGTCTTTCTCACCGACGGAAAACCGACCATCGGTACGACCGAGCCGAAACGCATCATCGATAACGTGAAGCAGAAGACCGCCAAAGACATTCGCACATTTGTTTTCGGCGTCGGCCACGACGTTAACACTCACCTGCTTGACCAGATCGCCAGTTCCTCACGGGCCGCGACGCAGTATGTGTCCCCCGAAGAAGACATCGAGGTCAAAGTTTCATCGTTTTTCGACAAGGTGAACGCGCCCGTGCTCTCGAACCTCAAGCTCAATCTTGGCAAGGTGCGCGCGTACGACACCTACCCGAAGGTGCTGCCGGATCTGTTCAAGGGCAACCAGCTTCTGGTGCTTGCCCGTTTCCGTGAAAAGGGTGACTACGCCATCAAGCTGACCGGCGAGATTAACGGCAAGCAGAAGGAATTTGTTTACGAGGGCTCGTATCCCGAGGTGAACAAAGAGAACAAATACATCCCGAAAATCTGGGCCAACCGCAAGGTCGGTTACCTCCTCGATGAGATCCGCCTCAAGGGCGAGAATAAAGAACTCGTGAGTGAGGTCACCGCACTGGGCAAAGAGTTCGGGATTGTGACTCCTTATACGTCTTACCTGATTGTCGAGGATGAGAAGGCGGAGGTGCGGGTAGGGACGAGAAACGGACGTGGACTTCCTCCTGGTGGGCCCGTTCCGATGGAAATGAAGCTGGACGAAGGGACAGAACATGCTCAAAGCGGACGCAAGGGAGGCGGAAGGGGGACTAAACGCACGGATGTAAGGTCAAGACCTGCACACGGGGCTGCCGCGCCTGAAAAATCCAAAGAAGAGGAAAGTGACGATGCGCCTGCGGATCTTTTCACTTTGACTGGAGCAGGGCGAGAAGCCGATCGAAGCTTGACAAAAGAACGACTCCGCAGGGAAGTCCAACTCGCCAAGGGCTTCAAACAGGACACCGGCAAGGATGCCATCACCGCCAGCGAGGTCCTGCAATCACTGAAAGAGCAGGAAGTCGCGGACTCCAACGGGGCCTCACGTATCACCGGACGCGCTACCGCGCTCGGCCGCGCCTTTGTCTGGAAGAAGGGCGTCTGGACGGACTCTCAATGGAAAGCAGGCATCGAGCCGGTGAAGATCAAATACCTCAGCGATGCCTACTTCAGACTGCTCGAAAAGGACCTCGACCTGAAAGAGGTCTTCGCGCTCGGCGAAAACGTCCTGGTCGTGCTGAAGTCCGGCAAAGCCATCCTTATCAGCGCGGAAGGCAAGGACAAGCTGACCGATGCAGAGCTGAATGGTTTGTTTGTGAAGTGATACGTAATACGTAATTCAGAATGGGTAAGAGCCCGTGTCACCAGAGTGGCACGGGCTTTTTTCATGGTTGATGGTTGATGGCTAATGGTCGATGGTTCTGATCCTGCCTCAATTCAAACTCCAACATTCCTATACTCCCCCTCCTTTGGAATTCACCACCCTCCAGCTTGGCTGCCTCATCTTCTGTGCTCTGCTCATCGGTGTCGCTAAATCGGGCTTTGCCGGCGGCATTGGCATCCTGGTGACGCCCCTTCTGGCTCTTGTCATGGATGCGAGTATGGCGCTGGGGCTGTTGCTGACGCTGCTCTTCAGTGCGGACATCTTCAACTTCTATCACTACTGGAAACAGTGGGAACGAAGCTCGCTGGTGATGGTCGTCCCGGGCAGCGTGTTGGGTGTGATCTGCGGTTGGCCCCTTTTGCACCACCTTAAGGGTGGTGGCGGAGATACGGACTACTTGGCCAAGGCCATTGGCGTCACGGCTCTCGTGTTTGGTCTGGTTACGCTTTACAAAGATGTTAAAGGCAAGCTCGATTTGCCGTTCAGGCCGAATGCCGGCCATGGGATGCTTGCGGGAATCACCGCCGGAACGATATCGACCATCGCGCATCAGGGCGGGCTGATCACCCAGATGTACCTGCTGCCGCAGCGGCTGTCCCCACAGGCATTCGTGGCCAGCACAACTGTGATTTATTTCACGATTAACCTGTCAAAATTTCCGATTTACCTTGCGGAAGGCGTGCTCGATCTGAAGCGCACGATCTACTCGGCCGCGTTCATTCCTCTCGTTTTTGGCGGCTCGCTGCTTGGCAAGTACCTGAACACGAAGCTGTCCCCAAAGTTCTTTACCAAAATCATCCTCGCCTTTGTGCTGTTCACCGCGGCCAAGCTTCTGTGGGATTGATGGCGAGTCACGCCGGAACATTCACCTGCTTCATCAACTCCAGACAGATATCCATCTTCGCCGTTCCGGAATACCTGGACTCGGAGTTCAATATGAGCCGGTGTGAAAGCACATGCGGTGCGAGACGTTGGACATCATCCGGGAAGACGAACTCACGGCCCTCCAGCATGGCCGCGGCCTGCGATGCCCTGAAAAGACCGAGGGAAGCACGAGGGCTGGCGCCCAGTCTCAGGCGTGCGTCGTTTCGGGTGCGCTCGATGATATCGACGATGTACTGGCTGATGCGACGTTCCACATGCACTTGCCTGACTTGCCATTGAATCTGCGCAACCTGCTTACCGGTCAAGACCGGCTTCAACTCGTCCAGCGGATGCGCCAGGGCCTGCGAGTGTAGAATCTCGACCTCCGTCTCCTTTTCCGGATAGCCGAGATTGAGCTGCACGAGAAAACGATCCATCTGGGCCTCAGGAAGGGAGTAGGTGCCGTGGAATTCAATTGGATTCTCCGTGGCTATGACCATGAAAGGCGCGGGCAGCAGATGCCGCTGGCCTTCGATGGTTGCCTGCGATTCGCTCATGGCCTCGAGCAGCGCGGATTGAGTCCGTGGTGAAGCGCGATTGATTTCGTCGGCGAGAAGGATGTTGCAGAAGATCGGCCCTCTGCGGAAATCGAACGTGCCATTGAGAGGGCTGTAAACGGAGGAGCCCAGAATATCGGCCGGCAGCAGGTCCGGCGTAAACTGAATGCGCTTGAATTCGGAATCGAGCGAAACGGCAAGTGCCTTGGCAAGGGTTGTCTTGCCGACGCCGGGAACGTCTTCCAACAGTACCGAGCCACCAGCCATCAGCGCGATGATCAGGATCTCGATCTGCTGCTCTTTGCCGCGAATCACGGAGTTAAGGTTTTTGCGCAGGGCCTGGAGTTCTCCGGACATCCGTTCCTGTGCTGATTCGGTCTCCCGGTCTTCCCTGACACGTGCCTGTTCCAATAGCTGTTCCGCGCTGCTCATACTGCAGAGGTCTACCCGAGAGCCCCGACGGTGGCAAGGCTTCGCATTACGCATTACGTCAAAAGGCCGCCCCAAGGTGGGACGGCCTTCATTCAGGTTTGCATGTTGTTCGGTGTTTGTGTTCTCAATCTGTCTCAATGATTTCGATATCCTTGATGACAATGTCCTTGACCGGGCGATCTCCTCGTCCGGTCGCTGCGCGGCCGATCTTGTCAACGACTTCGTAATTGAGGACAACCTTTCCAAAGACCGAATGTTTGAAATTGAGCCAGGGCGTTGCCTTGACGGTGATGAAGAACTGGCTGCCGTTGGTGTTGGGGCCTGAATTGGCCATGGACAGAATGCCCGGGCCTGAGTGTTTCAATTCTTTGTGAAACTCGTCCTTGAATCGAAAGCCGGGGCTCCCACGGCCGTTGCCAAGGGGGCACCCGCCCTGGATCATGAAATCCTTGATCACACGATGAAAGACGAGCCCATTGTAAAATGGCCTCGAAACCCTCTTGTTGGTCTTGGGATCCACCCAGCTCTTTTCGCCGGTGGCCAGGCCGATGAAGTTGTCCACCGTCATTGGAACTTTGTCTTTGAAAAGCTTAATGACAAAGTCGCCCAAGTTCGTGTGGAAGACGGCGAACGTGCCGGACAGGCCTTTCTCCTTGAGTACCTTTTCATTGAACCCGGCGCTCTCGGCAGTGCCCATCAGTAGAAGCGAGAAACCGCAAACGATAGTTATTCCGACTGACTTTCGAATCATTGTTTACCCCCTTAAAGTGGAAAATTGCGTTCTCATTTGGTCATCGAGTCATCTCAATCTCGACGAATGGACGAACAGAGTATTCACATCGTCGATGACTTTCTAACCATTCGCCATCAACCATCAACCATCAACCATGTCTTCCCTGCCTCGCCCAGAATATCCACGTCCACAGTTTCTTCGAAACGATTGGCTCTGCCTCAATGGCGAATGGCAGTTTGAAATTGACCAGGGCAACAGCGGCCTGACGCGGGGGCTGAAGGATTCGGAACTGTCGAACAAGATAGTCGTTCCCTTTTGTCCGGAGTCCGAGCTGTCCGGCATCGGCCATACTGACTTCATTCATGCGGTGTGGTATCGCCGCGAGGTCGAGATTCCTGGCGAGTGGGCCGGACGCAATGTCCACCTGCACTTTCAGGCCGTGGATTACGATGCAACGATCTGGGTGAACGGCATTGAAGTCGGCCGGCATCGAGGAGGATGGTCGCCGTTCACATGCGACCTTACCGGCGTGGCCGGGCCCGGAGAAACTGCGACTATCGTTGTCCGCGCCCGCGACCCCAAGGAAGAGCCGCGGCCGGGGGGCAAGCAATCCAACCACCGATTCGATAACGCGGGCTGCCATTACACGCGCACGACCGGCATCTGGCAGACGGTCTGGATGGAGCCGGTGCCCGTTCATCATCTCAAGCGTCCCCGCATCACACCGGATGTTGCCAATGGCCGTTTCCGAATCGAACAGCCTTTGAGCAGCAACGCGGCTGGTCTGTGTCTGCGTGCGAGGCTCTCTGATGAAAAGGGTGAAGTGACCACGTCGGAGGTCGCAGCCGATAAAGATTTTGCTCCGATGCTCGACCTGGATATTCCTGAAGACAGGATCATATTCTGGGGGCCGGGCGAACCGAATCTCTATGACGTCGAATTGGAATTGATCGACGCTGACGGCAACGTCGTCGACTCTGCAAAGAGCTACGCCGGTCTGCGAAGTGTCAGCATTGACGGCAAGAAAGTGCTCATCAACGGCCGCGCTGTTTTCCAGCGGCTTGTGCTCGACCAGGGCTATTATCCGGATGGTATCCTGACCGCGCCGACGGATGATGCGCTGGAGAAAGACATCGAGATTTCATTTGCCTCAGGCTTCAACGGCGCGCGCCTGCATCAGAAAGTTTTTGAAGAACGTTTCCTCTACCTTGCAGACAAGATGGGCTACCTGGTCTGGGGCGAATTCGGCGACTGGGGTTTCCGCGACCGCGACGGCAGGCCCAATGACGACTATTATCACCACCCGGCCGCGACAATTCAGACACAGTGGCTGGAGGTCCTGCATCGTGATTACTCGCATCCATGCATCATCGGCTGGTGCCCGCTCAACGAAACTTTCCAACCGATAGACGAAGGTATTCAGACGCTGGATGACGTCACTCGGGGCCTCTTCCTCGCCACCAAGGCGATGGATACAACGCGACCGGTTCTGGACGTGTCCGGCTATTCGCACCGGGTGATCGAGACGGATATCTATGACTGCCACGACTACTCCCAGGACCCCACGGAACTCCGGAAGCGACAGGCCGGCCTTGCAGAGGGGAATCCTTACCAGGCCATCGCGCAAGGGGAAAGAAGAATCTCTTTGCCCTATCGCGGCCAGCCGTTTTTCGTGAGTGAGTTCGGCGGCATTAAGTGGTTTCCCGCGAAACAGCAAGATGCCGACCGCGCAGAATCCTGGGGTTACGGCGAGCCACCCAAATCCATCGAGGAGTTTTACGAACGTTTCGAAGGCCAATGCAATGTGCTCCTCGATAACCCTGACATGTTCGGCTACTGCTACACCCAGCTCACAGACATCTACCAGGAGCAAAACGGCATCGTGTTTTTCGATCGCAGCCTGAAGTTTGATATGGAGCGGCTGCGGAAGATACAGACGAAAGAGGCAGCGATTGAACGGATGCGTGATACGTAAACGTAATGCGTAACACGTAATGAGTAATGAGTAAGAAGAACTGCAATGGCCTCTTGCTCTGAGTTGCAGTTTCGTAGGATACTCGATGCGCTCGTGGGGAGCTGACGCTGCGGGGCAGTTCCGGTATTCGGTCACTCTGTGACCGCTGAAAATCTTGTCGCGGAGCGCCAAGACCACGTGCTGACTCCGGGTCTCTAACGAATTACGAAATACGGATTATTCCCATGAAAGTCCTCATCACAGGCGCCAGTGGCCGTCTCGGCAGTTATGTCGTTCGTGATCTCGAAAACGATCACGAGCTCGTCCTTGCTTCCCGCACTGAACCGCATGAAGAGATTTCGCATCATCCCTGGGTGCGGTGCGACATCACCAATTTTGATGAGTGTCAGAAAGCCGTAAAGGATGTTGAGGCTGTCCAGCACCTTGGGGCACAGCCCTGGCCGGTCGATCATCCGCACATGCGTGACAAAGCTGAAGAAGAAGGCATCCCGTTTGATGTCACTTTCAAATCGAACATGCTCGGCACTTACTACATGCTCATGGCTTCAGTCGAGGCCGGAGTGAAGACTCTTGTCTTCTGCGGCAGCAACTGCTCACTTGGGCATGGATTCAGAATCAGCGATACGCCTTTTCCGATCGAGTCGCTGCCCATTGATGAGACTCATCCCTGCTTTCCGGAAGATTCATACAGCTACACCAAACGTGCGGGCGAAGACCTGCTTGCGAGTTTCAGCCGCGCTCACGGCATCCGAACCTATGCTACGCGGCCGGCAGGTATCT
>Ga0208129_1000590_pt1 | contig 15292 bp, 14 predicted proteins | sample ETNtaG_13_FD_185759 | JGI IMG/M metagenome (GOLD analysis project Ga0208129, IMG submission 185759) | Marine microbial and viral communities from oxygen minimum zone, Eastern Pacific Ocean - ETNP201306PF47B (SPAdes) (version 2) | ecosystem: Environmental > Aquatic > Marine > Oceanic ...
ATACTCAAGAATCTGCAAACGAACAGAGTGAAATTCGACGTCAAAAACTTGCTTTGAGAAGAGAGGCAGGATCTCCCTTTCCCAACCATTTCCGACGGGATGCCCTTGCCGGGCAACTACACCAAAGCCATGAAGACAAGAGCGGTGAAGAGCTGGAGAGTGAGCAGATACGGGTAAAAGTAGCCGGCCGCATGATGGCCAAGAGGGTGATGGGTAAAGCCAGTTTTGCCCACCTTCAGGATGTATCAGGAAAGATCCAGCTCTTTCTTCAGCGCGATACCCTTCCAGAAGGTGTCTATAACAATGAATTCAAGAAATTTGATGTGGGTGACATTCTTGGTATAGAGGGCGAACTCTTTCGGACCAAAACAGGTGAACTCACTATTCGGGTTGATGCCATCGAGCTCCTGGTTAAATCACTCAGAGCACTGCCAGAGAAGTTTCATGGCCTGACTGATCAGGAGATCCGTTATCGACAGCGTTATGTTGATCTGATCATGAATCCGGAAGTTAGAGAGACCTTCCGTATACGATCCAGGATCGTTGAGTTTATTCGTCGCTTTCTCAGCCGTCAGGACTTTCTTGAAGTTGAAACACCGATGATGCAGGCGATACCGGGTGGTGCCGTTGCCCGACCATTTGAAACCCACCACAACGCTCTTGGGATGGACCTCTTCCTGAGAATCGCCCCTGAGCTCTATCTAAAACGACTTGTGGTGGGCGGGTTCGAGAAAGTGTTTGAGATAAATCGTAATTTTCGCAATGAGGGGATCAGTGCTCAGCATAATCCCGAATTCACCATGCTGGAGTTCTATTGGGCCTATGCGGACTATCATGATCTTATGGATCTGACAGAGGCGATGATGCGGGAGTGTGCAAAAGAGGTTCTGGGATCGTCTACGGTTGACTATCAGGGAGAATCATTTGATCTTGAAACGCCTTTCGTTCGAATGACGGTCAGTGAGTCAGTGCTCCATTACAATCAGGACCTTGATCTGGGCGATCTGGGTTCAATTGAGACCCTAAGATCAAAAGTTGAATCACTCGGCATGCCTGTAAAGGAGAGCTGGGGAGAGGGCAAGCTCCTGTTGGAGATCTTTGAAAAGACGGTTGAAGAGCAGCTTCGATCACCCACCTTTATTACGGCCTATCCGGTAGAAGTCTCTCCTCTCTCACGGCGAAATGATGATGATCCTTCAGTCAGTGATCGCTTCGAGTTATTTGTAGCAGGGCGTGAGATCGCCAATGGGTTTTCTGAGCTCAATGATGCTGAAGATCAAGCCGAGCGATTTCACCATCAGGTCAAGGAGAAGGAGGCGGGAGATAACGAGGCCATGCACTACGATGCTGACTATGTTCGAGCACTCGAATATGGCCTTCCCCCGACTGCAGGTGAAGGCATCGGTATCGACAGACTGGTGATGCTGATGACAGACAGCCCCTCAATTCGAGATGTTTTGTTGTTTCCTCATATGCGGGCGGAATCCATCGACACGTGATTAAACCACTGGAACTGGCGATAGGGCTGCGTTATACCCGGGCACGCCGACGGAACCATTTTATATCATTCATCTCCATGATCTCGATGATGGGGATTGTTGTCGGTGTATGGGCACTGATTACTGTCATTTCGATCATGAATGGGTTTGAACGTGAGTTGCGCGATCGTATTCTGGCTGTTGCCTCACATGTCACTGTGAGCGGGAGTAATGGCTGGCTGGCAGAGTGGCCGAGAGTGAGCGAGCGGATAGGGGGGTTGGCCGATATTAGAGCAGATGCCCCTTTTATCCTTGGCCAGGGCATGCTGACTCGAGGGAAAGCGGTAACAGGGGCAATGCTTCGCGGCATTGTCCCCACACTTGAAGACGATGTCTCCCAATTATCGGACCATCTTGAATCAGGATCTTTCGAATCACTGGAATCAGGTAAGTACCATATCGTTATCGGTTATGTCCTCGCGAGACAGCTTGGGGTAGAGGTCGGCGATAAAATTACAGTGGTTTCGCCCCAGGGCAAAATCACCCCGGCAGGGATGCTGCCTCGACTTCGCAGGTTTACCGTTAGCGGTATATTTAGGATGAATATGTATGAGTATGACAGTGCTCTGGCCCTGACCCATATTGAGGATCTTGGCCGGCTCTTGCATTCAGAAGGAAAGGTGAGCGGATTGAGGTTGAAGCTGGAAGATGTCTATCAGGCGCAGTCGGTCAACCGTAAGCTTACCCAAATGCTTGGGAGTGGGTATTACATCAATGACTGGACACGGGAGCATGCAAACTTTTTCAGGGCGTTAAAGATTGAAAAACGAGTGATGTTTGTCATTCTCTTTCTCGTTGTTGCGGTTGCCGTATTTAATATTGTTTCGGCTTTGGTAATGGTGGTTGCCGACAAACAGGCCGATATCGCAATTTTGCGAACCCTGGGGTTGAGCCCCGGAAGTGTGATGGCCCTATTTGTGATTCAGGGCACTGTTATTGGCTTGGTTGGATCTCTTGCCGGGGGGGTATTTGGTGTTTTAACGGCAATGAATGTTGAAACCATTGTTCCTGTCCTTGAACAATGGCTTGGTTTTCAGTTTTTCCCTTCAGACATCTATGTGATCAGTGATTTCCCGGCTGAAATGCGTTGGCCTGATGTCTTTATCATCACTGCTCTCTCATTTGTCATGAGCATAGTGTCAACACTCTATCCTGCTCGTCGTGCGGCAAAAGTCCAACCGGCAGAGGCCCTGAGATACGAATGAAGAGCACGCCCGTCATTGCCTGTCGTGATCTCTCCAAGAGATATGGAGAGGGTGCGTTGTGCGTCAATGTACTCCAAGAGATCACTCTTGATGTCGAGAGGGGTGAACAGCTGGCAATTGTTGGCGCATCGGGCTCAGGCAAGAGCACCCTGTTGCACCTTCTTGGGGGCCTCGATCTTCCGGATTCCGGAGAGGTAATGGTCAAGGGAGAGAACCTCGCAAGGATGAACGAGAAGAGTCGAGGCCATACTCGCAACCGCTCACTGGGTTTTGTCTATCAGTTTCACCATCTTCTCCCGGAATTTACCGCTGCAGAGAATGTTGCCATGCCGCTTCTGATTCGTCGACAAAACACGGCCGAAGCGCTCTCACTCGCCTCTGACCTCCTAAAGAGGGTGGGCCTGGGCGCTCGTTGTCACCACAAGCCGGGCGAACTCTCCGGGGGTGAACGTCAGCGCGCCGCTGTTGCCAGGGCACTGATCAGCCAACCAGACTGTGTGCTTGCAGACGAACCTACGGGCAATCTTGATCGCATGTCAGCCGCATCCGTTCTGGATCTTATGCTTGAGCTAAATCGTGAATTCAATACAAGCCTGATTGTGGTTACCCATGATCAGCAGACCGCAGAGCGGATGCATCGGACGGTCCATCTGGAGGATGGCAAACTGACATAGCCGGAAAAGACCCTGCGCGTTCTCTTCGAACCTATTGTTGATCACAACGATGGCGGTTGTCGGGAGAAGGAACAACAAACAAGAGCCCATCTAGATCAGGTGCGGCTCTTTTTTTTTATCTCTTTACGCTTTCGTCGGCGTTCCCGCCAAGCAGCAACCACGTGCAGGCGCCAGAGCAACTGGACAACAAAATAACTTATTGGCGCCATAACGGTGCCTACAATCAAACAGCCCACAAAAAGGGTGAAATAAGTCTCATTGACCAACCACTCCATGGTCAGTTTTTCATAGGAGCGGGTAGGCTCTCCGAGAAGTGCAGAACCGACGAGATACCCTGGCCAGTAGAGGGGTATCCAGGTAAGCGGATTGGAGATAAAGACAAGTCCGACCGAAAGTGGAACATTGGCTCTTAGCCAAATTGCTGCAAACGCGGCAACGATTGACTCGAAGGGGATGGGGAGATAGGCACAGAATAGACCAACAGCGGTCCCAAGAGAGATCGAACGACGGTTAATATGCCACAGATCATGCGCCATTAACCTTGGGCCAATCATCTTCAGATGCTTATGGTCTGAGAGCTTATTATGGTCTGGAAGGTGTTTTTTCAGGAACTTGCGGGGCATGGTTACAGGTCTAAATCACACTCTAGGTAAAAAATCAGGTTTAAAGACTAATACTACTCTTTATTTATCAATGAATAGAAATATTCTGCACGATGCAATTGGATTTTGCTGCGGCAACTCACTCATTCTCTTCTCTCCTAATATCTACTCCTGGGAAATTCTTCTCCCTGGGGTACTGATCGTTGTGCTCGCCCGCTACTGGAAAGTGCTTTCACCACTGCTCTTTCTTGTATTGGGAGCCATCTGGGCGATGATCCATTCAGCCGCAGTACTGGATCAACGGCTCCCCTCCTCACTCGAAGGCCAGGATCTGATGGTCACCGGAACGATCATCGGCCTTCCTCAAAATCGCCAGCGTTTTATCCAGTTTGATTTCAATATTGAAACATCAACCGCAGAGGGTGCCACCTTGGCGCTACCCGAAAAGGTGAGGCTAAAGTGGTATGGGCGCTATAAAAAGGTGGGTGCGGGAGAACGATGGCAGTTAAAAATAAGGCTCAAGCCGCCCCGTGGTTTTCATAATCCTGCTGGTTTTGACTATGAGAGGTGGTTGTTTGGGCACCGGATTGGGGCCACGGGATATGTCAGGTCATCGGATCAAAACCAAAACAGGGGGCTCTCCCCAAAGCTTGGGGCCCGATTGGATCAATTTCGATCCTCTGCACAAGAGTCTGTGTGGGTGAGCCGGGAACGGCTCTCAATGAGAGGTTTGGTCACCGCCCTTGGAATGGGGGTTCGAGAGGGGATCTCAACCTCTCAGTGGAACACCCTGAGAGAGACAGGCACCTCACATCTGGTCGCCATCTCCGGGCTTCATGTCGGTCTTGTTGCCGGGCTTGTCTATCTTCTGGTGTCGGTGCTTTGGGGCCAAAGCAGTCACCTCATTCTCTGGCAGCCCACTCAACGAGCGGCGGGCATTATTGGCTTTGCCGTTGCCATTGGCTATGGGGCAATGGCCGGCTTCAGTCTCCCTACCCAGCGCGCATTGGTGATGCTTGCCGTCTATCTGGGAAGCCGTATCTTCTACACCACGACCCGCCCGGGCGGTGCACTGGGCGTCGCTCTGTTTGCCGGTTTGATCTTTGATCCACTGGTTCTTTTAAGCGGTGGGTTCTGGCTCTCATTCGTCGCCGTCGGAGCCATACTCCTTGGGCACTACTCCAGAGTGAAATACCCACATCTCGAGGATGGCCAAAATCAACCATTTAAAAATGATCAGATAGTCACAAGATTGCTTAAAAAGTGCTTCAACGGGATAAAATCTTCGCTAAGGGTTCAATTTTCAGTCGGGATCGCGCTGATCCCCGTACTGGTTCTCTTTTTCGGCAATTTCTCCCTCATTGCCCCAGTTGCCAATCTTGTGGCAATCCCCTATATCGGCTTTATTGTGGTGCCCCTGGTTTTGCTGGGTGATCTATTCCTGGTAGCAGGATTCACCGCCTTGTCGGGAGAGCTCTTTGATCTGGGCGCAAGAGCGCTCCAGCTCTTTTGGCCCCTGCTGGAGTTTCTTGGAACAAGCGAAGCCTCCAGTTACTCCCCGCCCGCACTCCCCTGGTGGGGTGTTCTCTCGGTCGCGGTTGGCGTCGGGGTATGGTTGATTCCCAGAGGGATCCCGGGACGCTGGCTCTCGCCGCTTCTGCTCCTGCCGCTGCTCAGGGCCCCAACCTCAACTGCCCTTGATGACGGTGAGTTCAGGGTGACTTTTCTTGATGTTGGGCAGGGAACAGCGATCGTGGTGGCCACCCGCAGCCATACTCTGCTCTATGACAGCGGCCCGCGATTCAGTGATCGTTTTGATAGTGGCAGCGACATCATTATCCCCTTTCTGCGGGCACAAGGGGTGGCCAGCCTTGACAGCGTGGTGATTAGCCATGGTGACAGTGATCATTTGGGCGGCTACACCGGTGTTGTTGAAAATATATCGGTAGCGAAAACCTATACCTCTTCAACAACCGATCTAACGGCTGCTGAGCCGTGCCGCGCCGGCACCCGCTGGCGTTGGGGGGGTGTCGATTTTACTTTTCTCTCACCCGGGACCGGCTCATTGTTGAAAGGCAACAACGCCTCCTGTGTGCTTCATATCGAGAGCCCTTCTGGCTCACTCCTGTTGGCTGGGGATATTGAGAGAGAGGGTGAGGCACTTGTGGTTTCCGAATACGGCGACAGGCTGCGCTCTGATCTGCTCTATGTTCCCCACCACGGGAGCCGCACCTCATCTTCTGCTCTCTTCCTTGATCAGGTTCAGCCGCAAAGTGCCGTCATTAGCAGTGGCTATAACAACCGCCACGGCCACCCCCATCCCGTTGTGGTTGATCGCTATCGTCAACGAGAGATCGAGTTGGTCAATACCGCTGATTCAGGGGCGATCACCGTTCACTTCAGGGAAGAGGGGGTTGAACTCACCCGTCAACGGGATGCCCAGAGACACATTTGGCACAGCGACTATGGGGATAAGTGATTACTCTGGTATTCTGTCTTTTAGAGCAAAGACCGTTTGGAGAACCAGATCATCAAAAGCCTGCACTTTCACCTGTCTGTGTCTGTCGCAATCCCCTCTATGCCGGATGGAGAGGGAGAGGTGAAGGGATCCCGATGAGGATTTTTCTCCAGCAGGCCTGGCGCAAAAGAGGGGTGACGGCGATCGTCCTCTATCCGCTGAGCCTCCTCTATGGCCTGGCTTTCAGGATACGAACCGGTCTCTATTCTGCCGGCATCCTCAAGAGCACCCGGCTTCCTGTTGCCGTCATTGTCATCGGCAACCTGACAGTAGGAGGGAGCGGCAAGACGCCCCTGGTGATCTGGATGGCCGCCTTTCTCAGGGACCGGGGTTGGCGCCCGGGGATCGTGGCCCGGGGGTATGGGGGAAAATCCACAACCTGGCCGCAGGCGGTCACCGATAAGAGCGATCCTGATCAGGTGGGTGATGAAGCGGTTCTCCTGGCCGGAAGATCCGGCGTGCCTGTAGTGGTCGCCCCGGACAGGGCGGCGGCGGCAAGACAGCTCATCTCTGATCACCAATGTGACATTATTATCAGTGACGACGGTCTTCAGCATCTCTCTCTGGCCCGGGATATCGAGATAGAGGTGGTTCGAGAAGGAGCGGGATATGGCAATGGCTGGCTGTTGCCGGCAGGACCTCTTCGTGAACCTCCCCATAGAGCTGTCGATTTCAGGCTGGTAACAGCAGGAGGCGGGCAGGGCCGAGTTGAAGAGGGCTTTACGGTCACCACCGAAATTGAAGGCGTACACCAAATGGGTGATCCTGAGGCGGCCCTGATGCCGATTGAGAAACTGCCGGCCAGGGAGATCCATGCGGTTGTCGGGATTGGTCAGCCCGAACAGTTCTTTAAGATGCTGGAGAAGAGGGGGCTTACCCTTATTCGCCACCCCTTTCCCGACCACCACCGCTTTGTTCCTGAAGAGATACCGAACGATGGACGGCCGGTCATAATGACAGAAAAGGATGGGGTAAAATGTCGCCCCTTCGCCCGCCCTGGCTGGTATATTCTTCGGATCAGCTCCCATCCAGGCAGCTCATTTGAAGAGGCACTGCTCGCCCGAATCGGTCAATGACGCGATAACTATGGAACACACATTCGATATCATCATTCCGGCCCGTTACGGCTCCAGCCGCTTGCCGGGCAAGCCGCTCCTCAAGCTGGGTAACAAGCCGCTGATTCAATGGGTGATAGAGCAGGCAGTCCAGAGCCGTGCGGAACAGGTTATCGTCGCCACTGATGATGAGCGTATAGCCGCAGCCTCTTTACATGCGGGGGCTGAAGTGGCGATGACGGTATTAAATCACCGCTGTGGCACTGAGCGCCTTGCGGAGGCCGCAGAGCAGTTTGGACTTGATGACGGCCGCGTCGTGGTTAACCTCCAGGGGGATGAGCCCTTGATGCCTCCAGCCCTGATTGACCAGGTCGCTGAGCTGCTCTTTGCCTCTCCCGAAGCGGTCATCTCCACCGCCTGTGAACCCATCTCCTCCCCTGAAGAGTTTATGGACAGCAATATCGTCAAGGTGGTGGTCGATCAGGAGGGCAGAGCGCTCTATTTTTCACGCGCACCCATCCCCTTTGAGCGTGATCGTCCTCAATCCGAAGCCACCGGCTGCCATGGAAAACGCCATATCGGCATCTATGGCTACCGGGTGGGCTACCTCAAGACCTTTGCGGCCAGAACACCCTCTGAGCTCGAGCAACTTGAAAAACTGGAACAGCTTCGGGCGCTTGATCATGGCGAAACCATAGTGGTGGCAAAGGCCTGTGAACGTCCGGGTCCCGGCATCGACACCCCTGAAGACCTTGAACGTCTTAATGCCGCCCTCTCCGGATGATCCCAGTTTTTTTTAATCCAGAACAAAAGCGCCATGAAGTCACTGTTTCTCTCGTTCCTCTTTGCTGGCTTCTGGGCCTCTGCGGCTATTGCAATGCCTCCGTTTCCCTCTGAATTTATTTTTGAATATCACTGGCAGGCGGGCAGTATGCCGCCCCCCTACCACTACGAATATTCGGTAGAGATCAACGCCAAAGGGGAGGGCACCATCCACTTCTCTCCTGACTACCCGGGTGTGGGGTCACCTCACTGGACGAGGTATTTCACCCTTCCTCGGGAGGAGCTCAACACCCTCTATCAGGATCTGGACCGCTCCGGTGCCTTTTCGGGCAAGTGGAAGTCCGCCGATAATCACATTGTCGGCGGGTCACTGGAGTGGATGTCGGCGACTGTTGATGGCGAGGTCTCCTCCATACCCTCAACACGAACAGCCGATTCTGATCATCGCGCAAGTGCCATTTTCAAGCAGATAAGGTCTGTTATTCCGCCTTTAATAATGAATGAACTCATGAAGTTAAGAGAAAAATATGAACAGGATTATGAAAAGTAATGGAACATAAAATTGGAGTGTTGTTTGTCTGCCTGGGAAATATCTGCCGCTCGCCTACGGCCGAGGGGATCTTCACCGAGAAAGTCGAGGCAAGTGGGGTTTCCGACCGCTTTGTTATCGATTCAGCAGGCACCCACGCCTACCACATCGACGCTCCCCCCGACACCAGGGCACAACAGGTCGCTAAAGCGAGAGGCATTGATCTTTCAGGGCTTCGTGGCCGCCAGGCGACTGAGGATGATATGGCGCGTTTTGACTATATCCTGGCAATGGATAACACCAACCTCAATAATCTGGAGCGGCTGGCCTCGATGGATGAGCGCCAAAAAATCTCCCTCTTTATGAGCTACAGTCAACGCTTCGATGAGGACGAGGTCCCGGATCCCTACTATGGCGGCATCTCAGGCTATGAAATGGTCAGCGATATGATCGAGGATGCGGCGGAAGGACTGCTGGAGATCCTGCGTCGAGAGCACCGAATCTGAATGCTCCGGACCTCAGATCGACAATTTAAAATCATCACTGAGCGCGCGTCATTCAGCTCGCACGTTCGACATACTCACCCGTTTCAGTATTGATCTTTACCTTGTCGCCAATATTGACAAAGGTGGGAACGGTTACCCTCAGGCCGGTGTCCAGTTTTGCCGGTTTTCCAGAGCCTGAAGCGGTCTGCCCCTTGATCACTGCTTCGGTATCAACCACCTCCATGATCACCGATAGAGGCAGTTCAACCCCGATAGGGTTGTCATTGTGGTAGTTGATCTGGACTTCGGTATTGGGCATCAGGTACTGAGCCTGGTCCCCGAGGTGTTCATCAGAGAGGGTGGTTTGGTCAAAGGTCTCAGTGTCCATGAAGATAAAACCACTGCCATCGTTGTAGAGAAACTGCATCTTTCGGGGTTCAACATGGGCTTTTTCAAGTTTGTCGTCCGAGCGAAACCGTTCATTGAGCTTGGTACCCTGGGAGATCTCTTTCATTTCAACCTGAACAAAAGCGCCCCCCTTTCCAGGTTTGACATGATTTTTCTTAAGAACGCGCCAAAGTTTGCTTTGATGTTCAATTAAATTTCCAATACGAATTTCGAAGGCAGAGATTTTCATAGTTTTGGCTTGATCAGATCAGCTGTGATGGCGCATTCTAGGTGCTGCCCGGACTGACGGCAAGCGCTTGCCGTATCCACCACTGAACCCAGAATAAGGAGTTGAATTTGTTTGAGGACTATTTTGATCTTGAGTGTCGGGCCTGTTCCCGATTATCTGATTTCATGGATGGGGTAAAAGAGGACTATCCCGACTATCACTGCCGACCGGTAGAGCCGTTTGGCGACCCGAAGGCTGATCTGTTGATTGTGGGCCTTGCCCCGGGCAAACACGGTGCAAATGCCAGCGGCCGGCCCTTCACCGGCGATTTTGCAGGCATTCTCCTTTTCAGGACCCTTTATGAATTTGGCTGGTCGAGCGCCCCGGAATCCCTTCACCGCAGTGATGGCCTGACGCTGACTCGATGCCGCCTCACCAATGCGGTCAAATGCCTCCCCCCCGAAAACAAGCCGGTGGGCGCCGAAACACGCCGATGCAATCCGTTCCTGGCGGCCGAGATCGCCACCCTCAAGCCCGGAAACCTTATTCTGGCCCTTGGGGGCATCGCTCATCGTGCCACTTTGATGGCCCTGGGGCTGAGACAGGCGGAATATCAGTTTGGCCATGACAACCTCCACCACCTGCCGACAGGGGTCAATCTCCTCGACAGCTACCACTGCAGTCGCTACAACACTCAGACCCGGCGGCTGACGCCAGCCATGTTCAAAGAGGTTTTTGCACACGCTCAACGTTTGCTAAATCAGCAATGACAAAAGACCCCAAAGCGTCATCGTCAGGGCCCTTGCGTGATCTGGTAGATCATGCTCCGGGTTTGCCCGGCATCTATCAGATGTTGGATGGGGCAGGGGAGTGTCTCTATGTGGGAAAAGCAAAAAACCTTAAAAAACGGCTCAACAGCTATCTTCAGGGCTCAAGACAATCATCAAGAATCAAGCTGTTGCTCTCCCTGGTCAAGGATCTGCGAATATCAGTCACTCAGACAGAGGGCGAGGCCCTTCTCCTTGAAAACAATCTTATTAAATCCCAGAAGCCACGCTTTAATATTCTGCTCAGGGATGACAAGAGCTATCCCTGGATCTGCCTGAGTGAAACAGCCGGCTTTCCCAGGCTTTTTCAATATCGAGGGCGACGAAAAAAACAAAATCGTTATTTTGGTCCCTATCCAGGAGGGGCATCCGTTCGTGAAGCGATCACCACCCTTGAAAAAGTATTTCGCATCAGAACCTGCAGCGACAGCTACTATAAAAACCGCAGTCGGCCCTGTCTTAAGTTTCAGGTCATGCGCTGTTCAGCCCCTTGTGTCGGCAAAATAGATCGAGCGGCGTATGCAGAGGACCTTCGTCAGGTGGTTCTCTTCCTTGAAGGCAAGGACCGCAAGCTGATCGATCAGCTGGGTGATCAAATGGCCAAGGCCTCTAATGAGCTTGATTATGAAAGAGCAGGCCTGATCAGGGATCGCATAGCGCTCCTGAGCCGGGTGCAGCAGAGACAATTTGTAGAAGGGGGGCAGGGTAATGTTGATATTATCGGTGTTGCCGTCTCCGGCAGAGAGGGCTGTATCGAGATGGTTAAAATCCGCTCCGGAAAGCAGCTTGGGAATCGCCGGTTGTTTGTCCATCAGGAGGGTGAACTTGAGGTTGGCGAAGTCATCTCCGCCTTTCTCTCACAGAGCTACGAACTCTCACCCTCCTGCTCAGAAATAGTGGTGATGAAAGTGCCCGAAGAGCGTGCGCTTATCGAACAGGCGCTTTCACAACAGGCGGGCCGGAGAGTACAGATCCGATCCCGAGTGAGAAGCCATCGGCAGCAATGGCTGCAGCGGGCCATCGACAATGCCCGGGGGGCGCTTGAGAGCCGAAGAGCAGTCAGGTCCAACCATCGGCAACGGCTTAAGTCCTTTGCCGAGGTGCTTGATTTGCCGACGCTGCCAAACCGCATTGAGTGCTTCGATATCAGCCATACGGGCGGCGAGGCGACTACGGCATCATGTGTTGTATTTGATCAAAACGGTGCACAAAAGGGCAACTACAGACGATACTCTATCCGTGGCATTACCCCGGGTGATGATTATGCCGCCATGAGACAGGCCCTTGAAAGACGTTTTAGGCGAGAGAGCATTGAGAATGGGGCCCTCCCTGATGTACTCCTTATCGATGGCGGGAAGGGGCAGTTATCGATCGCCACCGCAGTGCTGTCAAGCCTCTCACTGACCGCGATTATCCTGGTGGGTGTCTCCAAAGGGCGAAGCCGCAGGCCAGGAGAGGAGACGCTCCATCTCGCACACACCTCGACCAGGATCGATCTTCAACCCGATTCAATCGCCCTCCATCTGATCCAGGAGATTCGTGATGAAGCCCATCGATTTGCCATTACCGGGCATCGTCACCAACGCCAGAAGAGCCGTCATCACTCTGTACTTGAATCAATCCCGGGAATTGGCGGTCAACGCCGACAAAGGCTGCTCAAGACCTTTGGCGGCCTTCAGGAGGTGTCACGGGCAGGAGTAGAGGATATAAAAAAAATTCCAGGATTTAGTGCTCAACTGGCTCAACGGGTTTATGATTACCTTCACCCATAATTTATAAACACTGTGTGGAGCAGGCCGCTCCGAAAAATAGAGATGAATCTCAATATACCCAATATCCTGACTTTCGCCAGAATCATCATGATTCCGGTGCTTATTCTCTTCTATTTTCTCCCGCTAAAAGGGGCCAATGAGATTTTGGCCGCTATATTTGTGTTTGCCGGGATTACAGACTGGCTCGATGGCTATCTCGCCCGAAAACTAAAACAGGGGACCGCCTTCGGCGCCTTCTTGGATCCGGTGGCTGACAAGCTGATTGTCTGTGCCGCCCTTGTGCTCCTGCTTGGTGATGATCGCGTCATGGAGGCAGTCTATAGCCGAATTGCGTTTATTCTGGCCTGCGTCACTATCATCGGCCGAGAAATAGTGATCTCTGCCCTTCGTGAGTGGATGGCTGAGCTCGGAAAACGTGCCAGTGTTGCCGTCAACATCATGGGAAAGGTCAAGACCGTTGTCCAGATCGTTGCCATCACCATGCTGCTCTACTTCGATACTCTGTTTGAGCTGCCCATGGTAAAGCTGGGTGAACTGTTGCTCTATCTCTCTGCTGCTTTTACCTTGTGGTCGATGGTGGTCTATCTGCGGTCAGCCTGGCCCATCCTGACTGAAAGAGAGGGCCTCGATCGCGCTACCGACAGTGAGTAAGGGGGGGTTGAAACTGGCGCTTGATCCACAGCGCGCTGGCGAATAGAATCCACCTCCCAAAGCGGGAATAGCTCAGTTGGTAGAGCACGACCTTGCCAAGGTCGGGGTCGCGAGTTCGAATCTCGTTTCCCGCTCCAGTTTCAGGGGGAAGAACTTCTTTCCCCTTTTTTATTGTCGATGCCTTGCAGATCGAGTATCGATTGCCTCATAGGCTGAGTGGCAGAGTGGTTATGCAGCGGCCTGCAAAGCCGTTGACCTCGGTTCGATTCCGGGCTCAGCCTCCACTTCCCGCTTTCGCCCTCCAACTGTCTCTTTAACTGCTTGGCCTGTTTAAGTACCGATCGAGTTGATCGGCAAATGCTTTTCTGTCACTTTTTGTGAACGAGGGCGGGCCCCCAGTCTCGATCCCGCTCCCCCGGAGGGAGTCCATAAAATCCCTCATATTCAGAGAGGCCCTGATGTTCTCTTTGGTATACAACTCACCTCGTGGGCTGAGTGCAATCCCACCTTTTTCAATCACTTCTGCCGCCAGGGGGATATCACTGGTGATAACCAGATCCTGAGAGGCCATTCTAGTGATAATTTCATTGTCGGCCACATCAAAGCCCGAACCCACCTGGATAGCTCTGAGGTAGCGAGAAGAGGGGATCTGAAGAAATTGATTGGCCACCAGCGTGACCTCAATCGAACAGCGTATGGCCGTTTTATAGAGAATCTCCTTGATGACCACCGGACAGGCATCGGCATCAACCCATATTTGCACTCAATATCCCCTCACCTCGGACAATTGTTCCGTTATCTTCTCATAAGCCAACTGTTGCAATAGAACAAATTCACAATTAGCCTGCACTCATGTGTCTTCTGCTCCTCGCCTATCGCTCCCACCCCGACTATCCGCTGATTGTTGCCGCCAATCGAGATGAGTTCCACTCTCGCCCGACGGCACCGGCCCAATGGTGGAGTGATTATCCCAAGGTTCTCGGAGGACGAGATCTGGTTGGCAGTGGAAGCTGGCTTGGGGTCACCTCCAGCGGGCGATTTGCCGCGATCACCAACTTTCGCGACCCCAATAGCCTCTCTCCTGAGCGCCCGTCACGTGGTCTTCTGATCAGCGATTTTCTTATAAATAGTGTCTCACCTGTCGACTACCTTGTCGATTTGACTCAGCGGGGGGGTGATTACAATGGTTTCAATCTTCTGCTGGCCGATAGAGACGGCCTCTGGGGTTATTCCAATCGAGAGGGAGAGATCAGAGGGATGGCCCCCGATTTTTTCGGGGTGAGCAATGGGCCATTCGATTCATCATGGCCAAAAGTAATTCGTGGGAGGGAGCGGCTCAGGGCGATTGTTGGAGGAGATAACACAATCGAGATTGAAGCGCTCTTTGACCTTCTCTCTGATCGGCGCCAAGCTGAAGATGATCAACTTCCACAGACTGGAATTGATCTTGAACTGGAGCGATTGCTCTCTCCCTCTTTTATTGTCTCTCCGGATTATGGGACAAGATCCTCAACCGTAGTATTGCTGAAAGAGGACGGTACTCTGCGTTTTATTGAACGGACTTTTGATCCTCAGGGAGTTAAAAGCGGAGAGGTTGATTTCACCCATAGCGCAACCTGAAGAGGGGATTGGGAAGATAGAACCACACCCTATTATTGACATCCGTGTAAAATAGCCCCCGTTGAACGCTGCCCGGGTGGCGAAATTGGTAGACGCAACGGACTTAAAATCCGTCGACTTCGGTCATGCCGGTTCAACTCCGGCCTCGGGCACCATATATAAAATGTCTATATTTCAATTAATTATAGACTTTCTTGCAAAAACCCTAATTTGGGGTATAGCGAGAAAAAGCGCTGTCGCTACACCGTCGCTACAGATAAAACTACAAATTTAGCCTGTTTGCGTAGAATGTCTTTATGAAACACAACTTTTTTGATCCCAGGCGGGGTGTTCTGTAGCTGTTGGGTGGTAACTCCGCTTGAAAACAGCCGCTAATTAGGGCAAGTTGTGAGTTGTGGATAAAAAACAGAAGGGATG
>Ga0208129_1000597_pt1 | contig 15223 bp, 8 predicted proteins | sample ETNtaG_13_FD_185759 | JGI IMG/M metagenome (GOLD analysis project Ga0208129, IMG submission 185759) | Marine microbial and viral communities from oxygen minimum zone, Eastern Pacific Ocean - ETNP201306PF47B (SPAdes) (version 2) | ecosystem: Environmental > Aquatic > Marine > Oceanic ...
CGCAACAAGAAGGAAGAACTGGTCCCGCCAGAGTTGTCGCTGCTTGAAGCGCAGCGGATGGGACGGATGTTTTCACCCAGTGGCGTCTTTGCCAAACGCAAGGAAGGCTTTGAATACCGGCAGCAGCAGGTAGAGATGGTTCATGGGATCTGCCAGGCATTTAACGAAGGCCGCCACGCGCTGATTGAGGCCGGTACCGGGACGGGCAAGTCGCTCGCATATTCTGCTTGCGCGATTGGCTGGTCGATTCTGAACGGTCTGCGGGTGGTCATTTCCACGAACACAAAATCGCTGCAGGATCAGCTTTGCGATAAGGACCTGCCGGAGCTCAGGAAAGTCTTGCAGAAGAACTACAAGACAGTGCGGGTGAAAGGGGCAGACAACTATCTTTGCGTCAGCCGCCTGATGAGCATTCTGAACAGAGGAGAGAGCGACCTGCTGGTGCGAGACCGTCTGCCAATCGCTGCGCTCGCGGTCTGGGCGGCGCGCACGAAGTCCGGGGACGTGACCGAGTGTCCTGGATTCATCAATCAGAAGGGGCGCGAGATTTGGAGCCGGCTCAATCTCGGCGGAAGCGAATGCATGCGTACGTGCCGCAACCAATGCCGCTGCTTTCTCTACAAGGCCCGCGGCGAAGCAATGCGGGCAAACATCGTAGTGGCCAATCACGCTCTCGTCTTTACCGACATGGCTATGGAGAACGGCATCCTTCCCAGTTACTCCTACCTCGTTCTGGACGAAGCGCACAACGTGGAACGAGTGGCGACCGATCACCTGTCCCGGGAGGTCACCTCGTTTCGCGTCTTTTCTCTTCTCGACAATCTTTACATTAAGGAAAAGAAACAGGGCCGCGGCGGGCGCGGGGCCCTCGGCTATCTGCATTACGTGGTGCAGCGTGACCTCACCCAAAAAGATTCCGCCCCGCTCAAATCCAAATTTGAATCCGCGTGCAAACAGGTTGACGTGGCGCGCGATGCGTCCGGCGAGTTCTTTGACGCGCTGTCCCTGCTCTTTGAAAGTGGAAAAGGCTCGGCCCGTGAGCCGTCCAAGAAACGTTTCACGAGCGAGACGCAGGAAGGCGCTTACTGGCAGACCATCCGCCGTACAGGGAATGAGCTCTGCTCCGCGCTCAACGCGATCCTGGACGCGGCCGAGAGTGTCTCGGAGCAGGTCGCACAGCAGCAGAAACTCTCGGTACTGCGTGCGCCGATCGAGGAGCTGAAGCGGCACGTGGAGGATGTCTCCCAACTCTCACAGGATGTCGAGTTCATTCTCGAGGCCCGCAGCGACAACGACGTCTTCTGGACTGAAAAGCAACGCTGGCGCGGACGATGGAATTATTCCGCGCACGCGGCCCCGATCGATGTTGGCCCTTTGTTGCGCCAGCACCTTTTCGAGAGGAAGTCGACAGTGCTCATGGTGTCAGCCACGCTCTCCACGGGCGGCAGTTTCGATTTTCTGAAACAGCGGATTGGGATGGACCAGCTCGAGGAACAGAATTTCTGTGAGCTGCTCCTCGGCAGTTGTTTCGATCTTCAGAATCAGGCCATGCTTGCCATCCCAGCCTTCCTCCCCGAGCCGGGCTATCAGGCCAGTGATTTCGGTGAACAGCTCGGCCGCCTGCTGGTGGATGCTCTCCGGGCAACCAAAGGCAGGGCCCTCGTCCTCTGCACTTCTTACAGCCTGATCGAGGAATTGTATGAGCCGCTGAAACGTGACCTCGCGCTTTCCGATATCCGAGTGCTCGCCCAAGGCATTGATGGCGAAGCCTCCAGCCTCACGGATGATTTCAAGTCGGATAGCAGTTCAGTGCTCCTGGGCACGCAGAGCTTCTGGGAAGGCTTTGACGCACCCGGCAACACCCTCTGCTGCGTCGTCGTTTCGAAGCTGCCGTTTCCCGTTTTCAAAGATCCTATTGTCGAGGCCCGGTGCGAACTGCTCGAATCACGGAACATCAATTCGTTTTTCAATTTTATGGTGCCGAGCGCGGCCATCCGATTGAAACAGGGATTTGGCCGGCTCGTCCGTACCAAAGATGATTACGGAGTTGTCTTGCTCACTGACAAACGCATGCTCACCAAACGGTACGGCAGCACACTGCTGCAGTCGCTGCCGATCCCTCACATTGCATTCAGTGACGCGCCGGCCCTCATCCAGCAATTTCAGAACTTTTTTGAGGTGAAAGATGCCCAACGCCAATGAGGTGGACCTGGCCCGGCAGGTTTTGAAAACCGAGTCCGATGCCATTCTGAAACAACTGGACTGCCTCGATGACAACTTCGTGAATATAGTGAACGCTATCTCGAATCTTCCGGGAAAGGTCGTCATTACCGGCATCGGCAAATCCGGCATTATCGGCTCGAAGATAGCCGGTACGCTTGCGAGCACAGGGACCCCCGCTCTGTTCCTTCATCCTGTCGAAGGTGTGCATGGGGACATGGGACTCATCGAAAAAGATGATCTGCTTATCGCCATCTCCAACAGCGGCGCGACTGAGGAGGTGCTCAACCTTGTCTTCGCTGTCGAACAGATTGGGCTTACGACGCTCGGCATCTGCTCCAACCCGGAGTCCACCCTCGCCGAGCTCTGCGATTACAACCTGATCGTTGCCGTCGATCAGGAAGCCTGCCCTCTTGGCCTCGCTCCAACAGCCAGCACGACCGCAGTACTTGCCGTCGGTGATGCGCTGGCCATGGCGCTCGCGTCCAAGAGAGAATTCACCAGCGAAGACTACTCCCGCTTCCATCCCGGCGGCTCCCTCGGCCGGCGGCTCAAGCTTCGCGTTCGTGACATCATGCTCACTGGAGACGCCTTGCCTCTGATCTCTGCCAATGAAAACCTGGGCGCCGCAATGCAAGTGATGTCCTCCAATCAGAATCTCGGCGTGGCCCTCGCTGTCGACAACGATGGATGCCTGGCAGGCATCGTGACGGACGGTGACCTTCGCCGGATCTTTCTGAAGGGACATACTCAGGATTCTCCAATCACTGAGGTCATGACGCAGAATCCCAAGCTCGCGGAATCCGAAGCTCTGGCCTCCGAGGCCCTGATGATCATGGAGCAGATGGCCATTACCTCGCTGGCGATAGTCGATGGCCAATCCCGCCCGATCGGGTTGGTTCATCTGCACGATATTCTGGGCAGGGGGAAAGTAATCTTATGAAGGAATGGTGCTGGCTTAACTGAACGTGGCACGGGCGTCTCGCCCGTGGAGGGTAAGTCCTTTGCTCACGGGCGAGACGCCCGTGCCACGATGCAGGGGCAGATCGGCATCGGCGCTACAAGAAGAGACAAAGCTGTCGCGTCGTCAGTATTGGATCGCGGGGCTCTGCCGAACGATAAGATCGCGTTACTGTAACCCGTCAGTAATGATTATTATGGCACCCTCACATAAGTGGCCTTTGAACAGATAGAGTGACCAATGGAAGCAAAATCAATCCGGGCAAGACATCGAGTATTGAGCGACCAGCATCGAGCATCGTGCGTTGGTTTTCTAAAGGCACTGGCATTCCTGCTTTTGCTCCCACACCTCTCGGCAGAAAAGCCTGCGCGCAAAGAATCGTTCCACTGGCCGGCCTGGAAGATCCCGGCAACTAAACTGGAAGCGGGAAGCGCGCTCTCCATTGTTGAAGACGAAGAAGCGGAGTCCATTCGTGAGTTCGAGGAGGATGGTGAGAAGAAGAAGAGCCCGTCCGCTTTGCAGATTCGTGTGTCCCGAAGGTCCATCGCTAAGGGCTCTCTTGGGATTGCACTGACGCCGGAAGTGAAATGGAAGAGCATCGTGCCGGGGGTCTACCGGCTTCAGGCACGTGTCAAGTTTTCAGGCGAGACAAACGTGATCGGCACACCGATCCGGCTGACCGCCTCTGTGCCTCGTGCTCGCCTTCCGAACGCCTCGGAGGATTTCCACAACTTCGATATCGGTGAAGAGGATACCTGGCAGACCATTTCGCTGATCTACGAGATCGATCAGTCGCTCAGGAAGCGGCTGGCCGCCAGAAAGCCGCGGCACAGTTGGCATTACTCGCATTACCTGAAAGAGATTTACCCCGAATACGAACCCAAGGTGGGAAGCAAGCGGAAGCCGCCAGGGCTGAAGTTCGGAATCGTTTTACCGCGGACGAAGTACTCCTCGTTTTCGGGCGATCCGCCGAATTCCGTACGAACCGTCAGTGTCGATTGGGTCAAGCTCGAGCGCATCCAGCCCTCCAAAGGTTTGACCGTCCGATACCTTCGTGCTGAAAAAAGATGGATCAGGCCGGGCGCCGAACAGAACCTCCACATCCTCGTCGAGAATTTCACCGGCCAGAGCCAGACCCGCGCGCTCGTGGTCGCCCTTGAAAATGAGTTCAACACGCGCAAAGAGCTGTATCGCCAGAATCTCACACTGGATGCGGGCACGCAAAAAGCCGTGAGTGTCCCTTGGAAAACCAGCGCAAAGACGAAGCTTTGGGGCTACAAGGCGGTCGCTGAAACCCTCGCTGCCGATGGCGCAATCGAAAGCTCGGCCTTCGATGTTTTCAGTCTGCATCCCGAGGTCTATGTGGTGCACCTGATGGGCGCGAGGTCGCGCCATTACGATCCATTTAAAGAACACGAGAATCTGGCGAATCTGGTCGAGGTCTTCGCCGCCACAGCCGGCGACTGTGCACGCATTCTGCCGAAAGAGGATCAGTGGCTGTGCGGCATGTCCATCGTTCCGCAGTCCTACAAAATTGTACGGGGCGCCACGGACTACAACCGCAGCATCGGTGTTTCCACGCACATGTATCTGTTCGCCGGCGGCACGGGGAACGCGCTCATGGATCTATATATCCGCAAGCCGGAATACCTCGGATCACGGCTGGTGGCCACGGACCAGGTCTACCGCATCCGGAAGGCAAGCATGGACGCAGTGCGCAAGCACGACTTCAGCACGGGGCCGTTCGATATGCCAAAAACGCCGCATATCGAAGAGCACTTGAACCACTGGTTTCCGGAGCTTATGGACCAAATTACCAATGAGGCGGTCGAGTTCGTGAAGCGTACCGGGTACGAGGGCATCCGCTTCGACGTTGGCATTTTCGGCCCACAGCGTGTGCACTCGCCACTCGGCATTCCGCTGCCATTCAAGAATGAGGAGAAGATGAAGCACGCGGCAAAGAACTTTGATCAGTTCAAAGATGCACTCCGAAAGGCCTATCCCGATTTCGAATTCGGCGCGAACATGGATACGTGGGCCTACCTGGAACGGGTCGGGCGCCGCGACGAAGAGGCCCCGCCGCCGGAGGACTTCCCGGAATTCATCGCATTCGCAAAAGCGGGCGGCATGTTCATGGACGAAGGCACGATGAGTGCCCCCCTCTTCAATCATTACATGAACCGCTACGAAGACGCGATCTGGGGCATCTGCGAGAAACGAAAAGTGGCCCGAAAATACAACGGCGTCTATCAGCTCTTCTCTCCACACCGCAACGGCCGCGGCCACTTCGCACACGATGACATTTACTGGGCCATCTTCACCATCGCGAGCGGCTCATATTACGTGGGCAACTTTTCGGCCGCGCCTTTCTGCGAAGATTCCCCGGGCGTTTTTATTACACGATTTAGTGAGTTCTTCCGCAGCAAAGACCTGGTGCCCATACCGGAGGCTGAGGATGCCATCTACGTCGATTCACCGGAAATACTCTGGTATGCGGATACCGCGGTTCAGGCGAAGGTGGGCGATAAACTCCGCTACGTAATCCCACTCATCAATCCGCCCATTACCGAACGCTTCCGCCGCAACAAAACGAACGAATTGCCGCCACCGGTTGACGAGCCTTTCCCCATCGAAGTCAACATGCCCGAGGGCTATACCAGGGCCAGGGCAACAATGCTGACCTGGGAGCCGCGCACCATGGCCAAAGAACTGAAAGTGGAAATCGCAGACGACGTGGTAAAGGTGGAGTTTCCCGGCATCAAACTTTTCAGGACGCTGGTGGTGGAGTTTGAAAAGTAGAAAGCGTACGGCCTGGTGTGTCGACTACACCTTCGCCTTCAGGCCGCCAAGGCCGAACCGGGCCAGCCACCAGTCGGCGTCACTGGCATTTCCTTTACCCGCAAATAGCCGCGTCATCAGACTGATTTCTTCCCATGCGGCCGCGTAGTCTTTCAGCAGGTAATGGATCTGGGCGATCTCGCGCTTCGGCCTTTCCCTCATAAACCACCGGTGATCTGCAAAAGCTGCAATGCCATCCATGCCGTCCAGTTCGTGAGTTAACTCGCCAAGGGTGGATATCAGCAGTCCAGCCAGTTCATCCATATTGGAATCAGGGCCGATCTCCCAGGCCCGGGGTGCCCTTTCCAGGAGGAATTCCAGGCGGTCACGCGTTCCTCTGACCGAGCACTGGTGTTCTTTCGGCCGCTCCAGAATCGGAAGGGCACACAAGCGGCAGATGGAATCGAAAGCCAATCCGACGTTGATGTAAAACTCGATCTGCTCATTCGTTGCGCCGTAAGCAGTATGAAAACTGACCCCCTGGACGCATTCACCAAGCCGTCGATGAAAGCTCTGCCCGATTCGCCGAAACCCGGATTCGGACAACGTGTGTGCCAGCGTCTGGCTCACCAGTTCATTGAATCGATTTTGGGCAAGAGGTAGAGGTGCTGCAGTACTCAATTATTAGACCGGGGAATATCTCAGGGGGACAACGTCTTAATAAATCAGAAATGTTCGGCTTGTTCAAAATGCGAAATTGACAAAGAATCACTGGTCGTGCCTCCATCCGAAACAACAACCACAGAAGGACTTGACCTCTTTCGAGCTGCAATCAATCGGCAACAAACCGAGACCAGCCGGGTGCCGCACCTCGCGCTTGGAGAAATCTCAGTTGAGGATTGGCTGCGTGCGCACCTTCGACACGCCGAGCTCCACATGAGCTTTGCGGTCCTGAAAACCTGAACATGCCTCCAGGAGATAGAACCGTGCCTTCAGATTCGCCGACCGCAGTGACAGCACTCACCAACGAACAGATTCAATTCTTCAAGAACAACGGCTTCCTGATCCTCCACGGTCTCATTGAACCGGCTGTGGTCGAGGTCTGGCAAGAGGCCATCTGGTCGCATTTGGGAACCGATCCCCATGATCCGTCGACATGGAAGCGAGACTATGTGGTCGAAGGGCTTCAACTGCCGGATGGCACAAACCTGAATCAACAGGCAGGCGTGAAACGGATCGTCGAGCAACTCGGGGACGGAGCATTCGCCGGGGGCGGTGGCGCGCCTCTAATCAAGTGGCCCGAACCGGAGAAGGCGGAAGAATGGTCCCTTCCCAACGATGGTCACGTCGATGGTTACGGACCAGGCGGCTGGTCACCTTTTATGCTGGGTGCAACAGCCTATGTTTTCGATGTCGAGCATCAGGGAGGCGGCTTTACTTATTGGCCAAAGAGTCACTTCTCCGCGTGGAGGTATCTGCTCGATAATCCGGAAACAGTCGATGGGAGTTTCAGGGATCGCGAGGGATTCACCTGGCTATGGTTTCTCGATGATGAGGCCGAAGGCCCTTGCGAGTTTGCAGGGAAAGCCGGCGACGTGGTACTGTGGCACAGTTACCTGTTTCACACGGGTTCGATGAATGTAAGGGAGCGGCCGAGGATCGCGTTCTTTGGCCGGTGGAGTCATCGCGACAGAGAGAGCTTCAAATACGAAATTCCCGAGGACCTCTGGAAGCGTTGGGCGATCTGAGTGGAGCGAATACCTTTCTGCCAAGTGAGAAAACCCATGCAACAGATCCTTAACGTCAGCAACCGAAAGCAGCTCTTCATCGACGAGCGGTGGTTCGCCTCGCAGCAGGGAATGACGCTCACGGTCAATCCACCGATTAAGACCGAGCAGGTTCTTCTGCCCGAAACGCCCTGGGAGAATCACGGCATCCACGGCTACTCCAACGTCATGGACGACGACGGCGTTTACAAAATGTGGTACGACGCAATAGCCGAGGGGTTCGACGTGAAGCCAGAACGGCGTGCCCTCTGTTATGCGACCAGCAGCGACGGCATTCACTGGGAGCGGCCCAACGTAAACGTCTTCGATTGGGAAGGGAACCCCAACACGAACATCGTCATGCCCGGCGCCAATGGCAGTGTTATGAAAGATCCAAACGGTCCGGACGAACACCGCTACAAAGGGCTTGTCATCATCAAGGAGAATGATGCCTGGGAAGAGAGCAGGGGCTGCATCTGCGGAAGCTACGACAATGGCTATTACCTCGAGCTCTACCTGGTGACCAGCCCTGACGGCATCCACTGGAAGCGGCAGAGCCCCTGCGCCCTTCCTTTCTTTCATGACACACAGAATCTGCTTCTCTTTGATGAAAAATTGGGGAGGTACGCCGCATACGTCCGATGGTCGAGTCCTGGCCGTGGGAGATGCGTGGCAAGAGTCGAACTTGACAACCCGCTCGATCTGCCCTGGCCGTTCATAACGCATCCTGACTCCCAGAGAGGGCCGGGGTTGTCCCGTGCGAGGAAAGGCGATGAATTACCCGTTGTGCTTCTATCGGATGAATCCGACCCTTCTGATACGGACCTGTATACGCCGAGCGTTGTGAATTATCCGTGGGCTGAAGACGCGTATTTCAGCTTCACCACCCCATACCGGCATTACCCATACGGTGACACGGCGGATACCACTCTCCATGGCAAAGACTCGCGCGGCCGATTCAGGAATGACGGCCCGGTAGAGGTGCAGCTCGCGGTGAGCCGGGACGGGATTTCCTGGAACAGGCCGGATCGGCAACCTTACATACCCCTCGGGCTCGCAGGGGAATGGGACGGCGGCCAGGTCTACATCGCGAATGGAATGATCCGCAAGGGAAATGAGATATGGCAGTACTACTGCGGCACGCATTACACCCACGGCGCCTATGATGCCGCCGAAGGAGACCGCAGCGGAGGCGTCGGCCGGCTGGTGCAGAGGCTTGATGGCTTTGTTTCAGCCGATGCCGCTTACACCGGTGGAGAATTCACCTCCCCACTTCTGCAGTTTTCCGGAGAGCAGTTGGCTCTGAACGTGAACTGCTCAGCAATGGGCGAGGTCTGGGTCGAGATTCAGGACGAAACAGGCCAGGCCATCCCGGGCTACACGATGTCCGAATCCATAAGCGTCGACCGCAATCACATCGCCGCGCCCGTCAGGTGGCAGGAGAATGACCATGTGGCCGAGCTCATCAATCGCCCCATTCATCTGCATTTCAAGCTTCGGGCCTGCAAGCTCTATGCATTTCAGTTTTCAGATTAGTAGGTCAAGACGGGGGTGTCTTTTACGGATTTCAGGGGCAAAGCCCCGCACGTTTGCCTGGCCCAGCCCGGCGGGCTGGGAAGTAATGAAGGACAACCAAAGGGGCAACGCCCCGACCATTTGCAGCACTCACCTGCGGCAAATGGCCGGGGCGTTGCCCCTGAATGGCAATCCTTCTCTAAACCCAGCCCGTTGGGCTGGGCCAGGCAAACGACCGGGGCTTCGCCCCTGAACAAGAGGACTCCCATTTCTAAGATCCGCAAAAACTCTCCCGTCTTGACCTACTAGATCTGATTCGCCGGAGTACCTCGTCTTTCTGCCGCGAACACGCTACGAACATTCTGTTTCAGATAGTCGTTGCAGCGTGGGAGTCCTTGAGCCATTCACTGGCGGCCAACAGGTTTCTTTGGCAGCGACTGCAGTTCACGCAGCGCGATTTTCAGGTTGTCATTCTCTGCCCCCGCCGCGTCGACCAATTCCTCTTTCAGACGGACATGGGCGCCGTCCTTGCCGAGAAATGCGACAATGACCTTAACGGTCAATCTGTGGAACAATCCAGGGACTGGCTCAGCCCTGCGCAGCCTGTTAAGAAGGGCGGGAATGGCTGGATGTCCGATCTCTACCAAAGCATCAACCGCGGGATATCTGTCAGGTACCCCAAAGCTGGTCCCCAAATCTATTCGGGCGAGGACAGGACCGAGAGGGTAACCGATATCATCGATTAACGTTTCGATGGCTTCGGTCGCACGATAGTGGCCGAGGATGTCCATGCATCTGCTGGAAGCGCGATACTCTCGCCTCAGGTTCTCCTTGTCACTTATGAATCTGATTAATTCAGCAATCACGATTTGTCGTGCCTTCAGCAAGTCCTTTTGCGCTCGCTGAACTGAGCGTGAATCAGCAGCGGACAGATCGGCAATGCTCTGCTGCAGGCCTCGGAATGCCTCGCCGCTTACAGTAGCCGCCCACACAAGGTGAATCACGAATAGTGCTTTGCTCATATACACGGCGACGCCGAGTGCTGTGATGAGATTCTGCATGAGAACAGACCGGACGGAGCCTAGTCAATGTTCAGAACGTAGTCCCCATAATCCTAAAAAGGAATGCCGCGATCGGTTAAGACCTTCTCTCCAAAAGATGAAACAGTGACGCGAACAGATCTGAGACTCTTACCTGTGCGGATTCCCGTCCATTTGGGCCATGCATTCATCCTGCACTCGACGCCACGGAACCCGACAGAGAAGATGGGATCCGCGGTAACAACATTGCCATATTGCCCCCAGCGAGAAATCTCAGAAGACATGAGCGTTGCCGCGCGTGAACTGAGGCGAGAGCATTCACTTTCGTAAATGAACCAGAGGGACAGAACGAGAAGTGCCAGCAGGCTGATAACGAGCAGAGCTTTCTTCATAGAGTGCATCCGATGACTCGACGCCAGAACACTCTGTTCGACGCAGCGATTAAGTGATAGGTTCCCACTTGTGTGGTGCCGCTGACTCTTGTGGTTTCACGCGAATTGAGCCGATTCCGTTCGCCAAAGTCTGAGCCCGATCAGTATCTTTCCGCCCCTCCCTTACTGACACACGAACATGCCTCTCTTCAGGTTATTACCAGCTCTACTTCTTCTTGTTGCGTCAGGCTGTCAGCCCGGGTTCAAGAATTCACCGCGTGCCATCGCCAGACTGATGCCTCACAGGATTGGGCCCGTCTCACCACGGCCGGCAGCCGCTCTGTACCTGGTTGTGGACGAACCAACTCTTGCACACCTGGTGATTAGACGGACCGCTTCGAAGAGAGAGCTGCACTGTCTTGTCCGGGTGTTCGACCCGGATGAGAAGATCGTTTTCTGGCGCTACCTGGAGGAGGCCGGCAATTCCGGAAAGCTCAAGGAACTCCAGCCGGACATTTCTTTGATTCCCACTTCGAAGAGAAAAACGAAGGCGGGAGACCCCGTGCTCCATCACCGTCTTTTATTAGAGAGTGCCGGCATCTACCAGGTGCGCCTGTCCTGCACGCATGATGAGGTGTCGCTGGAACTTCACGCTTCCCGTGATTTTCCCTATGGCGTGTGTTTTCAGAATGGAGAGGGGCTTCCGTGGGCCGGGCAGCCTGAGCGGTTTTATGTTTACGTTCCACCACACGCGGAGACGCTCACCTTGCATGGCGGGCCGGCTGTTCTGGAAAAGGAGGATGGCACTGAGTTGGCGCGTCTGGATGAAAAAGGGGCTGTTGACATCCCCGTCAAAGAGACTCGGAGTGTGTGGCGTCTGAATCTTCCCAAGCCAGCAGATTGGAAACTCCGCGGAACCGGGATGCCTCTCATCCTCTGTTCGAGTGCTGAGGCCGCGAGACAGATTCGCGGGTCCGTCGAGGAACTCCCTGACGGCACCGTGGTCTGTCATAAGTTTCAGAAGAGGATCGCCGAGGTTCTGCCTGCCCTTCTCGATCCATCCAGAGTTGGCAAAACTGAGGAGCTGGTTATCCCATTGAAAACTCGCAAAGAAGCATGGCTGAAGAACCCGCTCAGAAATCAGATTCTGATTGGCAGCTTTCTGCCTGCGATCGAGAAGTGGCTCAGGTCACAGAATCTCGATCCGGAAAGCCATTGGGCCGGCTCTCTTGATGGCTGGCAGGAGAAAGCAAAGGCAAAGCATCCCGACAACCGATGGGATCGTCTGCGAGCTGTCAAGGGCCTCTATGCGGGCGCGTCTTCTCATTACGGCGCTGCGGCCGAACACCTGGCGCTTGCGGCTCTGCATGACGAGCCGGTCAATCCTTATTTTGGCCGGAAGGAGCTCCTTTATCGCGCCGCGGCCGCAGCTCTTCGGGATCTGATGGTACTCCAGGAGGATGAGACATTTCCCGGCACTGCGGACCTGAATCCATATCCCGGAAACATGGGATTCGCACTTGGGCAGAAGACGTTTCCCGTGTACGGCCTCGCCGCGCCACATCTGCCGGCGGAGATTCAGAAGGTCTGGACCGAAGGCCTGCGGCACATCATCGATCGCAGTTTTCCAGACTATCTCGTTTCCGCGCGCAACCAGTCCAGCCATTACCTCGTCGCGTTCCAGGCTTTCGCCGAGGGCTCGGGCAATCCTCTGTATTCGGATATGATGCGTCTCTATTCGCGGCGCTGGGCAAACGGACAGCACCCGGCAGGCTATCACATGGAAGCCCTGGGCCCCGACGCCAGCTACATCGGGATGACTCACTGGCACGAGGCCGTCTATTACCGCATGAGCCAGGACCCACTCATCCTTGACTCTTTGCGCAAGTCTTACCGGCTCTTCAACCACACGGTTGGCCCCGAGCCGGATGGCAAGATGCTGGGCGGATTCAATTTTAATCACCGGGTGGGCGAGGGATTTTATTTCGAGCAGTGGGGCGGCGCGAAAGGCATCCTGGATGACGTGCTGCCCGAGATTGGTGTATGGGTGAAGGTGATGTCTGCAGAAGAAAAAGCTGAAGCGGAAGAGAAAGCGAGGGAGCAGATCACGAACTTCCTTGAGTCCCCGAGGCATCCACGTTACCCGGGCATCACGACCTGGCGATACCGCCACTATTCCGAGCCGGATCGCAGCGGCATTTTTCCCTGCAATGAAAGAGAGTCCTTTATCCGGATTTTTGAAGACGAACTGGTCGCCATCAAACGTCCCGGTTACTACACCTACTGCTACATCGGCAAGCCCGCCGGTCTCTGGTACATCCGCCTTCGTGAGAATTTCCGGCTGCCCTATCCAGGCGACCTCGAGAACACCGGCGGCCCTATTCCAGACATGCGGAAGTGCACCCCCTTCCTTGGCGGCGGGCTCTCCGGATTCTGGACGCCGGCCTACGGACACTTCCTCCTCGCGGCCAACTGGTCACCGACCACCCACCACGGCCTCATTGCCACCCAGAAGGACGGCAAGCGCTACTGGGAGGAATATCACGCACAGACGCACACTCTGGACATCAAGAACGGCAAGCTCAGTTTTCAGGGCAACGTCGAAGGCCAACCTCTGAAGTATCAACGCACCTATACCTTCAACGATCACGAGCTGGCAGTAACCTTGACTCTGGAAGCCGAAGCCGATGTCGATCTTGCAGGCCTCGTGGAGAACATCCCCATCGCCCGGGGAGGCTGGAAAGCCAGAGGCGCCACGCTTGACGCCGGAGGCAAAGCCAAAGGAACGGTTTCCGCTGATCGATTCAAAGCGACGGACAACAAAGGTGCCGGGGTCGAGGTCGTACTTTCCACGAGCCACGAGCTTCGGCTCGTACCAGATGGACTCCGAACCGGCAATTGGCGCAAATTACAGGTAGGCCGTGTGGAAATTGTGTTGCCCGGTAATCTACGAGAGGGTGACAGAGTCGAGCTGGCCTATCGCATGAAACCCGTTCAGTAATTGGAGGAGTCATGACTCGCTACACCATCCTGGTTGCCATTGCCTCTCTGCCTCTGCTGCAGGCAGAGGTGCGGACATCAAGCCAGCAGATTCGGGTTTTGTCCCCAACCCAGGCGATGCTTGATGAACTGAATCACGTCGACCGAATTTTCTCCCGCGAGCCCACCAACGCATTACCCAATGCAAAGCAGCTACGAAATGCTGGGGCATCTCTGCGTCCCAGGCTTGTTCAGATGATGCAGCGAGCCGCGGCCTTTAAAGACAAGCTCAAAGGCGGGGGGCAGATCCAGGTAATCGCGGATCACAATGAGCGCGTGACGAAACTGAAAAAGGAATGGCAGGCGATACGCATCAAGGCAGTGGTCGGCTTACGCAAATTCAGGCTGCAACTGCCCACACTGGCGATGGAAAAGGCGGTCAGCATGCTGGATTCGGGGAAGTTTGAAAAGACCAAAGTCGATGGGGTGATCGTGACCAGGTGCAATCTCTTTGTGCAGTCCTACGTAAGGATGCTCTACGGCTACCGCGGCCTGGATGGTCTGTTGGCGAACCAGATGGTTGCCGCATTCCGTGGAAACAAGAATGAGTGGGTAAAGCTCTACGACAGCAAGAAGCCTAAAGACGTGGCAAAGGCAATGTCGGCGGCAGTCAATGCGGCTAAGCGAGGGGAACTCGTCCTCGTTGCGTGGGAAAACAAAAGTGAGATCGGCAAAGACGGCAAATACCATGGCCACATCGCGATCGTCCTCCCTGAATCTCCGATTCACAGCGATGTCTGGGGAATGGATTTGCCGAGAATTGCGCAGGCGGGCAAACAGTCATTTCCCAAAAGCGGGAGCAAGCCCAACGACTACAAGCTCTCTCAGGGATTCGAAAAGAAACACCAGTCGGAAATGGTTATCTACTCACTGAAGGTTGTGAGATAGACGGCCTCGCAATGCATGCTCACTCAGGAGCAAAAGATGGGGCAATATCGCTCTTGGCAGGGTTCTCCTTGCCAGCCTCAAGCTTCGGTCTTCCCGAGTCGGATGGCGCATCCGTTTTGCTGACATTTACACGAGGCTCCTCGGGATCCGTCGGACGCGACTCTTCACTGAGTTCGTATGGCATGCCTCTGAGTTGTCTCCGCAATGCCGCGAGCTGCTTCTCGGACCGCGGCTTGGATTTGGGGCGCTCTCCAATGAACATCCAACTCGTGGGCGATGTTGCCTTCTTAAACCATGATGCTGCCTGACCTCCTAACTCTGAATGCCTGGCCACCTCAAGCTTTGAGTGCGGGCCGTCGACGTTGAGCAACACATCGCCGGCGCATGTAATCGTGTCTTTTGCTGATGGCAGATTGATATCCAATACTCCCAGTAACCTTACGGTGCCCCTGACCAGAGTTGCGCGAGGGTTCTCCTCTGTTGGAAGCCGAAACTCGCTTTCCGGCCCTAATTCGACCAGCTTGTTGTATGGAATGTAGAGCCAGCAGTATTCGCCCTTCCCTGTCGTGATCTGTGAGCCCGGCGCACAAGTCGCACCTGCGACGAGGGTAGTATCCCCCATCTCATTCTTAATGGAGACCTTAC
>Ga0208129_1000605_pt1 | contig 15117 bp, 8 predicted proteins | sample ETNtaG_13_FD_185759 | JGI IMG/M metagenome (GOLD analysis project Ga0208129, IMG submission 185759) | Marine microbial and viral communities from oxygen minimum zone, Eastern Pacific Ocean - ETNP201306PF47B (SPAdes) (version 2) | ecosystem: Environmental > Aquatic > Marine > Oceanic ...
AACACGGAGGACTTCCACGCGAAGCTGGCAGGCGGGCCGTTCAAGAAATCGAGTGGCGGCACGATGTACGGGTCGTTTGACGTGGAGTTTACCGAGCTGCCCAGTGGTGACGGGAGTTACTTCGCGCATTTCCGGGATGACGGTTTTGGTTACCGGGCGCGCATCGTTGCGCAGAGCACGGGCGCGGAGGGAGGCGCATTCCGGATCGGCGTCACCTCAAAGGGAAAAGAGTCCACCGCCGTGGTGGACAACGATCTTCATCTCGACACGGTTTACAAGATCGTCATCGCAATGAGCCTCGCGGACGCGAGCACGACGCTCTGGATCGACCCGGACGGCGGCGCGGCGGGAGGCGTCACCACGACCGACAATGGCTCTGCTGTGGACGTGACTGGCTTCGCGTTTCGGCAGGCCAAAAACATCGGCGCGATGCTGATCGACAACCTGAAAGTAGGGACGACTCTGAGTGACGTGACCGACGGTGACTGGGTCGATGTCCTGACCATTCTCTCGCAGCCGGAGTCGCAAACTGTGCTTGCGGGCAAGTCGATTTCGTTCTCCGTCTTGGCCACCGGTGCGGAGCCGCTGGCGTACCAGTGGAGCAGGGACGGAGTGGATATTGGGGGGGCGACATCGAGCGCCCTCGAGCTGTCTAACGTCTCGGCTGATGATACCGGCGACTATGTGGTAACGGTCAGCAATGCCGGCGGCAGCGTGGTGTCAAGCGACACCGCCACGCTGAAAGTGCAGGACTCGCCTGGTGGCGACGTGATCACCATCAAGCACCTGCGCTCGCTGGTGGATGATAACCGTGAGCCGTTGGACACGAAGACCATCTTTACCGCCGAGGGCATTGTCACCTCGCACACGAACATGACCGGCGGCAGCCACTCGCTGTTTTATTTTCAAGACGGCACGGCCGGGATCGCGGTATATTTCCGCAGCGGCAAGTCGAGTCATCCCAAGCCCGGCGACAAGGTGCGCGTCTCTGCGCCGCTGAGCCACTTCTACGGTCTGCTGCAGTTCGTGCCGGACGCCGGCAATGCCATGCACCTGGTTAAGGTCGTGAGCAGCAACAACGCCCTGCCCGAGGCGGCCAAGCTCGATTTCATGCAGTCGGATGACGCCGCGGCGATGGAGGCGCTCGAGGGCTCATTCGTGGTCGCCAGCGAGGTGGAGATCGACAGCGGCGGCGACTCGAAGTTTTCCGGCGCCGCCAACTACACGCTGACCGATGCCGACGGGATGACCTTTACCATACGCATTGATTCGCGCATCAGGTCGATCATTGGCCAACCGTTTCCCAGCACCGTTGTCAACGTCACCGGCGTGCTTTCGCAGTACACGCACGACCGGCCGCGCGAAGGTGGCTATCAATTGATGCCGACACGCATCGAGGACATCTCCGGCCCGAAGCTGCCGACGATCGAGTTCACGCTGAAATACGACAACCTAATTCGTCCCGGGCGGCCGATCGAGAGTTCGCGCACCGATCATTTTCTGCTGCCAGGCGAAACTGCGGTGATCGAGGCGGTGGTGAAGTCACCCTCGGGCAATGAGGTGACCGTGACGCCGACGGGAGACTGGTTGCTCTCGGCAAATCCCGCCATCGAAGTCACGGCCAAGCTGGTGCTGACCGCCGGCGAGGCGGATGCCGGCGAGCCGTTCGACCTGTCGCTTGAGGCGGAGAACAACGAAGGCGTGGCGACGCTGGAGTGGGACATTTACGTGCCCAGCGTGGCGGAGCAGCAAGTGGCCGTCACCGAGTTTTTGGCTAACCCGACCGGCAAGGCGACGGATGGCCATTACAACCCGCTGCACCGCGAGACGCCGAGCGACTCGAACCAGATCAGTGTGGAGGATGAATTCATCGAGATTGCCAACCTTGGCCAAGCGGACGTGGATCTGGCCGGTTGGAGTGTCTCCGATGCCGTGGCGCTGCGGAGCAACTTTTACGAGGGCGACGTCCTGGCCAAGCGCGGTGCAGTGATCGTGTATGGCGGCCGGTCGTTCGGCTCCGAGCCGGTGCTCGGCGAGGGCGTGCTGGCGTTGCCGGCCACTGAGAGCACGAGCGGGCTGGGTCTCAATAACAGTGGAGACACAATTACGCTGCGAAACGCCGACGGACACGTCATCGACCGCATCCAGTTTGGCAAGCCAACAGGCAAAGGCTCAATGACGCGGCATCCCGGCCTGAACGGGGTATTCGCGGATCACAGCACGGTGGCCGGGTCGGTCGTCTCCGCCGGCACTTGGCCAAGCGGCGCGCCGTATACGGAAGACGCCGTGGTGGAGATCCCGGAGGTCGCAATCTCCGTCAGCTTGACCGACGGCGAGGTCAGTCTGGATTGGGAAGCGAGCCCTGCGGCGAGCTACTCCGTGAAGGCAAGCGGCGTGGTGGCCGGGCCGTACGAGCCAGTGGCTGAGGCGCTGAAATTCGACGGCGGCGCAGGCGCCTACAGCGTCCAAGCCGATCAAGCGGCGCGATTCTTCATCATCGAAGCGAAGTAACGACAAATGAGGTTAAGCACTTTTTTTATTGCTGCCGCGTTGACGGGGCCGCTTGGCCAAGCGCAGCAGACGTTTCGCGTGGCGACGTACAACGTGGAGAATTATATTCTCGAGCCGATCCAAAACCGGCCGATGAAGAAACCGTTTGCCCAGGCAAAGATTGTCGAGAGTATCCTTGCGGCCAGGCCGGACGTGATCGCGCTGCAGGAGATGGGCAAAAAAACAGCGTTGGCCGAGTTGCAGGCAGCGCTCAAGGCCAAGGAGCTCGATCTGCCGCATGCGGAGTATTTGTCGGCGTTCGATCCGGCGATTCATGTCGCGTATCTGAGCCGGTTTCCGTTCAGGAAAATCAGGCGTCACGATAACGAGAGCTACCTGCTCAACGGCCGACGGCTGCACGTGAGCCGCGGATTTGCCGAGGTGGAGCTCGCGTTGGGCGGCTACTCGTTCTCGCTGATCACGGCGCACCTGAAATCGAAACGCAAGGTGGCCGTGGCGGACGAGGCGGAGATGCGCCTGCAGGAGGCGTACCGGCTGCGGCGAATCATCGACGCGAGGCTCAAGACTGACCCGGAAATGAACTTCGCCGTACTCGGCGACTTCAACGACTATTACAATTCCAAGCCGGTGAAGGCGCTCGTTGGCCGGGGCAAGTCGCAGCTCATCGACGCGCGCCCTGGCGAGCGCAACGGCGACACCGGCCCGAACCTCATCAACGCGAAATGGTTCCCACGCAATGTGTCGTGGACCCATTTTTACGGCGTCGAGGACGTGTACAGTCGGATTGATTTCATCCTGCTCAGCCCCGGCATGGCCAAGGAATTGGATCGAGCCAACTCGTGGATCCCGGTCGTGGCCGACTGGGGCCACGGCTCGGATCACCGTCCCGTGGTGGCCACCTTCGTGGCCGGGGACAAATAGGTTAGCCGCTTTTCTTCGCGGTTGAAATCGCTTCGCGCCCTCGTATAGTGCGCGTCCCTCGCGGGATGGCATGAGCGATTCCTCCCAATCCCAACCGAAGACCAGCTCAAGTCGTCTGAGGGCATGCGGCTGCTTGCCGGCTACACCGGCGACCTTCGTGACCAGACCTGCCTGAACCAGTGATGATGGACGAAACCGACGCACAACCCGATTTGCTCCCGGCGCTGGCCCGGGTGGTCCGCGGCACGTCGATGCTGTTCTGGGGGCTGCCGGTCGCAATGGTGGTCAGCATCATGTCCACCCTCTCGAACTGGACCGACGCCGCTTGGCCGATGGGTATGCTGCTCCCGCCCGTGACTTTCGGGATGCTGTGGTGCGGACTGTGGCTGCTGGGCGCTTTCCAGCCACAGGAACGTGTTTGGCAGGGAGCGCTTGGCCAGGCGAAACTCATGGGTCTGTTCAACCTTGGGCTGTCGCCATTCCTTCACTGGCACCACCGCGTCCCGGACGAGTTTTACTTCGCCAACGCCGTCTGGCTGCTGGCGTTGGCATTCGTAGCCTACTTGATGGCGCTCAACAAGATGTTGTCGCGTCTCGCCGCCATGCTGCCGGACGAGACGCTTCGAGTTGAGGCGAAGCTGTTTTCCCGCATGAATCGAGTGCTGCTGGCGATGACGCCGATCGGCTTTGGCGCCATGTACCTGATATCGCTCATCAACGAGCCGCCCGAGCTGCTCTTTCGGTTCGTGGCCATGGCGGCCAACTTCCGGCCGTGGTTCTTCATGGCCTTCGTGCTCATCCCGGTGTCGATGACCATGTCTCTCCTCTGGAAAACCAAGGAGTCCATCCTCGCCAGTGTCTTCACTCCGAAGCAGTGACCTTGGCCAGGCGCTTGCCCAAGTGCCGACTGAAAACTTGAATCTGGAAACTTGAAACTCTACGCTCGCCCACTTCAACGCATGAAAACCAAGTTCTTTCTCACGATCGCCTTCGTGCTGGCAGCATCGACCCTTTCCGCCGAGGACGCCCGCTGGTGGAAGGGCAACCTCCACACTCACTCACTCTGGAGCGACGGCGACGACTACCCCGAGATGATCGCCAACTGGTATCGCAGCAACGGCTACCACTTCCTCGCCATCTCCGACCACAACGTGCTGGCTGAGGGCGAACGCTGGATTCACCGGGAGAAAAACGCCGGCGGCCAGCGGGCATTCGATAAATATCTTAAACACTTTGGCGATGGGTGGGTCGAGCACAAGGTCGTCAAGGGTGTCCCGCAAGTCCGGCTCAAGACGTTTGCCGAGTACAAGGCAAAGATAGCTGTGCCGGGGAGCTTCCTGCTGATGCAAAGCGAGGAATTATCCGACCAGTTCCAGGGAAAACCGATTCACATCAACGTCACCAACATCAAGAAACAGATCCCGCCCCAGGGCGGAGCAGGTGTGGCGGCGACAATGCAGAAAAACATCGACGCCGTGCTGGCGCAGCGCAAGGCCACAGGCCAGCCGATGTTCCCGCACATCAACCACCCAAACTTCGGCTGGGCGATCCAGCCGGCCGACATGATCCAGTTGCGCGGCGAACAGTTTTTCGAGGTGTATAATGGCCACCCGGCCGTCAACAACTACGGCGACAAGGAGCACTTAAGCACCGGACAGATTTGGGACGTGATCAACGCCTACCGGCTCGGCGTCCACAAGCTGCCGTTGCTGTTAGGCCTGGGCACCGACGACGCTCACAACTACCACGATCTCGCCGTCGGCCAGAGCAACACCGGCCGTGGCTGGGTGATGGTTCGCGCCGAGTCGCTCACGCCTGAGTCGATCATCGTGGCGATGGAGCGAGGCGACTTCTACGCTTCGAGTGGTGTGGCCGTGGACGACATCCGCTTGGCCAAGGGCAAATACAGCTTTCGCATCCAGCCGGAAAAAGGCGTGACATACACCACGTGGTTCATCGGCACGCGAAAGAATTTTAAGAGCAGCAACGACTTGGCCAAGCGCAACTCGCTCAAGACAGCCCAAGCCGGCATTGGCGAGATCCTTGGCCAATCGCAGTTGCTTGAGCCAAGCTACACCTTCGACGGCGACGAGCTGTATGTCCGTGCCGAGATCATGTCCTCAAAAAAGATGACCAACCCGTACGTTGCCGGCGAACAAGAACGCGCATGGCTCCAGCCGGTGCGCCTGGGAAAATAATTTTTATCGATGAATTTGAAACGACTCCTCCTTTGTCTGCCGCTTTGCTTGGGGGCGGCGAGTGGGTTTGCTGCTGGCAGTTCGCCGGCGGATTATCAGCCGGAAGCGTGGCGGCTGATCCAGGCGGCGACGAACAGTGTATTCGGGTTTTCGCGCTTGGCCACGATGTGCGACACGTTTGGGCCCCGCTTTACTGGCTCTACCAATCTTGAGTCGGCCATCGATTGGTGTCTCGCTGAGATGAAAATGGACGGCTTCCAAAACGTTCGTGGAGAGGAGGTCACGGTGCCGCGCTGGGTTCGCGGCAACGAGTCGATTGAGTTGATCGCGCCGCGCCACCGCGAGCTGCCGATGCTCGGTTTGGGTGGCAGCGTCGGCACGTCGCCCGAAGGCCTTACGGCTGACGTGTTGGTGGTCAGCGGGTTTGACGATCTCAAGCAGCGTGCCGCCGAGGCCAGGGGCAAAATCGTGCTCTTCAACGTGCCGTTCACCGAGTATCACGAGACGGTGACTGTCCGCACGCAGGGCGCGATCCACGCGGCTCGGGCCGGGGCGGTGGCGAGCCTGATTCGGTCGGTTGGGCCGTTCTCGATGCAGACGCCGCACACCGGCGGCATGTCGTACGCCGATGGCGTGAAAAAAATCCCGCATGCCGCAATCTCGCTTGAGGACGCCAACATGCTTTCGCGCATGGCGGCCCGCGGTGAGCCGGTCCGAGTGCGACTCAAGATGGAGGCGCGTATGCTGGCCGACGGCGTTTCGCGGAACGTCGTCGCGGAGATTCCCGGCACAGAGAAGCCAGAGGAGATCGTCATTGTCAGCGGCCACATCGACTCGTGGGACGTTGGCCAAGGGGCAATGGACGATGGCGGCGGCTGTCTTGCTGCGTGGGAGGCGGCGCGGTTGATACTCCAGCTTGGACTGCGGCCGAGGCGCACCGTGCGCGTGGTGTTGTGGACGAATGAGGAGAACGGCATGCGCGGCGCGAGGCAATATGCCAAGCGGCACGAGGCGGACTTGGCCAGGCACACGCTTGCAATCGAGTCGGATGCAGGGGTGTTCCAGCCGACTGGCTTCGGTTTCCTCGGCAGCGGTCGGGGGATGGAGATCATCCGTGGTGTCGGCAAACTGCTCGACCCGATCGGCGCCGCCGACATCGCCAAGGGCTGCCGAGGCGCGGACGTGCTCAAGCTGGTGCGGGGTGGCGTGCCGGTGATGCATCTTGAGGTGGATCGCGAAAAGTATTTTTGGTTTCATCACACCGACGCCGACACAATCGACAAGCTCGATCCGGTGGAGTTCAACCGCTGCGTCGCCGCCATGGCCGTGATGGCCTACGTCATCGCCGACCTGCCGGAGACGCTTCCACGATAAATGTTTCTGTAACCTCAATAATCTACCCAGGTGTATTGAATATGCCGGCTGGCGGGAGCGTTTAAATTGGGCTAGTTTTCCTGAACGCGTATGGATTTTTTCTGCAGACGAGCAATTTGCCTGCTGCTGGGCGCTGGATTTGGCCAAGCGCTTGACGGTGCGGAGTTTGCCCAGGACGTCCTGCCATTGCTCGAGAAGTATTGCTATAAGTGCCACGGCAACAAGCGGGCCAAGGCTGACTTGAACCTGGAGGCACTCGGCGCAAAGCCGGAATTTATCAGGAATGGGCACACATGGGAGAAGGTTTACGACATGCTGCACAGGCGCGAGATGCCGCCGGAGAAAAAACCGCAACCCGCCGATGAGGAACTGGTGCTGCTGGTCGAGTTCATCGATGCAGAGTTGGCCAAGTTCGACTGCTCGGATCCGGCTGTGCCGGTGAACCCCGGCCGCGTCACGCTGCGCCGCCTCAACCGCAGTGAGTACAACAACACAATCCGCGATCTGTTCGGGGTGGACTATCAACCGGCGGCAGACTTCCCCAACGACGAGGTCGGCTACGGCTTCGACAACATCGGCGACGTCCTCTCGCTCTCGCCGATCCTGATGGAGAAATATCTGCGTGCCGCAGAGCAGATCGCCGCCAAGGCGATCCGGACCGACATCCCGCCGTACCCGCCCGAGCAGAGTATTCGCGCGAAAAAATGGGGCACGAGGAACGACAGCCAAGCGGTGCGAATCGAGAACGACGATTACTGGGGTATGTGGCGTAATGGCAGCATCGACATACGTTACCCGTTCAAGACTGGCGGCGAATATGTGCTCCTCATCAACGCCTACGCGACGCTCGCCGGCCCGGAGCCGCCGAGCATGGAGGTCCGGCTCGACGGCAACCCGGTGAACACGTTTGAGGTGAAAGTGCTCAAGGATGAGCGGCGCGATTTCGCCGTGAAACTAAAGCCGGGAAAAGGAGCGCACAAAATCTCCATCGCGTACCTGAACAATTACGTGAACAACGACTCGCCCGACCCGGCGCTGCGTGGCGACCGGAATCTGTTCGTCAAAAGCACGACGATGATCGGTCCGCTCGACGCGCCGCAGCCGAGTCTGCCGGAGTCGCACCGCCGCGTAATCGTGCGGCTGCCCAAGCCGGGCGAGGAGCGCCAAGTCGCCCGCGAGTCGCTGGAGCAGTTCGCCGAAAAAGCGTACCGCCGGCCAGTCGCCGCCAAAGAGGTCAATCGCCTGCTGTCGTTTGTGGACATGGTGATAGCCGATGGCGGCTCGCTGGAGGAAGGCATGCAGTTGGCCACCCAGGCGATACTTGTTTCGCCGCACTTCCTGTTCCGCTGGGAGCTGGACACACGCCCGGTGAAGGACGAGCCCATCCGGCCGCTCAATGACTGGGAGCTGGCTTCGCGGCTGTCGTATTTCCTGTGGAGCAGCATGCCGGACGCCGAGCTGTTCCGCTTGGCCAAACGCGGTGAACTGACCCAGCCGGACGTGCTCGCGGCGCAGGTGCGGCGCATGGTGGTCGATCCACGCTCGAACGCGCTGGTCGATAATTTCGCCAGCCAATGGCTGCAGACTCGCAACCTAGAGGGGGTCGCACCGGATCCGGTCATATTTCCCACGTTCGACGACGGTCTGCGGACGGCGATGAAGATGGAGACGGAGCTATTTTTTGAAGCGCTGATGAAGGAGGACCGCAGCGTGATGGAGCTGATCGATGCCGACTTCACTTACCTCAACGGTCGGCTGGCCAAGCACTACGGCATCGACGGCGTGAGCGGCCCGAAATTCCAGCGGGTGAGCTTGGCCAAGGGGAGTGGCCGGGGCGGCATCCTGACGCATGCGAGCATCCTGACGATCACCTCAAATCCCACGCGCACCTCACCGGTCAGCCGTGGCAAATGGATCCTCGAGCAGATTCTCGACACCCCGCCGCCACCACCACCGGCTGACGTTGAGTTGTTGAGCGAGGACGAGCAATCAGTCCAAGCCGGCTCGATGCGCCAGCGCTTTGAGCAGCACCGAGCCAAGCCGGAGTGCGCCACATGCCACGAGAAGATGGATCCGATCGGATTCGCGTTTGAGCACTACAACGCCATTGGCGCATGGCGTGACATGGATGGCAAATTTCCGATCGACTCCACCGGCGAGCTGCCGACCGGCGAGAAAATTGACGGCGCCGACGGATTGAAAAAAGTGCTGAAATCAAAGGAGACCTTCATTCGCGCCCTGTGCGCGAAGATGCTAACTTACGCCCTCGGACGCGGCCTGGAGTATTACGACAAGTGCGCGATCGAGGAAGTATGCAACGGTTTGATGAGCAACGATTACCGGTTTTCGGCGCTGCTGAACGGCGTCGTGAACAGCAAGCCGTTCCTGATGAGCAACACAAAAACAGAGAACGATGAGTAACCCAAAACACCTGCACAGGCGCACTTTCCTCAAGGGCCTCGGCGCGGCGGTATCGTTGCCGCTGCTCGAGAGCATGACACCGGTGCGCGCCATGGCCGCCGACACCCGGCCGCCGACACGCATGGCGTTCCTGTTCGTGCCCAACGGCGTCCACATGGAGGAATGGAAACCAGCCGCAACCGGCGCTTACTACGATTTGCCGCGCATCCTCAAGCCGCTTTCGCCCGTGAAGCGCGACCTCTGCGTGCTCAGCGGGTTGACGCAGGACAAGGGCCGCGCAAACGGCGACGGCCCCGGTGACCACGCCCGAAGCGCCGGGGTGTTCCTGACCGGTGTGCAGCCGCTCAAGAGTGAAGGCTCAGAGATCCGCGCCGGCGTGTCGGTGGACCAGTTCGCCGCGCAGCGGATCGGCCATGAGACGCGCTTCGCCTCGCTGGAGTTGGGCACCGAGCGCGGTCGGCAGTCCGGCAAATGCGACTCCGGCTACAGTTGCGCCTACTCGAACAACGTCTCGTGGCGCGACAGCACCACGCCGATGGCCAAGGAGACCAACCCGCGTCTGGTTTTCGAGCGGCTATTTGGAAACGACCGCGAGGGTGAACGCAACGAAAGCCTGGCCAGACGACAGCGCTACCAGAAAAGCATCCTCGACTTTGTGCTGGAAGACGCCCGGGCGTTGACGAACAAAGTCAGCGGCAATGACCGCCAAAAGCTCGACGAATATCTGACTGCCGTTCGGGAGATTGAACAGCGGATTGAGCGTGCCGAGACCAGCAATGCCCCGCAAGCTGACATGCTCGCCGGGTTGGATAAACCGGAAGGCGTGCCAGACAGTTACGGGGAGCACATTCGGCTGATGGGCGACATGATGATCCTCGCGTTCCAGACCGACGTGACCCGGATCTCGACCTTCATGCTGGCCAACGCCGGCTCGAACCGCAGCTACCGGCCCATCGGCGTGAACGAGGGGCACCACTCGTTGTCGCACCACCAAAACAAACGCGATAAGCTCGACAAGATCAGCAAGATCAACACCTTCCACATCGAGCAGCTTTCGTACATGCTGCAAAAGATGAAATCGATCCCCGAGGGCGCCGGCTCGTTGCTCGACAACTGCATGATCGTTTACGGCAGCGGCATCAGCGACGGCAACCGCCACAACAACGAAAACCTGCCCGTCATTTTGGCGGGCCACGGCGGCGGATGGATCCGGTCGGGCCGGCACATCCAGTACTCCGGCGACACACCGCTGAACAACCTGTTCGTCACGATGCTCAACCAAGCCGGGGCGACGGCCGAATCGTTCAACGACAGCACCGGCCCGCTGCCGTTCCTGACTTGAGTCCCGGGCCGCCGGGTGAAGCGAGAATGAACGCACGCAACATATTTCCCCTGGTGATGCTGGGGGCGATGCTGATCGCCGTCGGGCAGGCGTTTGCCGCCGATGTGGAGGAGTTGATCAACGACCTTAACGACGGGAACAAAGTCACCCGGCGCGGGGCGGCCCGCTCACTGGCGTTGCTCGGCCCAGAGGCCAAGGCAGCAGTACCGGCATTGGTCGATGCGCTTGATGACGATCAGGAACAGGTCTTTTTCTGGGCCGCTACCGCGCTGGCCAATCTCGGTCCGGACGCCCGCGAGGCCACGCCGGAATTGATCAAGCGACTGCGCCGGAGCGGCCGGCGTTATCGCGACCAAGTGCGGCTGCGAGTCGTCACCGCGCTGACCCGGATTGGCCCGGTAGCTGTGCCGCAACTCATTGACGCACTGGATGACGAGAGCCAGTCCATTCGCAGCGGAGCGGTCCGGGTGCTCGGCAACCTCGGTCCGGACGCTCACGAGGCGGTGCCGCGCCTCTCCGCCCTGTTGGCGGATAAGGAGAGTTACATCGGCGAAACCGCCGGGGCCGCGCTGGGTAAGATCGGGCCGACGGCTCACTCGCAAGTGTTGATGGCGCTTGGCTCGGAAAATGAAAATGTCCGCGCCGCCGCCGCGGTGGCCATCGGCTGGATGGGCCAGCCGGGCGAACCAGCCAAGCGCTTGGCCAAACGGCTAGAAGCGGAGCCTTCCAGCCGGGTCATGGCCAACGGGCTCGAGGCTCTGAACCGCGCCGGGCTGCCCGGCGACCAACTGCTGCCGCTGCTGTTGCCCGAGCTGGGGCACGACAACGAGCGCGTCCGCCACGAGGCAATGAACGCCCTGCTCAGCCTGCGTCCTGACAGCCGGGCAGCTGTTCCTCATCTGGTCGAGCGGCTGGGGAATGGTGATCCGGCCAAGCGCAGCCAGGCAATCAACCTGCTCGGGCGCATCGGCCCGGATGCCGGCGATGCCGTCCCCAGGCTGATCGCCCACCTTGGCCAGGCGGCAGAGGAGGAACAGGCGGCATGCCGCCAAGCGATGGTTGAAATTGGCCAAGCGGCAGTGCCGGGGATATTGGCGTCGGCCCAGTCGGAGCCCTTGGCCAAGCTGAACGACGACGCGTGGCAGACCCGGTGTCTGGGCGACATCGGCCCACAGGCGGCGCCCGCGCTCGCGGCGGCGCTCGAAATGCAAAAGACAGGCAGTTCGGCGTACCTCGCCCTGCTTGGGATGAAGAACATCGGGGCCAAGTCAGCGTTGGCGAGGCAGATGATCGTGCCGTTTTTGGAGCACGAACAGGCGGCATTCCGGGGCGTGGCACTGGCTGCGCTGGTGGCATCCACCGCCAAGCCGGCCAGCCTGATGCCTCGCCTGCAGGCGGCCATGCGTGATGATGACCTGCTTGTCCGCCAAGCGGCGATGGATGCCCTCGCCAGTCTTGGGCCTAGCGCGCGCGGAGCGACCTCGGCATTGGTCGAGAGCCTTGGCGACAATGATGCCGCGATTCGGCTCAGCGCCGTGCGTGCCATAGGGAAGCTCGGCAGCGATGATGCGGTCCTGGCTAGGCGGCTGGCCGACATGCTCGACGGTGCCGGGACGGAGCTACGCCTGGCGGTCGTCGAGTCGCTCGGCGGTTTTCGCAAGCTGCCCGGCAGCGCGCTGACGAGTTTGGTCGGCGTGGTCGGGGTGGAGCATGCCGCGACCCAGTCGGCTGCCTTCGACGCCTTGGCCAAGCTGGGGCCTGAGGCCAAGCCGGCGCTGCCGGCGCTGAACCAAGCCGTCCGCCACGACGATTCAGGCGTGCGGGCCAGCGCGTTGAACGCCCTGGCCAAGGTCGAGTCGGATGACGCCAAACTGCTGGAGGAGCTCAAGCAGGCGCTGGACGACTCGTCGGCCAACGTGCGGCACACGGCCATTCGTGAGCTGGGCGAACTCGGCTCCGACGCCCGCCCGGCCGCGCCGGAGTTGTTTGCCCGGCTGGACACGAGCGAGGATCGGCAGCCGACGCTGGACGCCCTGCGGCGGATGCGCGTGCGGGACGTCGACCTGTACATCTCGATTCTCGGCAACGACGAGCCGCTGGTGCGGCTTTTCGCCTGCCAGGCGCTGAGACGGGCGGGAAAGGGCGCGCGCAAGGCGGAGTCGGAAATCAGGAAATTGACGAGCGACAAGTACGACTATGTCCGCCGCGAGGCCCGTCGAGCCTTGGATTCCTTCAAATAAAACAAAGCTATTTCTCGAAATGGCACTTGCAATCGGCATGGCCATGCGTATGTTGCCCCGCCGCTGGGCCCCGTGTTTGCGGGCAGCCCGTTGGAAGCTGAGAAACAACCGTTAACCGAGTAACTTAACCTTTAACCCGGTCGCTCCGTCTTCGGGCGCTTTTCACGAGCCACCGATTTTTCTGGGGAAACTTACTCCAACTTATTATATAATATAGTGTCACTAACCATGGAAGAGGCCATGGCGCAGAGCCAAACCAGCTTTGCCGCAGGCCAAATAGTCAAAGGGACGGTCATTGAGATCCGTCAGAAGGAAGTCATGATCGACATCGGCTACAAGAGTGAGGGCTCCGTGCCGGTCAACGAATTCGAGGATCACGACGAGGAGGAATTAAAGCTGGGAGACATGGTGGATGTGCAAATTCTGCGGCTCGAGGACCGCGACGGCATGGTCGAGTTATCCCACGAGCAGGCCATTTTCAAGCAGAACTGGGACAACATCAAAACCATTTGCGAGGAGGGAGGCCACATCAAGGGCCGAGTCAAGGCGGCGGTCAAGGGTGGGTTGATTGTGAATATTGGCGTGGAGGCTTTCCTGCCGTCGTCGCAGATCGACGTCACCACCCCGCGCGATCTCGAGCCGTACGTCGGCCAAACCTACGATTTCAAGGTGATGAAGCTCAATCTCGAGCGGCAAAACATCGTGCTCAGCCGCCGCGAGCTGATCGAGGAGGAACGTTCCGCCAAGCGCGCGGAACTCCTCAACGACATGGTGCCGGGCGACATCCGCAAGGGCACCGTCAAGAACCTCACCGACTTCGGGGCCTTTGTCGACTTGAACGGCCTGGACGGCCTGCTGCACATCACCGACATGAGCTGGGGCCGCATCACCCATCCCTCCCAGATGCTGGGCGTCGGCCAGGAACTCGAGGTGGTTGTGCTCGACATCAACAAGGAGAGCGAGCGGGTCAGCCTCGGCCTGAAACAAAAACAGGCTAACCCTTGGGACAAGATCGAGGAGAAATATCCCATCGGCGGCAAGGTGGCAGGCAAGGTGGTCAACCTCATGCCGTACGGCGCATTCGTCGAGCTGGAGCCAGGCGTCGAGGGGCTGGTGCACGTCAGCGAACTGTCCTGGACCAAGCGCATCAACAAGCCCTCCGAGGTGATCAAGGCCGGCGAGGACATCGAGGCCGTGGTGCTCGGCATCAATCAGGACGAGCAGAAAATCTCCCTGGGCATCCGCCAGCTCGAGACCAACCCATGGGATTTGGCCGAGGAGAAATACAAGATCGGCTCCAGGGTGGGTGGCAAGATTCGCAACCTCACCAGCTACGGCGCCTTCATGGGGCTCGAGGAAGGGCTCGACGCCATGATCCACGTCTCCGACATCTCCTGGACCCGCAAGATCAACCACCCGTCCGAAGTCCTGGCAAAGGGCCTGGAAGTCGAGGCACAGGTGCTTGAGGTGGATCGGGAAAACCAGCGGATCTCAGTCGGCATCAAGCAGCTTTCCGACGATCCGTGGGACAAGATAGACGATCTGTACAAGATCGGCGACCTCATCGACGGGAAGGTGTCCAAGCTCGCCAGCTTCGGCGCGTTCGTCGGGCTGAAGCACGATATCGATGGACTGGTGCACATCAGCCAGGTCAGCGAGGAGCGGGTCGAGAAAATCAAGGACGTCCTCAAGGTGGGCGAGGACGTGACGGCCCGCGTGATCAAGATCGACCGGGCGGACCGCCGCATCGGCCTCTCGATCAAGGCGGCCAACTACTCCCAGGAACAGCTCAAGGAGGAGGAAGCCGTGCTCGATGCGCTCAGGCCGGGCGAGGATCTCGTGGCCCTGCAGCATGCCTTCGACACCTTCGGCGACGAGAGGGAGGGCGACTCCGCCAAACCGGAAGAGCCCACTCCTCCCGCGGAGGAAGCCAAGGCGGAAGAGCCGGAGTCTACAGCCGAGGGTGAAGAAGCCCCCGCTGAAGCCAAGGCCGCCGCCGAGAGTGAAGAGGAAGCTCCCGCGAAAGACGAAGCCAAGGACGACGAAGCCAAGGACGACGAAGCCAAGACGGACGAGTAACCCATTACAGCCAATCGTTTTGCAACCGGGC
>Ga0208129_1000606_pt1 | contig 15106 bp, 8 predicted proteins | sample ETNtaG_13_FD_185759 | JGI IMG/M metagenome (GOLD analysis project Ga0208129, IMG submission 185759) | Marine microbial and viral communities from oxygen minimum zone, Eastern Pacific Ocean - ETNP201306PF47B (SPAdes) (version 2) | ecosystem: Environmental > Aquatic > Marine > Oceanic ...
GGATCGAGGCACGGCCAATGGTCGGCCATATCGCTGTACGGGCTCGGCCGTTATTTCCAGAAGGACTACCCGGCCCCCGTCTGGCAGCGTTGCATGGACGCAGGGAAGCTGCACTTCGCATCGTTGCACGACTACCTCTGGGTGGTTGGCGAGTACGACTACCTCCCGTGGTTCAGTACCGGTTGCGCGCCCATCCTGACCTACATACTGCTCACAGGTGACCGGAAACCCGTTGAAAACGGGGTCCTGCGCGAGCTCCTGCGCGGCCAGGAGATTCTTACCGATGGCAGCAAGCCGGACCCGCATCTCAATTCCGCGTCCCTCGGTTTTCTACACAAGGCAGCATACCTTTTTCAGGACGGACGGTTCGTGCATTATCAGCAGCAGGCCGATGTCGATACGAACGTCTTCAGGCTGGGGCAATCCTTCTGGCCAGAGGAGAATCTGAAGCCTGCCCCGCCCGCAGATTTGGCCGGCAAGTGGAACGCGCTGCATCTGTCGGAAGAGGAATGGCTGGCACACAGGTCAGGATTCGACATCGACTCGACCTTTCGCTTCGCATCTTTCCGCACGTCGGTTGACGATACCGGTGACTACATCCTGCTCAAGGGCATCAACCGCCAGCTCCGCAACCCTTACCACAATTTCGCGCTCCTCCGCCTCCGCATGGGAGGCAAGACACTCCTCAACGGATACGGCACTCAAATCTACACCCGCGCAGATGGTATGGTGGAGCCGAAGATCGCTATGAACGGAGCGCTTCTCTATCGCGAGGTGCTCGGCCCCATGGCCATCGCGGCAGGCGAGGTGCCGGACCTGCCCTTCTGCAACTGGCAGCGGACCCTCGCCCTGCGAACAGGACGCTACGCTTTGATCGTTGACGCCCTGACCTTCCGGACAGACAGTGAAAATATCGAGGCACAAATCGGCTGGGAGCGCGGACACGGAGTCAAGCCCGCGATCACCGCGCCCGGCGTGCTGTCTCTCTCCTCCGGTGGTGGCCCGATCAATATTCGTGAAGGCTGGTTTGAGGTGCGCGCCGTACTGGCCGACTGCGAGACGAACATGCAGACGAGCGACGCGACAGTCAGGCTGCACGGCTACGACATCATGCTGATGAGAAGCAGGCAACCTGGCCAGTGGCTGGAATTGCCGTTCATGCTGCCGAAAAAGGCGGCGGGCCAAGTGTTTGTCGATCTCCTGAAGTACGGAGACCGCGGCGTTGTCCGGCTAACCCTCGACGGCAAACACGTGGGTGAAAAAAGCTATGACCTTTACGAGAGCGGGGTGAAGAAGCTGCGCGTGGACCTGGGACAGTTCGACCTCGCGGCCGGCGAGCACCGGCTCCGCGTTGAGACGATTGCCACGACGCCTCCGCGCGAGAAATGCTACGTGCCGCTCGGGGGAGTGAGTATCAAATCCGACGCCTTTACCGCCGAAGACGTGCATCGCGATGACACGTGGGATGTGTGCCTTTCCGATCCGGTCGAGACCACTTCACGCCACGCCATCACGACCATGGAATGGCACGGTCCCGGTCAAAAAAGTAAGCAGCAGATATTTTTTACGGCCATCGCCCCGAACCCGAAGGACCCGGCAAGACAGGCTGCGTGTTCAAGGATTGCTCCCAACGCTGCCGCGCTGGCTCTCCCCGAAGCAGCGATCGCCGTGGCTGGAGAGTATGAAGGCATTGAGGCAGATCTGGCCGTGCTCGCGGCAACGCACCTGTTCGGCAAAGGGCTGAAAAAGGCCGGCGTCGCTGCAACGCTTGCCCGCTGTCAAAATCCGGTTGATATCGACTGGGACTTCGCCTCGGGCCGGATCGAACTGCTCGCGGAGAAGGATACCACCATCGAGTTGGCCGCTGTCCCTCAAGATATCCGCGTTGACGGGCGAGAGATCGCTGCTGAGGAAAACGGCCTTATTGCCATCACAATCACCCCCGGTCGGCACAAGATCGAAGACGTTTTTCCTGTGGCCCAGACGCTTCAGGACACCAAGGCGCGCCTGCAGGCTCTTCTAAGATCAGCTCAGGTTGCGCGGAACAAGACTGACTCTTCCGCCACCGCAGAACCTTCAGTTGCCGTTCCCCCTCTACGGACTGATTTCACGGCTGACGTCGGAGGCCCGGTCGTGGATCTCATCACCATCCCGGAAGCTGGCGGCCGCGTCATCTGCGCCGTCGAAGGCAAGACCATCCACCGGCTCGCGCCGAACGGTAAGCCGATGGGAACGCTCGAAGCCGACGGCAACATCAGGATGCTTCGCTGGTGGGCAGAACACGAATTACTCCTCGCCGGCTGTGCCGATGAACAGGTGATCGCTTTCGACCGCGCGGGCAAGCGCAAGTGGGTCTTCACATCCGAAATGGATCCTGCCGTCTTCCGGGCTGCGAAGACGTACTGGTTCAAATCCGCTCCCGGACACGAGGGCATCCACGGTGTTCACACGGGCCTCTTCCTCGATGGCAAGAGCCAGGCATTCGTGGGGAGCGCATGCACCCTCGAAATCCTCGACGAGAGCGGAAATCTTATCAAGCGCATGCCGCAGTTCTGGGGCAAGGTCTCGCACTTCACCATCGTTGACGGACCCGACGGCAGCCTGAACCTGCTCGCAGCCAAAAAATACGCGGGGCACGGAGCCGTCCGCATCATCAACAATCGGAATGTGACACCCGGTGAAGGCGGCTTCCTCTCGGTTCCGTCAGGGCACTACTTCATGCGCGGCTGGTCGAATATGAGCCGGCAGCACATTCTCTACGAAGACCTCGACGGCGACGGGGTCAGAGAAGTCATCACCGATATGAACGGCGCATGGAACCGAATCACCGTCTACACCGCGGCAGGCGAGCCGATCCACGACGTGAGCTTCGGACCGGGGGAACGCATCCCGTATAAAAACATGCGCGACCTGGACATCGCGGACCTCGATGGCGACGGCAAGAAAGAGATCATCTCCGCCACCTCCAGCAGCTTGATCCTCGCGCTCGACTACCAATGCAATAAAGTCTGGGCCAGGCGCCTCCCCAGTCCGGCGACAGTAATGAAGGTCATGCACGCGGATGAATCTGCCCCCGCCGGAATTACACCGTGGATCATCACAGGCTGCGAAGACGGCACAGTTCTGGCGCTGGACGGCAAAGGCAACGTCATTCGCAAGGACAGAGTCAACGGCGCGCCCACATGCATCACCGCACTCGACGAATCAGACCACCGAAAGGGCGCGCTCCTGGCCACTGATAAGGGTGACGTGAAGTTGTTCAGGTCAGAATGATTGCAGTTCTCATCGTAATACGGTCTGCCGGTCGGCGTTACATTGTGTTAATCGAAATGAAGAGGCCGTGTAGTCTTGAAAGCCCACGCTACAGACCGTTGGTAGTTTTCAGTATGATCGCGGCCGCGCCCAGTAGGCCGAGACGAGGGCACTCTTACGGGTTTGGATGACAATTTTCAGGGGCAAAGCCCCGGGCCGTTTGCCTAGCCCAGCCCAACGGGCTGGGTTTTCGGGCAGATCATGTTAGGGGCAACGCCCCGGTCATTTGCCCCAATGAATGGCCTCCTTATAAATGACCGGGGCGTTGCCCCTTTTCAAATCTTTGTACCATTCACCCAGCCCGTTGGGCTGGGCTAGCTAGGCAAACGGCCCGGGGCTTCGCCCCTGAAATCCGTCAGAACGACTCCGTTCTGGAGGACTCGTAAACCAGAGAGATAAGGAGATTACAGATGTCAGCCGAAAAACTTGGCGTTCTCATTCACGGCGCCGGATGGGTATCAACCCAGCACATCAATGCTTTCAAGAATAACCCGCACGCTGAGGTCGCAGCCATATCGAGTCGGACCCTGGCAAGCGCTGAAAAGAGAGCAGCGGAATCGGACCTCCATGTTCCGTGCTTCGATGACTACGAAAAAGGGCTGAGCCATTCCGGTGTGGACATCGTTTCCGTTTGCACGCCCCAGCACGTCCACGCGGACAATACGATCAAGGCTGCGCAGGCCGGCAAGCACATCGTGATCGAGAAGCCCGTGGCCCAGTCGCTCGCAGAAATACATGCGATGCGGGAGGCCATTCAGGTAGCCGGCGTAAAAACCATCGTCAGCTTCGTTCTGCGCTGGAACCCGCTGTTTCAGACGATAAAGAAAATGACAGCCGACGGCACTTTCGGCGAGATATACTGCGTCGAGACAGACTACCAGAGCTATTGCGGCGATTGGTGGGGAGGCTTCTCTGTGGGCCGCACAAAGGAAATGGGCGGAAGTGCCCTTCTAACCGGTGGGTGCCATGCCATCGATGCTCTGCGCTGGTTCGCAGCGCCAGGCGAGTTTGAAGCGGCCGACCCGGTCGAGGTCTTTGCCTGGGAAGGAGGGAAGCGCGGAGCTTCGACGAACCAATACGACCCGGTAGCCAACACCTGGCACGAAGGCGAGCCGCTCGAGTATCCGGGCCTCGAAATGGCCCTCGTACGTTTCTCGAATGGTGTGCTCGGAAAGGTGTCAGCAAACTTCGAGTGCATCCAGCCCTACACATTCCCAATCGAAGTTTTCGGAGACAAAGGTTCGGTCAAGAACAACAAAGTGTGGTCGCACAAGTTTCCCGGACAGCAGGACTGGGTAGAGCTGACGGCCATCTGTCCCGACAGTTCCGATGTAACGCACCATCCCTTCCAGGGCCAACTGGATCATTTTGTCGACTGCATCCGCAACGACCGTGAATCGCACTGCAATTTCGAAGACGCCATCAAAACGCACCAGGTGGTCTTCGCCGCGAGACGCTGTTACGAAACCGGAGTACCCGTGAAGATATCCGATCTGTAACTGACCGGCTGAGTTCTGCCACGTCCCCTCGGTCTCTTCCCATCATGGCCTGGCAAGGATGCAGTTGGCATGACCAGTTCCAAAGCTATCATCGCTTACGTCCGAGTCAGATCAGAACCCCAAAGGAGGAATGCAGATGTTGGCCCCCGCTGTTGAGATGTTACCTGCTGTTGACCTGTGCGATCTGACTGTCACCCGTCTGATCCTCGGAGCGAATCCCTTCGGCGGATTCAGCCACCAGAGCAAAGAGCGCAATGAAGAGATGGTGGCGTACCACACGGTGGAGCGAATCAAAGAGACCTGGGATCGTGCCGAAGTGGCAGGCATCAACACGATGATCACCAACAACGAGACACCCCACGTGCTCCAGGCCGTCCGGGAATATCTGGGCGAAGGCGGGCCCCTTCAGTGGATCGTTCAACTCAGCCACCGGAGCTACGACAGCATGTTCGACGCCATCGACGCGGCAGTGGAGATCGGCGCCAAGGCCGCCTACATACACGGCGGGCTGACGGACAATTTCTATGTCGAGCAGGAAGCGGACACGCTGCGTGCCTGGTGCGAACACATTCGCTCGCACGGAATCCCGGCCGGGGTGGCCGCGCATGCTCCTGAAGCCCATCTCTGGGTCGATAGCCTGGACATTGTCGATTACCACGTGGTCTGCTTCTTCAACTGCGGCAGTCTGCACAACGGCCAGGGCCTCAGATACAAACTGAGTGACCTGTCCGCCGCAGTCGAGTGCGTCCGGGCCATCCGGAAGCCCTGCATCGGCTACAAGATCATGGGCGCCGGCCGCATCGACCCGACCATGGCTTTCGAGTTCGCGTTCGAGAACATTAAGCCCGGTGACATGGTGAACGTGGGTATGCACCGCGGCGACAAGGACGACATGGTCGAAGAAAACGTCGGGCTGGCTCGGCAGGTCCTCAGCCGCTGACGTCGTCTTTGCCACGAGACGCTGTCACGATCACGGTTACGTACTTTTTATGTGAGGAGACATACCATTGAAACCGTGGGAAAGAGTACTGGCAGCATTTGAGCATCGGCCCGCGGATAAAGTGCCGATCTATCAGGCAGGGCTTTCTTCGGGTGTGGCCTCGGCCGTTCTTGGACGAGAGGCATACGTGGGCGGGGGGATTCAGCAGTGGCGCGAATCCCGCGCGCTCTGGAACGGACCGGATGCACACCAGGAGTTTCTCGAACGTTCCATCCAGGACCCAATCGATCTGGCCGAGGCGCTCGACCTCGATCTCGTCCGCCCCGTTTATTGGCGGATGGGGGAGAAGCCGGCAAAACGCATCGACGACTTTTCATTTCTCTACGGCGATCCCGAAGGTGACTGGCGCGTCATGAGGTTCGACCCGGAGACGGAGCTCTACCAGATCGCCGAACGTTCGTCCCGGAGAGAACGAACCATGGCCGACCTGGAGTTGGAAGTTGAAGACGCTGAGCGAGCACTGGAAAACTATCGGCCATCTGCAGACAGCTATGTGGCGACGTACGGACCAGCTCTCGAGGCTTTCAAAAATAAACGTGCGGTGCCCGGCGGGGGCATCGCCCTGAACATCAACTATCTCGAACCGGCGTGGCTGGAAGCAATCGCGCTGCGTCCCGATCTCGTTGCGAGGATTTTCGATGTTAAGGCCGAACAGGCGGCTCGTGCCGCCGGCGCACAAGCCGAGGTGGGGTTGCGCTACCTCATGGGCGGCGGTGACTTTTCTTCGCAGAGAGGACCTTTTTACTCACCCGCAAAGTTTCATGAGCTGACGCTCCCTCGATTGCAGAAGATTTCCGAGGCCGTCCACCGCAACGGCCAGTTCCACATGTTTGCCAGCGATGGCGACCTCTGGCCCGTGGCCGATGACCTGTTCGGCGCCGCGGGCGTCGACTGTTTCTATGAAATCGACCGGAAAGCGGGCATGGATCTTCGAAAGCTCCGACGGCGCTTCCCGGGCCTCACGCTGTTAGGAAACATCAGTTCATACGTCCTGCACTGCGGCAGCCGGGATGACGTGATCGGTGAAACGACGGATTGCCTCGATGCGGCAAAAGAATTCGGAAGCATCATCGTCGGCTGTTCCAATCAGGTGGTGTCCCAGACTCCCATGGAGAATTTCTGGGCCATGATGGAGACGCTTCACGAACAACGCTGATAATTGTCCCGCAAGAACAGACGTCAGCTAGCTCCGCCGGATTTGTGGAAGCGAATCAGTCGAGCCGGGCGGCGGCAGAGAAATCCGGTCATCGAAATCCGGACCTCTGACGTGAAGTTCACGATCATCGAATTGGGCCGTCAGTTCGCCGGCATCGCGGCATGGCGACAGGACAGCGAGGAATGGTCCCATCTCTGATTGTTGAATTCCCAGACACCACAGCGGTCCGACTTGTCCGTTCTCAACCACTACAGGCTCCTCCGGTTGAGCAAAATCGATCAGGAGATGCGGCTTGCCTGCCTCACCCGCCCTGAAAGACGTGCCACTTGTCTGGACGACCGGCATTGTGGGATGGAGCCGAAACGTCGCCGGGCCATCTAGCCGCTCGAATGTATCCCAAAGAACAAAGTAGTCCGGCTTGACGAACAGGTAGTGCCGGTAATGGACCGTCTCTGGCGCCGGAAGCATGTCAAGGTAGGTAAATTGTGAGGGGTCGCGATAATTGTTGTTGACGATCCTGTGCACGCACCAATCGAAGTCAGCGCCGAGATGTGCGAGCAGCGGTGAAGGAGCCTTTTCGATACCGGTGTAGCCGCAGGCGAGATTCCGGTCTCTGGCATAGGTCACCGTACTGTGCACCCACGTGGTGAACGCGGGGATGGGGTTGCCTTCGCTGTCCTCCGTATGGTAGCCGTGGTCTCCGAGAAGCTCGGTGTCCCATGCTGCCAGGTGAATGTGTCCCTGGTCGAAATCCATGTGGTGCGTTGCGCTGCCAGCCCGGAACAAGGCCCATACAGGCGCACCGTCCGCATTCGTTGCTTTGGAGATGATTCCCAGCCCCTGGCGATGCACGCTCTCCCAGGCGGGGGTCACGGATGGAATCGATTCGTCGAGGGTGGTCGCGGTCAGGAGCGGATGTTCCTGATCCTGGACCGGCCGTCCGCCAATGCGCCAGGCATGCATCAACTGCCCGGCCAGTTCAGGATCGGATTCCTTGAGCACGGCTGCGGCGACCGTCAATTCGCCCCGGTATTCCTGAGGTTTACCGTGGCTGCCGGAATTGCCGTTCCCCGGGAGCGGGGCGTGACCGACGGTTTCCAACCGGGGCATTTGCAGTTGAACGAAATGGACGAATGAGCCTCGGACCGAGGAGTTCGACAGGGTCGAGGTAGATCCATACGTTCACATCAGGATGAACCGCGAGTACTGGGTCTCCTTCATCACCAGCCTCGTCCGGACCGCCGCAAGGGGTAAACCCATTCACAACTGGATAAACACGTGGGACGGGTACGGGACGAAACCCATCGACATGTTCCAGGGCATGATCTGTTCCTTTGCCCAGGGCGTTGACGGCCAATCTGTCTGGTCCTACGCACACGTGGGAAGAGCGTGGATGCCGGACTACAAGGAACGCTGGTACTACATCAAGAAGGCGATCGACTTCATCAGAGAGAACAGCGATCTCAAGGACTACGAGCCGGAGAATGAGGTGGCCATCTACGTCCCGCCCCAGACGTACTGGGTCAAGTACCTGGATACGCCCTGGACCAAGCACGCAGGTGTCTGGGGCACCGGTTACTTCTGCGAAAGGACCTACTATTCACTGGTGAGGGCACATGTCCCCACCGACGTGCTGATCCCTCCTCTGGGGCACGAGGAGATGATCCGAAACGACTTGAGCCGTTACAAAGTCCTGGTGCTTCCGGAGGCATCCTGGATGTCCGACGTGGAGATCGGCATGCTCAGGGATTGGGTGAGTGACGGTGGATTGCTCATCGCCACCGGCCCGCTGGCCACCCACACGAAGTACGGCACGAAGCGTGAGGATGAAGGACTGAAAGACGTGATCGGCGCTACATTCGGAGAAAGCAAGGCGAGGAAGTCCATCCAGATCGTTGAGGAGCATCCGATCCTCTCGTCGTTCAAGAAGGGGAGCAGGATAAACTGCGTTGGCCTGCCCCTGAAAGAATTCCTGGCGATGGATTCAGCAAAAGTGACCTACATCGGATCGCCGGAAGTACCCCTTGAAAAAAACCTGCGGACGTTCAGGTACAGAGTCAAAAAACTGAAGGAGATGAAAGTCAGCGCGCCATCGTACGCTGTGAGCAGCGCGCAGGTGCTTGGTCAGTGGGCAGACAAGTCCCCGGCCCTGATCCTTAACAAATATGGCAATGGCCATGCCCTGGCCTGCGCCGCTGTGGACGCCACCATCGCGTATGAGCTTGTGCCAAGATGGAGAGAGAAGACCGACCGGCTCCGTTTCGTGCAGGATGCATGCAGTTGGACCACCAACCTCATCCAATCGGGCTGCCCGCCGGATGTGGAAATCAACGTCATGAAGAAAGGGAAGAAGACCGTTGTGAACTTCTTCAATCAGGGCCACGCCCCTGTCGATGCATTCAAGTTCCGTCTTCCCCTCAAGAAGAAGCCCTCAAAGGTACGTCTGCGGACCGTAGAAACCGATGAGGCTGCCCCAAAGTTTGAGTATGCGAATGGGATACTGACAGTACAGGTTCCAGAGTTTCTGAACTTCGCTCTCTGCAGGATTCGGTAGGGGCCAGCACAAGTGCCTGTTTCAGAAATTCCTGCCCTGTTTCTGGCAATCCAGGATTTGCGATATGAGGGATATTTCATCCGCATTCGTCACGTTCTGTTGTCCCGAAGCAGAACTCCGGACCTCGACCATCAAATAAATTTTGGACAGATCACTGCAGCCCCTCCGCCCAGCAGAAGTCGTGGTCGGCGAATTGCGGCCCATCGTCGCTAAGGTTGCGGACATTGACGGTTCGGATTCATAATGAAGATCCGCTCCTCTAGCCGTCATCCTTGAACAATTCATAATCCTAATGCGCAGCCGTCAACTCCGAACGATTGCAGCCGCTGGCGCGATACTGATCGGCTTGCTGATTGCCAATCATCGTGCAGGCCGCGCCAGCCGACTGGAGGCTGACAGAGCTGAGGCCGACCTTTTCCAGGTGCGCGATCAGCTGCTCCGCTATGAATTGGAGAATGGCAGCTTGCCATCGTCGCTGGATTTCCTGGTACCGGCCTATCTGAGAGACGACCAGATCGCTGCTGGAGGGGAGCTGCTCTACATTTACGATTCAGCGAAGCGAGTTCTTCGACAGGTTGAGGGGCCGGTAGTTGGAGGCATCTTCAAAAGGCGAAGAAACCCTGGGGCGGCCCATCTTCCAATTCCTCAAAGGGACAGCGGCCTCCAGCCGAGGACAGAGAAAGTGCGGGCAGCGGAACTGAGGCCCCCTGTTGGGCAGAAACTGCCACGCCCGCTTGACGGCGCGTTCGTCTTCGAAGCTGAACACTTCACTGAGATGAATTACGGGTGGGAGACACGACCTGATTCTCTCTGTGGCGGAGGCGCTTTCATTCACTGCAAGGAAGGCATGGGCAATGGGGATGGGCAGGAGATCTACAATGTCCGCGATTTCTACAACGTGCGGTCCTCCGACGATCTGACGGTGTTGCGATACCACTTTCGCATCCCTGAGCCAGGCACTTATTACGTCTATGGCAGGCTCTGGACTACGGGAACGGAATGCTCAAATTTTCTGAGGGTCGCCGTTAACAGGGGAGGACCTGGTATCGGCGGGATGGGCAATAGAGTTCCCTTCCGCTGGCATTGGAGTCACATGAATGGCAATCCGGTCAGACTCGACGAAGGAGACCACTACCTTCACGTGTTCATGCACGAAGATGGCGTTCGGATCGATCAGTTCCTGCTAAGCCCGGTCAACATTCCCAAATCGGAACGTGGGGATGAAAAGTATCAAGGGAATCTGATCCCCGGAAAAGGAACAGAATGGGAGCTCAGACCAGGCCCGGCTGTTCAGCTATCCTTCGACTTCAAGAGTCTCGTCATTGCCCCAGAGTTTCCTCCCGAATGCAGAGTCGTTCTGCGTAAGCTGCGGCAGCCTGAAGGGACGGCCCGTCTGAGAGTTGTCCTCCATGGTGCGGGGGCCGGAGGCGAGGACCTTCAGTTGATGAACAGAGACGTTGATCTGCGAAAACTGCCGGAGGTCTCTTTCGCGGATCTGGATTTCAGTCAGCTTGCTCTCGACGATCTTCTCCGGCGCGAGTACTTACTTAAAGCAGAGCTGCTAAGCGGCACTCGAACTATTTCAACGTCGAAGATTCCCCTGATGCGCCCCTTCGATTGGGAAGTCTCGCCCCAGCTTGATTACCTCTCCAACGACGATGCCGGTTCCCTCGATGGGTCAGCAGACCTGTCGCCTGAGAAAGAGTGGAGGCAGTTCAGACTTTCGAGCTGGGATCACTTGGGGGTTCTGGATTTCGGCTTACAGACCATCGGAAACAGCCTGAACGCTCCGCAGTTCACCACGATCTATGCCAGGACTCGTGTCAACGTTCCCACATCAGGAAACTACCTCCTCAAGGTACAGGCGGACGACCAGATGCTGCTCTGGATCGACGGCGCGCTCATCTACCGTCACGACCACACGCGTCCCGTCACCCGTGCCGGGTACAAACACAACGTGTCTCTCACTGCAGGAGAACACAAGATACGCATCCGTGTGAATCAGGAAGAAGGTCGTTGGCAGGCGTCGCTGCGCATCCGTACGGCCGATGATGATCTAAGCGACGTGACGGGCCTCCCGATGGTTGACTCCCGCGCTGAGGGGTCTCTACGAGCCGTCGGGCAATGAACTGCCAATCCTTGACACGTCAGCCAGCGGAAAGGTATAAGGCGGAGTCTGCGTCCTGCGAGATTATCCCTTGGAGAGGCAGTTCATCTGCCGTAGCCAGATCGTCTCTCTCAAGGAGTCAGAATGGGTGCTGAGGAGGCGAGCAATGAGGGCCGGGATGAACTCGAACCACGCGATTTGCCCGTGCGGAGAACTGAACGATGATTCGAAACTTGATTCTGAGCGGCGGGGTGGCTCACGACTATCGCGCGACCTCGCCGATGCTTGCGGGTGTCTTGGAGGAAGCGGGCATTGAATCCGACATCGAGGAGGATTTCGCAGGTGTGGAAGACGGATGCCTCCAGCATTTTGACATGCTGACCCTGAACTGCGTCCGATGGACCTGCGACCAGACGCCCGACTGGCGAGATGAGTGGCATTTTGAGCTGTCACCCAAGGCACGGCAGGAGCTGCTGAACTTCTTTGCCAGTGGCAGGGGCATGCTCGCACTGCATTGCGCTACGATTTGCTTTGATGACTGGCCAGAGTACCGCAAGATTCTCGGCGCATGGTGGGAGTGGGAGTACTCGGGCCACGCGCCTTTTCAAGACCACTCGATGCACATTCGATCTACGAGCCACCCTTTTACGCGGGGCCTCGCAGATTTCGTTATCAGGGACGAGCTCTACACGAGCCCGCGAATCTCTGATTCCGTCGAGCCGTTGATCGATGCGGAGTGGGAGGATGCGACGCACCCGATTCTGTGGGCACGAAAGTACGGCAACGCTCGCGTATGCTACAACGCGTTGGGGCATGGCGTTGAAGCGTTCGAGCACCCCGTCAACCGAATCCTGTTGCAGCGTGGGGCCCTCTGGGTTCTCCGGCGAAGCGATTAGTAGGCCGAGACGAAGGCAATTCTACGGATTTGAATGACAATTTTCAGGGGCAAAGCCCCGGGCCGTTTGCCTGGCCCAGCCCAACGGGCTGGGTTTTCGGGCAGATCATCCTTAGGGGCAACGCCCCGGTCATTTGCCCCAATGAATGGCCTTCTTATAAATGGCCGGGGCGTTGCCCCTTTTCAGATCTTTGTACCATTCACCCAGCCCGTTGGGCTGGGCCAGGCAAACGGCCCGGGGCTTCGCCCCTGAAATCCGTCAAAACGTGGTCGTCTTGGATGACTATCTGAAGAGCCGTTGGCAGGGCCGTCGAGCCGGAATAATCGAAACTGACGCAACGCCTGTTGTGAAAGGGGCAGACATGAGACCGTCACCGAGTTCGTGGGTGGTCATTGCAGTCATTTCTCAGACTTGGCTTGCGTGGGGGGAAGAGGCTCCCAGTCCGGCCCCCGTCAGCCTTGACGATTGCGAGTCCTTCGATGCGCGCCACCAGGTCTGGCAGATTGGCGATGCGGACGCGGAACTGAGCGCCGAGCACGTCACAAGCGGAAAAAGCAGCCTGAAGGTCATCCTCAAGAAACCGGGCGCCTCCCTGCGTATCGAGTCACGGGCGAGGCCGCTTGATTGGAGCCAACACCACTCCATCACGTTCGACGCGTTCAATCCTCACGCGGAACCAGTTCATCTCACCATCCGTATCGACGACAAATACTCTAAGGGGTACCAGGACCGCTTCGAGCCCGGGGGTGTGTTCGCTCTTCCGCCCGGTCGTATGACCCGCATGAAGTTAGTGTTCGACCACCTGCTGACCAAAGGAGGCCGACTGCTGGACCCGTCCTGCATCACCGTTTTCATCATCTATGCGCCGAAGGTGAGGGCCGATTCTCCGCAGACAGTGTTCTTCGACACCTTTCGGCTCACGCCGCTGGGCAAAGGCGACATAGCGCCGCTGCCTCCTGCGAAGAAACCGCTGGTAATCGATAATTGCGAGTCGGCCGACAAATCAAAAGCTGTCTGGAAAACTGCAGGGGTAACGATCGCTTCAAGCCCGGATCACGCGACCGAGGGGAAACAGTCGCTGAAGGTCACCTTCGCGCCGAAGGCCGAATGGCCGGGAATGTTCATCGAACCGGCAAACAAGCCGATGGACTTGCGCCCGTACAGAACGCTGCGGTTTGATGCGCACAATCCTTCAGCCAAAGACCTGCCCATCTACGTGCGAATTGACGATGCCAACAGCTTTAATCACGACTCCCGATTCACGGCAAACACCGTCCGGCTGCCGGCCGGAGAGACGACGACGGTTGCCATCAACATCCACCGAATGGTGTCGACCGCAGGCATACGGATGGACAAGTCCAGAATCGCCAAGCTGATCTTATTCATGAGTACGAACGCGGCCGAACGGGTTATTTTCATTGACAACGTTCGTGTGGATCCCGTGCCGGGCGGGGTAGCCAACGCTGTCGATTTCGGTCGCATACCTGGACAGAATCCTGTCTCGCTGGCCAGAGAGCTGATCAACGATCCGGTGATCAAACCGCTCATTCCCATTCTCAAGGCCATCCCGCCGAAGCGAGTGGCCATCATTTCCCATTCCGCTTCCATGACGTCACATTCGGCTACCAGCGGATCGTTTTTCGATATTGCGGCGGAGACCGTTCGACTCGTGAATCCGGGCTTCCAATACAAAGGGTTTCACAGAGGGATGATGTCTATATCCATCGCCCGGAGAATGTTCCTCAAGCCGGCCCTTAAATACCAGCCCACAGATACCTGCATTGTGGTCTTCCCTACGACGTGGAATGAGGAGCGCGACCTGATGCTCGAACTGATGAAAGCGGGCAGTAACGTGTATCGCTTTGATTCGGTTCTGCCCTGGATCGCCTATTCACCCTCATTGCTTCAGACCTATCGTGATTTCGATAAAAAACACGCCAACGCAAACCTCATCGAGCTTGTCCCTCGGTCGTGGGGAGCGAAAGATCCCTACCGATGGCAGTTCCGAGATGGCCACATGACCACCTACGGCCATCTGTTCTTTGCCAGGGAATTGTTAAAGGAGTGGGCAAGAATCTGCCGCCAGACAGGCCAGCCCCCTGGGCTCGATGAAACCGGAGAGAATTAATTCTGATTGCGGGGGCCTCGCCTGTTTCGATACCCAGGGATGGGCAGGGATGGAAGCCGCGAGACTAACTCCCTTCATTGTGAACTCTTGACTCGCCTGGCCAAGTGTTCACAATAGCGCGGGTGGACGAAAAATACCCGATATGCATTCGGGTGAATAGAACTGTTAGCCGTGTCATATGAACAAGCGATTAGTCTTTCTTTCGTTGACTTTGACAGTATTAGGTTGCTTCAGGCGAGAGAGGGTTTATTCGAGCTTTGGTGGTCTTGCCGTTAGAAGGATTGCCATTACGGAATCCAACCTAAATCGATTGTGAGCTTCCGGCAAGCGTGCATGATTAAGCATGCAGCGTGCTGGTATCCTTTTCGGTTTTCAACCGGGGAGGATTTCCATGGGCAAAAGCGGTACTCAGATACCTGGCGATTTGAAGCGGCTGTCCCGGCGCCTGGCCAAA
>Ga0208129_1000607_pt1 | contig 15105 bp, 18 predicted proteins | sample ETNtaG_13_FD_185759 | JGI IMG/M metagenome (GOLD analysis project Ga0208129, IMG submission 185759) | Marine microbial and viral communities from oxygen minimum zone, Eastern Pacific Ocean - ETNP201306PF47B (SPAdes) (version 2) | ecosystem: Environmental > Aquatic > Marine > Oceanic ...
CTGTGGAAATTGTTAAATAAACTTCGTCTTTTTTCGTGACTACGAGCCTGCCATGAATTTGCGCCATTCTATAATATTCTTAATTGTTTGATGTCTCCAAGTCAGCTGAGAAACTACATCTTGTAAATAATTAACTGTAACTTTACAGATTTCTAATTTTTCTAATGCTGTCTGTATATCTTCATCAGCCCCAAAGAATTTGTCATAATCTGATTTAAGTATTGTAAGGCCTTTAAATGGATCATAATCCCAATTTTTTTCTTGTATTTCATCTTGAGTTAGTTTTCCTGTATACCAAAGCCATTTATCTTTTTGTAAATCTTTTAATGCGTGTTCGTATTTAATTTGAATGAGTTTCTTACTTGCTAATAACTCAGCATATTTTGCGTGTAATTGTGGGACTTTAAGGGAAGAAACGTCTAATTCGATATCATCTATTTGACAATCTTTCTTCCATAATTCTTGAATTTCAGATAAAGTTTTATTCTTCATACTATATATTATAACAGCTTTTGCTGAAAAGTCAATTAGGTACTAGTTCTTATCTTAAATAGTGTGTATCTTAATGTTAAATCTGCTACTACATATTCAACTTCTGTAGAATCAGTAGCTAATGTAACAGCACCTAAAGATGTTGGAAAACAATCTTCAAACATAAATTCTAGATTTGGATTGTTAGCTGATGTATTGATTATTAAAGCGGCATCTGAATACATTTTCTTCATATCACCACTACGCGTATCGAATCCGAGCTCTGATTTTGTCACACCTGTTAAATCTACAAAATCTTCAGTATCTATACCAGGTCCTAAAGACATTATCCAATTAAATATTTCTTTATAATTTGTCATATCTTCATCTACAATAAATCGTACATTTAAGGGATCAAAAGTGATTTTATCACCAGGTACATAAGATGAAATTGCTAATTTTGTATCTAATGCCGCTTCACTAAAATTAATATTCGGCAAAGTTGCTCCGACACAAAAATATCTAGTTTTAGGTAATTTGTTTATTACTAAATCAAAATTAACTGGACTCAGATAATTTAGATTTGTAGGGAGTGTTGTCTGCCAATCAGCTGTTGCCATTTCTTATTCCATGTTCTCTACCAGGAAGATCATTCCATCTATAGAATTTTTTAGTTGCAACAGACCAAAACCAACCAAGATATTCATGTTTCTCAGCCGGAATTTTTGATTCTACATAATCTTCTTTATTTTTCTTCATACTTACTATTTATAAAGGAGAGAGTATTGAACTCTCTCCCATATAATTTATTTCTCGTTTACAAAAGCATTAAACTGTCTAGCAGTTTCAATAATTTCTTCTGAAGTAATTTCAATTACTGGTAAAGATATTAAAGAAGCTTCATCACCAGCATGATCTATAGCGAAATAAGCTGCATCAATTTCTCGTTGTGCATTCATTTCAAGTAGACCTTGTGCTTGTGAAAGTAAATCGGCTCTGATTTCGAACCCTGATTTTGTACCATATGTTACCATGATAGCCTCCTGTGTGTATGTGTGTGTTTGACTTCTCTATAAAAGTATTTATAACAAAAAAAAGAGCCCCTTACGAGGCTCTTTTGAAACCAAAAATATGATTTAGAGTAAGTTAAGAACTTCGAAACTTCTGTAGTAACTGTTTGTTGAAGTTGCTGCCAACCCTGAGGCTGGAGTAGCTCCTACAAATGGATTACTTACGATTCCGTAACGAGTTTTAAAACCAATCTTAGGTTGGAATGTGTTCTCACCTACCGCACGAACCATTTGCAGTGGGACGTATGGGCAATAGAATAGTCCAGCATCAAACGGATTTGATCCTCTATATCCAACTGTACAATAGCCTTCACCAGCGCTCACGCCTGTGGGTCTTGTAGACGCACTTGCGTAATATGGGTCGATATACACTTTAAAGGATCCGTTAAGGACACCTGCAAATGTATTTCCAGTGTCATCAACTGATAAATTAGTTGACAATGCTGGAGCGTAGTCTAATACACCGGCCATTGCAAGTGCTGACGCTACATCAGACGAACAAAGAATAAAGTTTCCTTTACCCCTACGAGTTTGTCTTGCTATAACATTAGCATTTCTTTCAATGTGATACATTAAACCTTTAAATTTCTCAACTGACCAACGACCAGATGAATCAACATCTAGATCGAATTGACCGTTGACAGAAGTACCAGTTAGGTTTGCTTCTGATGCAACACCTTCAATCTTGGCTTGATCATTAACATTTCTAACAACTTCTCTGTTGATTTCCGCTAGGATTTCACCAGAAAGAATGTTTGCTAGTTCTGTTTCTGCGTCAAGGCCGTGAATTGCTTTAAGGTCTTGTGCGAGTTCTATAGTGTACTCAGCTTTTAGCGCTCTGCTCTTTGCGGTAACTGTAGCTTTTTCGATTGAGAATGACATTTCTGCGATAGACGCATCAATTTCAGCTGCTGCCGTAGTGTCGCCTGTACCTGTTGTGTAGCCTGTTTGAATAGCTGTGTTTGCACCGGAAGACGCAAATGGGTCTGTTCCTGCATGTGTACCTGCAGCAGAATAATCAGTATCAGCTTCATTAAATAAAGCCTCTGTTCGTCCTAGTGCTGACGTAGTATCTACATATCTTGCCTTCATTGCGAAGATAAGACCTGTAGGACCAGTCATTGGTTGTACACCACATATATCATATGCTACCAAGTTGGGCATTGCTCTACGAACTAGTGAAATTAGAATTGGATCCCAGTTTGCTGCTGTAGCGGTTGCACCACCAGGTGCTCCTGCAACAGTACCAGTACCGGCTCCAAGTGCTTCTGTTAAAGCACCTCTATCTTCAGCCATTGCTCGTTCTTGGTTTTCAAGTATAACTGACGTTACAGCTCTTTTGTAGCTATCTTCGATCTTTGGAAGTTCGGGATGCTCTAGAACTGGTTGCCACTTTTCTTGAAGTGATTCTGACATAAACATTGTTTATATCCCCCTCATTAAGCTAAATTAATCATCTAATTTAGCGAATTTACTTATTGCGGCAGTATAACCAGCCATTCCTGGATTCGCATTTTGTACTTCATCAGTACTCAATGGATCAGTATCGCTGGACGCCACAGTTGTATCGTCAGAGACAGCTTCAAACTTTCCAGTCTTGAAGTAGGCTTCTTTCAATGTAGAAACTTTCTCTTGGAATTTTTCTGCATCTTCGTAGTCTACATCTTCTGTAAGTTCTTTTAACCGCTCTTGCTCACTATCAGCAAGCTCTTGTGAAGCTTCACTAATAATTTTTTCACGCTTAAGCTCTTCGATATCTTGAGATAAAGAAATATTTTGTGCTACTTCTTCATTCAATTTATCTTCAGTATCGTCAAGTCTACCTGCTAGTTCTTCAACTACATCAAACTTGTCTTCTGGAACTTCAACGTAATGTTCCTCAAATAGTTTTTTCAAACCATTTATGAAATCTTCTGTGAGTTCGGATTTTAATCCTCGCTCGATAGCTAGCTCATTTTCTGTTACCCAGTTTTCTGCAACATAGTTAAGGTAATTATCAACTTTTTCAGTCAAATCTTCTTTGATTTCTTCAACAGCTGCATCAGTATCTTTTTGAGACTGAGCTTCTACTTCTGTAATCCTTTCCTTAACTTTTGTAGCAACTGCGGCTTCAAAAATTGTTTTAGCTTTTGTTTTGAATTCTTGAGATAAATCTTCGTCAGCAACGAGAGCTTCTATGTCATCAGTCATATCGACTTCATAAGATTCTTTCTTTACTTCTTCTTCTTCTTCCTCTTCGTCCTCTTCTTCTTGTTTGGACTCAACAGGAGTTGTCTGTTTCTGAGTTGCTTTAGAATTTCCTTTATCTTCATCTCTATCGCCTTCAGTTGCATCCTTTGCAGGATCACCAACTGCTGGGTCTAAAGATTCAATAAAAGATTGAACTTCTTTAACAGATTTATCTTTAAGAGACTCTACTACCTTACGAATTAAGGCATTTCGACTTAGTGACTCTGAAGTTTCTTCTCCGTCGCCATCATCTTCGTCATTTTCACTCAAACCAGCATATGTGGCTTTAAGTGTTTTAGCATCCATTTCTTTCATAGACACTACAGCGTGTTTCAACAAATCAGCTTTAGACATTTCTTCCAATGAAGGAGTTTCAGAATCATCTTCTACTTCTTCTTGATTAGGAATAGTTGTCTTATCTACTTTTGTTACGCCATCTGAAGGTTCCTCGATAGGATCTTGCTTCGAAGCTGCATTAGTCTTTGCTGCAGGTTTAGTTGCATCGCCGGCCTTTTTGGCAGCATCGGAGGCATGTTTTTCAGCATCAGGATCAGTCTTCATTTTCGCTGCTGGAGCGGCATCACCGCTTGCAGGAACTTCATGTTGAATTTCCTTCTTTTCATCTGATACACCTTCCGAGATCACTTTCTCAATGGTATTTTCTAATGTTGACATTAGATTGTCTCCCTATAAAAATAATTAATATTAATTCTAATATTATTGATTATTTATACATTATAAGTTTTCAAGGAACGATCTAAATACTTCTAATTTCGTTTCTTGAATTTTATGTGTCCTAGCTCGTCTAATTGAATGTTTATATTGTTCAATTTTCTGTGCTTTGATCACTCCATTATCCCAAACCCATTCAACTCCTTCCATTACGCCATTTACGAACGCATCAGGAGCAGAAGGATCTGCTACGATATCAGCAGCTGTTGCTAACTGAAAATCTGATTGCACTAATTGAGTTCCGCCTTCGCGTCTACTCTGTTTTAATGAACCCATACCCCTACTAGAAACACCAAGTCTAGCACCATCGGCTAGTAAACTCTTGACAATTTCTCCCATAGGAGTAGATAAAATTTTTGCTTTTCCGACGTAGTTATCGCCGTCCTCATTCAATGATTGTATTAAATGAGATGTTCTTTCTAAATTAATTGTTGGTCCTTCTGGATGCCCTAGCTCTCCATAGGCTCTTTTTTGGTCGATAAATTCTTTAGTATATCTAGCAACCTCTTTCTGCATTACCTCTTTTGGGTATATGCGGCCATTTTTGTTCTTTACTTCAGTCTGTAACATAATACCTTCAATAAAAACAGACTTTTTACCTGTTTTAGGGTCTGCTTCTACAATATATTCTACATTATCACACCACTGTTCTGATATTAGTTTCATTTGTTTTTTCCCTCGTTAAAACGCTCCATGAATAGCTTTAGCGTTACTATACACTCTATCTGCCACTTTTAATAGTCTATTCATTATTTCTGTCCTATATGCTATTAAATTTGTAGACATACTCTTTTCAAGTTTATGAATCACTATTATACTATCCATAATTTTTTCTTCTTTTTTAAGACCCATTACACTAGCTAGATGTTTAACTGAATCATTATGTTGATTCATATCAGTATAACGATCTATCTTATCTATATCACGTTTACCCATCTCTTTTGCTTCACCTAACCAATTGATCTCTTTAAGGATATCATCTGTTCTTGTATGTGTGATAACTTTTTGAAGAAAATCCATTCCTTCAGTTACATCTTCACCCATAAGTTTAACAAATTGACTAGCTGATTTTTCAGCCGTTTTCATATCCTTAAAAACACCAAGTTCTTCTGGTTCTCTAGCTGACTTAGGTTTGACCCAAACTCTAACTTTCTTAGAACCTTTCTTCTCAGCATGATAAAATACATCTGTTTTCTTTATCTTAGTCCTTGAAATCTCTAATTTCTTAGCATCAGCTTTGAAATTGATTTCATCTAATTGAGTTCTTAGTTCTTTAAATGACTTCACGCTGAGAAATTCCAACTCTTTTTCCAACCTGGTCGATATGTTGTATAATCGTCAGGTGCTCTATCTTTAAAACCCGCTACTTTAGTAGAAAAAACTTTACCATTAAGTGTAATAATTCTTTGACCTGCGAAATGTTTAGCAACTGCATTAGCTACTTCTTTTGCTGGTGCTCCATTACCCTTAATATGCATCGTACCACCTTTCTTCATAGAATCACCCTTGAACCACTCTAAAGTCATTTTTTGACCTTTATGTTCTGTTTCAAATCTTTGTGGATTATCATAATTAGTCTGTTTCCATTTAAGACTTACAGCCTCATTTAAAAAGTTTCCTCTTAGTACACCAGGTTGTGTCCAACTATTTTCGTAATTCATTACTCTTACCTCTGAACATGAGTGGAACTAGAGACTTTACCTCTCATTTTCCAATCTGCTAATTGTTTTTTTATCATTTGTTCAATATAAAATGTATCAGTTCCTGAACCCGGATTACTTATAAAGACATTAGTACCTTTAATTGAAACTCTTTTTTCAGCGTCTCTAGATGCTGAACTAAATTTTTTAGCTTTTCTTTCAGTCCTTATTAAATCAGGTAACCATGATGCTAATTTTCTCGCCTGACTAGAATTTAATCCAGTTACAACAACATTAGCTACTGCTTCTTGAATATTTACGAACCCTTCTCCGGGTTGTGTCCAACTACTTTCATAGTCCATTTTTACTATTCCTTTGTTTTTTCTTGTTGATTTAACCAATCAAGTTGTGCTTCAACACGCTTCAAATCAATAGCATCTAATTGTTTATCTTGCATCATACTCTTAAAAGTATCTCCAGCTTGTATATTCTCACCGGAAGTTACTTGATCAACAAATTCTCTTGCTTTTTTAGCCATCATTTACTCCATTTTGGTCGCCTGTATCGTCCTGAGAATCATCTCCACCCATTTCCCAATCTTCGGGATCTGGTAGATCATCATCAGGCCCTAATCCTACAGCACCTTGTTTTTTAATTTCTTTATCAATTGCTGCTATTTCATCTTCAGATTGTCTAAGAACATTCTTTCTTATCCATGCTTCTGAAAAATATTTACCAACATATTGATCCATTGTATCCAGAGTTTGAATTCTTTCTCTCAATATCTCTGCATCTTTGAGTTCTACAAAATGACCATCTTTTTGAAAGTCATAAGATATATACTCTTTCATTTTTGACCAATCATCTTCTGTTATCAAATTTTTCAACAGAAGTTGAGTTTTCAAAATATCATCAAATAGTCTAGAGAATTTAAGTCTAAGTCTATCTATAAATCTAGCAAACTTAACTTCATCTCTAGAAATTTCAGTTGCTCTACCTATCGCGAATGCTGTCTCGGTTTCTAATCTAGAAATTGGAACATTTAATGCCTTGTACAATTTCTTTTGAAAATATAAAATATCTTCAATTTCTCCGAGATTTTGTCCACCTGGTAAAGTAGTAATCTCTGTTCCTCTTCCACCTTCTCGTCTAGGTAACCAGAAATCTTCAAGCATATTCATATGCTTTCTGTCATCTTTTATCTCACCTGTGTCAGCGTTATACACTAACTTGTTACGATAACTAGTTTGTACTTCTTTCAAATACTGTTCAGCTCTCGCTTTAGGTAAGTTACCTACATCAATGTAGAAGATTCTTCTTTCAGGTGCTCTTGATATCCTATAGATAACAAGTGCATCTTCTAACATTCTTAGTTGGTTTACGACCTTCATGGCCTTATGCATATAACCAACTACCATTGTCTTGTTGTAGTCAAGTAACCCGGAAGTTATATGACATACAGCGTCAGGGTGTATTCTAATGGTTTGGCCTGTATTATTACCAGACTTATCAAACCCTTCATCATTAAAAATATAATATTCTTCTATATTTTTAACTAATTCAACCTGCGACTTTTTATCCTTTTTCTTTTCGACCTCACGAATCTTACGAATCTTTTGTGGGTCAATGGGTCGTAACCCTTGAATTCCTTTTTTCGGTCTTTCAGGATCAACCATCTTATGATAATACAATCTTCCATCAACATACCATTTTCTGTATATGTCATGGGATAAATCCCTAAATCCTAATAATGTAAGAACTTCATCAAATTCATTACGAATCTTCTTTTTAGTAGCGTCCGGTATTTTATTAACTCTATCTAAGTTAATGGACACCGGACCTTCTAAATCGTTTGTAGATATTGATTCATTTACAATATCTTCAATCGCACTGTCACATTCTGGAACTAAGGCCATCGTTCTATATCTAGCAACTAGGTCGGCTTCGGTTTTAATCCCGCCTTCCATGTCGATAAATTGACCAATGACACCACCAGATGCGGCGAAACCGCCCATTCCAAAGTCTTTTCCGACTTCAATGACGGCTCCATCATTGGAAGGTGGAACGAAACTACGTGCTTTAGTTTCGCTCGACTTCCGTTTTATCTCGTATCCAAATAGTTCCATATTATATATTTATACTCCACTTAATGGAACTCTTTTAAAGAGTTCGTTCAAAATGTGAGTATGAAAAGGTACAAGTGAATTCTTCAATTGCGTCTGTTCCTGCAGCATCTAAGCCTATATCACTTAATACTGTGGGCCACATATTAAAAAATTCATAAGTAGCTATATCTTGATCATCTCTACCTAGTTGAGTAACACTTGCTCTATCAACCATGTAATCATAACCAGTTGGACCTATAGAAGAATCTAATGGAACAATATCTTCCATCCATTCTTCAAGACCTCTTCTAGCTGTGAAAGCAGTATCATTATAGATCGCTACTTCCCAGTTTGCAAAAGTTCTGTCCCCTGCTAGTTTAACTACCATGCCACGAAAATTAACGGGTGTTTCCGTTATTGTTTGTCCCGGCAATGCAGCTGTCTTACATAGAAACTCGATAGCGCCACCTGTTCTTGGAATATAGACTCTAAATCTATTTGCTCTTGGTCCGGCACCAAGGAGATTTGCTTTAAATTCATTTATACTTGACATTTTTCAATCCTCCTTAAGTTCCTGAGCCATAAACTTCATCAAAGTCTACGCCTGATCGGCTGGCTACGAATGTTAATGTTATGAAGTTGATACTTCGAGCAGGTTTCACAAAGATACTTGCTACGAATTGATTTGAATCAACAACAGCTTGACCGTTATTTGTTTCATCACAAATAACTTTATAGTCATAAATTCCTCTACGACCTTGTACTTCTCTCAAGAAAGGTTCTACTGCTGCTCTAAAATTAGCTCTTGTGAATGCATCGTTGAATTCAAAGAGTTGTGCTCGAGCTGAAGTTGAAATTGCTTTCTCTAAAGTAATGAACAATCTACGAACATTGATTCTACTGAATGCACTACCGTCAGCAGCTGCTAGTGTTTTATCACCAAACAACATTGTTCCTTGTCCTGGAAATGTAACAATTGGATTAACTTTATTCTTATAAAGCATATCTCTATCTGCTTTATTTGGATTATAAGCTAATTTAGTTACTCCAAAAATTTGACCCCGATTCATGCCTGCTGGTGAAAACCAACTGTCATTTGTAAAATCAGTTCTAGCACACAGTCCTGCTGTGGCTCCGTTTGCTGGTATATAAACATATCTGTCATTATACCTATCATAAATGTATAACCAATTACTATCCATAACTGCGTATGAAGTGTTGTTTAATGTTCCTGCAGTAGCTTTAGCATTAACTGCTCCAGATACTCCAGAATCTACAACATCAGACCTAATTGGAGAGAAAAATACTACTACGTCTTTTCTCTTTTTTGCAATTGCTGCTAATTGATTATAATAAGTTGTTGCTTCGGCTCTCGTTGCAACATCCGTTCCCGATCCATTATCGGCTAATGGTGTGCCTGAGACCATCAGAGCTATGTCTTGATTGTCTGCACTGCCAAAATGTGTATCCCATGCTGTAATTTTTTGACCTGTAGTTGGTAGACGTTGGGCTGGCCATGTGCCAGTTCCATCGGCTCCATCAGTAAATGATCTAACTTCTGGTAAAGTTCCTACACCAAATGCTAAAGCAGATGTCCTTGCAGACATATCTGTTCCAGCACTACTAAACGTACTAGGGTGGTCTAACCAGTAAATGTAATTACTTGAATTTTCAATTACACTAATATAATAGTTAGTTGCACCAAAATCGTCTTTTGCATCTGAACCTTTAGATACTTTTTCAAATTTTTCTAAAACTGTACCTGTAACTCCAGAGATTTTTCCATCTTCATCAATTACAACAATATGCATTTCATCTAGCGTGATTGCTGATGTTTGTGCAGTTGCGTAAGCTGATGTGCCCGGTGCACCACTAAACAAGTTTGCAAATTCCCATTCTCTAGTTACAGCTGCGCCACTTGCAACGGCGACAACTAATCCTAGATTAGAATCATTTTCTTGTGCAATAGTGAGATCACCAGCACCAGTTGAACTTGAATCAAAGGCAATTGCTGAAACTTTATATCTAGTAAGATCAGAACCAATTGCAGTGATAATATCACCTACTGCAAATTGTTGGGCCTGAGTAACCCCAATAGACGTTGCTCCAATTGCTGAAACAGCGTTAGTTTGATATTGAGCTGATGTTCCAGCACTTGTATCATTTGCTTCAAAGGCACGCGAACCACCACAAGAACTAATTTTTAAAGAATTACCTAAGTGGCCTGCATATCTAGCGCCGTATTCACCGACTGATGCAGAACCATCATTATAATTATCTCTATAATGAGTTAAGTTTTTAATTAATAAACTTTGTCCTGATGTTGTTGTTGCGTTTACTTGGCCTGCTGTCAGGCACCGTACTACTTTTAAGTCAATACCATAGTCTAAAAACATCGCAGCAGGGAAAAAATTCTCTGCATAGCGATTAGTATTAGCTACGGGTTCTCCAAATATAGTAGCAAGTTGTTTCCCAGAAGTTATTGTTGTGACTTGATCAACTGGACCCCAGCCGAAATGTCCAACATAAGCTCCGGTAGAACTTGATACCGCAGGAATAACATTAGTAGCATCTATTTCTTGAACCAGTACACCTGGCGAAACTTGAAATGCCATTTTATTATCTCCTAATTTTCTTTTATTTCGAAATAAAATAAAAATAATTTAATGATAAGATTATTCCTATCATTAAACAGTATTTATAATTTAGTAAACTTTAGACTCTCCAACAACGGTCCAAACATCACCACCTTCTACATAAACTTCAGGTTCTAGGTCAGGTTTCGAGAAAATTCCGGGTGGAACTATATCATCTTCAATCTGTCTTTGTTGTTCATCATATAATAATTTCTTTAATTCTAAATCTGTTAAACTTTCAAAAAATGGTGTTGTTATAAACCATGAAAATAACACCAAATTCATTACTAAATCATCATGGTTACCACCATCGGCTTCCCATGATTGTCCTTTTCCTACAAATGTTATTAATTCATTGATTGTGAATTTATCTACTATTTGTAACTTGTTTTCTTCCATGACTTCTTTAAGTGTAGCACATCCTCTATGCTTCGTCTTTTTCGTCATAGTTACACCAATTCCTGATGCTTTTACTGTTGATTGTGTAAATACATGCTCATATTCAATATCATAATAAAGTTGATTACATACAATCTGTCCTTGATCATTATTCTCTATAATAACTAATGCATCATTATACATCTTTGCGTATCTATGTATGATGTCAGGAAATAGTAATGGAGATATCATGTTATCTCTATAGATAGCTACCTGTTTAAATGGGTCTTCTGTTATATCTATAATTGAAAATGTCGAATAATCTTGACCTCTACCTTTAGCCGTATCAACACACATAATATAAGTGTGATCTACGACAGGTTCATCATATAAATATGTGTTTTGTTTAAACCAAACAGGATCATGTGCCTGTAACCCAAGTAGTGTATTTGCATTAATAAGAGTATTACCTGTTCCCAAGAATGAATTACCAAATTCTTGTTCAAATTGTAGTTCAGAAGTATTTGCAATTGTCATTGCTTTCCATGCATCATCTCTACCAGGAACATCTCTCCAATGTACTTTAAAATCTTTGTATTCGTTTTTTTCTTGTACAGCACCTTCGTAAAGTTTATGATACATATTTCCTATACCATTAGCCGTTGAAGTTATAATAACTTTTGATTGGCCACCAGATGTTACAACAGGATATGTTGATGTATAGAACTGTTCAGCATTTTCTACAAACGCAAACTCATCAAGATACAATAAGTTTACAGACAGTCCACGAATTGAGTTAGCTCCTGTTGCAGAAGCTATAATTCGACTTTCGTTTTCAAACTCTATTGAACCTCTATTTAATACTTTCGTACCTGGTTGTAAGAAAAACGGAACATGCTCTAACATAGTAGTAATTCTAGTCAACATTTCTCTTGCAATTGCACCTTTGTTGGCTAGAATAGCTATAGTTTGTTCGGGTTGGAATAATAGATACCAAAGAAGGAAAGCACATGCTGTAATAGATTTACCAGATTGTCTACATGCTAAAACAACACTAAATCTGTTTTCGTCAAAATGGTCTATGAGCTCTCTTTGATAATCATAGAGTTTGAATTTGATCAAACCTTCATCAAGAGAAATAATTTTTACATAGTTTTCTATAAAATGTATAGGACTTTCCATACATTTTTTGTATTCTAATATCTGTTCTTCTGTCCACTCGGCTTGAACACCAGTTCTTTTGACATTGATGTTGCCCAAATATCCTGTATTCTTATGAACCATTATAACTCCAATCGGGAAACTTATCCTTGTGCATGGTCTTTTAATATTCTTTGTAATTCTGTTGATGAGCCAACAAAAAGATTGTTATTAACTTTGTTTGGCATAGTATTGTCTCTATCTAATTCTTTCATTTTAGCCTGTAAGTCTATTAATTTTTCTGTTGTTTCACTAACAGTCTTGATTAATTGTCCAGCTACTTCATATACTCTTGGGTGTTCTGACTCTCTTGCTATGTCTAGAATGCCCTCTATTGCGTCCTGACCGCGTTCTACAAGACCGTAAAACACTTCCCGACTATACTTGTAGTCTGAAGTTTGTTCTTGACTCTTATCATTGTGTTGTAGTATGGTTGGAAGATTTTTTTCAGCTTCTACAATTTCTCCTTTAATACCAAGAAGTTCGTCTAATTTTTCATCAACTTTACTCATATTATGTATTTATGACTATTTAGGATCGCTAGATTTATCGTCTGAATAAGTAATTATAGGTTGTTCAAAGAAATTTGTTGTTTCATTGTATGTAAATGTAGAATCAGGGTCTGCATCACTAGGATCTGGAGTTATAATTTGTTCTCCAACTCTCCCTGCTGAATCTGTATTTGAAATATTACCACCACCATCTTCTATATAAGTTCTAGCTTTAACTGTTCTGATAATTTCTGAATCTGTAACAGGTCCATAAATGTAATTTTTCATAGTAAAACTAAGAGCATATGTTAATTGTTGTCTAGTAGTAAAATCACCTTCATATTCATCAGTTTGATTTATACTTGTTAAAATAATAGGAATATCTCTTGTTTCATTCATGTCTGGAACAGTATGAATTGTAACTGTATAATCAGGTGTAAAATAAGGAAATATTTGTTCTATAATTTGTAATCCATCATCAGTATTTTTTACTAATACACTTAACTCAAACCCTATATTATAAGGAGCTGGTGCATATTGAGATTGCATTACTGTTGGGTCTGAAGTTTTAGCTTTCTTATATTGTGTCTTTTTAGATAATTTTCTAGTTGCATCATACTCGATAGAAGATATTTCAAAACCCATTCGTGGTAATGATATTGCTGTTCTTGGAGTTCCACTAAGTCCCAACTCGGGTTGTTGTTGTAATCGTGCTATCCATTTTTGTCTAGGACCATAGGCTAAAGGAACCTTCATAAGAGTTCCATCAGCTCTTTTAATACTGATATTATTAAACAATGTACCAAAGACTGATACACTTCGTTTAATTGTTTCGTGATAAAAATGATCTCCAAACATTATGTGGCCTCACCAAATGGATTACTTTCAGAGAAATCTATAATTCCGTCTGCATCAGTTTCTAAATCAAGATTAAAAGCACCTGGATCAGTAGATAATGTTAAGTCACTTGCAATTGATATAATATTTCTTCTTGAAGCTAAACTGTCTTCTACTACTATATAATCAAACGCTGTAGAATCGGTAGAAGTTGCTGCTTCAATAATAGTAGTAGTTCCATCTTCAAGTAAGAATGAGTTACTATCAGCATCAAGAATGTTGTCAGTACCTGAAGTTCCATCTGTTATAAAAGACGGAATCACTACTAAAGCTGTACCATCTTCAAAATCAATAAAGTATCCTTCTTGTCCTGCACCAGCCATTACAATTCTATCTCCTTCAGAAGTAGCTTCCATTTCAATATTTCCATCAGCAGTATCTGTTGTTAAGAAAGAACTATATGTAGCAGGATCGCCTGTATCTGTTGTTTTGAGAGAAGATACTGTTAATTTATTTGTGTCTTCACTCCAAGATGATACAATACCTGATATAACTATACCAGGATATACCATTTGAGAAACACTTTCTCCTTGTACAAAATCTCTTAAAGTAGGTGTATCTGCCAAGGTTAATTCTAGCGCTGCAGCCTGTGCCAATTCAATATCTGTATCAAGTGCCTCAACTTCTGTATCAAATTTCTCACCAGAGTATTCAAATAAGTCACAAGACATTTTAAATACAAACATTTTACCTAATTGGTAAAACGGATTTTCATGTTCTACAAATTTTATCTCAAATAAACTTTGTGATAATGGAAAATAGATAAGATCACCTTCATTAGGTCTCAACCCTGTTGCAAGGTTGACATCTAATGAAACAAATCGTTCCCAACTTCTTCTTGATATAACAAAAGTAGCAGAATCTCTTACTTCTACACCGAATTTAGAATATAAATCACCTTCTCCTTCAAATCCTTCAATCCCTTCAAGATACATTTCAACTTCATATGCATCTTCAAAACTAGAATTGGCGGCTTCTCCAAGTATTGTATCTTCGTTTACTATTTTTCTAGGCAAGTAATATACATTGTGTCCATACATGCGTAAGGATTCAACAACTAAATCTTCAACTAGATTTTGTTCAGTTTGTACTGCTTGATTAAAAAATACGTTTGTTGGCATATTATTCTTCCGGATATATATCGTTGTCTATTAAAAATTGTTTGTGTCTTTCCCAAGCTTCAGCTTGTTCTGTTTCTACTAATGTTAATGCAGCTGCTACTTCTGTCCAATTTGCACAATGCCCTATAGGTACAC
>Ga0208129_1000617_pt1 | contig 14968 bp, 16 predicted proteins | sample ETNtaG_13_FD_185759 | JGI IMG/M metagenome (GOLD analysis project Ga0208129, IMG submission 185759) | Marine microbial and viral communities from oxygen minimum zone, Eastern Pacific Ocean - ETNP201306PF47B (SPAdes) (version 2) | ecosystem: Environmental > Aquatic > Marine > Oceanic ...
AAATCAAAAAAAAGGCGGGATAAAAATCCCGCCTTTTATAATTTACTAATATTATTTATTACCTGCCATCCACGCTGACCATTGTTCTTTTAGTTCAGCGTTATGATCAGCCCACCATACAGGATCCGTTAATACTGATTTTTTTAATCTTTTCTTAGTATTAGGCATGTGTGGTAGTACAGCTATACCATTATGGAACCAAGGTTCGCCCTTCTTGATTATATCAAGACCGCACGTACGCATAGGACCGTAAGTGATATATTTAGCTTGTTCAGCTTGACCCGCGCAAGTTGTTGCGTGTTTCAAAAATTCAATAGCTTCGTCTTTGTTTGGAGAACCTTTAACAATTGCTATCCAGTCTCCATCAAGAACTTGACCATCCCAAATATAATCAAAGCTAGCGCCTTCAGAAAGAATTGCAGCTCCAGCACGTCCATTGTAAGCAATAGACATAACTACTTCACCGCTTTTTACTAATTCTAACGGTTGAGCTCCAGCAGACCAGTGCACAACATGACCCTTAAGATCTTCAAGTTTAGCAAATGCTCTGTCCACTCCTCCTGTGGATTGTAGTATTTTGTTTACTTTGTTTGGCTTAACTCCATCAGCAACAAGTGCCATTTCTAAAACAGCTTGCGGCCATGTGTGAACGCCTCTTTTTCCAGGAAACTTTTCAACATCAAAGAAATCTTCCATCTTATTTGGTTTTTTTCCAGGAAAAGCTTTTGGATCAAAAATTACTACATAGGTCCACCAGATTTGCGGTGCAGCACATGCAGAAATTGTTCCACCTTCTCCAGTACCATTGTCAGGAATACTTTCTAGGTAGCCATCTTCCCATGAAGCAAAATCCAATTCCTCAAATAAGCCTTCGTCGCAACCGTTGATCGCGTCGACCGGCAAAATGTCTACAACGTCCCACTTCACGTTACCTGATTCAACTTGAGCTTTGACTTCACCAAGACCGCCGTTATAGTTTTCAACAGCAATTTTGGTTTTTCCTGCTTTAACAGGTCCCCAAGTATCAATGTAACCTTTCTGTTGGCTCATTGTGTAAGCTCCACCCCAAGAAACGAAAGTAAAATCTGCATAAGCTGTAGCAGCAAATGCAAGAGCAATCGCTCCGAGGAAAGCAACTTTTATTAACTTAAACATATATTTTCCCTCATAATTTAATTAAATTAACGTACGTATATGCTTAGATTTAAGCATAAATAAAAAAATTCTGCAATCTTAGATTATCGTTTATCCAAAGCTCTCGAATCCTTGGCTTTCCATGCTAGTTTAACGGACACACCTTCTTTAAATTCTGCTCCTTTGTAAGTATTCGGTACCTTGACAATAAACTGGTCATCACCACAAACTTCAACTCGCGTTCGAATATGATCTCCCAAATAAATCAATTCTTTTATTTTAGCCTCAAAAATATTTTCAAAATCACTGTTGGTTGGATTTATTTCAACACGTTCTGGGCGTAATGAAACTGTTGTCATTTCGTCTTCTGAATTAACATTTACCTTAAGAGCTTTAATTGTTTCTCCTGTGTTTGTTTTCACAACACAATCGTTTCCGTTAATAGACTGAATCTTTCCTTTAATTTGATTGTTTTCTCCAATAAACTGGGCAACAAAAGCATTTTCAGGTTTTTCGTACAGTATATCTGGGGTCGACAACTGTTGAATTATACCATCATCAAACACTGCGATACGATTAGACATTGTAAGCGCTTCACTCTGATCGTGTGTAACATACACAACAGTAATTCCAATATTGTCATGAATGTGTTTAATTTCATATTGCATTTGTTCTCTAAGCTTTTTGTCCAATGCTCCCAAAGGCTCATCCATTAAAACGAGTCTCGGTTCAAAAACTAGCGCTCTTGCTAATGCCACACGTTGTTGCTGTCCACCAGATAGTTGCATTGGCATACGGCTACCAAAATCACCAAGCTCGACCATTGACAGGGCTTTTGAAACTTTGTCTTCAATGTCTGATTTACTCATCTTTCTAACTTCAAGAGGAAAAGCAAGATTCTCATGCACTGTCATATGCGGAAACAATGCATAATTTTGGAATACCATTCCTATTCCTCTTTTGTAAGGTGGAATATTGCTAATGGGCTCTCCATCCAAATATATTTCTCCATTGGTTGGCGTTTCAAAACCCGCAAGCATCATTAAAGTTGTTGTTTTTCCTGATCCCGAAGGTCCTAGTAATGTTAAAAATTCCCCTTTAGGTATGTCTAAGTTAAGATCCTTTACCACTAAAACTTCGCCGTCATAGCTCTTGTCTACCTTTTCAAATTTTACGAAGCTGTCTGTCTCTGGCATAAGAATTTAAAACATTAGTTAATCATTTTTTCAAGAAAAATATAAGCTATTCTTTGATATGCCATTCCCTTGAAAAATCGCAGAACAATTCATAACCTTTTTCGGTCACCCTAATGGATTCACTGCTATGTGCTCCCCAATTTCCAAATTGCATCACTGCTATCATGTGAAATGTTACGTTGGGTTGTAAAATAGTTTTATCTCCTTTTTGAATATTTAAAGTATGTTCGCCCCAATCGGGCGGATAACCAATTCCAATTGAGTATCCTGTTCTTGAATTTTTTTTTATTCCATATTTATCTAAAACTTTCCAAAATTTTTGTGCCACTTCATCGCAGGTTTTTCCAGGTTTTATCTCTGAAATTCCAGAATCTAATGCCTCATTGGTTGCTTTCATTGTATCAATTTTTTTTTGATCCGCTTTTCCAAGCATTATCGTTCGTGCCATTGGACAATTGTATTTTTTGTACACACCAGCTAATTCTACAATAGTTGCTTCACCTTTTATGAATTTTTCTTCAGTCCAAGTTAAATGAGATGCTGAAGTACCTTTTCCAGTTGGCAACAAGGGTACAATGCCCGAATAATCACCACCGAATTCCGGCGTGCCACCAATTAATGATTTTTGAATTTCAGCAACAGCATCACATTGTCTTACTCCTGGATTTATACTTTCAATAGCAGTTTTCATTCCTTTCTCGGTTATTTTTGAAGCTATTCTCATCAAATCAATTTCTGCGTTAGATTTTACAAGTCTTACCCAATTAACTAATCGTTCAGAATCCTTTATTTTTGCATTTGGTAAACCTTGTTTTATTTTTTCATAACAATATGCAGTGAAATAATGACTGTCCATTTCAAGACCAATGCACTGATTGTCCCATTTTCTTCGTTTTATTTCTTCAACAAGATAATCGTAAGGATGAGAGGGCCATGTATGAATACACTTTTCGTCATACTTTATTATATTTTTGTCTTGTAAATAAGTTTTTATATATGCTCCACCTGCATCCATTGGTCTTAGAAAGCAAATTGGTTCGTCTTCGTTAATATGAACCAAAACACATTGAGCATAATAAAAAGACCACGCATCATATCCTGTTAAATAATTCATATTGGCTGGATCTTGTGAGATCATCAAATCAATGTCTTTTTTTTGCATTGAATCTTTAACTTTTATTAATCTTTCTTTGTATTCTGTTTTTGTAAAAATCATTTTTTTTTCAGTTAATTCTATATTTTTATTTTTTTATTGTCTTCCAAAGATGGGGTCTTTTTCTATTGAAAATCAGTTGATAAAGTAACTAATCCAATTTTTAAATTAGCGTTATCTCTAAATCTTGCTTTTATAATTGTAGACTTCATTAAAAAAAATTAAAAATTATTTTCTTCATTAATTTAATTAATTAGATAAATATATACCGCTTCTTCATTAAAGACCCTTTAAAAATAGGATTATTTAACCATTGAAAAAAAAATGTTAACAGTAAATACTTTCCTTTTTTACAAATTAATTAGAGGGGCAAAAATGAAAAGATTATTCATAGCTGCATTTATGTTTTTGGCGGTCTTGACAACAAACACACTTGCGGAAATTAAGATGGGCGTCATATTAGGATTTACGGGCCCCATTGAATCTTTAACTCCCGCAATGGCAGCTTCAGCAGAATTGGCTTTTAAAGAAGTTTCTGACTCAGGTGCTCTATTGGGTGGAGAAACAATTACACCTATAAGAGGTGACTCAACTTGTATTGATTCAGCTGCTGCACAAACAGTTGCGGAAGATTTAATATCACAAGGTGTAGCAGCTATTATGGGAGCTGATTGTTCTGGTGTTACAGGAGCAATTGCAACTAACGTTGCGATTCCAAATGGCGTGGTTATGATATCGCCATCTGCGACATCACCAGGTTTAACTACTCTTGATGATAAAGGGTTATTTTTTAGAACAGCTCCATCCGATGCACGTGGTGGACAAATTCTGGCTGATATTACTAAAGATACCAAGGTATCACTCAAAAGCATAGGAAGTGTTGCTGTTACTTATACAAACAATGACTATGGTAAAGGTTTGGCAGATGTTTATGCTGCTGCGGTTAAAGCACATGGCATTACTGTAACATTAGTCGCTGCTCACGAAGATGGTAAGGCAGATTATAGCGCTGAAGTAGCTACATTGGCAGCTGCAGGAGGAGATGCTCTAGCAGTAATTGGATATGTGGACCAAGGTGGTAAAGGCATGATTCAAGCATCTCTAGATTCTGGTGCCTTTGATGCATTTATATTATCAGATGGTATGATTGGCGATTCACTTACTGAAGCTTTCGGTAGTGCTCTCAACAAATCATTTGGTTCTTTGCCAGGTTCTCTAGGTAAGGGATCAGGTATTTTTAAGACTGTTGCAACCGCTGGAGGAATTGATCCTTCAGGACCATACACTGGTGAATCTTATGATGCTGCAGCTTTAATTGCACTTGCAATACAAGCTGGAGGATCTGCGGATCGTTCTTCAATTGCTGGTAATGTAATGTCAGTAGCAAACGGTCCAGGAATAAAGATTTATCCTGGTGAATTAGGAAAAGCTCTTGGCTTTTTAGCTGCAGGCAAGGCAATTGATTATGAAGGAGCAACAGGAGTTAATCTTACAAGTGTAGGAGAAGCTGCTGGTTCTTTCTTAGAAAAAGAAATTGAAAATTCTAAATTTAGAACGGTAAGACAAAGATAAAATTTATTTATTTATAAAACCTCAGCGGCTAAAACCGCTGGGGTTTTTTTATGCGTGTTTGATTTTCTCAGGTATAATACCTTTTGATCTATAACGCATAATCAATAACAAACCTGTTCCCATAATTAAATATCTAAAATATGGGACACTATTAATCAAATGATTTTTAAATTGGCTTGTCTCTTCTAATCCGCTGGTGAAAATATTAATTAAAAATAGTGCCATAGGTGCTGCTTCAATCCATACAAACCATACTGCAAAGCCTCCTAAAATTGCTCCAAAGTTATTTCCACTACCTCCAACAATAACCATCACCCATATTAAAAATGTAAATCTCATTGGCTGATAACTTCCAGGAGTAAATAATCCATCATAGGTAGTTAACATAGCTCCCGCAATTCCAACTACGGCAGATCCAAGAACAAAAATGTAAAGATGTTGTTTAACAACATTTTTTCCCATTGCGTTAGCTGCTTCCTCATTATCTCTGATTGCTCTCATCATTCTTCCCCAAGGAGAGTAAAGAGCTTTTTGAGTCAGTATTAATAAAATTACTACCACGATCGTAAAAAGGCCTGCATAACAAAGTTTCACAAATACAGTGGATCCTTCAATAACTAATTGCCTAAGGACTTCTTGTTTTTCTGAAACATCGGTAATTAGCTTTAGGCTTCCTTTGTTTAATCTTTCAATTAAACTGATAAACCAGTCAGTAGTTTGAAGATTAACTTCATAAGGAACGGGTCTCTTTAGACCAATTACATTTTTTACTCCTCTTGCAAGCCAATCCTCGTGTTTTAAAACTGCAATAATAATTTCAGAGATAAGAAGGGTCGCTATAGCCAAATAATCCGCCCTAAGACCCAAAGCAACTTTTCCTATAACATACGCTATTGCTGCAGCAAAAAACGCACCTACAATCCAGGAGAACATTATGGGTAGTCCCAATCCACCAAGAAAACCTGTTGTGGCTGGACTAACAGCTTCGATAGCTTCAATTGCAGGACCAGAAATTACTCTTAGTGATATTAGTCCTAAGATAATGGCCAAAGCAATGGTGAAATTTCTCTTATTTGATTTCGTAAAATTCTTTAAAATATACCGAACAGTAAATATGAGTAATACAATTAAAAACAGGCACAAGATCATATTCAATCCACCAACCTGCCAAGCTTCTCTCACGGGTGGTACTGAAACTAATACTGCGGCTAGTCCGCCCAAAGCGGCATAGCCCATTATTCCAAAATTAATTAATCCTGCATATCCCCACTGAATATTTGCACCCATAGTCATAACCGCTGATATTAAACAAAGGTTTAGTATTGCAAGTGCAACTCCCCAAGATTGAAGTATGCCAACAAGTATAATTAATAGCCCCATGACTATATAAGCAGTAAAAACATTTAAATATTGTCTCATAAGGTCTTTCCTTTAAAAATACCCGATGGTCTAAATAATAATACAATAACCAGTATTGAGAACGACACCGCAAATTTATAATCAGTAGATAATAATTGAATCAGACTATTGGGTTCTAAACTTTCGGGAAGAAGATAAGCAAAAAATTTCTTATATGCATAAGTTATAACTATTTCAGAAAAAGCAATTACATATCCTCCAAGAAAAGCACCCAAAGGATTACCAATGCCCCCGACTATCGCTGCTGCAAAAATAGGTAAAAGATTATTAAAATACGTAAACGGTTTAAAACTTTTATCTAAACCATACAAAGCTCCTGCAACAGTTGCTAAAATTGCAGCTATGATCCAGGTAATCATTACCACTCTTTCTGGACTTATCCCTGACAATAAAGCAAGATCTTCATTATCCGAATACGCTCTCATGCTCTTTCCGGTTCTAGTTTTGTTTAAGAACCAAAATAATATTGAGGCAACTATGATTGTAACGAATAATGTTAAGACCTGTGTAGATTTAATTGCTAGACCTTCATTCAATCCTGTCATTTCCTTAAATTCATTGGCTCTTATGATGAATCTTTCACCATCAAAAAATCTTCGGTCAAAAGGTCCTATGATGATTCTTACAACTGCATTTATTACAAACATCACTCCAATGCTTACCATTGCAAGTGTTACTGGAGGACTTTTTTTAATTCTGTAATAACTAAAAACGAATTTATCAATCAATAGACTGAATAAAATTGCAATAATTATTGCAAACGGTATGGCAAGTAATGCTGTTGGTAAAACTCCTAAACTAATTCCAATCGATTGAAAATACCAAGTAAACAAAATTGTAAACATGGTTCCAAAGGCCATTAAGTCCCCATAAGCAAAATTGGCAAATCTTAATATTCCGTAGATTAAAGTTACTCCAATTGCTCCGAGAGCTAATTGAGATCCATATGAAAGAGCAGGTACAATGACAAAATTCGAGAGCAATACTAAAGCATTTACAAAATCCATATTATCCGCCTAAAAAAGATCGTCTTACTTCTGGGTTATTTAAAAGTTCTTTGCCCGTTCCGGTACGTTTATTTTCACCATTTACTAAAACGTATCCGCGGTCTGCAATGGTTAGAGCTTGCCTTGCATTTTGTTCAACCATTAAAATTGCAACATTCATATCTCTAACTTTAAGAATATGATCAAACAGTTCATCCGTAACAATTGGGGAAACTCCCGCGGTTGGTTCGTCTAACATTAAAACCGAAGGTTTAATCATTAAGGCTCGACCAAGTGCCACTTGTTGTCTTTGACCACCTGACAATTGTCCTACAAGCTGATCTCTTTTTTCTCTAAGAATTGGAAATAATTCATAGATTTCATTTAGGGTATCATTAAAGCTTTCATCCCTTAAATAAGCGCCCATTTCTAAATTCTCTTCAACTTTCATTCCGGTAAAAACATTTTTAGTTTGGGGAACAAATGAAATGCCTTCTTTAACTCTATCTTGAGGACTTAAATTAGAAATATCTTTGCCGTCAAAAACAACCGTGCCTGAATGAAGTTTTAACATTCCAAGCATCGCTTTCATGGCCGTAGATTTACCTGCCCCGTTTGGACCAATAATTGCTACTATCTCACCTTCATTTACTTCAACAGAACAAGAGTTGATGATATCTGGACCCCCATAACCCCCTGTCATGTTTTTTCCACTAAAATAAGACAATCAATTATCTCCTTTTTTTATTTTGAAACCTCTTCCAAGATAGCTTTCTATTACCTGTTCATTATTTTTTACTTCATCTGATGTTCCTTTAAATAAAACTGATCCTTCGGCCATTACAATTACTGGGTCACACAACCTACTAATAAAATCCATGTCATGTTCAATCATACAAAATGTATAACCTTTTTCTTTGTTGAGTCTTAAAATTGCAGTTCCTATTTCTTTCAATAATGTTTTGTTTACCCCTGCCCCAACTTCATCCAGCAAAACTAATTTGGCATCCACCATCATTGTTCTGCCCAGCTCTAAGAGTTTTTTTTGACCACCGGATAAATTTCCAGCAAGCTCTCGTGATAAATGTTTAAGATTTAAAAATTCAATAACCTCCAATGCTTTTTCTTTTATTATTTTTTCTTCTTCGTTTACCTTCTTCGTTTTGAGCCAGGCATTAACAAGATTTTCTCCTGATTGGTTACCGGGAACCATCATTAAGTTTTCTAAAACAGTTAAATTCGTAAATTCATGGGCAATTTGAAAAGTACGAAGTAATCCTTTGGAAAATAACTCGTAGGAGGGTATCCCGGTAATATCTTCATCATACAAATGAACTTTTCCCTCGCTTGGCTCTAAATTGCCTGCAATTAAATTAAATAAAGTAGTCTTTCCCGATCCATTGGGACCTATAACTCCTGTGATAGATCCTTTTTTAATTTTTATAGAACATTTTGATACTGCTGCAAGTCCCCCAAAATATTTTGAAAGTCCATCAACTTGCAGAATATTCTCGTAATCTGACTGCATAAAAAACTATACTTTGTTTAATCTTTTAAGAATACTATTAAGAGACTTTTCTAAAGATCTGTAAAAACCAGCTTTTCTTAATTGTTTTACAGCTTGTTCATTTAATCCTCTTGGTGTTTGTGAATCTTTGACTAAATATTTTAAATCTTTTTTTGAATTCATGACCGAATCTTCCGATAGCGCAACAAAAAGAGAGGTTATATATTTTTGTGCCTCATTTCTTTTAATGCCTCTTTTAACCAACCAATCAGATAAAACTTTTAGCATTTCATAAAAAGGAGCCATCATTCCCGAGGTTGCCCAGAAATTCTTTGATGATTTCTCATTTTTAATTTCAACCGTTGTACCTAATTTATTAAAAAAACTTTTTACCTGTTTGTCAGGTGGACAAATAGGTACTGGCCCTTTCCGAATTGAGATTGGAGGTAATGGAATGGCTCTGACAATCTTAACTTTTTTACCTATAGCTTTTTTAAGCTGGGCTAAATTAATTGTAGCAATAAAGCTTATGACTTTTTGGTTAGATCTAAATTTTAGATTAGGTATTATCTTTTTTCCAACTTTGGGTGTAACTGCCAAAAAAACCCAATTGCAAGAATTAACTATTTCCTGATTATTTTTTGCAATCGAAACTTTTCTAAATTTTCTTTTAAGTTTTTGTGCAATATTTCTGTTTCTTGGCGATACAAGTATCTTTTTAAAGGATATCTTTGAATTGCATATCCCAGTAATTACCGATGATGCTATTTTTCCTGTTCCTATAAATCCCAACCTCATAGAAACACACAATATATAAGGTTAATACTTTTGCAATTATTTATTACTGATAAATCAAGCCTATAAACCTTTAATGACGTTCCAAAGTATACCTATTAATACCATAAAACTTATTCCAATTAATAACCAGAAAACGGGTATAAATAGTTCTTTCTTAATGTTAAACCGAATTGCCATTAACACCAAAATACTAATACCAACTAATATCCAAAAAAAAGCTGTTAGTGTCATTATTTAAACTTATCTACACAAATTTGTTTGGCTTCTTCTAAATTAGAAGTTTGTGTTTGAGCTAAAATACATGCGCCAATAATTTTTTTTAAGGTATGGTCGCTATATATAGTTCGAGCTAAAAAGAGAATTATTATTACAACTATTACTGAAATAATTGTTAAAATTTTATGTTTCACTTAAACAAACCCAGAACCAAGATCCCTAAAAACTTTTTCATTTTTTTTGTTTAAATATGGAATTATAGTTCTCTCTGTATCCTGGAGTAGATGCACGAGAACGACCATCCCAAAATGGCTTACTTGTTCCTACTGTTGGTTTTTTTGTTTCGGTTTTCTTTGTTTCAGTTTTCTTTGTTTCAGTTTTCTTTGTTTCAGTTTTCTTTGTTTCAGTTTTTTTCATATGATGCTGTTTAAACGATTATTTTTTAAAACTCTTATAGACTTGCCAACTTACTAGCAAGATTGTGCCAGCTAGAATAATTGCTGTCAATGGTCTATCCCATAGGAAATTGAACGATCCATCGCTTATTAATAGTGATCTTCTTAAGTTTTCCTCCATCATTCCTCCCAAAACAAAAGCTAAAATCAATGGAGGCATTGGAAAATTATACAATCTTAAACCGCAGGCAAGTACGGCAAGTCCGATCATCAAAAATATATCGAAAGTGTTAAAAGATATTAAATAAATTCCAGCAACCGAGAAAAATAATATTAAAGGAACTAAATAGTTTCTGGGCACCGCTAACAATCTTGCAATGTAGGGAATGAGTGGAAGATTTAATATCAGAAGAATAACCATTCCAATATACATTGACATAATCACCGACCAAAAAACTTCAGGGTTAGTCATATAAAGTCTTGGCCCTGGCTGAATGCCGAAGGCAAGCAAGGCTCCCAACATTACTGCTGTTGTTCCGCTTCCAGGGATTCCTAAAGTTAATAAAGGCACAAATGCCCCTGAGCAAGCTGCATTATTTGCTGTTTCGGGAGCTGCTAAACCATGAACGCTACCTTTGCCAAATTTTTCCTTTTCTTCTTTGCTAACAAAATTCCTTTCCATACCGTAGGCAAGAAACGAAGCGATGGTCGCTCCCGCGCCTGGCAAAACACCTATAAGAAAACCAATAACCGAAGATCTTGGAATGGTTTTAAGCATTTTTTTTCTTTCTTCTTTATCCAATCGTATGGATCCTAACTCTGATAAAGATATTGATTTTGTGGCCTTACTTGGATCTTTGCCTTTAAAAATAATCATTAATGCTTCGCTCATGGCAAACATCGCCATGGCAATTAAAATAAAACTAATTCCGTCCGATAAACTCATACTATTAAAGATAAATCTTGGAATATCTGAAAGTGAATCCTGGCCTACTGTTGCCAACATCAAGCCGAGAACCACCATCATAATGGCTTTTAAAAACTGGCCTTTGGCAGAAAAAGCTGAAACGGCCGTTAATCCTAAAACCATCAGTGCAAAGTAATCCGGAGACCTAAATGCCAAACTTACTTTTGAAAGTGTCGGTGCTGCAATTAATAAAAAGATTGCAGCAATTGTGCCACCTGAAAAGGAACTGTAAGCAGCAATGGCTAAGGCTTTTCCCGCTTTACCTTGTTGCGCCATGGGATAGCCATCAAAGGTTGTTGCAACCGTTCCAGGAACACCTGGGGCATTAATTAAAATTGATGAAGTTGAACCGCCGAATACCGCTCCATAATAAACACCAGCCATTAAAATTAATCCTGTTGAAGGATCAAATCCATATGTAATGGGTATCATCAGTGCAATTGCCGTCATGGGACCTAATCCTGGAAGCATGCCGATAACCGTTCCAATGATGCATCCGAACATCACCATCAAAAGGTTTGTAAATGACAGGGCTGTTTTTAATCCTAATAAAATTCCTTCAATCATCCTATTACTCCAAGGGCTTTAAGAATAGGATCAGTTAGATAAATATCTAACAAACCGTGAACTAAAAACATAAAAATAGCTACAAAGGGAAAAGAAAGCATAAACATTCGTAACCATCTTCTCTCTCCTAAAAAATAATAAGACGATATTAAAAACAAAGATGTACTGAAAAAGAAACCAACAGGTCTTATAGTTAAACCATAGGCAACCATGATTAAAACTAAAATTAAGGTTTGTTTATAATTTAGGAATTTTTGGTCAACTTCCTCACTAGTTTTTTCAGGTAAAATAATTTTAAGACCAGCAATGAACATCCCAAAATAGCCAAGATAAATTGGAAATGTTTTTGCATTAAAAGCGGCATTTTCATCAAATGAAAAAACGCGGATTTGGTATGCGGTATATAAATAGAAGGCTGAAAAAATAAAAAAGAGCAGTGAGATTATTTTGACTGTACTAATCTTCACTGCTCTTCTTATTGGTTAATAATCCAATTGGATTATATAACTCCTAATTTTTTCATAAGGGCTGTCATTTCTACTGTTTGTTTTTCTAAAAATGCAACAAACTTACTGCCTGGATTATAAATATTTACCCATGCATTACGTTTTCTAACAGCTTCCCATTCAGGTGTTTTTTGAACGTCACCCAACATTTTAGCAATTTCATCTTTCATGCTTGAGCTCATACCTGGAGGTCCAAAAAAACCTCTCCAGTTAACGAACTGAACATCAAATCCTTGCTCTTTTAATGTTGGAACATCAGGTGCATCTCCTACTCTTTCGGGAGCAGTAATACCAATAATATTTACTTGGTCTCTTGCACCCATAACTTCTCCCAATCCAGTTGAAAGAATTTGAGTTTCGCCTGACAATAATCCAGCTAGTGCCTTTCCACCTGCATCATAAGGAACATAAACGACATTGTTTGGATCAGCTCCCGCTTCTTGAAAAGCTAAAGCACCAATTAAATGGTCCATGCTACCTCTAACAGATCCACCGGCCATTTTGACTGACTTTGGATCTTTATTGTAAGCAGCCACAACGTCACCGAAAGTTTTATATGGTGAGTTTTTTGCAACAGCGATTGCACCATAATCACCTATAACGCCCGCTATAGGAACGACATCCTTATAAGAAAGTACACCGTCTCCTTTAACGTAACCTTTGTGCCTTGTAATAGATCTTAAGACCAAAGGAGTTGATTGAACCAAAACCGTATTTTCTGGTTTCGTATTAATCAAAAACGATAAGGCCTTTCCTCCACCTCCACCTGACATGTTTTCAAAAGAAGCACCTTTGAGCATGCCAGCTTTAGTTAAAGCTTCGCCAGTTCCTCGTGCTGTTCCATCCCAGCCACCACCAGCTCCACCACCTATCAAGAAGTGCAGTTTATCTATTGCAAATGAAGAGGATGGAATTGATAAAGCTAAAACAGAGGCAAAAAGAATAGCTGCTAATTTTTTAAATTTACTTAGCATATTTTTCCCCTTTTCCTGTTGTAGGTTAACTTTAATATAAGAAGAATTATAGAAACATTAATTATGAATTCATAATAAAAAAACTTTATACAACTTTTAATTGATTTATGTTTTGTTGAGAATATGTACTGATTTATTTGAAAAAAATTGTTAATTTTTTTTATTGAACTTCAACTTATAGAAAAAGCTATCTTATAATGAACAATAATGTCGCTATACCACTAAACATGGAAAGCATAAAACTTATTTTTTCAAGAAAGTTTTTTGTTGTTATTTTAATTTCTGTTCCTAGTGCCATCGTTGCAGATTTTTTGCACATCCCTCTTGCTTGGATGTTGGGCCCCATGATTGCAACATCAATAGCTGCACTAAGCGGATTAAAAATTATTATGCCAAGAATTATTTTAAGTTTTATTCTAATTCTTTTAGGTTTGTATATTGGTAATTACATTGATCAAAATCTAATTAATCAAATAGGACAATGGTTTTGGACTTCGCTTGTTATGCTTGGATATATAATTTTAAGTGTATTTTTTGTATCAAAATATTTAGAAAAATTTTCAGGTTATAATAGAAAAACTTCTATTTTTTCCGCTGCACCAGGGGCTTTGGGACCATTATTAATTTTAGCCGAACATGAAAAATCAGATCTTTCAAAAGTTGCAACCTCTCATTTAATCAGATTAATTATTATTATCACTTTGTTTCCATTCGTAGTGGACAATTTTTCAACGTTAAGTTCTAATTCTGTACCTGAATTTAACTTTTTAAATCAAAATCATTTTAATTTACTAACTCTTTTTGTTGCTTCTATTATTTTCATTCTAGTATTTGATAAATTTAAAATCCCAGCTCCTTTATTATCTGGGACATTGGTTGCAAGCGGAATATTGCAAATAGCTGACATTGCATCTTACAAGCTTCCAGATCAAAGCATTGATTTTTGTTTATTAATTTTGGGAGCTTCGGTTGGCTGCAGATTTGCTGACAAATCATTAAATGAAGTAGTAAAAAATTCATTTCACAGCTTTGTTGCAACCTTTTTTCTTGTTGTACTGGGAATTATTGCTGCAGTCATAGCGGGATATATTGTAGATAAAAATTTCTTTACTCTTCTTTTATCTTATTGTCCTGGTGGAATTTATGAAGTTGCGGTAATTGCTATTGCTTTTGACCTGGATCCTGACTTTGTTTCATTTCATCATATTATTAGATTGCTAATGATATTGTTTATTGTCCCGCTCATCCTAAGATTAATTAACAACAAAAGATCTTCTAATCTTTAATATATTTTGAAAATTTTTACTTTAATCACTTTATTAAAATGTTGGTGAAAAATTCTTTTACAAGTCTAGTAGCTTCTTCAGCTGCCTCTTTATTATATGCTATCGTTTGATATTTAATTATACAACTTCTATCAAATTCAATCTGTGGAAATCTCCAGCCAAACTTATGAGGCAAATTAATCTTTTTAAAAATTTTTTTCTTTTCCTTCTTTGTTGCACTGGCATACCATTCATTAAAACCAATTTGCGATATTGCTGCAACGTTATCTGGTGCCATTTCTGCTACAGGTAG
>Ga0208129_1000627_pt1 | contig 14918 bp, 12 predicted proteins | sample ETNtaG_13_FD_185759 | JGI IMG/M metagenome (GOLD analysis project Ga0208129, IMG submission 185759) | Marine microbial and viral communities from oxygen minimum zone, Eastern Pacific Ocean - ETNP201306PF47B (SPAdes) (version 2) | ecosystem: Environmental > Aquatic > Marine > Oceanic ...
CATTATTGTCGATTGCATAAGCATCGGTAATATTAGCTTTTCCATCCCTGAGAGATTTAACTTCAGATCCTTTTAGTACTATACCCGCTTCCATTAATTCTTGAAAAAAATAATTAAATTTTGCTTTTCGATTATTGCAAACAATTTTTATACCAATATTTTTTTTTGCTTTCATTAAAGCAGATTGGCAATTTTTAAAGCTTTTTGTACTTCCTTTTTTGTACTTTCTGTTACTTTAACAAGCGGTAATCTCACTTCGTCGCTAGATAAACCTAGTAACGAAGCTGCATATTTAACAGGAGAGGGATTGCTTTCTATGAACAAAGCTTTGTGTAGAGGCATTAATTTCTCTTCTAATTTTTTAGCTTTAGCATCGTCATTATTTAAAGAAGCGGATTGAAATTCGAAACACAATTTTGCTGCCACGTTTGCAGTAACAGATATACATCCTTGACCTCCTCTTTTATTAAAATCGAAAGCATTCTGATCTTCTCCAGTCAACTGAATAAATTTTGGTCCCATTTTTTTTAATTGCTGATCAACCCTATTAAGATCACCCGTTGCATCTTTCACACCAGTAATATTTTTTAGTTCAAACAGTCTAGCCATGGTATCAACTGACATATCAATGACTGATCTGGACGGTATATTGTATATAATTATTGGAATGCCAACATTGTTATTAATTAATTTATAGTGCTGATAAAGTCCTTCTTGGTTTGGCTTGTTGTAGTATGGCGTAACTATCAACAAACCATTAGCTCCGGATTTTTCTGCGTGCTTTGACAATTCCACTGCTTCTGCTGTTGAATTGGAACCAGTTCCAGCTATGACAGGAATTTTCCCTTTACACTCTCTAACAGAGATTTCAATAACCCTTTTGTGTTCATCATGATTTAAGGTAGGTGATTCACCCGTTGTCCCTGCAGGAACCAATCCATTTGTACCACTGGCAATGTGATGATGAATAAGCGCGGTGTATTTATCTTGATCTACCACGCTATTTTTAAATGGAGTTATTAAAGCTACAATTGAACCTTTAAACATAATTCTTTATATAGTAATAAATTTATTCTTTCAAAATTTTATGCTTAAACGTTTAATTAGTCTAGTTTTTTTATTAATGGCTTTTTATTATCTGCCTGCATTCTCAGATACAACTGTCTTAATTTTACCTAAAATAAAACCAAAAAATTTATCGATCCCTATTAAAAAAAAAATATCCAATATTTTACCAATAAAAAAACCATTTATTAAAGAAAAAAAAACAAGTGTAAAAAAGTTTCTCCTGCCAGAAAAAAAACCATTGAAGAAACTAGCTAATAATCTTTTCGTCAAAAAAAAATCTATCCAAAGCAGTATTGTTCCAAAAGAAAAACCTTTAAAAAAAGATAAAATTCAACCCAAGGAAAAGAAAATTATTTCGATCAGCACTTTTAAGAAAAAAATCGATGGTGCATTTTTATTGCCAGTAAAAAAACCCTTAACCTATAAAAAAATTGTTACTAAAGAAGCTAAAAAATCTAAAATTTTATCTAAAAAAGATTACGAATACGCTAAAGAAATATTTGAAAATATAAGTAAAAAAAAATGGAGTGTAGTTTTTAGATTAACAAAAAAAGTGAAAAACAAAGATTTTAAAAACTTAGTTTCATGGATTTATTTAAAAGAAAAAAGCAATAGAGCAAGCTTTAATGATTATATTAAATTTATTGATAAAAACCCTAACTATCCCAGAATAAACAGGCTCAAGTACTTGGCTGAACATAAAATAAACCTAAATAGCACAAGTGCAAATAACGTAATTCGTTGGTTTAGTTTCAATCCTCCTTTAAGCGGTTATGGCAAAATAAAACTTGCTGAATCCTATTTATTAAAAGGAAATACATTTGAGGGAACGCGATTACTAAAAGAGGGATGGATAACCTCAGCACTGAGTTCAAAAGATCTCAGGTATTTAAAAAAAAAGTATAAAAAAATCCTAAATACATCTGATCATATTAAAAGAGCTGATTTTATGGCCTGGGAATATAAATATTGGGACTTAAAAAGAATTTTAAGATATTTACCAAAAGATTATAAGGCGTTGTATAACGCTAGACAAATTTTAATGAGTCGTTCCTATGGAGTTGATAGAGCCATTTCCAGAGTACCAGAAAAATTTAAATCTGACATAGGATTAAGGTATGACAGACTTAAATGGCGAAGAAGAAGAGGAAGAGTAGAATCTTCATTAGAAATAATTAATAAAGCCCCAAACAATAAAGCTGCCTTAGTGCGAGCTGATCTATGGTGGAAAGAAAGAGCGATTATATCTAGATCCTTAATATATAAAAAAAAATATCAATTGGCATATGAAGTTGCAAAAAATCACTCTCTGGATGATGGAAGCGAATATGCAGAAGCGGAATGGTTATCTGGATGGATAGCATTAACTTTTTTAAATAATCCAAATTTAGCTTTAAAACATTTTGATAATTTTTATAAGAATGTGGGTTATCCAATTAGTCTATCCAGAGGAGCTTATTGGTTAGGGGTTACATACGAAAAACTTGGAAAAAACAAATTGTCGGAAGACCTTTTTAAAGAAGGTTCTAAATATTTGACAACTTATTACGGCCAATTATCTTTTCAAAAACTTAACCCTTTTGAAGAGTTTGAGTTAAAAGATGATTCAAAATATTCGAAAGAATATGAAAAAGAATTTAATAAAAATATTCTGGTTAAGCACTTAATTTTACTAAAAGAATTAGATAAAAATAAATATGGCAAAGATATACTAAAACATTTAGCAGATCTGGATATTAATAAAGGTAGTGAAGTACTTGCTGCAAAATTAGCTACTCAGCTTGGTCGATATGACTATGCAATTCAAATTTCAAAAAAAGCGTCTTATGAAAAACGTTTTTATAATCAATTTAACTATCCGATTATAACCACACCAGCAGAAATTAATGGAAGAAAAATGCCATCTCAAGAAATAATTTTGGCAATTGCTAGACAAGAAAGCGAGTTTGATTCAAAAGCAAACAGCTATGCAGGAGCAAAAGGCATGATGCAGGTAATGACTTATACCGCCAAACTTATAGCTAAACAAATGAATGTTCGTTACAGCAAAAGTAAATTAACTTCTAATCCAGAATATAACATAAAATTAGGCACATATTATTTTAACTCACTATTAAATGATTATGGCGGGATATATCCTTTTGCAATTGCAGCCTATAATGCTGGACCCAAGAGAGTAAAATATTGGAGGAAAATAAATGGCGATCCAAGCAAAAAAAAGATTGATTATGTTAATTGGATAGAATTAATAAAATTCAAAGAAACGCGAAATTACGTGCAGAGGGTTTTGGAAAATGCAAACGTTTACAAATACATGCTCAGCCAAAAACCAGTAAGACTAGAAAACTTTTTTAGATAATTTGTGGCGGAGGCGGTTGGATTCGAACCAACGGTACGGAATTAACCGTACGGCAATTTAGCAAACTGCTGGATTAAACCAACTCTCCCACGCCTCCAACAACTTAATTATATATAATTTAAATTAAATAAAAAAGAAAAATTTTTTCTTTTCATAAAATTTATTTATCATCACAATTCTAACTAATAAGAGAACGAAAAATCCAAAAATCCAATTCATATATAGTAGTCCAAAAAATATATCTTGGAATCCACCGTCAAAAATATTTAAAATACTCCAAACAATAATGGCTGGTAAAATAATCAGTCTAAAAAGATTGTTACAAAATATAAGAGAGGTTTTTTTAACCGCCGTAAAAAAAGCATTAGAAATAAAGAAAACTGGATAGATTGGAATTATAAATGCAGCAATTTTTAAATATTGAGATCCAAATTCAATTACTTCAAGGTCGTTTGAAAATATATGAACGATAGATTCAGAAAAAAGATAGATTGTAACACCAGCAAAGCACATAATGATTACGCCAATTAATATAGCTTTAAAATAAACTTCTCGAATTCTATCAAATCTTCTTGCACCAAAATTCTGCCCAGCTATTGATATAACAGCAGTATTCAGTCCTATTACAGGTAAGGTGAATAAGTGTTCAAATCTTATACCAACTCCATAACCGGCAATAGCCTGATCACCAAAAATACTTATAAAAAATAGCAAAATAAAACTGCCAATTGCTACCAAAAAAAGGCTGAATGCTATAGGGATAACTTGATGAAAGATATTTACTAAAAAATTCCTTCTTGGAAAAAAATTTTCAATCTTTAGAACTATTTTAAGTTCTGTTTTATTAACTTTTAAAAATAGATAAACACATCCGACAAATTGAATTAATATAGTTGAGATTGCCAAGCCAGCAATTCCAAATGCGGGGATAAAAAATAAACCAAAAATGAATATAGGATTTAATATTATATTAAAAATTAAACCTACTATTAAGAAATTTCTATAACTTTTTGTATCACCTTGTGAATACAAAATGGCATTGAATGATGTCTGTATAAGAAAAACAATACTTCCTAAGAAAATAATATCGGTATATTCTTTTGCTAACTTTATGCCCTCATCGCTATTTCCCATAATTTTCAGTAAATCATAGGAAAAATAAATGCCGGTAAAAGTTATAACCATTGAAAATAAAACCGCAAATATCAAAGTATTGTAAGAATAGATAGACGCAGCCATTTTATTTCTTGTTCCGAGACAGTTGGCTATTAAAGAGTTGCAACCTGCCACTATTCCAATGCCTGCAGAAATTATTAAAAAATATAATGGAAAAGATTTTGCTAAAGCCGCTAAGGCCTCGGATGATATCTTTCCAGCAAAAAAAGTGTCAGTAAGATTAAATAAAGTTTGAAATAAACTTCCGATACTAGCAGGAATTGCTATTTGTTTTAATAATCTTCCAATAGGATTTGTGGTTAAATTTAATTTTTTTTCCAATTTTACCTCAATAGAATTCTTTTCGAAAAATATGTTTTTTCATCATTTAAATCTTTCTACAAATAGTTACACCATCACCTAAGGGTAGAATGGTTTTTTCTACTCTGTTATCATTTTTAATTAGAGAGTTAAATTCTCTAATTATATTAGTAAATCGATCATTTTTGACAGGATCTGCTACATCTCCGTGCCATAAAACGTTATCTGCAAGTATAAATCCTTTTTTTTTAATTAAATTCATGGATAGATCGTAATACTCTTTATAATTTTCTTTATCAGCATCAATAAAAACTAGATCGAAAATCTTTTTTTCTTTTTTTAACCTTTTAAGAGTATCTAAGGCTGGCCCTAAAATCACTTTTATCTTATTTTCTAAATTGGCTTTTTTAAAAAAAGACTTAGCTTTTTCTGACGTTTCTTTGTTTATATCTAAGCATGTCACAATTCCATCGCTTGTTATAGCAAGGGCCATAGACAGAGCGCTGTAACCTGTAAAGGTTCCAATTTCTAGAATATTTTTTATACCATTTGATTTTATAAACAATTGAAGAAAATAAGCCTGGCTAACAGAGATTTGCATCTTTTTAGTATTGCCTAAACCATTGTTACACTTAATTATTTCTTTTTGAACGGGATGCAAGTCGTAGCTGTTATCAGAAATGTATTTTTCTAATTTTTCGTCTATTTTAAGACTTTTCGTCATTTTCTTAATTTTTCTTTGAGAATGTCGTTAAGCAATTTAGGATTGGCTTTTCCTCCAGAAAGTTTCATCGCTTCTCCAATAAAAAAACCATAAAGTTTTTCTTTTCCAGATTTGTATTGTAAAACTTTGTCAGAATTATCTTTTAAAACTTTTGAGACAATTTTTTCTAATTCTTTAGGATCGCTTTGTTGCTTTAACTTCTTCTCCTTTATAATTTTGTTAGGCTCATCGCCTGTTTCAACCATTATTTCGAAGACTTTTTTTGCTATTTTTCCGGAAATCTCTCCTGAACTAATTGCATTAATAAGAGATGAAAGATTTTTCGGCGTAACTGGTGAATCTTTTATATCTAAATTTTTTTCATTCAAAACAGCAAAAAGATCGCCAGTTATCCAATTTTTTGCAAGCTTTATATCTGAATTTTTTATAACTTCTTCGAAGTATTTAGAAATATTAACTTCTGAAACCAGAAGGTTAGCTTCATAAGATGTTAATTTAAATTTTTTAATAAACCTATCTTTTTTTTCATCAGGTAATTCGGGCAATTTCTTCTTTAAATTGTCAATAAAATTTTGTTCAATTTTTAGTGGTAACAAGTCTGGATCAGGAAAATATCGATAGTCATGAGCTTCTTCTTTCGATCTCATTGACCTAGTTTCATTTTTTTTTGTATCAAAAAGTCTAGTTTCTTGATCAATTTTTTTACCTGACTCAAGTAACTCGACTTGTCTTTTTGCCTCTGAATCTATAGCCATCTCCATAAACTTTATGGAATTTACATTTTTGATTTCACATCTGGTCCCAAAACTTTTATCGCCTTTTTTTCTCACCGAAACATTCACGTCAGCTCTTAAAGAACCTTCTTGCATATTGCCATCACAAGTTTTTAGATATCTCATTATCGATCTAAGTTTTTTAACATAAGCATTTACTTCATCAGGAGATCTTAAATCTGGCTTACTTACAATTTCCATTAAAGCAACACCAGATCTATTTAAATCAACAAATGTATTATCTGGACTTAAATCGTGAATACTTTTTCCAGCATCTTGTTCCAAATGCAATCTTTCAATCCCAACTTTTTTACTTCCATAAGGCATATCAAGAGTAACTAAACCTTCTCCAACGATTGGATTTTTATACTGAGATATTTGGTAACCAGCTGGTAAATCAGCATAAAAATAATTTTTTCTATCAAATATAGAAAGTAAATTAATTTTAGCATTCAAGCCTAAACCAGTTTTAATAGCTTGCTCTATACAGTATTGATTTATAACAGGAAGCATGCCCGGAAATGCCGAGTCTACTAAACTAACTTGAGTATTTGGTTTTGCACCAAATTTTGTAGATGAAGCAGAAAATAATTTTGACTCTGAAATAACTTGAGCATGTACCTCAAGACCAATAACCACCTCCCAATTATTCTTTTCGGTTTTTATAAAATAATCAAATTTCTCTTTTTCCATAAATTATTCCCACCATCTATTTAGAGATTGCTTAAAATCAATACTTTTCTCCATTGCAAAAGCTATGTTTAAAACTTTTTGCTCATCCAATGCCTTTGTTATGAGCTGAAGCCCCAGGGGATATCCTTTTTCATCTTGTCCGGCTGGTATTGAGATTGCTGGAATACCTGCCAAATTAACTGGCACGGTAAATATATCGTTCAAATACATAGATATCGGATCATTAGTCTTTTCTCCAATTTTAAAAGCAGAACTGGGGGTAGATGGAGTCAAAATAGCATCTACATTTTTAAAACATTTATCAAAATCATTTTTAATTAATCTTCTTATCTTTTGCGCCTTAAGATAATAAGCATCATAATAACCTGATGATAAAACATAAGTTCCAATAAGAATTCTTCTTTTTACTTCGTCACCAAATCCCTCTCCTCTTGTATTTTCATACATTTCAATGAGATTTTTTCCTTTTTTAGACCTATATCCATATTTTACACCATCATAACGTGCCAGATTTGAAGAAGCCTCTGCTGGTGCAACGATATAATATGTTGGTAACGCATATTTTGTATGAGGAAGTGAGACGTCAACAATCTTAGCTCCAGAATTTTTTAAAATATCTATTCCTTTTTTCCAAAGACTGTCTATCTCCTTTGGCATATTCTCCACTCTGTACTCTTTGGGTATTCCAATTTTTAATCCTTTTATTTTTTCATTTAAATTCTTTGAATACTTTTCATTTTTTTTATTTATGGAAGTAGAATCTTTCTCATCATGTCCCGACATTGCTTCTAAGAGTAAAGCACAATCTTCAACATTTTTTGTCATTGGGCCTGCCTGATCCAAAGATGAAGCAAAGGCAACTATTCCCCATCTAGAGCATAATCCATAAGTAGGTTTTAATCCTACAGTTCCAGTAAAAGAAGCTGGTTGTCTAATTGATCCACCAGTATCAGTGCCTATTGTTGCTGGAGTAAGGTTTGCTGCTAAAGCGCTAGCAGATCCTCCCGAAGATCCTCCTGGAACCAAATCTTTGCCGACTGGATTAATTGTGTTTCCAAAATAACTTGTTTCATTAGATGAACCCATGGCAAACTCATCACAATTAAGTTTACCAAGTAAAATAGCTCCTTCGGACCACAAATTACGAGTAACAGTAGATTCGTATGTGGGAGTAAAATTTTCTAGGATCTTACTTCCTGCTGTAGTCTTTACATTTTTTGTGCAAAACAAATCTTTAACAGCTAAAGGGACTCCTGAAAGCAGACCATCAAAATTTTTCTTTGAATCAAAGTTTTTTGCATTCTTTACGCTTTCCTCAAAACAAGTCGTGATAAAACTGTTTAATTTTTTACTCCTTTCAACATTTTTAATAAAATGATTTGTTACTTCTAAAGAAGATATTTTTTTTGATTTAATTAGATTTACAATTTCTGAAAGTGAACTCTTATTAAAATCTGACATGTTTATTCAATGACTTTCGGAACAATAAAAAAATCTTCGTTTTTATCAGGAGAATTTTTTAATATTTCGTTCTTTATCTTGCCGTCATTAATTTTATCGGCCCTAGGTTCAAGAGTTTTGTCAACTATAGAAGTTAAGGGTTCCGTTTTCTTTGTGTCTAGTTCATTTAATTGTTCTACAAAATTTAGTATTGAAGCTAAATCTTTAGATAGGGATTCTAGTTTAGTATCATCAAGAGAAATTCTGGATAGTTTAGCAACTTTTTTAACTTGGTTTTTATCTATAGACATTTATAAACTATGTTTTAGTTTGTTAAGAAAGTGAAGTAAAATATAACATATTCATGCTAGATATTGAAGATTTTAAGAAATCTATAGGAAATAAGTCTAGACTACTAGGAATCGATCCGGGTAAAAAAAGGATTGGTTTGGCAATATCAGATGAAGATAAGCTGGTCTCAACACCCTTGAAAACTATTTTGAAAAAAAAATTTTTTGATTTGATTAAAGAAATTAAAGAAATAATAGAAGAAAACAATATAAAAGGAATCGTTGTTGGTAATCCGTTAAATATGGACGGTTCTAAAGGTAGCTCTTCACAATCATCCAATGATTTTGCAAGGAACTTATCAAATAATATTTCAATACCCGTCACAATGTGGGATGAAAGATTATCAAGTGAAGGGGCTTTTAAATTATCTGCTAATACAGGGGTGAATACTTCTAAGAAAATTGAGAAATTAGACCAAAATGCAGCTTCGTTTATTCTACAAGGAGCGCTCGACTATTTAAAACGATAAATAACTTGCTATGATCCTATAAAAGACTTATAGAGTTAATTTTAATGGCGGTTATAAAAAAGTTTTCGGCTGTTAAGAAGATCCAAAAACACCTTTTAGGTATCCAAAATTTATCTATTAAAGAAGCAAACCTGATATTAGATGAGGCAAAAAATTTTATAAGCTTAAATAGAAGCGCCTCAAAAAAATTAGACTTACTAAGAGGAAAAACTCAAATAAATTTATTTTTTGAACCTTCCACTAGAACTCAAAGCTCCTTTGATCTCGCTGGAAAAAGATTGGGTGCAGATGTGATGACTATGAATGTTACTAATTCATCATTAAAAAAAGGAGAGACTATTCTGGATACCGCCATGTCTTTAAATGCAATGCATCCTGACATTATAGTTATACGTCATCAAGATTCAGGAGCACCAAATCTTTTATCTCAAAAAGTTAATTGTGCAGTAATTAATGCTGGCGATGGTTTAAGAGAACATCCTACACAAGCTCTTTTGGATGCTTTAACTATAATTAATAGAAAAGGCAAAATTGAAGGATTAAAAATTGCCATTTGTGGAGACATACTTCATTCTCGGGTAGCAAGATCAAATATATATTTGTTAAATATGTTAGGTGGTGAAGTAAATGTAATAGCGCCAAAAACTTTAATGCCCAACTCTATAGAAAAACTTGGTGTTAAAACTTACACAAATATGAAAGAAGGACTTAAATCTTGCGATATTGTTATGATGTTAAGACTGCAAAACGAAAGAATGAAAGGATCATTCCTGCCTTCAAAAAGAGAATACTACGAATATTTTGGATTGACTCCTGAAAAATTAAAATTTGCTAAGAAAGATGCTTTGTTAATGCACCCGGGCCCAACGAATAGAGGTGTTGAAATTGATACAAAGCTTGCTGACGATATAAACGTAAGTTTAATTAAAGAGCAAGTAGAACTTGGAGTTGCTGTCAGAATGGCGTGTCTAAAATTATATTGTAAATAATGAAAGAAAAATATTTTATTAATGCAAGAATAATTGACCCTTCACAAAATCTTGATGTAAATGGAGGGCTAATTGTTAATGAAAAAGGGAAAATTAAAGCAATAGGAAAAAATGTAGGAAAAGGAAATATTCCATCCAAAGCTGATAAAATTGATTTAAAAGGAAAAGTGCTAATACCAGGAATAATAGATATGAAGGTGTTTATTGGAGAACCGGGTTTTGAATACAAAGAAAATTTTAGGAGTTTAAGTGAGTCAGCGTTATCTGGTGGTGTCACATCAGTAGTTTCAATGCCAAATACTAGCCCCGTAATAGATAATGTTTCGATGGTTGACTTTATTGTGAGAAGAGGTCGAGATAAGTCAAATATAAATATTTTTCCATCAGCAACATTAACTAGAAATATGGACGGAAAACTTATGACTGAATTTGGTCTTTTGTCCAAAAGAGGAATCATTGGATTTACTGATGCCATAAAAACAGTACAAAACTCAGAAATAATGTCTCGAATTATGAATTATGCTTCCGAATTAGATGTTTTGGTAATGCAACATCCGGAAGATTATGAGCTTTCAAAAAATAGATGTATCAATGAAGGTGAAATTTCCACCAGATTAGGTCTGCAAGGCATACCTTACATTGCTGAAAAAATTATCGTTGAGAGAGATTTGTCACTATTAGAAGAATATCCATGTAGATATCATATCTCACAATTATCATCCGCTAAATCTGTTGAGGTAATAAAAAAATATAAAAATAATAATTTGAAATTTTCTTCTGGAGTTTCAATAAACAATTTATCACTTAATGAAAATGATATAGGTGATTTTAAAACTTTTTTAAAAATATCTCCCCCTTTAAGAAAAGAAGAAGATAGAAAAGCGTTAATTCAAGGCATAAAAAACGACTTAATAGATGTCATTGTCTCTGATCACAAACCGGAGGACGAAGAAAGTAAAAGATTGCCATTTGCACAAGCGGCTGAGGGATCCATCGGTATTGAAACGCTTTTGTCTCTCTGTTTAGAACTTTATCATAATAACTCTTTACCGCTGAAAAAAATCATTGAAACAATTACATACAACCCTGCAAAAATATTAAAAATTGATAAAGGTACTTTAAAAGTGGGTAAAGATGCAGATTTATGTATTTTTGATCTTGATCAACCTTGGAAAGTAGACGTTTCTAAACTTAAATCGAAATCTAAAAATGCAGCAACAGAAAACAGGAATTTGCAAGGAAAAGTGCTGATGACTTATCTTAAAGGTGAGCAAGCCTTTAGCTTACAGTGAATACTGAGATATTTTTAGTTTTTATTTTTTCATATCTATGTGGATCAATACCGTTTGGTTTGATCTTAACAAAATTATTTTTAAAAAAAGATATTAGAAAGATAGGATCAAAAAATATTGGAACAACCAATGTTTTAAGAACTGGTAATAAATTTTTAGCAGCGGCAACACTTGTGTTTGATATTTTAAAAGGTTACCTTCCTGTAATAATTACAGTGCAATATTTTTCCGGATTAATTGAACTGTCATGTCTTGCAACATTTTTAGGGCATATTTTTCCAATTTGGCTAAAATTTAGAGGTGGCAAAGGTGTTGCTACTTACTTGGGTGTTTTATTTGCATTATCTTTACAACTAAGTTTGTTATTTATGTTTACATGGTTAGCTATATCTCTAATATTTAGATATTCTTCTTTGTCCTCAATGTTTGCTTCATTAACAGTGTTTGTTGTGCAGTCAATTAGAGAAATTGTTAATCCAATTCTTTTAAAAATGCCAGAACAAACTCTTCACCCAAATACAGTTGGCATAAATACAACGTCTCTTTTATTTATTTTTTTTATTTTAATAATATTTACACATAGAAAAAATATTTCCAACCTTAAAAACAAAGGTGAACAGAAAATAAAACTCTAGGTAAAAAGCCATTTTTTAATCTTCCGAAATCCTTAATTTGACAAAACAAATTATATTTGACAGTAAAGTTTCATAGAGAGGATAGATGAATCTAGTAATTGTAGAAAGTCCAGCAAAAGCAAAAACGATTAACAAATATCTAGGCAAAAACTACCTTGTTTTAGCAAGCTATGGTCATGTTAGAGATCTTCCTTCTAAAAATGGATCTGTTGATCCTGAAAATAATTTTAAAATGGAATGGGAATTAGATTCTTTTTCTAAAAAATACGTTAAAGAAATAGCTGATGCCGCTGCTGACTCAGAAAGAATTATATTGGCAACCGACCCTGACAGAGAAGGAGAGGCAATTGCTTGGCATGTCAGAGAAATTCTAGAAAGCAAAAAACTCTTGAAAGGAAAAAAAGTAGAAAGAGTGGTGTTTAATGAAATTACAAAAAAAGCTGTTACCAATGGAATCAATAATCCTAGAGAAATTGAATCCCTATTGGTTGATGCTTACATGGCTAGAAGAGCTTTAGATTATCTCGTTGGCTTTAATATATCTCCAATTTTATGGACAAAACTTCCAGGATCAAAATCTGCTGGACGAGTTCAATCTGTCGCTCTTAGATTGATAACAGAACGAGAACACGAAATCGAACTTTTCAAACCAGAAGAGTTCTGGACCATTGCTAGTGACTTTGAGAACAATCAAAGCAAACTTATAAAATCTAAACTTTCAGTTTTTGATGGAGAAAAGATAGAAAAGTTTTCATTTAAGAAAAAATCTGATTCTGAAAAAGCATTAAATGAAATCAAAAATCAATCTTATAAAATAGCTGACGTATCTTCAAAAGTTTACCGAAGAAATCCAATGGCTCCATTTACGACATCAACCTTGCAACAAACAGCATCGGGAAAGTTTGGTTTTGGAGCGTCCAGAACAATGCAGATTGCTCAGAGACTTTACCAAGGAATAGATGTTGAAGGAGATACTGTTGGTCTTATTACCTATATGAGAACTGACGGGACTCAAATTTCTAATGAGGCTATCTCTGACTTTAGGAAGTTTGTAGATAAAGAGCATGGTGAAAAATATCTTCCGGAAAATCCTAATAGTTATGCCGGAAAGAAAGCAAAAAATGCTCAAGAAGCCCATGAAGCTATCAGGCCAACGGACATCAACAAAAAACCTACGGATATGAAAAAATATTTAAGCACTGATCAATCTAAACTATATGAATTAATTTGGAATAGAGCTTTATCTTCTCAAATGAATCCAGCTGAATTTGACAGAAAAAGTATAACTGTAGAATCTGAAAATAAAAAAATTAACTTTAAAGCGAATGGCTCTACTATTAAATTTGATGGTTTTCTAAAAGTCTACAAATTTGAGGAAAAAGACGAAGATCTTAAAAATGTTTTACCTGAAGTTAAAAATGGAGATAAGGTTAATATAAAAGAACTGACTGACGAACAACATTTTACAGATCCTCCACCAAGATATTCAGAAGCTAGTCTTGTTAAAAAAATGGAAGAATTAGGAATAGGGCGTCCCTCAACTTACGCAAGTATAATATCTGTTTTATCTACCAGAAATTATGTTGAGTTACTAAATAAAAGATTTCACCCTACAGACCGAGGTAAATTATTATCTGCATTTCTTGAAAAATTATTTACAAAATATGTTGATTATAATTTTACGGCAGATTTAGAAAACCAATTGGATGAAATTACCAGTGGTAAAATCAATTGGGTTAAAGTTTTAGATGGTTTTTGGAAAGACTTTTATTCAAATGTTGGAAAAGTCAAAGAGAAAAGAACTAGGGAAGTTTTGGATCTATTGAATGAAAGTCTAGGCGACCTTGTATTTGAAAGAGATGATAATGGTACTATTGATAGAAAGTGTAAACTTTGTGAAACTGGTCAATTAAGTCTTAAAAATAGTTTCAGAGGCGGTGCCTTTATAGGTTGTTCTAATTATCCAGAATGCAAATTTACGAGACCATTATCAAAATCAAAAGCATCACAACAAATTAATTTGGCAGAGCCTAAGTTGATTGGAAAAAATGATTTGGGTAAAGATATTTTTCTTAAAAATGGAAGATTTGGTCCTTATTTACAATATGAGATTGAGCCTAATGAATTAGATCAAAATAAAAGAAAAAAATCCAAAAAGAAAAAAGAAAATGAAAATTTAAAAAATGTATCTATACCTAAAGGTCTTCAAATTGAAAACGTAGATTTAGAAAAAGCTAAATATTTATGTTCTTTGCCAAAAATAATTGGCAAACATCCTGATTTAAATGAAGACATTAGTATTAATGTTGGAAGATTTGGTCCTTATTTAAAGTGTTCCAATAAATCTGCGAGAATTGAAAGTGTTGATGAATTATTTACAATCGGTCTCAACAGAGCAGTAACTTTAATTTCTGAAGCCAAACCCGGTAGGATGTCATCGTCCGAAATAAAAAATCTTGGAGAACATCCTGAAGATAAAAAACCTGTAAGAATAATGAAAGGACAATACGGTCCCTATATTAAATATAAATCTCTTAATGCTACGATACCTGAAAATAAAGACCCAGACGAAATAACAATGGAAGAAGCTTTAATTTTGATTGAAAAAAGAAAAGAATACGATAAAAGTAAAAAGAAAAAAAAATGAAA
>Ga0208129_1000636_pt1 | contig 14842 bp, 28 predicted proteins | sample ETNtaG_13_FD_185759 | JGI IMG/M metagenome (GOLD analysis project Ga0208129, IMG submission 185759) | Marine microbial and viral communities from oxygen minimum zone, Eastern Pacific Ocean - ETNP201306PF47B (SPAdes) (version 2) | ecosystem: Environmental > Aquatic > Marine > Oceanic ...
GAAAAAAAAGAAGAAAAAGTGAAATTAGACTAAACCTTTTGGGTTTTAATACGTCTAATATAGTGTAAGAGTTAAGTTAGGAGAAGTAAATAATGAAATTAGGTGAATTAGTCAAGAAGTTACAAGAATTGGAAACGCAATACGGCTCCGATACTAATATCGAATTCAACATCGACGCAGGTGATTGGTCGAGTGATGAAGATGCAGTTGCACACGAAATAGACCAAGTACACGATTGGGAAGATATCAAAAATCAAAAATGGGTCAACATCTACTTGAGGTAAATATGGAACATTTAAAAGATCACGCAGATTACAAGTACAACAAACCAAGAAAAATCAATACCAAGTATTCGGTGATTGGTAAGACCAAAGTACCATCTATCGATGATTCAGTTACGGTTCGTTCTTGGATTGTTCGTTCAATTTCATTGAACAATCGTTGGGGAAACCTATACCGAATACACCATGCAGACGAGAAAAAACGACATTTTAATGAAAATAATTGAAAAAAAGTTTCGTAGTCCGACACCGCTTGTCGGGGGTATATGGTATAATAGCGGTATAAACAATTGAGAGAGGTTAATTAAATAATGATAAGATTGAAAAAAACTACTAAAACAGAAAACACCATCACTACGACATCTACTGTTGCAAAACTTCTTGCAACCGAAGATATTTCAGTCGAACAGAGACAGCTACCGACTGCATATTTTGATATCAAGAATCGTGTTCTTGGACTACCCCTTTGGGCATCCGATGACAAAGATGTACATGACTTACTCGTAGGACACGAAGTCGGTCATGCACTCTATACTCCTGTCGATTTTGCAAAGGTTGTTGATGCAGTCGATACGGATAATGAAAAGGCTGTACTTTCCTACCACAACGTCATCGAGGACATTCGTATTGAGAAGAAGATCAAATCCAAATTTCCAGGATTGAAACGTAACTTCTACAATGGTTATCAATCACTCGTCGAATCTGATTTCTTTGGTATAGAGAATAAGGACATACGAAAGTACGGTATCATCGATAGAATCAACATCCACTATAAAGGTGGGGGATTCACCCATGTACCGTTCAATGACAGAGAAACACCTTTTCTCAATCTGATTGACAGTTCCCTTGAAACTTGGGATGATACGGTCAAGATTGTAAAGGCACTCTACGAGTACTCACAAAACTGTGAAGTAGAAACTCTCAAAGATTACGATTTTGATGTTGCTACGAGTGGTGAATCTGATGAAGATGATCACAGAGGTAATTCACAAGCTGATGGTTCTGAGATAACCGATGAGAATTTTGACAAGTACGAATTTTCTGATAGTCGTGGCAACTCCAAAAATAACTCGGATTCCGAGCAAACTACCGATGAAAAACCACAAGATGGTGATCAAGATACGAGTGATGGTCAAGGTGGAAAACCTACTGCATCCAAGACCCAAGAACATTTCGATAAAGAACTTGAAAAACTTGGTAATGATCCATATAACTACAATGATCCACCACAATACGTCACTATTCCAAGTGTCAATTCAGAAAAACACATAGTGGATTACAAGAAAGTTCAAAATTATTTGAGTACAGAATTTGCATATCTATTCAGTGAGGAACGATACGGAACTCTCAAACCTTCAATAGATAGTGACTACAAAAAGTTCAAGATTTCTACTAATAAGACCGTCAACTACTTGGTCAAGGAATTTGAGATGAAAAAGAATGCACAACTTCATGTTCGTGCAAAAACTTCCAAGACGGGAGTTCTTGATACTAACCGCTTACATTCCTACCAAATCAATGATGATATTTTCAAGAGAGTGACCAATCTCCCAGAAGGGAAAAATCATGGTCTACTATTCTTCTTTGATCTAAGTGGTTCGATGCAGAATCATATTGCACCCACAATACGTCAAATCATCAACTTGGTTATGTTCTGTAATAAAGTTGGTATTCCATTTGAGGTGTACGGATTTACAGATACAGTCGAGGGTTTCAGACGACATTCTATCGATGATCAACATTCCGATATCAACTATAACAATAAAGATCTCATCATTGCAAAATTTTCACTGAGAAACTATGCATCGAGTAAGATGAGAGGTAAGGAGCTGAGTACTGCACTACACCAACTCTATACATTGTCTTGGTTATGGGATCGTCATAGTTCACTTGTCCCCCGTGATGAGAGACTTGGTAGTACACCGCTGAATGATACAATCATTACTGCACATGATATCATTCCTAAGTTCCGTAAACAATACGGACTCGAAAAAGTCCATGTACTATTCCTTACTGATGGTGAGAGTAATGCACTTGACTATACTAGGGATACGACATCCAATAGTGGTTACAATCATGTCAACTCACTATCCAAAAAGGTCATTACTGACCCAATTACCAAGATTCAGTATCCGTACTATTCAAGGACTGAATCAACATCTTGTCTACTACAATCCTTACAAGACCGACACGCTATCAAGACTATCGGATTTTTCATCTGTAGTTCTAACTTGATCAACCGTCATCTTAAATATAGTGAGGAAGTAACGGGTGAACTCGAATACGGTGAGGTTGCAAAATTCGTCAAGAAAGTCAAAAAGGATAAATTCGGTATCCTCAATAAGTACGGATATTCTGATTACTACATCATAGTTGGTGGTAGAGATCTTGATACAGAATCCGATGAATTTGAAGTTGAGGAAGATGTGAGTAAGGGTAGACTTACAACTGCATTCAAGAAACATACCAAATCCAAAACGATGAATCGTGTACTACTCACTCGTTTCATCGATACCATATCATAAAAGGAGAGCGATGTGAAAGAACTAACGTGTAATATCAAGTTAACAATCAAAGTTCTTGCAGAACACGATTATCCCATAGACTCCATAGGGGATCAACTATCCCATATGTTTAAGAATCCATATAAGATGCATTGGGATGGATTCGATGTGATAGACTTAGTAGCTGGAATTAACTTTGAGAAAGAACCATCATTACTAGATGATGATATAATGGAAGTATAGGAGATATATATGGGATTTGCAATGTGGTTAGTAGGTAGTATAGTAGTATTGTTATGGATGATTTATAATTTTATGAATGAGGTGTGAAGTGAAAAATTGGAAGGTATATGTAGTGATATTGGTGATGTTTTTTAGTTGTAGTGGATGTATGTTAATGAGTCTGTATAGTATGGGGATGATAGGATATTAAATGAAAGTATATATGATGATGTTTGTGTTGATGTTTTGTGTGGGTTGTATGAGTAGTATTACTAAGATAGACATGGAGAAAACTTTGAAACGTGATATCCATCAGAAAATCTTTGATGAGATGGATGAAATGTTTGAGGTGCAATAAAGATATGAGAAAATCACAGTATAATGATAATAAAATAAGAGAATTTGGTGAACAGTTCGAGGATAGAACCTCTAGCTATGATGATATAGGGGATTTAGATCATTTCATATGGTTGTCCAAGACGGACGATAGAATCCAACGAATGTTACATTTGAGACATTTCCCCGATTATAGTGGTGGGAATTTACAATGGATAAAACATCCGTATGGACAGTATGATGTTGATCTTGGGTTGAAAAATGACAAGACTGATGAGTTTTTGGTACTGTTTGATACTGAGAGATGGTCTGCATGGACAGAGGATTGGCCGCATAATTATAAGTGGATACATTTCTTTGCAAGGAAAACAAAATTCCTAGAGAATCGTAGGGAAATACCGTTCTATTTCAGTGTACTCAATAGTGATAGGAGTAAGGTACTGATGGTAGAGAGGGAAGCTATAGAGAAATATCCCACAAAGGAAAAATGGTTTTATGCACAGAAGATGATGGATGATGTTCGTGAGATACCTTTGAGAGAAGGTAGGGGATGTCTATATGGAAGTGGGTTTGGTAAGAGAGAACAGTCGTATTTTGGTAATTAAAGACGGAAATATGTATAAAAATAAAAAACCTCGAATAAATAGTAGTTTTAGGTTTTCATTTCCCGATCTTTTTTCCCGAAAAAGTGAAAATAATTCCCACCCCCGACACGCTATGTCGACCCAATATGGTATAATACGCTAGTATTTGAGAGAACAACACAATTTGAACTACCAAAAAGGAGTATTACATAATGAGTTACAGTGAACAAACTAAACTGAGCACCCCACAACGTGAATTACTTTCCCACATCTACAAATCAGTGGACGATTACAGTATCGAACTGAGTTCGGAAGATGTTACTGCATATGCAGCTGATATCGGTCAAAAAACCCCCTATTGGTTAGTGGGTACTCAACGTTGGGATAAGGACGGAATGTTCAAAACAGGTAAGGGTAAGGATGCAACCTTCCGTCTCCCGTTTCATTTACTCGATGCACCCGTTCCTACCAAACAACTACAAAAGGTTGCAAAAAGTGTCGCAACCCGTCTCCCTGTGCAGGAGGAAGTTTCCACTCCTGACGCAGATGTTGCAAAAATAGACAAAACAGAACCCAAATCAACCAAAGAGGTAAAAGAAGTGTCATTCATTCCTCCCGTTGACAAGTCATATGTGAAGTTCGGTCATCATAAGGACATCGAGGACATCATCAAATCAAACATTTTTTATCCTGCATTTGTCACAGGACTTAGTGGTAATGGGAAAACCTTTATGATTGAGCAGATCTGTGCAAAATTGAAACGTGAGTGTATCCGTGTCAATATCACAATCGAAACCGATGAGGACGATCTACTTGGTGGATTCCGTCTAGTCGATGGTGAAACTGTATTCCACAAAGGTCCTGTTGTCGATGCAATGGAACGTGGTGCAGTACTACTACTCGATGAGGTTGATCTTGCATCAAATAAAATCCTTGCACTCCAGCCAGTGTTGGAAGGTAAGGGAGTTTTCCTCAAAAAAATCAATGAGTGGATCACACCAAAAAATGGATTCACCGTACTTGCAACTGCAAACACTAAAGGTAAAGGATCTGACACTGGTGCATTCGTCGGGACTCAAATCCTGAATGAAGCATTTCTGGAAAGATTTGCAGTTACCTTTGAACAAGACTATGCATCCAATGCAATCGAGAAAAAGATTGTGATTGGTGCAATGGAAACAGTCGGTCATGTAGATGAGGATTTTGCATTACACCTCGTCAAGTGGGCAGATATTATTCGTAAAACCTACCACGATGGTGGAGTCGATGAGATACTTGCAACTCGTAGACTAGTCCACATTGCAACTTCATTCGGGATTTTCAAAGATCGTGAGAAAGCTATCGATCTCTGTATTGCACGTTTCGATGACGAAACCAAAGAGTCGTTCAAAGATCTCTACGAGAAAATCGATGAGACTGTTGGTGACGTAGTCGATACACCTACTGATGAACTAGACAAGACACCGTTCTAGGACACTCACTAAAACACAGCTACCCCCTATCGTTTTTTGATCGGGGGTTTTTCGTATACGATTTTTCGACTAAGGTATCCATTATTTTGCACCTACTAGTTTGGTAAATATCTCAGATTATGGAGGAAACGATCTGCGGGGCCCACTAATGAACTTCCCTAATTATCAGGATTTCCTGTTCATGGGGCCCCATATCGAAGATTCCAAAAGTTTTTTCAGAAAAATGCAAAATAGCCTTGACATTTGCTCCAAAATATGGTATACTAGCGTGTCAACCCCAGAAAGGGAAGGGAATAGTAAAATGAAACAAGTACCAAAGAATAAACGATATCACAAGAACAATAAACGTCAGCTGAATAGTGAATGGAGAGTAAGGATGTGTGGATTCGTATCGAGTCGATCACATCGTATTGAAAAAATGGAAAGAAAGGAATTCAAACTTGGTACGGTTCTTGCAGCTGTATAATTATAAACAATAAAGTATATGGAGAACATATAGAATGTCTAATAGAATAATGAAATTTAATGGAACACCACAATTGATATCAGCTCTTGCAGGGGGTGATGATCTCGTCTACCCTGGAGATCGACCATTACGGAACAAACATGGTGGTGTGGATTCGATGGGTTTTAAAAGGTGGATCGATTGGATACAACAGTTTTATGGTATTGATCAAATTAAGATTGTTCAAAGTAGCTATCAATGCCCGAGTTATTTCGAGGTACATGAGGATCAATTTATAAAGATACAGGGTGACAGTCAAAGATATTTAAATGAGAATCCTATTGATGCGCATGGTGTAAAGTCTGCATTTCAGACGTTTGTTCTGTACTGTGTACGACCATCTTATGTTAAGAGTCGTTATATAGAATGGACTGCGGATATCGGTCAAAATGCATTAGTGCAACCTTTTGTGTCGTTGTTTGGTGCACCCGATTCCATACCTACTGATAACGGTATCCCCACTACGAGTTCTACACTCATAGAAAAGGTTACTGATAATTTTACACCCGAAGTTACTAATACACTAGAATCGAAAATGCTTAAATTGATTGATTATTGGTCGAAGGTTCATGAGGGTGATGAAAAAAATACATTGAAATCATTAACGGCACATCTAAAACATAATTTGGAGATATAATATGCCAAAGAAAGCAAAGACGAATGAAGAATGGAGAGAAGAATTTGAAGTACTTATCTTACAAGGATTGTGCGGCCCTACTCCCGAATGGAGAAAACTACATAAACGTTATAAGAGTAGTGTTGCATGGAGAAAGGTAAAACGTAGTCAGAAACTTGAGGATCATAGCGGTGTCTGTGTATGTGGTACAACGGAGAATGTCAATACCGTTCATCACAGAACCTACGATAGACTAGGGGATGAACTAATGGAGGATCTCTATGTTCTGTGTAAGAAATGTCATTTCAAACACGAAAAGGGATTTACAATTAGACATATCGAAACGGGAGAAATTATCAGTCAAGAAGATTTGGTTGGTGACGATCCTCGTTCACATTCCTACACGTCTTTTCCGATTCCATCGACTGATTATGAATGTATCCACATAGAAGACAGTTCTGGATATGGAAGTTTTCGACCAGTGGTTCCAGAGGATCATTGGGCACACAATATGGACTTTTTATTTTCTAGTTTCGGTGAACATGAGTATTTTTGTGATATTAAATATGTTCCAGATGGTACACCAAATTCTGAAAAAAGAGGTCTTAGATCTGTGGTGTTGATGTGTAGATTACCTAATGAACCACCAACTGGAATTAATATTGGTGATTTTGATCATTATGAATGAACCTATTGGGAAATTCACACACTTGGTACGGTTCTTGCAGCTGTATAATTATAAGGAGATATATTATGTGTAAAGAAATTTATAGTCAAAGATCAGTTAAGAGATGGAGAGAAATATTCCATGCTTTAGTGCATACCAAGACCACTGGTGCAGAAAGAATAAAGGCACAAGATCAGATGAGATTGGAATATAGACGTTATACCAAATCAAGAGTTTGGAAATCAGTGAGGGATGCGAAATTAGAAAGTACCGATTATAGATGCGAGGAATGTGGTGAACAGGCAGAGATTATGCAAGTCCATCACCTAACCTATGAGAGATGTGGTGGTAAGGAACTGATGGAAGATTTAGAATCAAAATGTAAACACTGTCATGGGGTAGAACATGGTCATGCAAAACCACGACCGATTGTGGTTGATCAGGATGCAATCAATCGAAAGAAGGTCTTAGATATGATGAATTCTGGAGATGTCTATTGGGAATCATATCACAGAATTTATGGATTTTAATAGAAAAATATTAGAAAAAAACGTAAATGATGTAAACCTTTTGGCCTCCATTTACGTTTATATATATGTAAGACAAAAACAAAGGAGTATTATATAATGAAGAATTACCCATCACTCGGTTCTGGTACAAAGTACTATGAAAAGTTAGAAACATACGTTACTGAAAAGGGATTGACGTTTGATCCCAAGGATGAAATCACCATTGAAGATTTTTTCAAGAAAGTTGATGAACCTATCCTAAAGGTTGCAGATTGTAATTTCTGTGATAGGGATAATGTACCAATCAAGTTGAAAAAGAATGGTGAACCTAGTGGATTACAAAAAGAGATAATAAGTGATCCTGATCATGAAGGTCATTTGGTAGTTTACAATGGAGTACATGAAGATTGGGATGATGATTCAGCTGAATGGCTTTATTGTATTACATTTGATGGTCATATTGTTAAAATTGGAATGACCATCACTAGTTTAAAAAAACGGTATGGTTCGTATATTTGTGGTGTTAGGAGATCAATGAAGAAAGGTACTTGTTCCACTACAAATTTTGTGGTTAACGAAATCAATTATGCAGCTTTATTGCAGGGATATGATGTTGAAATTTTTGGGATTCGTGTTCCAGAAAAGAAAGATACGGAAAATAGATTCGGTATTACTAAAGAAATTTCTAATTCAAGAGTCAGGGATCTAGAAGAAATGTTGACTGATGCATTTATAGAAACTACAGGTCACATTCCTGTTCTCTGTGTCCAAAAGGGAGATTCCACTTCTTGAGTAAGAAAGACTTAGATCAGTTCTATACTAAACCAGAAATTGCTAAGTTGTTTGTTGAAAAAATAAACAATTTGGTTCCTCTAGAAAGTTTTGATAGGGTTATTGAACCTTCTGCTGGTACTGGAAATATATTTCAATATCTTCCAGATGGTTCTCTTGCATTTGATCTTGAACCGTTGGGTGATGGTATTGTTAAAATGGATTGGTTTGATTACCATCCTACCGTTGATGATATTCTACAGAATCGAATTAATATTGCTGTGGTTGGGAATCCACCATTTGGAACTGGATATATGAATCCATTGGCAAAAGGATTCTTTAACCATGCAGCTAAATTTGCAAATATGATAGCATTTATCGTTCCTGGAAAATATCACAGTTCTTGGAAGGTTCACAAACAATTACATCCCGATTTTGGGTTGTATTTCAGTGAACTCTTACCAGAGGATAGTTTTATTAGACATGGGGAACCACATAATGTAAATTGTTGTATGCAAATTTGGTCTAAAACTCCATTGGGAAAGAATAGGAGAATCTTAACAAATCCACCTACTTCACATGAAGATTTTGATATGTTTTTAACGTGTGATAATGTTAGGGGGAGAGCAGAGGCAAGGAGAAAATTAGCTGAAAAGGAATATTGGGAATTTGGATTTAAATATTGGGGAAAGATAGGGGTATGTGAAATCGAAGATATTCCTGTAATGACTACAACTCATTATCTCATCCACCCACACAACCCTTATGTTAGGGAAGTATTTGAAAAAATTAATTGGACGAAATATGTGACCAATATGGGAGCACCTAATCTTGGAGGAAAATCTATAATCGTCGAAGCATACAGTGAATATATAAAATCACTGACCATAGATAAGGTATAATGCCTCTCTATCCATTTAAATGTAAAGATTGTGAAACGGAAGTCTTGAAAAAACTTCCGTTTTTCGATACCGATCAACATAAGAAAGTCTACCCATGTGAATGTGGTAGTAAAATGAAACGTGCATGGAAGTATACAATCGTAAGGAGAAAAAAGAATGACAAAAGAAGAATGGATGGGGGAAATCTCAATCCAAAAGATATTGGGTGAGGTCAAAAGGACGTTAGCTGAAATCCAAACGGACTTGGTACAGGTCAAGATTGCATTAGGTATCGACAATCCTGTGCTCCCTAGTCAAGATCAGATTGATAATGAATTTGAGAAAATGGAAGTAGATTATTGGGAAGCTTTTGATGAGTAAGAAAATTAGTATCGAACTACAACTTGTAGATATAGAGGAACAGTTGGAAACCTTGACCGAAAGGATCGACAAGCTTGGTTCTTGTTACGACAACTATATGGAAAACCAAACAGAACTGAATGTGAATATCTATATGTTACTGGAGAAACTTACCGAAAGGATCGGATCTGATGTTCGTGTGGATGAGGATGACAATCCTTGGGCATTTAAATTGATGGAGGAAGTGTGATACAAAAACATGGTCACACCTTTCAGGAAACTGATCGGTGTTGTTTCAATTGCAAACATATAATCTGGTTGATAGGGGTAGGGTTCGGACTTCGCTGTGGTCACAATGCAGCGAAGGGAACTCTACCTCCTACCATTCCAGGTATCAGTCATGTGTGTGACAATTTCAACGGTAAGGGAACCACTGAGTGGTCTTGCAAATGTAATAAGTGTGAGAGAGTTAGAAATAAAGACAGTACATTCGACATACTATATTGAGAGGTTATTGGACTAGATGTATATTCATGAAATGAAACTGCAAAGCATAACGGATAAGATATATAAATATATTGATGGTAAGAGATCGGATTCCAGCTACTATGGAGATAAGTCAGTCCAAGTAGTCGATTTATTGAGATCGACAGGAGACTTGGAAGCATTCTGTCGAGGTAATGCAATTAAGTATATTTCCCGTTGGGGGAAGAAAGGTGATGGAAAGAATATGGATGATTTGTTTAAGGCAATTCATTATATAGTGATTTTGATGGAGGAAGAACGAGATGGAACTCGCTGATTTGGTTGCATATGCGATAATGTATAGTTTTATTGGTAGTTTTGGATTTGGATATTGGTTATCAAATAAATCCCAGACCAAGAAACGCAGGAGAGATGAAGAATGGATAGAGCTGAAAGGTTCATCGTTTTATTCCTCACCTGATTATCCGTACACAACCTATAAGACGGTTAAATACGAAAGAGGAATTTAATGAATGAAATTGGGATGGGGGTAGTCAATCGATATGAAATGGATGACCGTTCCTATCTGAATATTTTTGAGAGTCATCACAAGGATTTGTATGTGGTGGTTGAGGAAGATGATAGACGTAACTTTGTTTACGGTACATTATCAAGTGATGAAATTTATGAGAAGTACGGGATCCAAATGAAACGGTTTCGTAGTGATGATCCAAAAACAGAGGTTGAATACGGGAGGATGAGTTCCAAGTAATGAAAAAATTTATGACAATAGTAGGGGCAGTTCTTGGTGTTGTATCAGGAACACTTGTCATTGCATTTTTGGGATGGTCAAGTTTGATCGCACCAGAATGGAGTGATAACTTACATCAACGAATGAGAAGATGGAGTGAATCAGATGATTAGAAGTCCGTATAAACGTGGTGAATTGCAGAAGAATATCGTCATAGTATCTGGTGGATTTGATCCTGTCCATGCAGGACATATTAGGTTGTTCAAGGATTGCAGTACCTACCACACACAGAGTTTTGTGATTTGTGGTTTGAATTCAGATGAATGGTTGCACCGAAAGAAGGGTCATTCGTTCATGGGATTCGATGAACGTAAAGAGATACTAAATAGTATTGTATACATTAATCGAGTTCTGGGTTTTGATGACGCTGATGATTCTGCCGTCGATCTACTTCAGAAGTGTCTATGGTACTATGATGAGGAATTGTTATACTTTGCAAATGGTGGAGATCGTATGGAAACCAACACCCCTGAACTTGAATTTTGTAAGAGAAATGAAATTGAGTTGTTGTGGGGGATGGGTGGAGACAAAATACAAAGTAGTTCTGAATTGGTTCTCAATTGCAAAGTAACCTTAAACGAAGAAAAATCTTGAAGGATGTGAGGAAACGAAAATATGATGGAAAACGAAATTACAAGAAAATCACGACCACGAAACCAAAAACCAAGAGAAGTAAGGATAGGATGAATGCATCAGACTTGAATGGTTATCCAACAGAATAAGTTGGTACGGAAATTGCAGCTATAGTAGTAGAACTAATAAATTATGGAGATGAAATTTGAAATTACCTAAGTTGTATAAACGTTTGTGTACACTGTACAAGAAAGACAGTAAGGGAAAGATTCGTGAGTGGTCTATTCATGTTGAAGGGAATAGTTACTGGACGGTAACTGGACAGAAAGACGGGAAGATGATCACTCATCAACCAAAATATACGGTGGGGAAGAACATTGGTAAATCCAATGAAACTACACCTGAAGAACAATCAATACTCGAAGCACAGTCTCATTGGCAGAAACGAGTTGATAAGGGATACCATGAGGATTTGGAACTCGTATCACAGGACAAAACCGATGAGATTTTTTACGTTCCACAATTGGCACAAGAATACAAGGAAATAAAGAGTTGGCCAGTATACGTTCAACCAAAACTGGATGGGATACGATGTATTATCCGTTTGGAAAATGGTGAGATTGTGGGTCGGACTCGTAATGGGAAAGTGCTTGAATGTATAGATCATATTATCGATCAACTGAAAGAGTGTTTCGTTGAGGATCCTGAATTAATATTAGATGGTGAATTATACAATCATGAGTTACGGAATGACTTCAATAAGATTACTTCCTTGGTTCGGAAAAAGAGGTCTCCTGAAGCACTCGAAGCTGCAAAGAGTCTGATTCAGTATTGGGTATTCGATGCACCTAGAGTATATGATTTTGATGAGTCGGTTAGATTCCGTACTCGAAATTTCGGATTGATTAGTCTATTGGAAGGTCACTGTTTTGATTATGATGATGGAATGACAAACTATATAGTGAATGTACAGACGAAACACTGTTATAATACCCAAACTCTCGATGAGTGGCACAATACATTTTTGAATGATGGATACGAGGGTTCGATTGTACGAAGGAATGCACCATATGAGAACAAGAGAAGTAAAAACGTTCTCAAACGAAAAGAATTCTTTGATTCGGAATACCTAGTCTTGGATGTAGTTGAAGGGATTGGGAATCGAGTCGGTACAGCTGGAAACTTGGTTTGTAGGGATACCGAAACCGAAAAGGAATTCCATAGTAATATCAAAGGTACATTTGAGTATCTAACAGAAATTTTAGAAAACAAAGATGACTACATAGGTAAGTTAGTCACAGTGAAATATTTTCAATTGACCCCTGATGGGGTTCCACGATTTCCGTTTGCAATTGGATTTCGTGACTATGAATAGGTGATGAAATGATTAGAGCATTTGGTGGTATCATATTGGTTGCAATAGGTGTAGGGAATTTCGAGAGTAATCCGAATTGGTTTGTAATGGTTGGATTGTGTTTGATTGGTCTTGGGTTGACGTTGTGGCCTCATGCAGATGGAACAATACGGAAATGGGAGGAACTAAAAAATGTCAATAACAAGTATAACACAAGTACTGGCACTAGTTGAGGAAGAAAAGGAGAAAGTAGAACAAACAATCACCGAGTTTGCAACAAAACAACTTTGTTATGCTAGAAACAAAGCACTCCAACCTGTAATATGGGCAGAAGAACAGACAAAACAAATAAAAGAGGAGCTCGAAGAAAAGACACTGATAACCTTTTTTGAAAAACAATTAGATGATGCAGAGAAGTTGTTAGTTAAGGCAAATAAACGTCTTGCAGATATACAGGCAGAGATAAATCGGGCAGCTGCAATCCAAGAAAGGGTTTTGGCACTATTGAGAGCAGATGGAATTGATGTGTCATTCTTCCTCGATTGTAGTCTTGATCCTCCTGAGTCACTTGGTTCTATTGCAGATCAACTTACAGCTGCGGTAGACGTTGCAGTTTCCGTTGAGGGTGAAGTGGATGTCTCTGTTGCGATTGGTGTTCCCGATATCAATGTTCCCATACCCGATGTAGTTGAAGATGCAAAGGAAGCTGCAGCAAGGGTCGGTGGAATTGCAGGATCGGTCAAGGCAATCAAGCAACGTCAGGAACTTATTGGTGATGAATTGGAGGAGAAAGGTTTATGATAACTATATTTGCACGATTTTGGAATATGGTATTCGGTGAGACTATGTTGAGACTCACATCCGAAAGGGAGTGGGTACTACATGAGTATTTCAAGTACTTCTGTTTTGCAGGTGTATTAGGTGGATTTGGTTATTTGATTGTGGAGGCAATAATAAGTGCAGTCTAAATATACAAAGTACACGATGAGGGGGAGGATCCATATTACACATGATATATGAATATGAGTGTCAACTTTGTAAATTAATAGATGATTCTAGGGTTAAAGGGTGTAGATTTTTGGCAGATCAGAGTATTAAGGATGATGCATTGGAAAAGTGTGGTGATCATTGTATTGTACCAGACTATACTGGATCAAATCATATCCATACTTGGATGCATGATCTTCAGGGAATCGGTAATGTTAAACGAATAATAACTGGTGGTTCTGGATTTATTTTGAAAGGTAGTGGATTTTATAGGAGTAGATAAATAGCGTATGCCACTTTATAGTTATGTATGTCTGTATTGCAAGATGCAGAATTTTGATAAGAAGTTTGAGGTATTACAGGGAATGGATGATAGACCGCTACAGAAATGTGGCGGTCATTGTGTTTTAGAGGAAGGTGATTCTATGCGAGGCAAGGGTCATGTGAAACGGATGTTCCCTTTAGTTAATGTACAGTTCAAGGGAACTGGATTTTACGAAACTGATTATAAGGACAAAAAGTGAAAACTTGGTTCATTGATATAGACGGTACGATATTGGAACATCGTGCAAATAAAGAAATATACGATGGGTGTATGGAGGTACTTCTTCCAGGTTCCAAAGAATTTATAGATGAGAGATACTCCGATGGAGATGTCATCATACTAACTACAGCTAGACCACATGGAATGTATTCAATTACTGTTGGGGTATTGAAGGGGTTTGGTATTAGATATGATGAGATAATATTCGGGTTAGGTCACAGAGAACGGATAGTGGTTAATGATATTAAACCAGTGAATGCAGAGGATGGGGATGATCGACACGAACCAATGGAAACTGCATATGCGTTGAATGTGAAACGTAATGAAGGATTAGAAAACTATAGATGGTATTTAAAGGGTAGATAATGAAAAGACCAAAATGGGATAAGGGTTCCAGTTT
>Ga0208129_1000640_pt1 | contig 14805 bp, 10 predicted proteins | sample ETNtaG_13_FD_185759 | JGI IMG/M metagenome (GOLD analysis project Ga0208129, IMG submission 185759) | Marine microbial and viral communities from oxygen minimum zone, Eastern Pacific Ocean - ETNP201306PF47B (SPAdes) (version 2) | ecosystem: Environmental > Aquatic > Marine > Oceanic ...
GAGCGTTGCGAGCGCGTCCTTTGCCTCGGCGACGGAAGCCGTGAGTTCGGCGAAGAGCTGCTCAAGCTCGGCATCGATGCGGCCGGGTTTACCGAAACGGCCGCCCTTCCCGCGGACAACAAGTGGGGTGCCACGCATCTCGAGCTGCTCAAAGGTGCAGCCAGAGAAGGTGAGACCTTCGACGGTATTTATTCGGCCGGCCTCGTCGAATGTCTGACCGGCCCCGACGCCGGCGCCATGCTCGATACTTTGAAACAACTGCTGAAGCCGGGCAGTTACCTCTTCTGCCGGAGCATCAATTGGAACCGCGAAGAGACCCATGAAGGTTTCTATAACGATCCGCGTCACATCCGGCCCTATCCCACGGACCTCATTTTTCAGATGTTTATCGACGCCGGATTCGAGCTGGCCTACTACGGTACAGAAACCGGCAATTGGGGCGAGCTCATCACTATCGCCCGCCGCCCCATCAGCCATCAACCATCAGCCATCAACCATCAGCCATCAGCCATCTCTGTCATGTGGCGCGGCCCGGTCTTCGCCTGCAACAGCCTGAGCTGGGTGAACCGCAATTACATCCGAGAGCTCCGCAAACACATGGATGCCGAGATATGCATCGACCCGGCAACGGATAGCATCCTCGAAGGCGCGTTCCACCCTGGCTGCTCGCCCGACCTGTTCGACCTGTGCGGCGCCAAGGCGAAGGGCCCCATCGACCTCACCGTCACCCTTTTCTGGCCGCCCGACCTTCAGGCCGCCTCTACCGGGCATTGGATTCACATCCAGCCCTGGGAATACGGCAGCATGCAGACCGCATGGTTTGAAACGTTCCAGAGCAAGGTCGACGAAATCTGGACATTCTCTAACCACACCCGAGACGGCTTCATCGCCGACGGAATCGACCCGAATAAAATTGCTGTTATTCCTCTCGCCGTCGAGCCTGGAATATTCAATACGCAGGCCGCGTCTTCTCCGCTCGTCGACACCCTGACGCAGAAGAAATTCAGATTCTTCTTCTGCGGCGGCACCATCGTCCGCAAAGGCATCGATGTTTTGATCAATGCCTATCTGAAGGAATTCACCAGCGACGATGACGCCTGCCTCATCATCAAAGACATGGGCGCAAGCACGTTTTACGGAGACCAGAATGTCGGCGAAAAGATCGCGGAGCTCACCAGCAAGCCCGGCACTCCGGAAATCGTCTACCTCAACGAAACTTTCGAAACCCACGAAATGGCCGGACTCTACCGGGCCTGCAACGTGCTCGTGCACCCTTATCGCGGCGAAGGCTTCGGATTGCCCGTCGCCGAAGCCATGTCCTGCGGCCGGCCAGTCATCGTCAGCCGCGGCGGCTCATGCGACGATTTCTGTCCCCCGGAAGACACCTTCTGGGTCGATACCAAAGTAGAGCCTTGTCCCTACGACGAGGCCCCGACGGTCCGCCAGACTTACTGGCTTACACCTTCCATGGATTCCCTGCGCCAGCAGATGCGCCATGCCTATTCCAACCCGGCCGAGACCGCCGATCGCGGCGCACGCTCCGCCACTTACGTGAGCGACCTCCTCAGTTGGGAAAAGATAGGGAAGCTTCTGGCCGAGCGCGTCGAGGCTGTAAGGTCAAAGCCGTCGGTGAGAGGGTAAGGTATCGGAGTGCCGTTGTTGCCGTGATGACGGTTTCTGCTGTGAGTTTCGGTGTTGTTGTGGCATCGGCCTCAAAGGATGCTTGCTGTGACTGCACAATTAGGATCGGGCGACCTACACAACCGGCGCATCAAGGAAGACGGCTCTCTCAGACAAACTTGCTCACTACTCATTACGCCTGCTTCATCGAATCAGAGCCCGCCTGCCTCGTCCCATCCTCAAGCCATCAATCGGGGATGCTGATACACTTCGCTCCTCCTTGGCGATTACCATCCCAATCTTCCCAAAGACCGAGGTCTCCGCATGTATCGGAACAGGAATCAGAAATCAGGAATCAGGGATCTAGAAGCTTCATACGAGCACCGATCATCGAGTATCGAGTATCGAGTATCCACCCCATCCTCCCATCCTTTCCCCATCCTCCCGCACTCCCTTACTCCTATCCTCTTCCTCCTCCTCGTATCCCTCGCTTTCGGCAAAGAAGCGTCACCCGCGCTTCCCACTCTTCACAAAAAGATCACCGAGCTCGGATTCAAGGCGCTGCCTGTTCCGCTTCGGCTTTATAACGGCCGACCTCCTGCGCTTACTAAAAAGGGCGTTCCAGAAGTGCCGGAGCTCAAGCTGAAATACGTGCCCGATGAAGAAAAGATCGTGCCCGCCGAAATCACCGTTGAGCTGACAGCCGCGGAATATTCAGCCACGGTAAAAAATCTCTTCGCCGCGGCCGAGCCTGCCCCGCCCGCTGCGCTTGCAACGGGCCAGACCTGCAGTCTTACGTTCGCCGGCGTATCGCCCATCAGGCTCGTTGATCTGCAGTTTTCCAAGGCCATCGATGGAGACCGAAAGGCTCTCCAGGAATACCTGCTGCCGGTGGCTGCATTGACCGCAAAAAAGGCCACGTTGCAGTTTCAGGGGCAGGATGCCTCTTATGCGTCAGACGGCGTGGTGCTCGCCGCGGAGTATCGTGAAATGCACCTGAAGGTGTCTAAAAAGAGGGTGCTCCTGGATATCGAGCACCCGGTCGTCCGCCTCGGCAAAAAGCCCAAAGATCCGCGTTATAAGCGTATCGCCCTTTCTTTCCTGCGTCCGGAGAGCGGGGAAGATCCATCCACGATCATCGCCTCCGTCGGCCGGATGCAGTTCCCCTGCGAGATTGTCATGGGCAGCACACCACAGACGGTCAAAGAACGAAAGCAGCCAAAGCACTGGGTCTTCCGCGGCCGGCAGGGAGCGATGGCCGAAGAGTTGATCCTGCCGTCCCAGTTTGACGGCAAAGAGGCCCTGGGCGTCTTCCTGCGAATCACCAGCCACAAGAAAGAGGCATTCAGCCCGCGCACCCGGGAAATCAAGCTCGAGGCAATACTGGCGTATCTGGAACTGTAAGACAGGGCTGGATACTGAATCCTCCATGCCGGATACTGGCTACACGGTTCTCTCATTCCTACCTGGTCTTATGAAGTGAAAAAAGCGTTGGGCGAGATCGGTTGGAAGAAGGCCTTCAAGTTTTTTATGACAACTTGGGCTTTGGCTTTTTATCGACTGATGCTCTTTCCCCAATTGCGCTCCTGCTATCTCAGATGTCTGGGCGTCCACATGGGCAAAGGCGTCATCATTCATCCAACCCGATTTTTTAATGCATATCGAACGGGTTTTTCCGGCCTTCATGTGGGAAATCATTGTTTTATAGGGGACGGCTGTCTCTTTGATTTAGCAGATGAAATTTATATGGCTGCGCACGTCACCCTGGCTGAAAGAGTCATAGTGCTGACGCATCTGAACGTAGGTTACGAGGACCACCCGCTACAGAAGGAATTCCCCCCCCACTCCGAGCCTGTTAGATTTGGAGAAGGCTGTTTTGTAGGTGCCGGTGCCATCATCCAGGCGGGAGTGAATATAGGCGAACAGGCGTTCATCGCAGCCGGCAGTGTAGTCACCAAAGATGTTGAGCCACATACTCTGGTCGGGGGCGTACCGGCAAAATTAATCCGTTCACTTGATTCAGAAGAAGCATAATGGAGGCAACCGCACAGCCATCCATCTCCGTTGTCATCCCTGTATACAACAGCGAGGAGTGCCTCCCTGAGCTGCTACAGAAATTGACTGAAGCCCTGACCGGGATTTCCGATGACTATGAAATTATCCTGGTAAGTGACTGCGGCCCGGACAACAGTTGGGAGACGATGATCGCGTTGTCCGACCAATACGACTGCATGAAGTGCATTAATCTCCGCCGAAATTTCGGACAGGATTGCGCCATCATGGCCGGTCTGCACCATGCCACAAAACAGATCATTACCATCATGGACGACGATCTTCAGCACAACCCGAACGACGTCCCCAAACTAGTCGAAGTCCTGGGAAATAAATACGATGTCTGCTACGCCTGTTTCAAAAATAAAAAGCAGTCATTGTTTAAAAATTTCGGCAGTTGGTTTAACGGGAAATTCGCAGAAATAACCCTTGGAAAACCTGCCCATATCTATCTCTCTCCCTTTAAAGTCATTCGGCGGGAAGTCATCGAAGACATGATTAAGTACGATGGCCCTTACCCCTACATCGACGGGCTTATATTCAGGACCACAAGAAACATCACTCAGGTCGAGCTCGAACATCACGCCCGTTACATGGGCGAAGGCAATTTCACCCTTCTCAAATCGCTCAGCGTCTGGGCGAGGGTGATCACGACCTTTTCCGTCAAGCCGCTCAGGATGGCCATCTTCCTGGGCTTCACCTCTTCCGGGATCGGGTTCATGATGGCACTGTATTTCATTTGCAAAAGACTCTGGGGCGGTGAAGACATTCCCTACGGCTGGGCCTCCACCTTTGTCACCATTTTATTTCTGGGCGGTATCCAGTTGATGACCCTGGGGGTCATTGGCGAGTACGTCGGCCGCACGTTTATCCAGAATAACCGTGAGCCGCAGTTCATCATTCGCGAAATACGAAGCAGGGGTGGCACGTAATAACAGGACCTGTGATCAATTACTGTGGGGGCAGGTTGAAAACCAGCGCCATAAAGGCCCCGATTCCTCCCGTCTCAACCGGTTTGGGTTGCAGGTCAAAATAAGGATAATGGCCGCCCATTTGGCCTGACGTGGTCTTGGCGCTCAGCGACAAGTTAAGCGGCGGCCGGCTATCCGACCTAACCATTGAAGCAAGGCCTTATAGATACACGCACACCGATACACGTGTGCCTCAAATGATCTCTGTCGCGGAGCCGAGACCGCGGCGCCTGGAGCCCCAAAGAAGTCCGAGCATGAGCAGCCCTGAACTCGATGATCAGCCTGACCCCAATGCCACGTATGAAGACATGGAAGGTTCTTACGCTGCCGGCCAGGAGAATTTTCTGCCGGCTCAATGGCCAGGCGCAGTCATCGTAGCTCTAGCTGTTTTTGTTCTCTTCAGTGCAGCAGTTCTTCTGGCCCTGCCAGTTCGAGATGCCGACCTCTGGTGGCAGATGGCGCAGGGACGGTATCTGCTTACAGAAGGAAAGCTGGCCGTAGATCAAACGGTGTTCTCATGGACGCCTGCTCACGGGTCCAAAACCCTGGCGACTGTCTACTGCGCATGGATCGCCCAGATATTTTTCCATCTGCTCTATCTGGCTGGCGGGTTGCCCTTACTTTTTTCATTCCGTTATTTCTGTTTCATTCTGTTCATTGAGGCGGTGGCATTTTTTGCCTGGAAGCGCGGGATCTGGAGGCACCCCATGGTCTGGCTGGCGTGCCTGGTGGCCTTCCTGATGAGCCACTCCGCAGCGGGGTATATCAAGCCTGAAATATTTTCATTTGTTTATATGACAGCCGCGATGGCGCTGTGGCTGGGCATTAAATCTTCTAAACGAGATCCTTGGAAGTGGTGCTATTGCTTTCCTGTGCTCATGTTGGTATGGGTAAACACACACGGTGGATTCCTGGTCGGCACTGCCTTCTTGGTACTGGTCGGGATAGGCGAAGCAGCCAATGCATTCTTTTCCCCTCACTGCGCGCTCTCCCACCGCGTGCGGAAACATCTGTTTTTCGCGGTATTCATGTGCTTTGCCATGACCCTGATCAACCCCTATGGGGCGATGTACATAAAGGAGACTATTGTCGGACAGTTAATTGGCTATGAGGGAGACGAAAAAACTATCGGGGCATACCTGTCTATATTTACGGATGTCGGCATCCAGATGCATTTAATTGAATATCTCATCGTAAGTGGCGGGCTGGTCCTTTCGCTTCTGGTGCCTCAAATACTGAAAGATCGTATAGATTTTGCGCTGATTTTAAATTACGTCGCCTTTACGCTTCTTTATACTGTTTATCTTCGCACGACTTACTTTGGCGGCATTATTTTTGTATTCACATTCCTTTATCTTCTATCACAAAAAGACTCCCGGGTCTGGGCAAACCCACGGCTTTCATGCGCGATCCTCACCATTATTGCTGGGCTGGTTGCCATTTACAGGGGATGGGTGGATATCTATCTACGGGTTAAATCAGCGGGCGTTCATACCTACGTCGACTATTACACGGGACAAGGTGCCGAGCATCTCTGGCGCGACATAGCGTATTTCCAAAGCACTACACTGATTTGTGCATTGGTCTGTTTCCTATTCCTTTCCCACCGGATATCGATAAGCGGCAGCCTAAGTTACATCATTCTTGCTTTTATCACTTGTGGCTCATCCGTATATCTATCCAGCCAGGCCATAAACGATCGCGTCAACAAACCGAGAGGGTCGGACTGGATGGGGTTCGGGATCGGCTACTACAACGCGGTCGAAGAAACGGAATACGTAAAGCAATATCTGCCAGGAACGAAGCGTATTGGCAATGATTACGTTTCTGGAGGGTATCTGATGTGGCGCCTCTACCCTGACACTAAAGTGATGATAGATCCTCGGCATTTCCCGTTCCATTCCTGGTACCGAGAATATCGAAGCTTCGTTACCGGGCGCAACATTCCAGAGTTCCTTCATAGTAAGAAGTACTCCTGCGATGTCTGGTGCATCAATTTCAGATACAAGGCGCCTATTGACTGGTTTGCGGTGTCATCGGAATACAAGCTGGCTTTCTACGGAGCCCGCGCCGCCATCTTTGTCAAAAAGCATGTGAAGCTTATTGAGGGGGCCCCAACCCGGGGCGAAGAGCTCCCGCGTATCCGGTCTACCGGCAGAGCGCTCTCGGTATTGAAATTCGCTCTAAATAAAAATGACTGGGAAGGCGCCCTGATCGTCTTGAACGGGATGAAGGAAAACTTCTGGCGCGAGCAGGACCTGAAGTCTGTGCAAGCGGCGGATGATTTTCTTAATGGGGTTTTTGCTTTCGTCCAGAGAGATTACGAAGAGGCCGTCGGCCGCCTGGAAGGCGCCCAAAAGAGCCAAATCATCTGGAGCGATGGCATTCTCCTGAAGAGTTATATCCAGTTAAGCAGGCAGCAATGGAACAAAAAACAGGATACAGAGGCCCTGAAGAGCGCAATGGCTGCTTTGAAGCTGGCGCCAAGGGATGTGATTGCTTCCTTTAATGCCGGAGTTATCGAATGGTTTGTTCAGGAAAAGAAAGAGGACGTAAATATCAAGGATCTCAAGATTGAAAAATCCTGGCGCAAGCAACTCGAAGCATTCGTAAGAGCCGCATCTGGGAAAAAAGCAATACCGGAAAGTGTCCTTAGAATTGCCAACGGGATTCTTGCCGAAACTTATCACGATCGGCCGCCTTTGCTCTCTCTGAACGAGCCCGCAGTCGCACTCGGCCAACGTCTGAACGAGATCATTAATAAGCATCAGTAACTGATATGGACGAGCAAGGAGAATTTATCCGCATTTCTGAGGATCCGAATGTGCAAAAGAGTTCCGATTTGAACACTTCGGAGCCCGCATCAGACGAATTTTCTGGATCAGGCGCTTCGTTGGCCGAGCCCGGATATCCAGTACCCGATACGGGCCCCCTTGGCCCTACAACCATCGGATGGCCGCATATAGTTGTCTTCTCGCTCATTGGCATCATTATTTTTACCGCGGCTCTTCTCCTTGCCCTGCCGGTTCGGGATACGGACCTCTGGTGGCAGATGGGTATGGGCCGGTATCTCCTGAACGAAGGAACTCTGGTACTGGATCAAACAGCATTTTCATGGACGCCCGCCCATGGCGCCAAAACGGTCGCTACGATGTATTGCGCGTGGATTGCTGAAATATTTTTTTACCTTACTTACCAGGTTGGCGGCCTGCCTGCCCTTTTCGCCGTCCGCTATATCTGTTTTTTACTATTTTTTGTTGCAATCGGGCTGGTCGCCTGGAGACGCAATATATTCTGGAATCCTCTGGTCTGGATGGCAGCGTTGCTTGCGTTTCTGATGGCCTATTCTTCTGCTGCCTATATCAAGCCGGAAATTCTATCATTCGTATTTATGACCTTTGCGGTCTCTCTGTGGTATGGCCTTAAAACGGCATCAGGAGAGCCGTGGACGCTGTGCTATCTTTATCCGGTACTGGCCATTATCTGGGCAAATACCCACGGTGGGTTTATCGTAGGCATGGGCTTCCTGGGGGCCATGGGGATTGGGGAAATGGCAAACTCTCTCTACTCGCCGCATCTGGCGCTGCCGACGCGTGTACGTAAACACCTGTTGATCGCCCTGTTGATGTGTGCTCCGTTGACTATTTTTACTCCTTATGGCTGGCCTTATCTTAAAGAGCTGGTGGTTGGCCAGTTGATTGGGTATGAAGGAGATGAAAAGACAATTGAAGCCTACCTGTCCATCTTTACCAAAGTAGGGAGGCGCATGCATCTGGTTGAGTATCTGATATTCAGTGGGGGTCTGGTGCTTTCGCTTCTCGTTCCTGAGTTTCTCAAGAAGAATTTCGACTGGGCAATTATTTTTGTTTACACCTGCCTCACTCTTCTTTATTCCGCTTATCTGCGCACCTGCTATTTTGGTGGCATTGTTTTCGTTCTTACCTTCCTTTATTTACTGACGAAAAGAGATTCATGGGCCTGGGCGCGCACCCAACGCGGGCATGCTATTCTCGCTTCACTGGTCTGTGCTTACTGTCTGTTTCTTTCAGGACGAGCCATCAAGGACCGGGTGGATAACCCGGGTATTGCCAGTTGGATTGGTTTTGGAACCAGTTATTACAGCGTGGTGGAGGAGACAGACTATGTGGAAAAATATTCGGCCTCTCTCTTTCCCGAAATTCGTCAAGACAAACCTAAAAGTTTCGGACGCATCGGTAACGATTATGTTTCCGGTGGATATTTATTGTGGCGACTGTATCCCAAAGTGAAAGTGATGATTGATCCCAGGCACTTTCCCTTTCATTCCTGGTTCAAGGCATACCGGGCATGGGAATTAGGCTTTGACGTTCCTGGCTTTCTGAAACGATTCCCCTGCGATGTCTGGCTTATTAATCACCGGCATCGCGCGACGATAAACTGGTACAACAAATCTCCAGATTACAAATTAGCGTTCTTCGGCCCCAGCGCGGTGATTTATGTCAAGAAACACATCGTTCTGCCCAAGGATGCGCCGAAGTACGGGGAGGGTCTCGCAAGAATCAGGAGCGTTCACCGGGGGCTTGAGGTGCTGAACTTTGCCACAAATCACCAACAGTGGGAAGGCGCGCTCAAAGTACTCGAAGGGATGAAGGAGAATTTTTATTCAGAGAAAGATCTGAAATTCGTTCGTGCGGCTGAGAGCTTCCTCGAAGGCATTTTCGCCTTTTTCCAAAGAGACTATGCCAAAGCTGTCGAACTTCTTCAGGCGGCGAAGAACAGCAAGATTGTCTGGAGCGATAATCTGCTCGCCCAAAGCTATATCCACCTCAGCCGCCAGCAATGGGCTGCCAGGCAGGATGCGGCGACTTTGAAGAGCGCCCGGTCGGCGCTTGCTTTGGCGCCCAAGGATCTGATCTGCCTTTTTAATGTCGGTGTCATCGAATGGTATATCTCCACTCAGGGCGGGGCCACACCAGCAAGTGTGAATGCCCTGTGGAGAAAACGCCTGAGCATGTTTGTACAGCGAGCCCGGGCTCAAAAGAATCTCTCTCCCAGTCTGATTCAGATGGTCCAAAAAATTTACAACGGAAGCTACAAACAGAGGCCGCCACTGCTCCATCCTAAAGAGCCGGCGCCCGCGCTTAAAGGAAAGGTCGAAGAGATCCGCAAGAAGGTAAAAGCTCTGGAATAATGCGTCACAGAGGTTACCTGCCGTAATCTTCCGGATCTCTGAGTATTTCGTCCCGTCCTTCGGTGGCGTCTTCGATCAAGTAGCGGGGCCGGCGCCGGGCTTCATCCAAAGCGCGCCAGACGTATTCGCCCAGGATGCCCATCATCAGCATCTGCAGTCCACCCAGAAAAATTACGATGACCATCAGGGATGCCCATCCCGGCGGTGGGTGGCCGATGAAAGAATATACGATGACGTGGATGGCATACAGAAAGCCTGCCAGAGCGATGAAGAAACCGGTATAGGTCATGATGCGAATCGGCAGGTAGGTGAATGAGGTCACCGAATCGAGGACGAGTTTAATCTTCTTTGAAAGTGTCCAGCCGGAGCTTCCGTGCATCCGGGCCTGTTTGTCATAGGTAATGAATTCCTGTCGAAAGCCCATCCAGGTCAGCAGCGCCATGATGCTGACGTTGCTTTCTCTGAACTGGACAAAGGAATCCATCACCAGCCGATCGATCAGAACGAAATCCGCGCCGCTGGCGGGCATGTCTCTAATCCCCACGAAGTGGCGCATCATGAAATAGAACAGCCGGGCAAAGGCGATGGTCGAAGTCTTCTCTCCTTCTCTTTTTGCCCGGACGGCCCAGACAATCTGTGTGCCTTTTTCCCAGTTTCTGAGGAGCTCGGGTAAGACCTCCGGCGGGTCTTGCATATCTGCCGCCATGATGATGGCGCAATCCCCACGGGCGTGATGGAGCCCGCAGGTAAGCGCGATGTGTGAGCCGCAATTTCGGGACAAGCGCAGCCCCCGCACCCGAGGATCTTTTTCTGAGAGTTCCTTCAAGATCTTGAAAGTTTCATCGCTGGAGTGATCGTCTACGACGACCCATTCCCATTCTCCTTCGGGCTCCAGGATTTCCCGAAGTTTCTCATAAAGAACCGGCAGGTTTTCGGTTTCATTGAATGCCGGGGTAATGATGGAGATGCGTTTTTTATTTTCGGGTGGAGGTGTTTCATCCATGCTGAATGGCTTTTCCCAGACAGGATTCGAAAGACTCAGGAGGGAGCGAGACAAGGCTTTGCAGCAGGGCTGTATCCGCGATCATATTTCCTGCACGGGGTTCGTTGCTTATCCGGAAATCGGGCTGTTTGTCGAGTATCCCGCCGGCGGTTTCTGCGAGCCGGCGGATGCTGACCGTTTCCGGGCCGGCAAAGTTTACCGTCCCTTTGAACGAAGAATGTATGAGAGAATTCAATATCTGCACGGCATTGTCCACATAGGTGACGCTTACCTCCAGGCCGTCTGTTTCTTCTTCATTGGCGGTGCGCGGCTGAAGATCTATCGGCGTGCCGTCTGCGACCTTTTGAACGATGTTTGGAATCAAGCGTCCGCTCTGGCCGGGACCGTAAAGGTAGAAGACGCGAAAGACGACGACATCAAAATATGGTTCATACAGCCGGACGAAATCTTCACCGGCCTTCTGGCTTAGAGAATAAAGATTGTCTGAACGGAGAGGGGCATCTTCTTTGATGGCTTCATACGCGTGCCAATACACACTGCCACTCGAAGCATGAAGAAGCCGCCGGACACCGGCCTTGCGCGCGGCCCCGGCAAACTTGGACGCTCCGAGCACATTCACTCCGATGACGTCGTGCGCCTTATCCGGCCAGCCATGATGGCTTAAGGAGAGCGCAAGAAAAATCGCCATGTCATGATCGCCGCAGGGAGGGACGGGCTCGCTATCCGTCAGATCCGCACCAACAAAGCGGCAGCCCATGGATTCGACAACGCTCCTGCGCTCGCTCCGGCCGAGGGCAGTCACCTCATGCCCATCGCGAAGCAGAGCGGGAACAAGATTCGATCCCAGAAACCCTGTCGCACCCGTTAAGAGAATTTTCATGAATTACAGCTCTATCGGCCGCCCCTTCTCTACCATGGACTGAGTCGCAGCTTCCAGAATGCGGACGACCCTCAGACCACTTCCTCCATCGGAGATGGGCTTCTGGCCCTGCTCGATACATTCAACGAAATGCCGAGCTTCGGTTTTCAATGCCTCGGTGAGGTCGAGGTGCGGCACCCAGAGATCGCCCGTCCGGTAGCCGATGAGCATTTTGTAGATGCTTTCCTTCGAATCCGTCAGTTCGATCCCCTTGTCGTATATCTTTACCTTTTCGCTGGGCTCGAGATCGTCGTAAACGATCATCTTGCGGCTGCCGCTGATGAGCGTCCGCCGGATTTTCACCGGCGCCAGCCAGTTCACGTGGATGTGAGCCATAAGCGACTTTTCAAAGAACAGGGTCAGGTAGGCGATGTTCTCCGGCTGATCGGCCACGTGGCTCATCCCCGTAGCTGAGACGGATAGCGGATGCGTCGGGAGCAGATGATCCATGATGGCCAGGTCGTGCACTGCCAGATCCCAGATCACATTCACATCGTGCTGGAAGAGCCCCAGGTTTACCCGCACCGAATCGTAATAGTAGATATCGCCCATCTCGCCGGAATCGATCTGTTCCTTAATCTTCTGCACCGCGCCGGTATAGAGGAACGTGTGATCCACCATCAGCGTCCGTCCCTGCTGCTTTGCCTTTTCGACAAGCTCTTCTCCTTCCGCGGAAGTCGTCGTCAGGGGTTTCTCCACAAAGACATGTTTGCCCGCATCGAGCGCCTGAATGGCAAGCTTGAAATGAGTGGAAACCGGCGTGGCGATGATGATGGCGTCGATGGCCGGATCGTCGAAAAGCTCCTGAGTATTTTTCGTTGTCTTGATGGAGGGATACCGCGCCTGCACCAGGTCCAGACAATCCTGATTCAGATCGCAGACGGCGATGACTGTCGCGTCCGGAGTCTCGACAAAATTGCGGAGGAGATTGGGCCCCCAATAGCCGTAACCGACCAGTCCGATACCAACCATTTTTATGTCCGGAGAGGAAAGAGGCGGATGGTAAGAGCCTCCACCGCTTATTCAATCGTGGTGCGGGGCCTCCGCGACCGCTCATCCTGTCGCGAAGAGCCAAGACCACTTAGCCGGCTCTTACCAATTCCAAAACATCACCGAATGTTTCCGTTACATGACGGATATTCTCATCCGTTAATTCTGGGAATATCGGCAGTGAGAGGACCTCGTTCGCCACCTGCTCAGCGATCGGGAAATCCCCCGCCTTATGGCCAAGATCCGCATGGATCTTCTGCAGGTGAACAGGAATCGGATAATGGATCCCGACCGAAACACCCGCCTCCTTCATCGGATCGAGAAAGCAATCCCTCTGCGGCACACGAACGGTATAGACGTGATACACATGACGGTTTCCGGACATCTCGACCGGCGTAGGAATATCAAGCGGGGAGAGCTGTTCCGTATAACTGGCCGCATGATTGCGCCTGGCCTCCGTCCATTCCTCGAGATACCGGAGCTTGACGCCGAGCACCGCACCCTGGACCCCATCCATCCGGTAATTAAAGCCCGGCAGCGTGTGATGGTATTTCTGCGATTGCCCCCAATCGCGCATCAGGCGAATACGGTTATTGTGCTCCGGATCGTTCGTCGTTACCAGACCGCCTTCACCATAAGCCCCGAGGTTCTTTCCGGGATAAAAGCTGAAGCAGGCCAGATGCCCCATGCTCCCGGCGCGGCGTCCTTTGTATTCGGCGCCATGCGCTTGGCAGGCATCTTCGATAACAGACAATCCCTGGCGTTCAGCAATCTCAAGAATGGGATCCATATCCGCTGTCTGCCCGTAAAGGTGCACCGGGATGATAGCCTTCGTACGTTCCGTGATCGCCGCCTCAATCTGGTTCACATCGATGGTGTAGGACTCCGTATCAATATCGACAAAGACCGGCCGGGCGCCCGTATAACGAATCGCTGCCACCGTTGCGATAAAAGTAAACGGAGTGGTAATCACCTCATCCCCATCCCCGATCCCACAGGATTCCAATGCAAGATGCAGGGCGCTCGTGCCGGAGTTCACCCCGATGGCATGTTCTGCCTGGCAATAGGAAGCAAAAGCGCTTTCGAATTGGGCCACCGCCTCGCCCAGTGCAAACTGCGTACTCTCAAAAACGGCCGATACGGCGGGCAGGATCTCATCTTTGATGCATTCGTATTGAGCCTTCAGATCAACTAGTGGAATCATTCTTACTTCGCCTTTGATAATGCGTCTTGACGCTCGATGTAATGATGCTGCAGCCTGTATTGCTTCTTCTCCCTGACAAGAGAGAAGACGATGCCCCGCTGGACTCCATTCGCCTTGATCAGGTCCTGGGCGGTTTTCATATCTTTCCAGACGGCAAGATTACGGTGCGCGTAGAAGACAATGTGCGGGATGATCCCCCCACCTCCGGTAAGAAACATTCCCCGGGAATTGACGAAAACGACTTCGTCTGATTTCGCCGTCTTTGAAATCATTTCGCCCAATGTTTTATAGATAGTGTGTCCGTTTTTGTTCTGTTCCCGGAACTCCCCTATCGCGGCCGCAATAAGGATTAAAAAGACGGTCAAAATCGATCCGATATTTCCAATAAGCTCCTTACGCCCCCTTGTCTCCTCCAGCCTTGAAATAATGCTCGAAAGGCCCACCCCAGTAAACGCGGAGATGGCGACGAGCATCGTCAGCACAGAGTATTCGTGCACTGTGGAGTAATTGAACAAAACCACATGATGCCCGCAGACCGGCAATATGGTGATGCCAGCCACGGCCCGGCACCGCTTGTCCATTTTGACAAACTTTTCTTTCAGGCTTCCCAGGACCAATGACAATCCAACAGTAAAGAAATTTGTGCCCCATCTGGGAGAGGGTGCTGACGAAGTGTTGCCCAGAGCCAATGCCACAAATGCGATAACAGCGAGAAAGAAAAGCAGCCCACCGTAGCCTTTGTAGTAATGGCCTAAGAGCCTCCTCCACGCAACGATGTCGTAAATATGGAGGCTTTTGTCAGTCTCTTCGAAATACCCGCTGATGAAGGAGAATCGGCTCAGGAAGTATTTCACCAGCTCAATTGGTCCCGAGATG
>Ga0208129_1000643_pt1 | contig 14797 bp, 10 predicted proteins | sample ETNtaG_13_FD_185759 | JGI IMG/M metagenome (GOLD analysis project Ga0208129, IMG submission 185759) | Marine microbial and viral communities from oxygen minimum zone, Eastern Pacific Ocean - ETNP201306PF47B (SPAdes) (version 2) | ecosystem: Environmental > Aquatic > Marine > Oceanic ...
TGACCTCCTGGGAGGCCGAGGAGATCCTCGGCAAAGCAGGTCTGACGAAGAAGCAACAGCGTGAGAAAGGCGCCGTAGATCGGATGGCCGCACAGATTCTTTTGAAGAGCTACATGGAAGCGCATCCTTGAAATGATCGCGCTATCAGGAACCGGAACCTTTCGATACGAGACCGGCAGCGACGCTTTTCTTCATCAGCGCGGCTGTTGCCCGCCCGGTTGTTTTCTCCGTATCTTTGATTCAATTGCCAAGTTTAGTATTGTCGCTGCCCATCAGCCGAAGCAACAGAATGAGCCATTCTCAAACTCAGAAGATCTATGTTGCCGCCAGTCTGCCGGAGGCCGTTACGAGGATCAGAGAAGAACTCGGACCGGCGGCGGTCATCCTTTCAACGCGTGAGGTAGAAGGCGCGAATGGCAACCAGGTCGAGGTAGTCGCTGGTGTGCCCCACACCCACCCTTCGGTCAGAGATCCTTACATTGGCTTTTCCAGGGTCGGAGGGCTTGCGTCCGAGCTCATCAAGCTGCAGGAAGCCGTCGTTCATCCGCTGCGATTTCCGGATATGTATCGGCGGCTCGGAATTCGGCCGCCGGGCGGGATACTGCTGCACGGGCCGGTGGGCTGCGGAAAATCACTCGTCGTGCAGACGCTCATCGAAGAATGCGGTGCGAGCTTTTTCCCGCTTCACGGCCCTTCAATGCTTGCTGCCCATGCCCACGGGAACGCACCTAACTTTCAGGCACTTTTCGATCAGGCTCACCAGAAGGCGCCTTCGATTATCTTTCTTGATGAGATTGAGGCGATTGGTTCCAACGGGGCAGATTCTGCAAGTGTGGAGCATCGTCTGTTAACCCAGGTTCTCCATCTGATGGACCGGATATATCTGTCGGACGGGGTCATCGTCATTGCGGCAACCAACCGGCCTGAAGATCTTGACCCGGCACTCAGACGGCCGGGGCGATTCGACAGGGAGATCGAGATTCCTGTTCCAGATTCCGAGGGCCGACTGGAGATCCTTCAGATTTACACGGCCCGAATGAGCCTGGCACCCGATACAGACCTGTCCGCTGTTGCCGAAAACACGCACGGCTTCACCGGCGCGGATCTGAGCAGGCTCTGCCAGGAGGCCGGTATGACTGCAATTCGCACGGGCGCCTCTCGCCCCGTCATTCATGCCAATCATTTTGAAGAGGCCCTGGCCCATAGCCGCCCCGACGCTCTGAAATCGCTGGCAACGAAGCGGCCGATGACGCGGTGGGACGACATCGGCGGAATGGACGAAGTAAAAAAAGCGTTGGAGGACGCGATCATCCTCCCGCTTCGGAAGCCCGAGCTTTTCGAGAAAATGCGGCTCAGACCTACGAACGGGATTCTTCTCGCCGGTCCGCCGGGAACAGGTAAAACCCTCATCGCACGCGCTGCGGCAAACGAATGCGGGGTAAATTTCATCGTGGTGAACGGGCCTTCACTCGTTTCGAAATACCTGGGCGAATCGGAACGAAATATCCGTGACATGTTTGAGCAGGCCAGGCAGGTTCAGCCTTGCATTGTCTTCCTGGACGAGATCGATGCGCTCGCCCCTGTCCGGGGCGCGGACGCGCAGAATCAGCACAACAACCGGCTCGTCTCGCAACTGCTGGTCGAGATGGATGGCTTCTCTCCTTCGGAAGGCATCTTCTGCCTCGCGGCGAGCAACCGCCCCGATGCGATCGACCCCGCGCTTAAACGTCCCGGGCGCTTCGATAAAATAATCGAGGTGCCGTTGCCCGATGCCAGAGCGCGCAAAGCGATCGTGGAAATCCATCTCAAGGGGAGGCCGATGGAACACAACATCGACTGGCTTTTCGTCGAGCAGCTTCTCGACGGTCTCTCCGGTGCGGAGATTGAAGAGGTTTGCCGGCGCGCTTCGCTTTCGGCCATCAGAAAAGTGTTGGGCACGGAGACCAATATCGAGCCGTCTATCTCGCAGAAAGATCTGTCCGAATCCATTCTGGAGATGCGCGAAGCCAACGGCCTGGCGAGGCTGTCAGATAAAGCCCCTTCCATTCTGGTGGTGGATGACCTCCCGGAACAGTTGGAAAAGATCCAGCACAGCCTGGAGGGAAAGGGGATGTCAGTGGATGTCTTTCTCGATCCGATCGAGGCGAACGAATCGTTCGGAAACGTCAGATTCGATCTCGCTCTGATCGACCTGAACATGGAACGCATGCCCGGTCTGGAACTGCTCGCACACATTAGAGAACGGCAGCCGAATCTACCTGTCATCATGATGTCGACCACTCATGACACCACGACGGTGATTCATTCTTTCAGGCTTGGCGCCGTGGATTATCTGGAGAAGCCATTTGATGCCGACAACTTGCTCGAAGCTGTGAACAGGGCACTGGGTTAGTTAGCGGATACGTGTTAAGGCGGTCGGACCTGATGAGAACAGGATTGTTAAGGCTCAGCATTTTGTGACGCCTCTTCAGGGCTGAGGCACACATCTTCATCTGAACCCAGGGCGGTGCCCCGGGCTGACATGTTTGGCCCCTTCGGGGCGAGGAGTGTTCAGAATCGACTTCTTAGGAAGGAATGTGTCAGCCTGTCTTCTTAAATTTCTGAAAGCTCCCAACGGTTCAACCAGCCAACGCTTCCAGTGCTTTCAGTTCCTTCTCGATGGGGCTTTCTTCTGACACACCGCCCAGGCGTGGAAGGAGAACCGTCATCGCCCTCCGCAGCATGCGGATGCCGCCTGCGAATTTGACCAGCAGTTGCAGGAGGATGAAAGGCAGTATCCATACTAGCAACAGCGTGAAGAGGGCGTGCCGGAAGTAGTCATCCGCCAGATAGTTCGACGCAAGGAAGGAGACGATGCAGGTGTAGGCGACCTTCCCGCCGATGACAATGAACGGCAGATTCAGAATCAGTTGAAGCGAGCTGTGGCTGAGGGCCTGCGCGGTTTTCTCGATGGCTTCCGTTAATGAATGCACCCAGGCCGATGCGACCCGGTGTCGGAGCTCGTCGAGATCGGGAGAGATGTTCTCTTTTGCCAGAATCTCGCGGCTGAAACCTGCGTGGATGAGGGTGTCGGCGATGTCGGGCCATTGGCGATTCAACGCGGCCCGGTATTCGCGTAAGGCGTCTTCGACCCATTGGCTGTCCGATGCCTGGTCGATCGCCTGGGTGGTCTTCTTGTGCTTGACCGCGGACGAGATAGCGCCCCATGCCTGCATCACCGGACTGCCGATGCGGAGCACGCCTAATGCTCCGCTGCCCCACGAAAGCAGCTTTGACCAGATCGCCACCAGCCAGCCTACCGGTCCCCATGAAAGCTGGGCCATGCGCTGATAGAGCATGACATCCATGGCGAACAGCTCTTCACCGCCCTTGCGCTCCATGGATACGACCGCGGCTTTGAGCGCGTCCTGCTGAAGCGCGGCAATCTGTTCTGTTGTGTCCGCGGAAGCCTGAATTGTTTCAGTGGCCTGCGCCGCCACCGAATTCTGAACATACTCCGCAAGATGTTCGGCCTGCTGAATCCGTCGGTCTTGAACCACACTGCCGCGATTGAGCTCTCCGAAGAGTAATTCCTGAACCTTGTCGAATTCATCAAAGCTGTGCAGAGGGCCGGCACCTTCGGACCAATCCGGTTTGGACAGATGGCTGCGTCCGGACGCACAGAACACTTCGATGGATTCGCGAGACCATGCGCGGCTCAGATGCTTCTCGAAATCGGGTCGGATGGTCTCTCTGAGTTCTGACTCCGGCCTGCGATCGCAATGGGTGAGAATGGCGTACACCGAATCCCTGGGGAACAGGTCGACGAGCGGGCGAAGGAAATCGATATTGTCCAACCGCTTGGGATTCTCCGAATTGAAAACGCACAGCAGAACATCGGACGCGGCGATCACCTTCTCGACCAGCGGGCGATGCTCCGGGCATTTTTCACTGTCGGTGTCCGGCGTATCAATGAGCAGCACGTGCTCGAGCGAGTGAGCGTTCGAGCTCGTGAGCACTCGAACTGTCTGCTCGCCCAGCGTATCGACTAAGGGGGCCGCGTCGTTCCGCTCTTTGCAGTAAACCGCGACATCACGAGTTGTGGGGCGGTCAATTCCGGAAGTAGATAGCTCATCTTCGCCGGAAAGCGCGTTGAGGAGCGTGGATTTGCCCGCGCCGCTTGGGCCGATAAGGGTGACGACGAGTTTTCGCTGCAGTCGTTGCTCAAGATTGTCGAGCAGCTTCAGTGCCTCTTTGCATTGGGCGGTCTGTCCTGCTGCGTGAAGCCAATGCGGAATGATGTCCAATTGGGCCTGGCTCGACCTGATTCTGGCGCGGCAGTTCTCGAGCGTGGCCGCCACTACCAGTTGCCGTTCGTGATTGGATTCATCCACTGCTCAGTTCCTCGATAGCCTTTTCAGCATTCTCGATCAGTTCGGTAGATTCCTCCAATCGGCGCCTGGCTTCGTGGAACAGATCGCCGGTGATGTGCTCCTGAAATAGTCTACCAATCAAGCTGGAACGATGTTGAAACCATTTTTGCACAACCGGTTCGAGCATTCCTTTGAGTTGCGCCTGGTCTGCTTCGCTGAGCCCTGTATTCGCCGGCAGCGCGGTAAGGGCCCAGAGATCGTTCAGTCCGAAGAGCCCTGTCACTTTCGCAGAAATTGTTGCAGCCGCGCCGGTCTGCGCACTGGCCACGGCCGAGCCTCCCACCACATCGCCAGTGGCAACGACGTAACTGATAGCCAGCACCGGCGGCACAAGATGAAGAGAGGCGAACAGCGTCTCCCGGATCTTCTGAGTGAAGCCCATGTTCACGCGAAAGTCATTCAAGACATTCACTAAATCCTGATCAAATGAATGGTCGAGATCGGAAGAAGTGGCGGGTACATCGATGACATCTTTCGCCCTCTCGTGAAGGCCCTTCAGCCGTTCCTGCCATTCCCTGCTCTGATAGTTATGGCGGGCCTCAAGGAGAGAAGGATGAATGTCGACAGTAAAATCGAAAGCACCACGATTGCCGGATGTCACGTTCGGAGCTTTGTCGCCCGTGATGCCCGCTGCTTTGCGAATCTCATCAATGAGCTCTCGAACATGGCCGCCCGCAGGATCGCTTTCCGTGGAACGTGAGGCGAGCTGATCGATGATGAGATGCCGATGCAGCTCACCCGCGGCCTCTTCGAGCTCCTCGATGCGTGCATCAAGAGTTTTGCCGGCCTCCTGCCTGCTGCTCTGCTTATTTGTCATCCATCGAAACGCCTTCAACCCGGCCTTGACAGGGAACCCCAGCACTCGGCTCGTGCCGCGAAGGAGCTTGATGCCCGCGGGACTCGATTCCTCCCACAGGCGATGCAAACGGTTACCGACATCCTGCACCGGCAGACTGACCAATCCCCGATAAACGCAATGGCTCTGAACGATGCGAAGCGAATCATGGTAAAGCTGGAGCTGCTTCCGAGAGAGGCCCGACTTCTCGGCCACCGAGCCAGCCTGCTGCAATACGTCATCCAAAATGAGGTTAATCTGCTCCTTCCGCATTTCGTGGATATTCAGGCCGCTGAGTAGATCCAATAGCGGCGGCACATCCTCGAGCGGCAACAGCTGCATCGGCTGGTTGCCCGCGGCGACTTCGTTCGAATCGTGCGCGCGGTAGATGCCGAGAATCTGTTCTTTCGATTGATCGCCGTAGAGATTCCGGGCCACCGTTGCTGCGTGTTCCAGGACCTGCTCGTTCGGATAACTTTCGTAAGCACGGTAAACCAGCACGCACGGCCTCTGCCCGATGTCGGTCAGGACCTTTCGAATGAATTCCGTATTCGCGAGATTGTTATAGGTGGCGTTGGTGAAGAGGTAGATGAGGACGTCGCACGCCTCGAGCACAGGCGCGGCCAGATCCCGGTTGGAGTATTCGCCGCCCGCGCCCGTATCGAAGTCCGGCGTATCCAGAAGAACGAGCCCTTCGTGCAGACCTTCGCAGGGCGCGTAGAGCGGGTCCCCGGGCGCGGTGAGTTGCTCTGCGTCTGTCAGCTCATCCGGATGAGTGCCGAAGGGCCGGAAGATTTCCTGAATCAGATCCCTCTTACCCAGCAGCTCAGGATGGGCCCCCACCAATACCCGCCGATTAAGCCCGGCCTTGCCGCCGACAGGGGAATAACTGTTCTGTGAAAGTGAATTGAACAGCGAAGATTTGCCGGCCGAGCCGCCTCCGCATATGGCTGCCATCAAAGGAAAATCAGGCGACAGCCGGGGCAGCAGCCGCTGTTCGATAGCGTGGCTCCAGCTCTGCAGATCTATGCCCGGTTCGAGCCTCAGTAAATCGACCAGGCCGGTGATGCTGTCGCGAAGCGATAGAAGAGCTGCTTGCATTGGCTGGTATGAACCACGCTGGAGAAACTAGAGATGTTCTGTGGATCATTCGATGAGCAGGAAGTCTTTGCAACCGCCTCTGCCTCACACCGAGGGCTCGATGATTGCCGACATGGAGCCCTTACACCTTTCCATCCTGGGGTCTTTACCGTAGGCGTGGATCTGGTCGCGCTTCAGTTCGGCATGCTCCATTGTCGTGGTGAGCACGATCACTCGACCCGTTGTGTCCACCTCTTCAGCGAGCTGGAAGCCCTTTTCTTCCGGATGGCCGAAGAGGGCTTTCAGCATTTCGATCACGTAAGCGTATGTATGGTCATCGTCATCCAGGAGGACGACGTTATATGGCGGCTGCCGCCGGGCTCTGGAATCTCTGTCCGTCACCGTCTCTGTCTCGGTGATTGTCCCATCGAGCTTTGCCATGCCAGCTCAGTTCCAGGGAGAGAAGTTTTCGCGGTTGATCATGTCATCCAGATCGGATGACGCGGATTTAGCGACCATTTTGCCGACGTAGACGAAAAGTGACAGGGCCCAGATATCCACTGGCCCGGCGCACAGCCCCGTATGATGATCGCCCGACCTATCGAGCTCTCGTTCGTAATGGTCAATCGCCTTCTCGAGCGAGCCGCTGTAGACCTCCATCTGGTTGGCAATATTGCTGTACTTTCCGGGCGGGAAGGATGCCATTCGGGCGAGGGCCATGAACGCTCCGTTTTCTTCGGAATTGTCCTCGTATTCGAAGCCCTCGAATTCCGTCGGGTTGTTAAGGAGCAGAAGCTGCGGCTTATCGACTTTGACGACCCCTTTGCGCACAACGGTATCGCCCACGTTCATCGCAGATTCGGACAGGAGTACATAGGCAAGCTCGGTTTCGCTTAATGTCAGCAGCGAGGATTGCCGCTGGCGAATGATCTGCGTTTCACCGAGGGCTCTCATGAAATCTTCCCGTAATGCCATTGCGTATCTCCGTTTTGCCGCAGAGCGACTGTCAAATCTGTTGAATTGGCCCGGCATTCTAGCACAAGGCACCGACAATGCTTTAAAGTCCGGCTTAGCCAGTTTCTCGGCATTCATGGCTCTTGATTCGATTTCTTCCATCGGAGCCGCCTGAACTTCGAACCGGCACACCCCCACGAATACAAGGCAATTTTGCCGCTGCCTAATGTCGAGTCGGTAGCTGCCAAATCGAGTTGATCGTCAAGAAATATTTCGATGTCCGGCCCGTTCAATGAGACCTTCAAGTCATACCACTTGTTCCTCTGATAACGTTTCTCATTCGATGCGAGAACCTTGTAGGTTTTGCCATCCTTGAGTGCCAGCACGTGGAATCCGCGCTGGTGATCCATGGCCCACAGGTAATAGCGGTCATCCGCCTGAATGCGGAATGCAACACCGAGAACATCATCGTCTGATGAGGCGATCTGGAGCAACATCTCACCATTGCCGGCGTCGGAAGAATGAACGCGAAGGGAGCCGGGACGTTCCATCGCCGGGTCCGGATCCTTGGCATTCCCCACACACAGATTGGAGAGCTCGGTCAGATAGTTGCCTTTCATTTGCCAATTGCTCTTCCCTTTGCCGGCGTCCTGAGTTCGCCAATCGGGTCCGACAAGGGGGATCATGTCCGGATCTATGATGAAAGTGACTTCTGAGACTGCGGTTGGTTGCCCGCCCATATACGAACGTGCCCTTATCGTTGTTGTCTTCTTAATTTCAATCTTCCCCGTCCATTGAGGCGAATTCCTGTCCGGCAGGCTGCCATCGTCCGTGTAGTGGACCTTCTGCTTTCGACTGCCGGATGCTAAACCCACCTCGAGGGGTTTGGCCGAAATCTTTCCGTCGGGCTCGAACAGTGGCGGACGAATACCGCGCGGCTGCAGGGCGATAGATGCCTTAATCGGATAGCTGCAACTGCAGCGGGCCGTGTAATCCGGCACGAGCACCAGCCCGCCTGCGGGTATCGCGTTAATCCAGCAACCGGGTCGAAGTCCCCCATAGTTTTCCGTGCCGAAACTTCCAGTCAGGTCGGTGTAGCCAAGAGTGGCCGATCGGAAAACCATCAGATGCTTCGAACTGGCGGCGATGCCACATCCATAGGAACGGGCGAATTGGAAGTCCTTTTTCTCACCGGTCAGCAGATCCCATGTCCCCGGCTCAGCGTAGATGGTGCGGTTATTAATCATCGGTCTTGAACGGATCTTCCTGGAATCAAAGGTCCACAGTCTTTTGCCCGTGGATGCCCGGCAGGCGAACATCTGCGAGCCCGTCTCAGAGGCGAGCCGGAATCGAGTCTTCTGATACGAGACCAGCAACACGTCATGCTCTTTACTCACTTCGAGAACCGTGCCCTGAATTTTTTCGGTGTCTTTCCACACGGTCTTTCCGGTGGAGGCGTCAAGCGCCAGCAAGAACGGAATCGGTGGCGGCGGTGGTTGTGGTGGCGATTGTTTTTCCTCTGTTTCGTTCTTGAGCTTCTCTTCGAATGGATCATCGGGCTTTGTTTCTGCATCGACCACCTTCGGCTTGGCGGGCCCAGATTTCCCGCGCCGCTTTTCTGCTTCCTTAATCTGTTCCCAAAGGTCTCCCCCGGCCAACGGTTGATCGATCAGGAAAACACGTTTGCCATCAAAAGCGATCGCGTTATGGCGAAGAGAATATTTCGCCTGGTAACGCCACTTCAGTTTGCCTGTGCCGGCATCCAGTGCGAAAAGCGTGTTGGATTCGGTGAACATGCCTTTCATGTCGCTCTTTCTGAACCGCCACTGGACCAGGTGTTCGGTATTGGCAGTCGTACCGAACAGAATGCCACCCGTGCAGGCGACGAAGCCCCACGTGTTCTCTTCCTTTCCTCCCGCCCCTGGAGCGTGGTATTCGGCCAACACTTCACCGGTCGCCTGATCGATTTTCAGGCACTTGCCTTTCGTCGCCACGAACAGGCCCTCCTCGGCAACGCACATGTTGCTGCCCGTTCCTGCGGTGCCCATCAGATGGTCCTGATCCAGCGGCTTCAGAATGCCCGGGAGAGGTATCTCCCACAGGTACCGCCCGTTGTAGGCATCCACGCACTTGATCCCGTCCATTCCTTCAATGAACATTCGTCCTTTGAAAAAAAGCGGCGCCGGCGCGCGGCCGTGGCGATTGGGCATACCCAGGCTCAAGTCAGAAAACCAGAGCAAGCCCAGAGGACCGCGCACGATTGAATCCTTGGAGCAGGCGGTGTTTCCAGGTCCGCTGTATTGATGAGTCCACTCGCCGGCCCCCGGTAATGGACCACGCCTCTTTTCCAGCATCTTCCCGGGAGGGCCGATGAGTGCCATGCCACCGTAAGGCTTGAGCATTCTCGCCATTTCTTCAGAACGAAAAGACGTTGCATTCTTCCCAGCGACGCTTCGTCCTGAAACGACCAGGTCGGCAAAGTAGTTTGGGAACGGCGCATGCCCGGATTTGCTCAAGACAATTGTCACACGCTCGCCATAGAGCCCGGCATCGTCAAGTTTCCTTCTAGCCCTCTTCACGGATTCGGGATTGGAATCTACCGCATAAATCTGCAGCTTTGTCCTGCGGGCAAGCTCGAGAGTAAGATCGCCTTCTCCACAATCGAAATCAAGGCAGTAACCCTCGGTGACCTCGCACCTCCGAATGATCTCATCGGTCGCCCTGGAAAAATCATCAGGCTGCCTCGGAGCGTCATCGCCACTTTCAGCCGTGGTTTCGGCCGCTTCATGAATTTTCGTCTGGCCATCGCCTTCGCCAAAACAGTAGATCGTCCCCAGTTCATTGCTGACATACAACCGGCTGTCCGCCACAGCCATCGCCACGGGGTTGCCTTCGACAGATACGCTGGACACAGATTCGCCGGTAGTTGAATCAACCACGCTGACCTTGCCCTCATTTCCGAGGACCAGAGAGTTGCTGGCAACAATGAATCTGGTGGCGGCATGCGGGAGCTTCGGACCGATGACAAGGGCGTTCAGCACCCGCCTGGTCACCTGGTTTCCCTTTCGGTCGGAGCTGGCACTTTCTTTCCATACTTTCTGCCGTTCGATGGAAAACAGGTAAGTCCCGGCGGCCTTCCCGATCTGTTTTTTGATGCTGAATATCTTTTCCGGTGTAACCGCGACCAGGGATGCGGGAGCGCTCTTCCCGACGTACTGCCCGATATCAGGTCTATAGATGCCGCCGCCATTAAAGAACAGCGTGCCTGCAGCAACGATTTCGGCCCCGCCGCGCTTTGTGTTTTTCTGAAGATGAAAGTAGAGAAACTTTCCGTCACTGCGTCGAAAACCCGCTGGCACAGCGCGTCCATTGGGAGCAAGAAGGACATCTCCGGCAACCGCCAGGTCGCCCTGAATAGACACGCCGCTCAACGCGTTTGCGCCGCCGTGTGGTTGTCCCATGTACATCCAACCGGCGGTATCGTTCGTCCACAGAAATTTTCCAGATTCAGGATCGACCGCGTGCAGAAAGATCCCTTCTGACGGCCAGATGCCGGCAGAGAAGTAAAGCGTGTCATCTGCAATGACCGGGCCGCCCCGTGCCGGCCACCGCGAAATCATCCGGTCGTTACCAAGCAGCAGACTGTCTTCAGGACCGCCCCGAACTTTCCAGAGCAGTGAGCCTTCTTCTGCGTTCAGGCAATACAGGTAGCTATCGTCACTGACAAAGAAGATTCGATCTTTCCAGGCAAGCGGTGCGAACCGGACGGGGCCGTCTGAGAAGAACGTCCACCGCTCCTCACCCGTGGCTGCATCCAGTGCATAGAGCTTGCAGTCCGCGGAACTGGCGTAATAGAGCATCCCCCCCGCAACGATCGGTTGAAAGGCCCGATCAAATGACATCCGCTTGTCAGTCCAGGCAGGGCGCGGGAGGTGCCTGGACTTGCTGACCCACAGCGGGGACAGCTCCGCCGGCAGCTCGTCAGGTGAATACCCGCTTCTGCTGCTGTCACCTCGGAAGGTCGGCCAGTCGGAGGCGAGCAACGAAGATGCAGAGCAAAACAGGATGAGAGATGCAGGACTCATGCTCGGTGCGGGCGGTGAGGTCAGTCCTTGATGACATTCGCCATATCCGGATGCAGCATAGCACTCTCCCCCTGCACGTCGAATGTCATTACGTGGCGTATTGCTGAGGGCCTCTCCAAATCCAAGGCTGTACGGTTTTAGGCACTTTTTCAGATCTGGGACATCCAGTCCCTTGTGCGGCCAATTGCCTGAAACAGTTGATCCAAAAAAAAGGCCCTGTGCGAATGAACGCACAGGGCGAGTGCCCTGCAACGGGATGGCGGCGATGTGGAACATTGCAGGGACTGCTGAGTGACCGTCGCCACTCAGGAAAGAATATTATAGGAGAGCCTGCCGGTGTGGCAAGCTAGTTTTGCGTAAAGGTGGAAAAATAAATGAACCGCATCGCTGATGGGCTCTTCCAGACTCAATTCAGTCCCAGAATTGCTCTATTCGTATCGGAATCACTTTCTCCGCCCGCAAAATCATCGAATGCAACGTCCGTAGCCTCGATGATATGTTCCGCAATGAACGGCGCCCCTTCCGCAGCCCCCTGCTCCGGGCTCTTCACGCAGCATTCCCACTCCATGACGGCCCATCCGTCAAAACCGGCCTCGGTCAGGAGAGTGAAGACCCTCTTAAAGTCTACCTGCCCATCTCCCAGAGAGCGGAAGCGTCCGGCACGGCCGGCCCAGGACTGGTAACCCCCGTACACTCCGACCCGGCCCGAAGGATTGAATTCCGCGTCTTTTACGTGAAATCCCGAGATCCGGCCGCCGTAGAGTTGAATAAACTGGAGGTAATCCAACTGTTGGAGCAGGAAATGGCTCGGGTCGTAATTGATACAGACAGCCGGATGGTCGTCCGTGTGTTCCAGAAACAGTTCAAAAGTCGCGCCGTCGTAAACGTCCGAGCCCGGATGAAGCTCGTACCCGAAGACGCAGCCTTTGTCTGCGGCCATGTCCAGCAGCGGTCTCCACCGTTTGGAGAGCTCCTTGAAGGCCTCCTCGATAATGCCGGCAGGACGCTGGGGCCAGGGATACACCATGTGCCAGGCAAATCCGCCGGACAGAGTTGGTATATTCCGAAGCCCAAAATTCGCAGACGCAAGAATGCACTTCTTCAATTCGTCCGTCGCCCAGTCCGTCCTCGCCTGCCCGGTCAGCCCCGGAGGATGAAAAGCGGCGAACATCTTCTCGTACGCGGGGTGAACGGCGAGTACCTGACCGGCCAGGTACGCCCCCACTTCGGTCGGCTGCAGGCCCATCGCTCCGAGCTTTCCTGCGTATTCATCGCAATAGTCCTTGGACTCTGCGGCTGTATCAATATCGATCACCCTGTCATCCCAGCCTGGAATCTGTATCCCCTTGTACCCGAGGCCCGCGACCCAGGGTCCGATATTGTCCAGGTTGTCACAGGGCGGTGTATCCCTCAAAAACTGGGCGAGGAAGATTGCAGGACCTTTTATCTTTCCCATGGCTGTCCCCTTCGAGAGTGTGTTGGTTCCAAGGCTGAAATCCCCGGATGGATGTCGCGCATTCCAAAACTACGAAATAATAGTTTCCTTTACAAGGGGCTCGAACTGGCAAAGCGTCTGCCGGATAGCTTTAGAGCCGCTCAGAGGGGTCAACGCCTCCTTTGTCCTGAGGTGCGGATTCTGGGTGGTCTGTGGGTCTTGACTTCTGAGATAGGGAAGGGATAACCCCGAATGAAACAGCTATGAGCAATGATTGAAAGAATTCTGGCCGCACATGAAGGATGTACTTCTGACGATTCTGGTAATCGTGGCGATCTATGTAGTTTTGCCGCCTTTAGTTCTCATTCTACGGGACAAAATTCTGTTTAAGTTTCCATCGAGGGAGCAGGTGGAATTGCTGCACCAGAAGTTTCTCGAGCGACTCAGTTCCCCAGACTTTGCTGCCGTCGAGGAGCATTTCGGCCATGCGTTGCCGCAAGTGATTCGCTCACTCTACGAAAACACTGCCGAGCTGACACGATCGGACTTTGAGGTAGTTCCACCTGATGGCTCCACTTCCTGGTCAATCATCAACTACTGTCCAGTAGACTCCGAGTACCTCCTGAATCGATGGCCGGGTACTGAGGAGCATTTCGCATTTGCTGGAGACGGATTTGGCAACGAATATCTCGTCGATCTACGCGAGGACGATCCACCGGTTTTATTCTTTGACCACGAGACCGGCGAGTTCGAGGAAGTTTGCGACAGCTTCGCCGAATTCATGACCTGGGAGCGGTGTGACAGGGCGGACGATGGCTTTGACGCCTCCCGACGGCCCATTTCGCCCTGACGGGATCTCTGCTTCTGGGCGAGCAATTCGTCAGAGAAGAAATGAGAGTGCCCACAGGGCCAGGGGCTCGCCGACTATCTTCTTGAGCGTGTGAGCCACCAGGCTCCAAATCAGAAACTGCCGCCTGCAATTTCCTGCTGTTTGGATTTGGGGTTGACTGGACCATCACCGAAGAAAATTGTCGCGTTGAGTTGGAAGCACTCAGAGTTGAGCGCTCCGTGCTTCAACTTGACCAGACCGACTACAGGAGAGATTCGGTTGATGTGAATGCCGTAATCGCTTTCGCCGCGGAGTTGACATCGAACCCCGCAAAATGGCTATCCTGCAGGAATACGGCTCAGGGGGTTCATTTCATCGCATTGATGTTCGCAATAAAAAAAATAAAGTGGGAAGGAGGTTCACTTGGAACACCCTTAACCCACTTTACCTTTAATCACTTAGCACCGTTTTCAGGCAGTGCCGTCAACTGTGGCGACCCCGAAGGGACTCGAACCCTCAACACCCAGATCGACAGTCTGGTACTCTAACCAAGTTGAGCTACGGGGCCGTCGTTTGAGGCGGGGAAGAATATCAGAGAGTGGAGTGAATTCAATTAATTTGTAATCACCGTTTCCGGCTTAACGCCGGCTATTGTCGTGCAGTTGGGGATGCGGGGGAACTCCCAGCCGGACCTTTTTGGCGGTCAGCAGATAGCCCAGGCCGAGGGCTGCGCCGCACAAGAAGACGAACATAAAAAAATAACTGACAACCGGCGTCGAACGGGCCCAGTGGGGCAGCTCACTCTTTTCTCCTGAACCTGCAGGTTTGAGGAACTGGTGTTCGACAAGAACCGCGGCCGCTGCTTCTGCCTGGGACGCCAGGACTTGGACAGGATAGCCAAGAGTGCCGATATCCATGATGCTGTTTTCGTTGGGGATGACCGCCACGATATCATGCCCGTCCAGAAGTGATACGACGTAACCGGCCTCAACAATGGTCGGCGTCATCAGGAGAGTCACCCACTTCGGATGTTTTTGCTCGTCTTCAGGTTTTTCAAGAAATCCAATCATCGTTTGCAGTTGCGACATTCAACCTTGAACCATGAACCAATCTCCCCAAGCCTATCTCACGCGTTCCCTGTCATCAATCTTCAAGCTGATGCCATTC